>Ga0315274_10000013_pt1 | contig 348227 bp, 293 predicted proteins | sample YL17G02_20_MG_FD_203700 | JGI IMG/M metagenome (GOLD analysis project Ga0315274, IMG submission 203700) | Sediment microbial communities from Yellowstone Lake, YNP, Wyoming, USA - YL17G02_20 | ecosystem: Environmental > Aquatic > Freshwater > Lake > Sediment | place: USA: Wyoming | collected... | reverse complement strand
TATTCCGGATTGGTGCGAAGGTGCCGACCTTAACGTCAGTACGAATGTCGATTTCTATGATTTTGCCGAATTTGCGAACAATTGGCTGAAAGGCTTATGAGAAAGTAATTAATTATAGCTTTAACAGGCCGGAAATCTGAGGACACCATACAGGGGGAAAAGGAATCCCGATAAATCGGGACTTTTTTATTGACCTGCTGCGCCCTGCCGCGACGTGTCGCTGGCACGGCGGGCAAGTGCGCAGCACGGAGAGCAGGATTTTTAAAATGGCAAGATTTCCAAAAGCAGAGGCAGAAACTGCTGCATTAGGTGAGCGGTTATGGCGGGGACTGTTGGACAACAACCCGCATTTCTCACAGCCCCAATTGAAAAAGACGGCCAATCTGGTATAAGTTGTTTATCAAGAACAAGTTATGCCATAAAGCAAGGGAAACAAAACATACGGTAAAAAGAGAATGAAAGTTGCAAGAACCATTAAATCGGTCAGGACGTTCGTCAGTGCCGCCCGCGACGCGGCGAGGACAATCGGTTTTGTCCCGACGATGGGCGCCCTGCACGAAGGTCATATATCCCTCATCGAGCGCAGCGGCAGGAACGGCGACTTCATTGTGGTCAGTATTTTTGTCAACCCGACGCAGTTCGGCCCGAAGGAGGACCTTGCGAAATACCCCAAGCCGATGCGAGAGGATTTGAAAATATGCAGAGACAATGGTGTGGACGTTGTTTTCGTCCCCAGCGTAAAAGAGATGTACAGCGAGGGGAATCTGACATGGGTCAACGTGGATAAGGTGGCGGAGCCGTTGTGCGGTCAGTTTAGGCCCGGACATTTTCGCGGGGTGGCCACCGTCTGCGCAAAGTTGTTCAACATCGTTGCCCCCGACGTTGCTTACTTCGGCCAAAAGGACGCCCAGCAGCTTGCCGTGATAAAGCGAGTGGTCGCGGACCTCGATTTTCCCCTGAAGGTCGTTGGCTGCCCGACGGTTCGCGCCGCCGACGGGCTGGCGCTAAGCAGCAGGAACCAGTATCTGTCGCCGGGGCAGAGGAAAGACGCGACGTGTATATACCACTCGCTCTGTGCCTCCCGCAAAATGATAAAGGCGGGCGTGACAAACCCGAAAACAATCACCGCTCGAATGCGTAAGATACTGAATGCAGCCGGGACGTTAAGCAGCATTGATTATGTAAGCATAGTTGAAGCCGAGACGCTCGAGGACGTTGGCCGCATCGCCGGCAGGGTGCTGGTAGCGGTGGCGGCAAGATTCGGCGCCACCCGCCTGATTGACAACCTGATAGTGGACGCCCGAAAGCGATGATGTATAATGCCCCGTTTGATATTTCCTATTGCTCTTTGAATAATTAACTCAACGATTTCTGATTACGGATGCCTTTTTGTCATTCCGGCCTTGAGACGGAATCCAGGGGTCTTAAGCTGGATTCCCGCTTTCGCGGGAATGACAAAGTCGCCGTAGAATCCCTTATTTGTTTTTTCAAACACCAATAAGAAGGCAGGCGACTTGTAATGCTTATAAAGATGTTAAAATCGAAGCTGCACAGGGCACGCGTTACCGAGACGCGACTTCACTACCCCGGCAGCATCTTAATCGACGCTGCTCTGATGAAGGCGGCGGGCATTCTGCCTTACGAAGGGGTGCTCGTGGCCGACCTCAATAACGGCAGCCGGGTCGAGACCTACGCCGTTGCGGCGCCGGCCAAGTCGGGCCAGGTAATTGTCCTCGGGGCGGCGGCAAAATTGATGAAGAAAAATCACGTTGTGATAATTTTCAGCTTTGCCTACTGCACGCCGGAGGAAGCCCGTAAACTTAAACCGAAAGTCGTCCTTCTCGATAAACACAACAGAATCCGAACCGCCAAATAAGCAATAATCGTCATCAAGGGACTTACATAAAGATGCACCCTGAGCTGTTCAGAATACCTTTTACGACACTGACGGTCAAAAGCTACGGCCTGATGATGGTCATCGGCTTTCTGGCCGCCGTTTATATTATCAGGCGTCTCAGCCGCAACATCACACCCGACCCAATGATGATTACCAACTGCTCGCTCTATGCCCTCGTAGCAGGCGTCGTCGGCGCCCGCATATTCTACGTCCTGCATCACTTCGACAGTTTTAGAGGCGACCTGATAAGAGTTTTCGCAATCTGGGATGGTGGACTCGAACTCCTCGGCGGCGTCTTCGCCGCCATCATCGTTGTTATCCTTTACGTTCGCTACCACAAACTGCCTGTCCGTCGATATCTCGATATCCTGGCCGTCGGTTTGATGCTGGCACTTGCCTTCGGGAGAATCGGCTGCTTCTTCAGCGGCTGCTGTTTCGGCAAGCCCAACGACCTGCCCTGGGCCATCCGTTTCCCCTATGGTTCCGACGCATATCACAGCCAAGTGTTTTCAGATATGGCCAGAAACAGACCCGAACCCCAGCTTGAATTGCCCTCCGAGTTCTTCGAGACCATCGAAAAAAACGGTATGTTGTTTTGGCAGATAAAACCACTTAATCAGCTAACCGACCAGCAAAGGCAGCAAGTAACCTCGGGCAAATACCTATGCCTGCCCGTCCACCCGACGCAGCTGTACGCGTCCGCAAACGCCGTCATACTTACTGTTTTGCTGTATCTGTTCTGGAAAAGGGCACAGCAGCGCGCCACGCCCCCAAAACTTTTCACTAAGCCCGGCAGCACCTTCGCCCTTATGTTTATCCTATACGGCATTACCCGTTTTTTTGAGGAGTTTCTTCGCGACGACAACCCTTTCGAATATGGCTGGTGGACCATTTACAAAGGCGGCACCATTTCTCAGAACCTCTGCATTTATATGCTCGTCTTCGGCATCATCCTGATGCTGGTCTTCCAGAAACTGCCTGCTGATAATCCGCCGCGTCGCGGCTGAGCGGGCATCAATTGTTTTAGAACAATTCCCGCAAATTTGATATAATCATAGGATTATAGTAGTAGCCGAGGAACCATAATGGGACTCTACGACAGAGATTATACTCAGCAGCAAAATGACCCGCAACCCCACTATGCGCCGCAAATGCGTCTGGGGCTGCCTTCGCTTACCCCCGCCGTCAAGTGGCTTTTAATTGTCAACGTCGTTGTCTATATCGTTGACTTCCTGACCTCAGGCATTACGAATACCGGGCCGAAATTCCTCGAAAGGTTCTTCGCCCTGATACCTGCTTCGCCGCGGCTCACACTCCAGTTGTGGCGGCTGATTACATATCAGTTCCTTCACGGGGACTTTGGCCATATATTTTTCAATATGCTCGGCCTGTTCTTCTTAGGCCCGCCGCTCGAAAGTCGCTGGGGCAGCAAGAAATTTCTCGTGTTTTATCTGTCCTGCGGCGTAGTGGGCGGGCTGTTTTACATCCTGCTCGTTGTAGTCGGCTTCCTGAATCCGTTGCCTATGATAGGCGCATCAGGTGCGGTCCTCGGCGTTCTCACCGCCTGCGCCATCCTTTTCCCCCAGTTCGTCGTCTTTTTCATATTTTTCCCAATGCCCATACGCGTCGCTGCGATTATGTTAATCTGCATTTCCTCCGTGACCATTCTCTCAAAAGGCGCAAATGCAGGCGGGGAGGCCGCACATCTGGCCGGCATCGCGGCAGGGGCCTTTTACGTCTTATCCGATTCCTGGCGGACCGCGATGAAGCTCAAAATCAAGGCCAAACGCTGGGACAGGTACGTCGAATCCGAACGCCGGCTGCATATCGAGGTTGACCGTATTCTCAAGAAGGTGCACGATTTAGGCCTTCATAGTCTTACACCCGCCGAAAAACGCACCCTCAAAAAAGCCACCCGCTTCGAACAATCCCGCTCCAAACTATAAAAACAACGAGGCCTTGCGAAATGTTCGCAAGGCCCCGGTTAAATCATCAATCATCAATCATCAATCATCAATCGCCAATCATCAATCAGTTTTCCCATTCGAATTTCTCGGTCTCGCTGACAAGCTCATCGACGCGCTGCTTTACCTGCTGCTTTTTGAAGTCGGCACCCTTCCACTTCTCGACCTCGGCTTTTCTCTGGTCAACCTCTTTTTTCAGCTCTTCGAGTTTTTTGGCCAGGTCCTCATACCCCATTTGTTTACGTTTGACAATCAGGTCAAACTGCTGGCCGACAACCTGCTCTAATTCCGCGGTCAGCGCCTTTTTCTGTTTCTCATCCGTCGCTGCCTTGATTTGCTTCAATAGCTGGGCCCGTTTATCTTTAAGCTCCATTTGTTGTTTCAGCACCTTTGCAAGATTCGGGTCGTCTTTGACCGCCTGGCAAATCCTGCCGTATTTCTTCCCGCTAATCATCAGCGCTCTCATATACTGCTCAGGATTGTCCTTTTTCAGTTGCTCCAGTTTAGCCGCTTCATCCGGATAATTTTCCCTGAGGCACTTCAAATATTCGTCGCTTCTCTCCTGCATCCGTTCGCGCATCATTTCAGGGTTCATTTCCGGAAACGACCCACCGTGCCCCATCCACGGCTCAGCACCGCGACCAGGCACTCCAGGCATCGGCTCACCCGTTTGCTCTTTCATCCGCCTGGCAAACTGCTCCCGCATAACGTTGCGGAGCTCCGCCCTGAACGCCTCGGGGTCCTTTTCCCGCAGTCGAACGAGCTCATCTGCCTTTTGGGGGTTCGTTTCTCTTATGCGGGCCAGCATCTGCTCCATCTGCTCCGGTCCCATATCGAATCGCTTGCCCTGCATCGGCCCTTCAGGCCTTGTGGGCTGCTCAGCCGCAATCTGTTCCTCTTTTGCGACCTCGCCCGCGGTAAGCCCGCCCCAGCCGGTCACCGCCAAAATCAAACATGCTGATAATATGGTTTTCCACCAGTCGTTTCTCATAATACTTATCCTTTCCAAAAGTCACCGCCTATTTCTATTAGTTCGGTTTCCAAATCGCCGACGGCTGTGCTGCCGTTGCCGCCGGTATCATCCAAACGTACCGCAGACAGTTCATTCTCAATCGTCTCAACCTCCGCCACCAAAACCACGATATCCGCGTCATCCTTGGTAATATCGCTGCCCTCCCAAACTCTCTCGGGTATCGCAGCCGCATATTTTATCGTCGTTTTCTCGACCGGCTGCCTTTCAGATAATGTTAACGCCAGGGCCGAGACAATCACAATCGCCGCCGCCACGCCGGCCACCGCCCAAATCCTCCGCTGCAACGCTATTTTATGCCGTCGTCTCACAGTAGCTGTAACTTTTTTCTTAACCTCGGCGAGGACAGCATCACCCGGCTGCGGCGCAGGCCACTGGCGCAGGAGCGTGTTGCCCCTTTCAATATCCTCTGCCGCCTGTCTGGCTGACCCTGCATCCATAAACCCAGCCAGCAGCTCTCTCAGATTTTCCTTTGCTGAATCATTCATAAATGATTTACCTCATCAGCTCGCGCAACCTCTTTAACCCCCGATGCACTTTTGATAGTGTCGTCCCAATCGGCTCTCGCCTCAGTTGCGATATTTCCTTGAAGGATAGTTGCGAATAATACCTCATCATTATCAATTCCCGAACGTCGCTATCCAGTTGCTTTAATGCATCCTGCAACCTGTCGGCATCGCCGTCGTCTTGTTTTTCCGTGCTTGCCGGCTGCGACCTTATCCGCTGGCTGTGCTCATCCAGCAGTCGCGTCTGTCGCTGCTTGAACCGCAGATGGTCGTGAAAGATGTTCGACGCCGTCGCAAACAGCCACCCGTCGAAGCTGCCGCCCCGGTAAGTCCCGATTTTCTCCACTAACTTGACAAATAGCTCACTCAGCAAATCCTCGCTGGTCGTCCTGCTGCCGGTCAGGCGGAAAAAATATCCAAAACACCGCTTGCCGTATATTTCAACGAGCTGCGAAAAACACGCCTCGTCGCCCCTCTTGCATCCTATAATTACCTGCTCTAAATCGCGTTGTGCCATACCCAGCCATTTTCTGCAAATTAAGACGCCTCTGCCCGGCTGTTTATTGCAATTTCCCGCCGAACTGCTATTCTTATACCCTGATTATGGCTGTTGCTGAAGATAAACCTTCCCCCAAAAACACATGGGCCGCCAAAATCAGGCGAACCTTCACCTCCGTTTTACCCGTCGATAAATCCCGCCACGGCCAATGTATTCGCTGCGGCGCCTGCTGCAAACTCCCGAATGTCTGCCCCTGGCTGCGCTATGATGCCGACGGCAAGTCGTTCTGCATAATCTATGCGCTGCGCCCCCTAAACTGCCGGAAATACCCCCGCACCAAATCCGAACACATCACCCCCGACTCCTGCGGTCTTCACTTCGATTGACCGATCCCCACAACCGATTACTGTTTAGATTCCCGGCTCTTCCTTGCCACTCTCTTTGTCTTCCTCCGGTTCCGGCGGCGGCTCGTTCTCATCCACCTTCCACTTATCAGATTCGTCGATATCGTTCATCTCTCGCTCGACGAACTTCATCATCTTCCGCTGCAACGGCTCCATCTCCTTCTGCATCCGCAGCATACCCGCGTAACCGGCCAGCAGCATATCCAGGCGAATCAACTGCCACTTGGCGATGCACTCCGGCTCCTTGATATTCGAGAACGGGTCGCACTTGAAAGTCCGACGCCTGTCCGGCCCAATCTCAAGCAACTCACACTGTGAACACTGAATCATCTTTGACTATCTCCACAAACATATACCGACAACCAATTTGCACTTTGACTTCCCGGGGCTTTTTCTATAATATCAAACGCTCAGTATAATAAACAGGGCTATTTTGCAATAAGGTTCGTAGTCGATTAACGGAGAAAAGTATGGCAAAACCCAGACGCAGACGCAAAATCGGCAGCAAGAAGCGCCACCAGAAGTGGAAAATCCGCCACAAGATAAGCTGGTAGACTGCCTGCGGCCAGCCACCGGTCGCTTGTTGCACTCTCGGCAGCTCACAAAATGAAACATTTTACAGTAACCTTTCAGCCCGACGGCAGAGAGGTTTCCATTCACGAAGGCGCAAACCTCGTAGAGGCCGCGGGGCTTGCGGGTATTGTCCTCAATACCGTCTGCGGTCAAAAGGGCATCTGTCGCAAATGCGCCGTCATTCTCCAGCCGGGAAATCAGTCCGTCCTCGCCTGTCAATACCACATTCACGGTGACCTCACCGTTCTTGTCCCGCCCGACTCCAGATTCGCCGAGCACAAAATTCTCACTGAAGGCGTCAGTCGTGCTGGTGCCGCTGAGCCGGACGTTTACAAAAAGTATCTGCCGGCCGCCGCCAATCGACCCATATTCGGCCTTGCGATTGACATCGGGACCACGACCGTCGTAGTCAAGCTAATCGATATGAAGACGGGCCAGGCGGCTGCAACCGCCGCCGACATCAATCCCCAGACGCAATTCGGCGACGACGTAATATCCAGAATCGGCTACGCCCAAACCGACGAAAGATTAGCCGAACTTAATAAACTTATTGTCAATCGGCTCAATGGCCTCATCGCTGACTGCTGCAAACTTGCCGCCGTCCGCAACGGCGATATATACGAGACCTGTATCGTCGGCAATACAACGATGAACCATATATTTCTGCGTCTGCCCATAAAGCAGCTCGGCCAGGCGCCCTACAAGGCCTTCTCACTGGCCGCTAAGGATTCCAATCCCAAAGACGTCGGCCTGAAGGTAAATCCCGGCGGCAACGTCCATACCGTCGCGAATATCGCCGGCTTTGTCGGCGCCGACACAACCGCCGTCGCTCTAGCAACCGGCCTTGATTTTGCCGACGAAATCACATTAGCAATCGACATCGGCACAAACGGCGAGGTCGTCCTCGGCACTAAAGACAAACTATACGCCGCAAGCTGCGCCGCAGGCCCCGCCTTCGAGGGTGCGAGGATTACCTGTGGCAGCAGGGCGGCTGAAGGCGCAGTCGAAGCCGTCGTTGCGGCCGATGACGACATAGATTTGGACGTGATAGGTGGGGGCCGGCCCGTATCGATATGCGGCAGCGGCCTAATCGATGCCGTTGCTGTTCTCCTCGATTTGGGCGTAATCGATTCCACAGGCCGATTTACCGAATCCGCCTCCCACAAAAACCGCCTCATTAAAATCGGCCGTCAACCGGCCTTTGTCCTTGTCCGTGGTGATAAGGGTAAACCCTCCGTGTATCTCACTCAAAAGGACATCCGCGAGGTTCAGCTCGCCAAGGCCGCCATTCGTGCCGGCATACGCCTGCTTCAAAATCGCCTCTCTATTACCGACGCCGATATAAAGACAATCTATCTGGCCGGCGCGTTCGGCAATTACATCCGCCCCCAGTCCGCCCTGCGAATCGGCCTTTTGCCGAATGTCCCCATCGAACGAATACACTCTGTTGGCAACGCCGCATCCTCCGGCGCACAGTTGATTTTAGTCAGCTCCCTTTGGCGAAAGCTCGCCGCCGACTTAGCTCGCGATATTGATTACGTTGAAATCGCCAATGACCCGCACTTTCAGTCCACCTTCGCCGACTCAATGCTCTTTGGCGCCTGATGTCGGCTCTTCCATTGCAAGGCCGAGGGCATTCTCTTTGAGCTTGGCCAGCGGGTGATAGCCGGTTAGTGCGCTTTCGATTACTCCATTGGCATCGATGAAAAAGACCGTCGGAATCGATGTTACCTCGCTGAACGGCTCAGGCAGCTTCACATTGTAGTTTATACTGACCAGCGGGTAGTTTATCTTCATCTTCCGCCCAAAGCTGCGAATTTTATCCGCCGGCTCATCCGAAATCCCGATTATCACAAGCTCATCGGCGCTGGTCGTCTCACGCAGCTTCACCAGATGTGGTAACTCCTTTTTGCACGGCCCGCACCAGGTCGCCCAAAAGTCCAGCATCACTCGCCTGCCTTTAAGGTCTGAAAGCATAATTTCATTGCCGTCTATCGTTTTCAGCGTCATCTCCGGCGCCGCCTTGCCGTAGTAATCCTCAAACTCCGAGGTGCCAAGCACCGACATCGTTTTGTAGCTGCGATACATCCCGATTCCATAAAGCACACCAAACCCCGCACCTGCCGCACCGCCGATTAGCGATAACACAAGACCCCATATCGCAAGTGCCTTAAACGGCAGTCGCCTTGCTAAGTGAATGACCGCAAGTATCACCCCAATCAGCCCAGCCCCTGCGCCAATGACGAAGATGGATAAACCAAGCGACACAAGCCCCAGCACTAAGCTTGCCACCCCAAGCCCTATCCCTGCCTCGACTCGCTCGCCTCGTGGCGAAGCTGCGGGCCTCAGCGAGGCCGGGCCCGCCTGCACTCCCGCTGTGACTTGAATCTCTACGCCATCTTTGCGTCCGCTCAAATTCAGATTCGGCTCCACACCCCGCCCCTCGCCGCCGTATTGCCCCTGCTCTGTCATCGCTTTTGCTCCTTAACGCTGAATTGACACATTATCCCTGACATTTGTGCCGCCGAGCTTTGCTTAGCTTCCCGTCGCGGTATAACTTAGCGCAAAACCCGGCTGCCGACAAGCAAAATCCCTCACCGGCCCAGGTTGACCCCGATAAACCGCCAGCAACCCCATTAGGCCTTTCCTAATCCCAAAAAGCGATGGCACAAAAAGAGTTGACAAGTGGTAGTAGTGCTGATAATTTGAGAGCCGCAAGAATAATCTGTTGTTTTGGCTGGCTCTGCTCTGCGAAGCGCTACGCAGAGCAGGAGTAGAAGTTTATGGAGAAAACCGTTCCGCCACAGGCGGACCCGCCGGTAGGCGAGGTGTCGCTGAAGGCGGACAAGTTGTAAGGAGGCCTAAGAATGGAATCTTTTGTGAGATTAGTAGTAATTACACTCGTCGTCGGCGTTTGCTCACCGGCTTATGCGGAGAAGCCGGCCCCCAGCGCGTCGGCGCAAGCTACCGTTTCAGTCGTTGGTTCAGATGATGGGAATTTGCCCGCCCTGCCGTTTCTGGCGGAGATAACCAGCGACGATGTATATGTCCGCTCAGGCCCCGGCACCAACTACTATTACTGCAGCAAGCTCAAGAAGGCCGACAAGGTAAAGGTGGTCGGCAGCAAGTTTAGCTGGTGGCAGATTGTCCCGCCGGCGGGCAGTTACACGTGGATTTCAAAGCAATACGTTCAAATTGACCCGCAAAACAGCGCCAGCGGGACGGTCATCGGCGACGCGGTTCGTGTTTATGCCGGCTCGGATGACGTCCAGCCGATGCACTCCACAACGTGGCTGGTAAAGCTCAACAAAGGCGAGAAGGTAACGCTGCTCGGAGAAGAAAAGGAGGATTACTACAAGATAGCGTCGCCCGAGGGCGCATATTTATGGGTGAGCAATCAATATACAAAGCCGCTCGGCTCGCTGGTGTCGCCTGCTCAAACTCAACCAATGCCGGCTGCCCATCCTACTACCCCGGCTCCTTTCCCCACCCCTGCTACGGCAACCAAGCCACGGGTAATCTCACCCAACGAGCCGAATACGCCTGCCCCCGTGCCAATGTCTTTAGACGAACAGAAGAACAGCGAAGTCCAGCTCCTCAAGGAGCGGGTGGACGCCGAGCGGGCCAAACCGGCTGACCAGCAAAACTTTGCGGAGCTGAAGAAGGCGCTCGGGGAAATTGCAAATAATAAGCAGACCCCAAGGGCGGCGCGAAGCGCACAATACCTGCTGAAGACCATCGAGCGCTGTGAGCTTGCGAAAGAGGTCGCAAATGCCGTCAAGCTTCAGGAAGAGCAGCTTGGACAGACCCAGCAGCGGATAGAAAGCGCGCGGGCTGCGAAGCTTGCCCAGTTTGAAGACCTCAGCATATTCGCCGTCATGGGCCAGCTCCGGGAATCGAGCGTTTTTGCTGAGGCGCCTGGAATAAGATATTACCGCATTGTGGATGGCGAGGGCAAGACCGTCTGCTACGCTCGGCCCGCGGGCGAGGCGGCGGATATGGATCTGAGCAAATTCATCGACAAAAGAGTCGGACTTGTGGGGACAATCGAGTCGAACGCGGAGCTTGGCGGGGCCCTTGTGGAGTTTACAAAGATATTGGAGCTTCCGTAGCCGGCCCGGCAAGTCGTCGGCCAAATAGACCAAAACGAAAAAGGGAGACGACGGCGATTTAAGAATGGTTTTTGTCACCCGTCTCCCTGTTGCAACGTGCCTTTACCTGAGATTGTGGTTTTGGCGTAAACGCCCGTATGCACCTGCAACACCTGCATTATACCTGAAATGTGCGGCAAAATCAAGAAAATCGCCCGCAAATCCTCAAACGCCGTTTGAGGTGGAAATTACCAGCCGACGAGGATTTTCCGGCTGGACGCCCTTTTCACCACAGAAGCATAACCACACGGCATTGTTTTTGGTTGCAAAAGCAGACGCGTTGCTTATACTTTGATGGCTAAAAACCGGCACTTCGGGCAGAACTCACCGCAGAGAACGCCGAGAAAAAATAAAGTAATCTCTGCGTGCTCTGCGGTAAAAACGTGCGGTAAAAACGGTTGCCGGCAAGGAAATTTTTCGGAGCAATAAAATGGGCTTAATGGCGTGGTTTCGCAAGTATAACAAGAAGATAATGGCGTTTGTGGTCATAGTGCTGATGATTGTATTTACAATTGGGCCGGCGATGGATTACCTGAGCTTGCGAAGAGCAGGAGGGCACAAAGTCATCGGCTATTACGGCGACCACAAGAAGATAACAAGCCAGGACCTCACCTGGGCGCAACAGCAGATAGAATTGCTGAAGCTACTCGGGGCCAGCTCCTTCCTCCGGCCCCAGGACCCGCAGCGAGTCTCCGCGCAAGACCTGCTGCTCGTTTCGCTCGGAGAACTGTTGTTCGCGGAGCGAGCCACCGCCGTCGAATCCATCGGCTACATCAGGCAAATGGTAAGAAGAGAGAACTACGGCATCGCTGACAAACAGATAAACGATATCTACACGAAGGCGTATCCTCCCAATGTGTATTGGCTGCTGCTCACCAAAGAGGCCCGGCTGGCCGGGATACGAACGCCGATGGACGTGGCAAAAGCCCAGTTAGAAGCGATTATACCACGGCTGCGCCGGGGGGCGACATACTCGCAGTATGTCGGCGCGATTGTCAGCTCGCAGGGCATCTCTGAAGAACAGTTGCTTGAGACGTTTGCAGACCTGATGGCCGTAATCGAATACGGCAAGGAGATGTGCTCGATGCAAAACAGGACCGCTCAGCAGGTCCTTCACGAAACAAACCTGCGAGAAGAGACTATCGACGCCAACTACGTGCCGTTTGACGCGAGCGTATTTGCTGAGGAGTCTGAGCAGCCCGGCGAGGAAAAAATAAAGGAGCATTTCGAGAAATATAAGGGGTTCTTCGCCGGTGATGTAAGCGAGGCCAACCCATACGGGTTCGGCTACAAGCTGCCCGACCGCGTTGGGCTTGAGTATATCGTGGTCCGGCTGGATGATGTTGCCTCAACGGTCCAACGGCCGACGCAGCAGGAAACAGAAGAGTTTTACCAGCAGTATTCATCACAACCACCTATAGCATATGTGGTTCTCTCAGACCCGAATGACCCAAATTCGCAGTTGGTAAAGAAAACTCACGGTTACGCGGAAGTGGCGGCTGTAATCTCGAAGGAGCTTTATCGGCAAAAGGTGGATTCAAAAGCGGAGCAGATATTGCTTGAGGCCAAGTCGATTACCGAGGCCAACCTGGCGGGAATCGACAATGAGCAGGTCAAGCTTACTGATGAGGAGATTAAAAAGAGGGCCATCGACTATGAAAAGACAGCGGCCCAACTCAGCGAGAAGCACAAACTCAAGGTTTACGCGGGCAAGACGGGGTTGTTGAGCGCGACCGATACCCAGGGCGACAAGAATCTCGGGTTGCTCTACCTTGGAGGGACGGGCTTTGCAGACGTGGGGCTGGTGCGAATAGTATTTGCCGTTGAACAGTTGAAGGCGAGCGAACTTGGGACATTTGACGCGAGGCCGCCCCGGCTTTACGAAAACATAGGCCCCCTGAAAGATATACGCGAGAGGGTGGCGCAGAGCTACGGCGGAAAGAATATGATGCTCGTGCGTGTTATTAGAGCCGAAAAGGCGGCCGAGGCGGAAAATGTGAACCAGAAGATAAGCACAAAGGCCGTTTTGTTTGACCACGAGGGGGACACAAACTCGATAAGAGAGCTGGTAATTGAAGACCTCAGGAGCCTTGCAGCGATGGATAAGACCAAAGACAAGGCCGAGCAGTTCGTTCAATTGGCGGCCCAAGACGGCTGGGACAACGCTATCAACAAGTTCAATAAGCTTTACGGCGATTCGAGCGAGCAGAACAAAGTCGATGCCAACGCCATATCGAAGCAGACCTTCACGATGCAGACTGGAAGGGGCATTAGCAGATTCACTGAGGATGGGCTGGTAAAGCTTGAAATTCGCTCGCAGGGTGACCCAATGGCCAATTTCCTGCGCAACAGGGCCAGTGTTGAAAGTATGCTCATAGAAAAGTTTTACGCCCTTGTGCCCGAGGACGGCAACACACTGCCAAACCCAGGCGTAATCCTGGAGTTCAAGCCCAATTTGAGGTACTATTGCATCAAGAGCTTGACTGTTCATCGGCTGTATCAGGACAGGTTCGACAGGGTCAAAGCGATAGGCGCCGTCAGAGATGACTATGCCGACTCGCAGGTGCTGGCGGTAACGCAGTACAATCCTGAGAATATATTGAAGCGTATGAACTTCAACATAATAAAGGAGCAGCAGGATATGACGTCGAGTCGCCCTGACGAGGCCAACACACCCTCGGACCCCGTTGAGTAAAACCGAACGAAAGGACAACAATGACACGTTGGGAATCACAGGAAAATCCGCTGCCGTTTCTATTCCTCGTGGGACTGGCCGGATGGTTTGTCCCCGGCGGCGGATACCTTCTGCAGAAAGAAACAGTGCGGGCACTGATTATCTTTGTGACGATAGCTTTGACGTTTTGCCTCGGGCTGTATATCGGCTCGATAGGAACAATCGACCCAATCGGCGCACGGCCGTGGTATTTTGCCCAGATTATGAATTCGCCCCTGGTAGCCATTATCGGGCATTTTACCGCCACCGGCGGTTACCCTGTTTACGCCCGACCCAACGAAATGGGCCAAATATACACCAGCACAGCGGGACTGCTTAACCTCCTTTGCATCGTCAATTCCGTGTATCTGGCGTATCTGCGAAGAACAAAACCAATGGAGCAATGATATGTTCGAGTTCGCGGCCATTGTGATGGCTGACTTCACCGCACCCGAGGAGATTAGAACCAATCCCCAATCGCTGCTTTTGTTGCTTCCGCTGGTGGTGGCGATAGCCGTGGTATATAAGGCGACAAAACTGCCGCGTATCACTGCAGGCAATTTTCTAAAAGAGTCAGTGGTGCTGTTCTGCTCGATAGTCGTGTTTATGTTAATAACAGCGTTGGTGCTGTCGGGCGTGGCCTGGCTGGTTATCAAGTAAGGGCGGACAAGGCAGGGGCGGGGTTCAACCCTGCTCTGTTTCTTCGCAATAGCTTTCCATTATTCCCAGCTCGACCAGGGCATTTAGGGCGGCCTTCTGCTCCGCCTCCTTTTTATTGGTTCCCCACGCACTGGGGAAGTGACGCTCTTTTATGACGGCCTGGACCTCAAAGCATTTATTATGGTCCGGCCCCTTTTCGTCTAACAGCTCATAAACGGGAGTCATATTGAAGTACTGCTGGGCGTGCTGCTGCAAAAGTGACTTAAAGTTGCCCTGGGTCTGTTCGGCGTGGGCCTTTTGGATTAGAGGGTCGAAGTTCCGCAGGATGAAGGCCTGCGCCGGCTCAAGGCCGCCGTCGAGATAAATGGCTGCAATAAGCGCCTCAAACAGACCCGCCGCCAGTGAGTGGCCAAGGGACTGGCTGCCGGTCATTCCCTTTCCTACCTTGAGAAGTTTATGCAGCCCGAGCTGGCGGGCAATGCGGGCACAGGTCCCACGCGCAACGAGCATACTTTTCATTTTCGTCAGGTCGCCCTCGAGATAATCCGGCGAACGCTCAAAAATAGTCCGGCAGATGACTAAGGCGAGGACTGAGTCGCCGAGAAATTCCAGCCGCTCATTGCTCTGCCCCCTGTTATCAACCGCTGAAGCGTGCATAAATGCCTTGGCTAATAAGTCGCGGTTGGCAAACTTGTAGCCAACAATCTGCTCGATTTGCGCCAGAACTTCTTGTTCCATAACACAAGGTCCCGTCTTTTGGGTGCCTCGCGAGCAGATTACGAATGCCGCCGGTGTAAGTGGCCTTCGTAGCCGGCTCAACGAGTATTGAAAACTATCTTATGGGAAATTCAGCCGATTGTCAAGTTTTACCCTGTGAGCGATACGATATTTTCGATGGCGTTGGGTTGCACGACGTGGACTTTGGCTTAGTTGAGGCGTTTTTTTTACTTGCGTTATGGGCTGGTTTGGGTAGATTTTGAAACAGAAAATCGAAGTCAAAACACTCTATGCCAGATTGCAGGAGGCCTGATTATGATAGGCAAGAAGATACGGCTGGAAAGGATAATGGACCGCAACAGCGGCAGGACGGTCATAATTCCGATGGACCACGGCGTGACCGTTGGGCCTATACCCGGCCTGGAGGATATGCGTGAGGCGGTCAGCAGTGTCGTGGCCGGCGGGGCGAACGCGATTCTGATGCACAAAGGGATAGTAGGAGCGGGTCATCGAGGGAGCGGCAAGGACGTGGGGCTGATTATTCACCTTTCAGGAGGCACGACGCTCAGCCCAGACCCAAACGCAAAAGAGCTTGTCTGCACGGTGGAAGAGGCAATACAACTTGGGGCTGATGCGGTGTCGGTGCATATAAACCTGGGCGCTGAGACAGACAAGGAAATGCTTCGCCAACTGGGCTTTATAAGCAAGAGATGTATGCAGTGGCAGATGCCGCTTGTGGCGATGATGTACACCCGCGGGGCAAAGATTAAAAATGAATTCGACGTCACTTATGTAAAACACGCTGCGAGGGTCGGGGCAGAGCTTGGCGCCGACATCGTTAAAGTCCCTTACACCGGCAGCGTTGAGACATTCAAGCAGGTGGTGCGTGGCTGCCCCGTGCCGGTTGTGATAGCAGGTGGGCCGAAGATGGGCAGCGACGAGGAAATCTTCAAAATGGTTGAGGGGGCACTTGAGGCAGGCGCGGCGGGGGTATCGATAGGCCGAAACGCCTTCCAGCACAAGACCCCTGAAAAAATGGTCGCCGCCCTTTGCAAAATGGTCCACCAGGGCGCCAGCGTCAAAGAGGCAATGAAAATGTTACAGGTCAAATCAAAATGAAAAAACTATGGGTCAATGCGGTGCCTTACGATAAGAAGCTGGTGACGACCGCTTTAGAGAGCGGGGCGGAGGCGGTGGTGGTGCCAGATGGGAAGGCCGAGGCGGTTAGGCAATTGGGCAGGATAAAGACCGTTGCAAAGGATGGCGACATCAGGCCCGGCGTCGATGTTGTGTTTGTTGACGTGGCGGGCAAGCAGGACGAAGACAAGGCGGCGGCAATCGCCCCGGGCAAAATCGTCGTTCTGCGGATGTTGGACTGGACGATTATCCCGATTGAAAATCTGCTTGCCAGACGGGGCAGAAATATCGTTGTGCAGGTTGTAAACAGCAGCCAGGCCAAACTGATGGTTGAGATACTGGAAAAAGGCGTCGATGGTGTTCTTTTGAACAGCACCGATGTCAACGAGATAAAAAAAACCGCCGAGATACTTCAGGGTATCGGCGACAAAATTGAGCTTGCGGTTGCGACGATAACGGGAGTGAAACAATTAGGTATGGGCGACCGGGCCTGCTTAGATACCTGCACGCAGATGGTTCCTGGTGAAGGAATGCTCATCGGCAATACCGCTTCCGGCTTTTTCTTAGTGCATTCGGAATCGATTGAGAATCCTTACGTTGCGGTCAGGCCCTTCCGTGTCAACGCCGGGGCCGTCCACGCATATACGCTGGCGCCTGGCGGGGGCACAAAGTATCTGGCGGACCTCAAGGCCGGCGATGAGGTATTGATTGTCGATTGCAAAGGCAAAGGTCAACTTGCCTATTTGGGCAGAAACAAGATTGAGAAACGCCCGATGATGCTTGTTGAGGCCGAAGCCGAAGGCATTCCCATCAGTTTGGTTATGCAAAACGCCGAGACGATTCGATTAGTCAATCCGGATGGTCGGCCGACGTCGATTACTTCGCTAAAGGTGGGCGATAAAGTCCTTGCTCATATTGAAAAGGGCGGAAGACACTTCGGAATGAAAGTCGATGAAACACTCATAGAGAGGTAACTATGGACTGGACCAGCGATATAATTCCCATTCTGCTTGCGGTTGGATGCGGGGCGGTTATCGGCGTTGAGCGACAGTTGATGCACAAACCGGCGGGATTGCGCACGAACGTTCTGATATGTCTCGGTGCGGCGGTCTTTACCATAATCTCGGAAAGAATGGCGGGCGGCCAGGATTCAATCACAAGAATCGCCGCACAAATCGTTACGGGCGTTGGCTTTCTTGGGGCCGGTGCGGTAATTCAGGACAGGGGTGGCGTCCACGGGCTGACTACGGCGGCGACGATATGGCTTATTGCCAGCGTCGGGATGGCGTGCGGGGCACGATTTTATTACCTGGCCATTATTACGACTGTGCTGGCGATATTGGTGCTGGTAGGGCTTGGGCAGGTAGATAAATATCTACTCTCGCGTCACGACGACTCAAAGCCGGCCAAAGGACGATAATATTCTGCGTTATGAGCCGGGCGTCGGCGTCGCAGCAGTCCAGTTGTTCGGGTCGTTGCCGTAGGCGGTGTTGCTGGTTCGCGTCAATGACTTGCCTTGGCCATCGGCGGCCGTCGGCCAGAGGTCATTCGGGTCGTCGCCGGGATGCGAGCCGTCGCTGTAGTTGATTCGCTCAGCGCGAATATATTGGCGGACACCGAACTCGTCTATGTCGCCGGGCTTGCCTAATTCGAGCTGCTCGCCGTCGTTTGCCAGCCAGCCGCTATAAGGGCCGTAGGTAATGCCTGACAGACCCGGATAGCGCCAGTTAAACGCCGTCGGATTCTTGACTACGAGTATTCTGGCTCCTGCGGCGATGGTGACGGCATCCGGCGGAGAAGCAAAAGTATAGTCGATGCCGTTGGTGAATTTCCACGGGGCGTCTTCGACTGAATCATAAAGTGTTACAGATGAGCCGGAGGTGTTGCGCAGCTCGATGTATTCGTATTCGTCGTTGGCATAATTGCCGCCTGCCGGCCAATCAGGGTGATACATAATCTCGGTTATGACAATGGGCTCGACCTTAGGATATGCGTTCGTTTCTCCCGGGGTGTTGTGGTCCATCGGGACAAAATTATAGCTGTTGGTGCTGGCCTTGTAATATCTGCCGAAGGAAACACCCGTCTCAGATGCGCCGAAGTCCTCTTTTTCCCGATAGCCGGTAAGTATGCCGTTGGCATCGAGTGCCGAGGCCAGACAGACCATTTCGCCATTTTCGCTTAATGCAAACGGTATCAGCTTGCCAGTGTCGCTTGCCGCATCGCCGAAGTTGACGTCCTCGCGGACGACCATAAAGCCATTGGCGGGAATGGTTGTGCCCGTGGCAAATCGATACTTCATCAGATTACTGTCGCTGTCGCTGAGATACCAGCCGCCTATATTGATTGCACTGGCGGTTGTGTTACGAAGCTCAATCCAGTCGGCAGCTTCCGCGTGCGAATGCGACATAACCTCATTGATAGCGATAGAGCCGGGGTTGGGGACAATGCTTGAATCGTCCCAGCCGGGCGAGCCGTTGATGTAAGCGCTTGCACGCCAACTGTCATTGTATTTCCAGCTATTGACGTCAGCATTAGCAGGATTGATTATTGTAAGCGAGTAACCAACGCCATCGGCGATGGAGCGCCAGCCGTCCTTGTAGTCAAAATCAAGAATGTTCGTTCCGTTGGCGTCTTTGAGCCGGATTTTCTCGCCGGCGTTGTCTAATGAGCCATCGTATTCGCCGGCGATGTATCTGCCTGTTCCATACTTGGCTTCGAATGCGGCTTTGTTTTTGACGACTAAGATGTGCTGACCTGCCGTTAGCGTGTTGGGCCCGAAAGTAAAGTCAACGCCCTTGGTGAATCTTGCCAGATTGAGGTTTATGGTGCTTGCGCCGATATTCTTCAGCTCGATGTATTCGGTGTTCGGGTCGTTAGGATTGCCGGTATCCTTCGGATGATACATAACCTCGGTGATACGCAGGTTGGGGCCGACATTGGTCAGGGCGTAAACCGCCTCGTTAAGAGCACTCCATTTTTTAGTACTGCTCTTATAAGCGCGTGCCTTGACCGCACTGCTTCGGGTGAACGTAATCGGCCCGCTGTATATCTGGGCATTGGCGTAAATACCGCCGCCGTTAATCAGCTCCAGTTCCGCACTAATCAGAAAGTCATTGTTGTTTTTTGCGTAATTTAAGCCGTGGATGGCAAGAATATTAAGCCCTGTGTGCAAACTGCTGACATACGAACTAATGTCTATTTCTTCTGAACGGGTGGCCTCTCGGTCGGCGGTGGCGACGGAGTTCCAGGTCGGCGTAGTTGGTGAGTTGACTCGTTTGACTTCTGTGCCGTTTATATAGGCCACGAATCCGTCGTCATATCGCATACGCAGCGTAACAGAACACACATCGACAAGGTCGCAGGCGTCGAGCGTGAATGGAATACGGACATAGCAGGAACCGTTAATGTTATACATACTTGCGCGGACGTTCACGTCTGCAAATGTTACATAGTTGAAGGGGTCGCTTTCATTGCGTTCGTAGCCGACGCTGCCTGTGCCGCTTGTCCAGCCAGAATCATCGTATGGCTCACTGCCGCCTCGCCAGGTTGTGCCGATGTCGCTTGTCGGGACAAACACCTTCTTCGAGGCCCATTCCGCCACAAGTGCACCCTGTGATGGCAGTCGAGGGTCATTGCCGTCTAATGTGTAATAGATGGCCCCGGCACTGCAGGGGTCGGTCATAGTGAACGAGTCAGTGGTGGATACATAGCCGCCGAATTTGTTAACGCCGTTTACATAGAATACAGGCGCGCCGAGGGCAAGGTTGAATAAACCATTGTCCTCAAACGCGGCCAATGCGTATGGCTCTCTGACCGGCAGAAATGCGTTATACAAAAAGCCCGGGACCCCATACGACCAGTCCCAAGGGAGAACTGGCGCAACTTCAGAGATTACCTCGTTCCACCGAGTCCTAAGGTGGTTCGTCGTCATTATGCCGTTGTTTTTGTAATGCCTGTGAATCCGGTCTGCGAATAGCTGCCTGAAATTGGGATTGGCCTTGAGCGCGCGATAAATTCGAGACATAGGCCATGACCCGTTATTAAGCCCTTTGGGTGTCCCGGTGATATAGCTGGGAAAATCATCAAATGCCGTATCGTCGATTTTTCCGTTGCAGGTTTTCCCATTGTCTGAGCTGAACCACCACGTTTCAGCAACACCTTCCGCGTCCCAGATTGTAAACCTGAATTTACCTTCATCCGACCTTTCGCGATGAAGTGTCCAGTTGTTATTGGGCCAGTCAAAGTTGCCTGTGTGAATCTCAACAATCAGGAAGTCTATAAACTGAACGAGGTCCAACTGGCTTGCGACGTAATCATAGTTGGCGGGAATCGACAGGTCCTGGGTGTCTATGTAATTGAGAAAAGCGTCCCAGGCGATTGTGTCGCCGTCTCTGAGTCCTCCGCTGGTAATTACGTCAAATTCATTGTCGCTTCCGTAGAATTCCTGGAAGAATTGCGCATTGTCACGGCCGCAGGGATTAAAGTAGGACTTGTAAACGCCGTTGATATAGAGATTGGCAAACCGTCCGGTAAGCTGAACTCCTCCCATTTCCTTAAACAGGCGCTTGGCCCATTCGTCTTTAACAAATGGATTGCAGGAGTCGTTCTTGCCGCCTCTAAGGACTATGCATTGTTGGCGCGAAACCTCCGGAGTAAATGTCAAGAACGGGTATTCAAAACGATTATTCCCATAAATGCTGCGGAAATAGAACCGGAAGCTGAATTTGTTCATATTCTGGTAAGGCCAGGTTTTCCACGGTTCGTTAGGGTTAGTAGGATTTCCACAGGTTACCCAGTCATTGCCAATAGTATAACCATAACGAGCATTGCCGTGGATTCGGAGGCCACAGTCAATCTGGTAATTGCCGTCGGCGGCGCAAGGGTCGATGATTTCGAGAGAAGCGGGCTTCTCGTATCCGAATCCCCGATGGTTAACGGACATTACACCATTTGGCTCCCAAAGCGATTGATTGGGGTCGCCGACAATTGCCATTGCAGGCATCGCTTTAACTGCTGCGCTTGCACCGAATATGTATGTGTGCGTCTCAGTGCGTGAGGGCATCCAGGCGACCTTAATTGCCCCCGCCCGCACAAATTTTGAGGTGCTGACAGCTATGGGGGTCGTGTAGCGAATACTGGTCGGGGTATTTACCTCGCCGATGACCGGGCTGCGTCCGTCGGTGGTATAGTAGATATTCACACCCGGCGTTACACAGGCGATGGTAAGGTTAAAGGGATAGTTGGAATCGTAGAATCCCCGCTCTTTGCTGAACTCAACGCCCTCAATCTCGCCCAAGTAAGCGCCGTTGTTATCGGCAAGTGGAGTCGGCGTCGGGAAAAATCGCAAATTGTCGTTCGCGTCCGGGTATCGCCCATAGGAGATATTGGTTGTCTGCGGGCCGAAAACGATTGTATCGATGGCGGTGCTGCCGTCGGTGGCGAACAGTCCTATTTCCTCATTGTCTGCGGACAGCTTGAAATTGGTGTGAAGTGGGCCTTCTGAAGTTTCGTCATCCGCCCAGAATACTATAAACCCGTCGGTTGGGACCGTCGTCTGCGACGGATAGCCGGCAGGGACCTGCCACTTGGTCGGATTACCGAGGTTGTCCGTAAGATACATCCCGGCGAGGTCTATGTTTGCATCGCTGTTATTGTAGATTTCAATCCAGTCGTCGTAGTCGCCGTAAGGGTCGTTTATATCGCTGTCGCTGTTGTTGGATGCCATAAACTCATTGATGACAAGCGGTGGGGCGCCACGGACTTGCCAGTCGTTTGCCAGGACCGTAAAATCCATAAAATCGATGCCCTCCGGGGCTATGAAATCTGCGCATTTACCTTCTTCATCACACATCTCGGGGTTCAGCCATTGCAAGGTAAACATCTTAAGGTCGGTCAAAGTTACCCAGCAGTCGCCGTCAAGGTCGGCCTCCGGACAAAACCCGGCATACGCAGCCCCGGCTAATAGGCAGATTGCAGCAGACAGGATAAAAAAAGACCCGAGTGGCTTAGTTACCATTTCATCAATCCCTTAAATTGGTCCCTATTTAGGCGTGGTTTTTTATTATAGCAGCTTTAAGTCAAAAAGGCAATAGCTCAACGCGAGAAATAAAGATTGATTGCTAATTTATAGGACTAAAATGCCATCTGTCCCCCGAATTTGCTGCAAAAACGCAGGTAGGGCATTACTACAAAACCCGGTCCGTAATCAGGTCGGTGAGTATTTGACATATTATCGAGCATGTGGTAGCGTCTCGGCGGTTATATAGGAGCGGGGCTGGATAATTGTCGGTTTTGAGCAGGGCAGCGGTTTTGCCGACGAAATTGGTGATAATGGTGCATTTTGGTATGTATGACTATGGGTGTCGGTGGTAAAAGTGCGACTGTTGTGGTAATCGGAGGCGGGTTTACTGGGCTATCTGCGGCCTATGAACTGGCCCGATCAGGGGTTGCCGTTACTGTGCTTGAAAAAGAAGACGAGGTCGGGGGAATCGCGGCGAGCTTTAAGATAAACGGGCATCGAGTGGACAGATTTTATCATCACTTCTTTAACAGCGACAAGGACTTAATTAATCTTGCCGGCGAACTCGGCATTGCCTCTCAGTTGCGATACGCACCTACGAAGACCAGTATTTACATAGCCGGCAGGTTTTACAGGTTGTCGTCTCCGATGGACCTACTGCGATTCAGGCCTTTGGGATTGGCCGACCGCCTTCGGCTGGGAATGCTGGTTTTGGGGGCAAGACGGCTTGCCGACTGGCGACTGCTGGAGTCGGTAACCGCCGAGCAGTGGTTAGTGAGCCGATGCGGGAGACGAGTTTATTCTGTGGTTTGGGAGCCGCTTTTGCGAGCCAAGTTTGGACCGTTGGCCTCTGAGGTGTCTGCGGTATGGTTCTGGAACAAGCTGGTGCTGCGAGGCGGCAGCCGGAATAGCGCCGGCAGTGAGGTGCTCGGATATTTCAGCGGCAGTTTCGGCGCAATGGCGCAGGCGCTGGCGGACAAGATTGTATCATTCGGCGGCGAGGTGCGGATGGGTGTGCCGGCCGGGACGGTGGTTGTTGAGAATGGTTCTGTGCGGGGCGTTCGGACACCGAATGGGACGATAGACGCCGAAGCGGTCATCGCCACACCCGCGTTGCCGATAATTGCGGGCCTGCTCGAAGGCGGCGCCACACAAGGGTATATCGACGGATTAAAACGGATAAAGTATTTGGCAAACGTTTGCCTTGTGCTCGAATTGACCAGCCCTCTTTCGGATATTTACTGGCTGAACATAAATGACCCCGACATACCTTTTACCGGCATAGTGGAGCACACAAATTTTCTGCCTGTGGAGACTTGTGCAGGCAGACACATCGTGTACCTGACAAAATATCTCAAGCAGGACAGCGAAATGTATAATATGGGCGCAGAGCAGTTGCTGGAGTTTTCCCTGCCTTATATCAGGCGGATTTTCACAGGATTTGAGCGGGAGCAGGTTTATGACTATCACGTTTGGAAAGCGCCATACGCACAACCGCTTATAGAGCGTTACTACAGCAGACTAATCTGCCCGACCGAAGCGCCCATAAAAGGGCTATATATCGCTACGATGGCTCAGGTATATCCACAGGACCGCGGAGTCAATTATGCAGTGGCGCAAGGGCGACAGGCGGCTAAAATGGCCGCTAAACATTTGGGTTATTCTGAAACGGGTGCGAAAAAATGACAAGGGCGAACATAACTATTGCGATACTTGCGGTTCTTATACTGGTTTTGTGCGTGCTCAGTTACATCGGGGCCCCGCTGATTACGGGTCGAGACGAGCCAGCAATAGGGACGTTTATCAGGGAGCTCGACAAAACGAACAACGGGCATAAGCTTTTGGAGCATTACCTTACAAAAGTGAATACTTTTGTTAAATACAGGATAGGTCCCTACAGGGACCTTAAGCCGGAGGAGCAGGAGAAGATAAGCACATTGATGGCAGGGCATCTGTTTGCCGCTGCCGTCGCCCTTGCGGGCTTTCTTGCAAGTGCGGCGTTATTCATCATAAACAGCCGTGACCAGCAACCGCCTGTTTCAAGGCGCAAACTGGCTGTTACGGTGGCGATGGTGATTCTGGCCGGCACGGCAATCCGGCTGATTCTGGCGGCAGCTATTTACGGCAACTTCGATATGCAGTCATACGAGATGGTCGCCGACATAGTCAGACATGGCGGCAACGTCTATGCGATGACCCCCAGGTACAATTACTCGCCCGTTTGGTTTACGATTCTTTCGGTTTTGACGCAAATACAGATTGCACTGCCCGGTGTGCCGTTTCATTTTGTCGTCAGGTCATTCCTATGCGGCATCGATTTGCTGACGCTGGTGGTCTTACTTTTTATTGCCGGCACTTGCAAACTTCCTGCGGTCAGGACGGCGATATTTTTCTACCTTAGCCCCGTTTCATTCCTTATGACCGGCTATCACGGACAATTTGAGAATCTTGCGATGCTGATGGTGCTGATTGGGATTTTTATGTATCTTCGGTTAGCGACCAGGCCCGTTCTGAAGACGGCGTTGTTGTGGCTCTTTGCAACGGCAGGGATGATTGTCAAACACAACACGTTTTACGAGCTTATCATTTGTCTGCATTCTTCGATAAAGCGATACTGGATAAAAATACCGCTGTTTGCGATTTCAGTCATTATTTTTCTTTCGCTGTTTATTCCTTACTGGGAGACGGGCAGAAAAGGGATAATCGACAACGTGTTTTTATATGGTTCCGACTCCGGGGCCTACGGCGTAACTTCGCTGTTTACGCTGCCCGAGTTGAGGTATCTGTTTATACCTGCTCTGTTCATTTTTCCTCTTTTCCTGAAGGGCAGGGACATAATTGCTCAGTGCCTGCTTGGGACGCTTTTCTTTTTGACTTTCACAACCGGGATTGCGATTCAATATTTTGTGCTGCCTGTGGCGATTGGGGTGCTTCGGCCGTCGAGGTGGTTTTTGCTTTACACCCTTCTTGCCTCATTTTTGTTTCTCGGCAATGATAATAATAATGTCTATATACCAGGTTTTCACCTGTTCAGGTTTAACCTGGTGTGGGTCGCAGTGGCATGCTGGTTTATCGCTGAGATGCGCTTGGACAGGCAGGCCGCCGGGAGCACAATACCGGAAAAAGCAGAGGGACATAAAGGCCCGCCAATCAAAACAAGGGCTGATTCTTTTCGGCGCGGCCGCTGAGTTTAAGCCGTTTGATTTGCGCCGACATCCTGCTGCGTCCTTTGGAGGCGAGAAAATCGGCCACGACCTTTTCGTTTTGGGTTTGATAATACTGCAGCAGGGCCGCCTGGAGGCGTTTTTCCGCCCGCCCGCGAGGAACATAAATCTCTTTGCCCCCACAATCTTTCTCGGAAACAAACATCGCGGTTGACATTGTCAGCGGGACAGGGACGAAATCCTGAACCTGCCTCGGCCGCCATTGCCGCTGAACTAAATACTCAGTCAGTTTAATCGCATCGTCGATGCCACAGCCGGGATGGGCGCTTATAAAGTAGGGCACTAAATACTGCTCTTTGTTTGCCCTGCGGCATGCCTCGACGAATCGCGCCTCAAATTCCTCAAAGACCTCAAAACCGGGTTTACCCATAAGCTCAAGCACACGCGGACAATAATGCTCTGGGGCGACCTTCAAATGGCCGCCAACAAAATGCGTTGTGAGCATATCCAGATACTCGTTACTCTTCAAAGCCAGGTCGTACCTAATCCCCGAAGCGACATAGACGTTCGATTTTTTCTGGCCAGCCGTTTTCCATTTCAAAAACGCCTCGAACATTTTCAGTTGTTCTCTGTAATCAATTCGCAGATTTTTGCAGATAGTTGGGAAGACACAACTCGGTTTGCTGCAAGTGCCCGCTTTTGCGCATTTTATTCCGAACATATTTGCAGTGGGGCCGCCGATATCGAATATCGTGCCCCTGAAATCCTGGTGTGAGCGTAATCGGTCGGCCTCGGCAATCAGCGATTCGACCGAGCGGGAGGAAATGTCTTTTCCCTGGTGAAAATATATCGAGCAGAATGAGCAGCCGCCGAAACAGCCGCGATGAGTCGTTATCGAAAACTGCACCGGCTTCAACGCCGGCACGCCTCCCGCCGAGTCATATTTAGGATGCCAGCGCCGCGTAAATGGAAGCTGATACAAGCCGTCGAGTTTGTCGCACTCAATCGGTTGCGAAGGTGGCAGGACGACGATTCTGCCAGGGTCCTGCTCCTGCACAACAGCAGAGCCGGCTGGATGCGCTTGTTTTTGGTATTCTATTTGAGCAGACATTACGAGTGCCTTGTCTGCCTGCTGTTGTGTAAGCGACGGCAGTCGCACTGCATCGGTTGGCAGGGGGGTATTGCTTTTTATTGAGTATGCCGTTCCGGCAATATCGGTTAGTTTGTCGATTGATTCGCCATTGGCTAACCGCCGGGCGATTTCAACAATCTGTTGTTCGCCCATCCCAAAGACCAGCAGGTCGGCTTTGGCGTCGATGAGCACTGAGCGTTTGAGTTTGTCTTCGATGTAATCGTAATGCACTAATCGGCGAAGCGATGCCTCAAGCCCGCCTAACACGATTGGCACATCAGGATATGCCTCGCGTGCCCTGGCCGAATAGGCGAGCAAGGGCCTGTCTGGGCGCAAGCCCAACCGCCCGCCGGCACTGTAAACATCCTCTTTTCGCTTATGCCCCAGCGAGGCATAATCGTTCAGACGGGAGTCGATACAGCCGCTCGTGATGCCCCAAAATAACCTCGGCTTGCCTAACGCTCGAAACGGCTCAACGCTTCGCCAATCCGGCTGAGCAAGTATCGCAACTCGGAAACCTTCGCTTTCTAAAAGCCGACCAATCAGCGCAACCCCGAACGACGGATGGTCCACATACGCATCACCAGTGATGAGTATGACGTCTGGTATGTCCCATCCCCGCCGACGAATCTCTTCAGCCGTCGTCGGCAAAAAACATTCTGTGCGCAGAATTCTTTCCATATTTATATTCTACCAGAATAGCAGCGCAACTGTTTGGCCTTTATGATTTGTATTTCAGCGGGTAGCTTTGGGGGTTGGCTATGCAGTCGAGTTCGAGGTCGATATCGAGGTCGGGCCAATATAGGTGGCAATCGTGCAGTAGTTGAACGTTGAGAATCTCCTTGACCTTTGCCTGCTTGAACCACGGGTATTCATCGTATGACAGAAAATACTCACCGCCCTTTACATAGAGCCAGAAGCCGTGCGAATCTATATGCGTAACTTCAATCGCTGAAGTGCTTTTTCCACGCGATTTCGATTTCATTTTTACGTGCCTCAATGACTTTTTTTAATTCTGCAATCTGTTTTTCTGAAAATCCGACGTTCTTCACCAGCAAGACCTGAGGTGTTATCCAGAATTTCGCCTCTCCATCCGGCGAGGCAACGTGAATATGAGGTTTGGCTTCCTCGCGGGAGAAGAACAAGAAACGATAATTTTTATATCTGAAAACCGTCGGGCTCACGTTTATATTATAGCACCTTCCCGGTATTTTTCAATCGCGGAAACAGTGACTTTCCAAGGTTATTGGACGCAAATGGGTTGCCCAAGTTGCCTGCTTTTCGCGGTCTCGTTGACCGATACCGGCTACTATTGCCTAATTCAAAAAGTGGTAAAATATTTCAAGTAAAAGTAAAGCCGTTGTCGATTGGTGCTGGTGAGAAAAACAGTGGCTCTGGAAAATGACCAATCCGGCCATAATTAGCCAGGCCTTACTGGCCCGACACGCAAAAACGCACAAGTTTGATGGTGATACGGGCTGCAGTGAGCAAACGGCTAAAGGCAAAAAGGCAAGAGCCACAAGAATAATGGGAGAGCAGACGCTGCTCTCCCATTCCTTTTTACGCCAATTGCAGGTATGTTGCCTCAGCAATCACTGCACCTGCACAAAAGTCCTTTGGTCGTCGGGAATTTGAATTACCGCCGCGTGCGCATAATAAAAGGGAGGCAAGGACTCAGCTTTTCATCATTGACCCTACCGTCGGTCTAGATTTATTTTTATCTGACCCGCCTCCCTTGCTTGCCATGTGGCTCCATCCGTCCACGGCATTGACTCGCCGCGGACAATTAGGCGCAATTGTAATCGCTTTGCCTCCGCCTGTGAACAAAAAAGGGGGGAAAAACACTCTTTTTGCCGTCAGACCGTGAATTCAAGCCCTGCTGGCCGTGCAATCCGCTTTCTCGCCTCAAAAAACCGCCTTTTACGTTAAAGCTCCCCAAACCTCTGCCGATAAAATATCGGGGTTGCTTTGAGTCGCAAAGAACTGGAATTCGGTTTATAAGGGGAAGCCGTGAAAGTCGAGAACCTTGCCAGCGACATTATCACCTTTGAACTCCAGCGTGAACCGCAGATGAATGGCGAGCTCCAGGCCGTCTTCGACATCACCGCCGAGCATTCCGATTGTAACGTCATCCTCGATTTCACATACGTCGATATCATTACAAGCTCCAGTTTAACAAAACTGCTCAAGCTCCGGCAGACACTGCTCGCCTCCGGACGACACCTGATTCTTTACGGCATCCACCCCTTCACCAAAAGCGCTTTTGAAGTTACCGGCCTCAACGGGGTTTTCGAGCTTGCCGCCGACAAGCCGGCCGCCCTGGCAATCATCCGCAGCACCTGGCCTGCTCCGACCACGTAAACCAAACTCGCTTAATTATCTCACGTTTCGCCTATGTGGGGGGCGATGTCCTTAATTTCCGAAAATCTCTTGCAATCTTTATTCACAGGGGTTACTATTTATACTGCCGGTCTGGCCTCGGATGTCCTGCCACGACCGGGTTCTGTCGTGTAGGGACTCTGTTCCCTGCCAACGACTTGCAGGGACAAGCAGGCAGGTTCGACCCGATGGCTGAAAAAACCAAAAACAAGCTGGGCAAAACCGCTGTCAAGCACGACGTCAGCGATTATGCCAAAACGCTTAGCGAAGAGTACCGAATGCTCGTCGTCCTCAAGGCGCAGTTGTATGGCGGTAGCTGGGAACCTATGCTCGACGACCTTCGCAACCGTCTTGTGGGCAAACCATACATCTTCAAACTCGCCAATAGGATCCAGGATGACATTGAACGCATCGAGCAAATGCGAAAATTCGAGCATGACCATAACGTTGACCTCGCCGATTATGTCGAAATGCAATGACGCCCCACTAAGTGGCTATAGACGATACCGGCCCCCGAATAGGCCGGTAATGGAGGTGGTGAATATGCTTAAATCCGGCTGGCTCCTCTTAATCGTATCTTTTCTGCTTATTTGTGCCCCATTGCTGTCGGCGCCCCCGACAACGAAAATCGAGGGCGGGCAGGACGGTCCGGCTCCGGCTCGGCCCGTCTATACTCCCGCTGGCTCTGACTCCGCCTACGCCGAGACGAGTTCCCGCTGGCTGGTCCCGCGAAGCCATGTTGCAGCAACCGATCTCAAAATAGTATGGCAGTTCAACTTGCCGCTGGCCGATAACGAGTCACTCGACCAGTTGCTTGTCTTTGGCAATCGACTCTGCGGATTATCCAGCCGCAATTATCTGGTTTGCCTCAACAGAACCGACGGCAACGTGATGTTCAGCAGCTCCATCGCGCCCGCGGGGCTGCCGCTGGCCGGCCTCGAATCCTATCAAGGGGAGCTGATTACCATAGTGGGCAACAAATTCGTCGAAATCAATGCTGATTTCGGCACGGAGCAGACCTCCACCAATCTCGCCTGCGGCGTAACCTGTCCCATCGTTCGCAATAACTCATTCTTCTATGTCGCCGGCTCTGACAAACGCATCCACGTCCTTAAAGCCAGCAACAAGGTTCAGGTCTTTGAAGTTGCCGCCGAAAACGATTCACTTATAACCACCGTTCTGGCCGACCAGGAGTTTGTCATCTTCGCCACCGAACTCGGCAATGTAATCTGCATTACTGCCGACAGGCCTCACAAACTCTGGCAGTTCGACGCACCCGACGGCGGCCAACTTGTTCGCGATTCAAACTCCATCTACTTTGCCTGCCGCAACACCAACGTCTATCGTCTCGAACTGTCTTCTGGGCATCTTGTCTGGAAATATCAGACATCTGCAATCCTCGATTCCGCCCCCCAGTCGGGCAACAAAGTGGTTTACCAGCGTATTCCCGACGTTGGCCTCATTGCGGTTGAAAAGGAAACCGGAAAACTTCTCTGGCAACTGGCCGACGGCGTCGGCCTGCTGGCCGAATCCGGTAATAAAGCGTTCCTTGTTACCAAAGCCGGGATTCTGGTGGCGATGGACAACGCAAAGGCAAAGCAGCTTTATTCAATCGACATCGGCCAGCCCGTTAAATATGCAACCAACGCAACCGACTCCAAGATTTATATCGCCGACGCCAAAGGCCGACTTACTTGTCTGCAACCCGCTCAATAAACATCTGACCTGGCTCGAAAGGAGGGCTTTTTCAATGGACGTCAAAATCAAGACCGCCTTGATTAGTGTGTCCGACAAGACCGGCATCGCCGATTTTGCCCAGGACCTCGCTGATATGGGCGTCAAAATCATCAGCACGGGCGGCACCGCCAAGGCGCTGGCCGAGGCCGGAATAGACGTTACCCCCATCGAAAACGTTACCGGTTTTCCCGAAATGATGGATGGTCGCGTCAAAACCCTCCATCCCAAAATCCACGGCGGCCTGTTAGCGCTCCGCGATAAAGCCGACCACAAGGCCGCGATGAAACAGCACGGTATCGACCCCATCGACTTAGTCTGCGTCAATTTGTATCCTTTCGAGCAGACTGTTGCCAAACCCGGCTGCAAGCTCGAAGAAGCCATCGAAAATATCGATATCGGCGGCCCCAGTATGCTCCGCTCCGCCGCAAAGAACCACAGGTTCGTCACCGTTGTTACAAGCCCTGACCAGTATACAGGAGTCGTCGAGCAAATGAAGAAAAACAACGGCGCCGTCACGGAGGAGCTTCGCAGCAATTTGGCCAGAGTCGCCTTTGCATTGACCGCGTCATACGATGCGGCGATATCGCGTTACCTCAACAAGAAGGCGGGCGTCGAATTTCCCGAACGGCTTTTGATTACCCTCAAGAGAGACCTGGCCCTTCGTTACGGGGAGAATCCTCATCAATCGGCGGCGTTCTATAAACTTACTGCGAGCGGCGAGCCCAGCATCGGCGCCGCAAAGATAATGCAGGCCGAGACCGAAATCAGCTTCAATAACCTCCTGGATGCCAATGCCGCCTTTGAGCTGGTCAAGGAATTTGACGAGCCAGCCGCCGTTATCATAAAACATCTTAACCCCTGCGGCTGCGCCGTTGACGATGATATATGCGTCGCCTACCGCAAGGCATACGAAGGCGACGTTACAAGCGCATTCGGCGGTATAGTGGCCGTCAATAGGAAGGTCAATATCGAACTGGCGCAAACCATTATGGAATCATACAGCAGATTCGGCAAAGCCCTCGGTGCTGAGGGTTTCTTCGCCGAAGTCGTTATTGCCCCACAGTTAGACCCTGAGGCGATAGAGATAATCCGCACGCTCAAAGCGTGGGGCAGCCGCGTCCGCCTCATCGAAACAGGCCCCATCGACAAATCTAAAATCGAACCAGCCGAATACGACCTTCGCTGCATAGTAGGGGGGGTGCTCCTCCAGAAACGTGACCTCGTCGGCTGGGAGCCGAAGGCACTGACCGTCCCTACAAAGACAAAACCGACCGAGGAGCAACTTGCGGACCTCCGCATCGCCTGGTTTGCCGCCAAGCATACAAAAAGCAACGCTATTGTGCTGGCCAAGAACCGCAGGGTCATCGGCATCGGCGCGGGCCAAATGAACCGCGTTCAGTCAGGCCAGATTGCAGTCAAACATGCCGGCGACCAGGCCAAAGGCGCCGTTATGGCCTCCGACGCGTTCTTCCCGTTTGCCGACAACGTCGATAACGCCGCAGCCGCCGGCATCGTCGCCATCGTTCAGCCGGGCGGCTCAAAAAAAGATGACGAGGTCATCGCCGCCGCCGACAAATACGGTATCGCTATGGTCTTCACCGGCAAACGACATTTCAAGCATTAAAAAGTTTCGGCTACAAAGATATGTGACGGAAATAGGTGGAGAAGATAGGATAAATACGAGTATGGATAATACGGACTCCCATTCTTGTTCGCTGTGTGGTACAAATGTACCTTCTGCAAGGGAAAGGTGTCTTTATGGTATGCCTGTATGCCAAAGATGCTACGGTAGATTTCTTAATAGAAGACACTTTGCTTTTATTGTCGACTTTATCATAACCATAGTAGGAACAGTAATTTTCCCGCTTTTTTATTTTTACCTATTAGTGAAAGATAGCATTCTTGGTACCTCATTAGGGAAATTGCTGATGGGTCTTCAAGTTGTTGAAGTTCCTTCAGGCCGTCCCTGTGGGTTTGGTGGATCCGTCAAGCGCAACTTGTTTTTGTTTATTCCTTTAGTGAATTTGCTAATTATCATTTTTGAGGGATTCAAATTGTGTAAAAGTCCGAGAACTGGTGATTTGTGGGCCAATACGCTTGTCATATCGAAACAGAACACGCCTCAGTTTTTGGATGCCCCAGTTATGGCCGACTTTTTGCTCAATCAAGCGTGTAAGGCCGAAGTTAAAGGCGATTTTCAGCAGGCCAACACAAAATGTCAGGAGATATTACAAAGGTGGCCGAAGACCGACGCAGCAAAGGACGCAGAATCCTTAATTGGAGTGATTCAGCGAGAGAAGAAGAGTTGAAGACAGCACACGGTAATAAACCTTGTAGGGCGGGATAAACCCCGCCCTACAATTAAAAAACAGGTAGAGCGGAAAAGAAAAAGCCCGACGAGAAGTCAGGCTTTTTTGTGCAATTTGTGATGGGGTTTATTTGAGTCCCGCGGTCTTGCGGAGTTTGGCGACCATATCGGTTTTTTCCCAGGTGAATTCGGGCAGGTTGCGTCCGAAGTGCCCGCCGAAGCTGGTTTTCGAGTAAATCGGCCTTGCGAGTTTAAGATGCGTAATCATTCCCTTGGGAGTTAGCGGGAAAAGTTTGCGAATAATCTCGCTGAGTTTGGCCTCGCTGATTTTTCCTGTGCCTTTGGTATCGACGAGGACCGAAAGCGGGTCGGCAACGCCGATGACGTAAGACAATTGAATCTCACAGATATCCGCAAGTCCCGCTGCCACGATATTTTTTGCGACGTATCGTGCCATATAGCTTGCGGTCCTGTCCACCTTTGTGGGGTCTTTGCCGCTAAAGCACCCGCCGCCGTGCCTGCCCATACCGCCGTATGTATCGACGATAATTTTTCTGCCCGTTACGCCGCAATCGCCCACAGGTCCGCCGATGACGAATTTCCCCGTTGCGTTGATGTGAAAAACCGTGCGTTTATCGACCAATTTTCTTGGCAGGACCGGCAGCACAACCTTTTCGATTATCTGCTTGCGCAATTGTGCGTGGGTGATATTCGGCGAATGTTGTGCCGCGACAACCACCACGGGGATATGAGAGGGCTTGCCGTTGGTGTATTCCACGGTTACCTGGCTTTTGCCGTCCGGTCGAAGCCACGGCAGCTTCTTTGTCTGGCGCAATTGCTCCAAACGAGTCGTTATCGCGTGCGCCAACTGAATCGGCATCGGCATCAATTGCGGCGTCTCACGACAGGCAAAGCCGAACATCAGCCCCTGGTCGCCTGCTCCCTGCTCCTTGTGCAGCCCGGCGCCCTCCGTCACGCCCTGTGATATATCCGGGCTTTGCCGGCCTATCGAAACAAGAACTGCGCAGTTTTCGCAATGAAATCCTACGTCGGGGTCGTCGTAGCCGATATCCTTAATCGTCTGGCGAACGACCGCGGGTATATCCAGTGTCGCTTTGGTCGTGATTTCGCCGGCCACAACCACCATATCGTTCTTGACCAGCGTCTCGCACGCCACTCTGCTCCTGGCATCCTGCGACAGACAAGCATCCAGAATCGCATCCGATATGCGGTCCGCCACCTTGTCCGGATGCCCCGTAGTTACTGATTCGCTGGTGAAAAGATACCTTTCCGCGTCACGATGCTTTCTCTTTTTATTTGTCATTTGTGTTCGCCCCTTTGTTACTGTGTCAAACTCCGCCCGGCCTACTGGCCGCCGCGTTCATTAAGTGACCAGTCGTATCTCATAAACTCCACCGTATAATTCCCCGTCTCAAGAAAACTGGCGTCTTGAGCCGGGATATATGCGGTCAAAAAGTTAAGCACCGCCCGCACTGCCGGCTCCTGCTGCTTGAATTTCAGGTCGGTGCCGTGCTTTGCGACAAACTGTTGCCCATTCCACGTTGGTTTCAATATCGACGACAGATACACCTTTTGATTCTCCCGCTCTATTTTTAATGTCTCCCCGGCCGCGATATATCTTTTTACCTGGTCGTCAAGCTGGGCCGAAAGGGTCTGGCCGCAATATGCCTCGTTTCGCAAAGGCGGCCCCGAGAGCGAACCATAATAAACCGCAAAAAATACTCTCGGCTCGTCGAACTCGTGGTTGAAAAACCGTCGGATTATCTCCTGCAGCGTAAACTCCTCGTCCATTATGATAAACTTGTGCTGGTCCCATATCCCCTTTATGTGCCTGATGCTGTTCGGCGGCCAGAAAAGCCGAAGCACCCGCGTTGACTCTATCGGATAATTGTCCAAGATTATCCTGATAAATTCCAGATTATACCCGTTTATCCAAAACGCAAGCTTGTCCTCCTTCGACCACAAATTGTACTCATTGGGGTCCAGCGTCTTAAACTTGTCGAGCACATCCACCAATTCTAGCTTCCTGCGCAAGAGTGTTTTGTAGTCCACCATGCCTTGCTGGTCCACGTGCTTGCTCAAAAACTCCGTGCACATGCTGCACAGTTCGGTTGCTGATACTCGCAGATGTGGCGCGGGCCGCAATTCCACCGAATTGCTCTCAGCCGGTGATGCCGGTGCCGGCTTGGTTGTCGCTATCTGTTGCACGTTTGGCTCACTTGGCGCCGCCTTCTGCACATTTGGCTCGATAGGCGCCGCCTTTGGTGCGTTTAGTTCCGGCTGGGCCGCCTGCTCTGTTCTGGCCGGCTTCGGCTCAACCGCGATTTTATTTTCTGCCGGCTGTGGTTCGGCAATAGTGGGGGGTGGCAGCGGCGGTGCAACTACCGCCTGCTCCTGCTCGCAGCCCCAGCCGACCAACAGCACTACCGTCAATGCCCCAACCAAAACAACATACCTGCTCATATTATGCCTTTCGCTTACAATACGATAATTTTGCACTCAAACCGTCCCAAAACAAAATAGCATAAGCAATTGGTCGATAAATGCAACAGTTTACTGCCCCTTTTTTGCCCCTATGGACGGTTTATTTTTCTCAAGAATCTACAATCTTTTAATCCCTTATCCTTTTAGCACTGCAAGCGGAACCATCCGCGCCACCGGCCTTGCCCACCCGCACTGGGCAACAATACGCACCACCTCATCGATATCCTTGTATGCCGCCGGCGCCTCCTCCTTTATCCGGCGCCTATCCCCCGTAATCAGCTTTATTCCTGCCATACTTCTTTTGAATTCATCGTCGCTAATCATCGCTTCTCCTGCGTTCCTGCCGTGACGGCCCTTTCCTGACGCCGCAGTCCGGCTCATCACCCTTCCTGCGCCGTGATTCACCGAGCAAAGCGACTCCTCAGAATCACCCGTTCCCACCATAAGGTAGCTGGCCGTCCCCATTGACCCCGGGGTGATTATCGGCTGTCCCACCTGCTCAAACGGCGTGGCCGCCATAAGCCCCGGCCCGAACGCCCGCGTCGCTCCCTTGCGGTGCACCCACAACCGTCTGCCCTGGTGTGTCTCTAATTTCGCCATATTATGCGTAACGTCATACACCAGCGGCATCGGCGTCGGCCCGAACATCCGCGCAAAACACCGCCGAACAAGCAGCCCCATTATGTGCCGATTCACAAACGCAAAATTCGCCGCCGCCCCCATCGCCGAGATGTATTTCTGCCCCTCCTGGCTGTCCGTCGGCAGGAAACTGAGCATTTTTCGCCGTCCCTCCATCTCCGGCAAACTCGCCGCAACGTTCATATACTCATCCGCTATCTCATATCCTAACCGCCGCGACCCTGAGTGTATCATCACCACTATCTGGTTCTCGCTCAATCCGAAAAACTTTGCCAGATGCTCGTCGAGAATCCTCTGCACGAACTGTATCTCGATAAAATGGTTTCCCCCGCCTAACGTTCCTAACTGGTCCGCTCCCTTGGCTACCGCCAGCTTTGGCACCGCACCCATATCCGCCGGCATACACCCATTCTCTTCGATTCTCTTTATGTCTTCCGCGAACTCTTCCGCATCGAATGCCTCCCACGCACGGTGTTTGACCTTCTGGGCCAACTGCGGCACGCCGCTGACTCCCTCTGTTATCACTGTTTCTATCAGGTTCTTGTCCAAAGGCAAATTGCTCATCCCCTCGCCTAACGGAATATCTCTCGCAATCGAATTTGCAATCTCATCGATTCCTATCTGCCCCTTCATAAAAGGCGTCCGCAGCAGCCGCATCCCGCAGTTTATATCATATCCCACCGCCGGCGGCATTATCGCATCCTCAAGACCCAAAACCGCCCCGATCGGGATTCCAAATCCGACGTGTATGTCCGCCGTCGCCAGCACCCTCCGCGCAGGAGGCAGCGATGCCGCATCGTAAAGCTGCCGAATCGCCTCCGGCTCGAGAGTTATCGCCTCCGACGCGAAAACAGTCGCATCCACCACCATCTCGCCGTTGCGTTCCATTCGCAGCCGTAGAGGGTCAACCCGCACGAGATGTGGTTCCGACCCAGTCATAAATCAGCCCCGATAACTAAAGGTGGTTAATTGACTTGACAGCAAGACGCTTTACCGCTACTCTATTATACGGAGCATAAAGAGCTTGTAAACCGTAGGATACTGACAGATGAGTATAAAATCATTGCTAATTATTGTTTGTCTTGCACTTTTACCTCTTGCTTTTACCTCACCCGCCAATGCGGTGGATACTCGCGCCATCGAAGCCGCTCGCGCCAAAAAGGTCCTTGATAACGCCGACTTCCAGGCAATCGACGCCTTCCTTGCCCAGGGCGTCGGCGAGATACTGGCCACTCAGGATTTTTCCTCAATTTCAAATATCCGCTCCATAATTCTCGCCAACAGCGCCAGTAATGAGCCGGGTCAGGTCCAGTTTGCCGACCAGTTCTCCGAATCCGCCAAAAAGCACATTTCCGCCGCTTTGCAAAGCGCCGATGCCTTGACTCCTCCCGGTCGCAGCTTCAGGGTCATCACCAATCTTCTGATGCTCCTGGACGGTTTCGCCGACCCCCGCCTCGTTGACCTTCCGCTCAAATACATAGATTATAATAACTCGGTCGTCTCCTATTGGGCCGTCCACTGCGTGACTAATCCCGACGTTGTCGATAAGCTCAATTCCTCTAAAGAACCCGACACGGTCCGGCAAATCGCCCGCCGCCTCGATGCAGTCGTTGCAACCAGCAGCCCCGAAACACTCGGACTCATTGCCGCTTTTGCCGGCTCAATAACGGTATCCGATGGTGAAGACCTCCTGCTCAAGGTCGCCGACCGCCGTATCGCATCTTATGCCGACTGGTCTGTCCAGTATGAGCTTCTCGACGCCACAGTTCTTCAACTGCTCAGCGACAAGGTGGCATCCTCCAATCCCGGTAAAAGTGCCGCCGGCAGGAGATTCGGTCAGTTGTTATCTTACGTCTTCCAGCGATACATAAAAGGCGCAGACCGGCTCAGCCAATCACAGAAGGAGCAGCTCGTCTCTGTCCTCGTCGAAACCGAAAAATCCTCTTTGGGCAAACTTACCGGCAAACCCCGGTCCGGCATCAAAAAGGCGATTGAATCGGCGGATTCCAATGCCCTGCTCCAGGAGCATAACAACCTCCTCGGCAATGAAACAAAACCGGGAGAAATGAACATCGATTACGGCAAAGACAGTAGTGGCAACGCGATTATGTATCCCCTTTAACTTGCTTTGCCACCCGGCGCAAAGAGTTAGCTTTGGGGCGATTGGTTAAGAGATTTTTTTGAAGCCGTTTGCCGGAACGAATAACATAATTTCGCCAGACATTGGAGGTTTGGCTTGACAATGAGCCATCGAGCAAACGCCACCGGCTTATTTCTCTTTGTTCTTCTCGCCCTTGTCATTTTTCTGCAGATTCTCTCAATGATTCAATCCGACCGGCTTTATATTGCCCTAAATAAAATTGAAGCTGTCATTGAAGGAACTGCATCGAGGACAACAACTGATACTGAAGTGGATTTGCCCCCTCACTATCCCGGCGACGAGGGCGACTGGCTCATCTGGGCCTTTAGAGTTGAGCCAAAGACGCTGAGTCAAATCAACACAGATAATGATATTTACTCGCGATGGATTACAGTACTGAACATTTTCGAGCCGCTGATGGTCTATGATTTTGATGATGTAGCACTTAGACCCCATCTTGCCGAAAGCTACGAGATTTCCGATGATGGCCTTGAGATAACCTTTCGCCTCCGCAATGACGTCCACTTCTCCGACGGCGTCCCTATAACTGCTGATGACGTTATATTTACCTATCAGACAGTTACAGACCCTAATGTCGATGCCGCAAACCTTGCGTGTATGTACATCGACGTTGACAGGGTTGAGAGAATCAGCGACCGCGTAGTCAAGTTCTATATGAAGCGCCCTTACTTCAAGGCACTTGAGGTCCTTTCATTTTGGGATATCGGCATTTATCCAAAGCACATCTACCAGTTCGAGGACGCCAAACAATTCGACAGGCGTATCTCCAACCCCGTTGGCAGCGGGCCTTATGTCTTCGAGCGCTGGGACTCCGGAGAGCAAATCGTCCTGCGCCGCAATGAGAATTACTGGGGGCCAAAGCCCCGCATAAAGAAAGTAATCTACAAGTTCATCACCAACCCTACCGCTGCCGCCCAGGCGCTCAAGGCCCATCAGGTGGACATTATTGTTATGCATGATTCTGAACAGTTCGCAGACCTTGTTGCCGACGAGCAGTTCAAAAAGGAGTTTAACTGCCTGGCCTACTGGAATCCGGGAGTCCCGTATTATTACATCGGCTGGAATGAAGATATGCCGTTCTTTGCGGATGCCCGTGTCCGCTTGGCGATGACGCTAAGCATCAACCGCGAGCAAATCGTCTCGAAGCTGCTCAAGGGATACGGCGAGGTAATCACAGGCCCCTATTACATCAAGGGCACGCAAAACGACGCCACAATCAAGCCGTGGCCTTATGACCCGGAAAGGGCGAAAAAACTACTCGACGAGGCCGGTTGGATTGACCACGACGGCGACGGCATACGCGACAAAAACGGCGTCCCGTTTCGTTTCAAATTCTCTTATGCAGCCGGAGATAGTCTTTACGTCCCGCTGGCGACGCTGTTAAAGGACGAATTGGCCAAGGTCGGCGTAGAGGTCATACCCGACCCTTACGAGTGGTCCGTCCTGCTGCCAAGAATCACAGACAGGCGGTTCGAGGCAATGGTGATGGGCTGGGGGGGGGACATCGTCGAGGACAACTACCAGATTTTACACTCCTCACAAGTCGGCAATCGCGGTATGAACTATGTCGGCTTCAGGAACGCTGAAGCTGACGCATTGCTGGAGCAAATCAGGCGAACCATCGACCCTGTGCAGCAGGATACACTTTGCCATCGGTTGCACAGGATTCTGCACGAGCAGCAGCCCTGCACGTTCCTCTTTGTCCGCCCCACCTACCGCGCTGTTGATAAACGCTTCGAAAACGTTAACATTCATAAGCTTGGCTTGAATTACCTTGAGTGGTATGTGCCGAAAGAAAAGCAAAGATACAAATAAAGGATAATTTTGTGAACGGACGCTCCGGCTTGTTCAAGTTCTTTCTTTTTTTGTTTCTCGGCGCAATCATACTTCTTCAAATCCTCTCTATGATTCAATCCGACCGTCTTTTCAAGCAACTAAATACCCTCATCAGCAGATTGGAAAGCCGCGATGCGTCCAGGCCACCGGGAAAGCCCGCTGCAACCGCTTCACCTGCACGCGAAGAATATCCCGGCGATGAAGGCGACTGGCTGGTTTATGGTCTGGATGCCGAGCCGGCTACCTTGAACTACATCGTCGAAGTGGCTACCTGGCATACCCGCTGGATTGTCTGGGATAATGTCCTTGAGCCGATGATTGAGTACGAGCCGGACGAGTTCAAATTCAGAGGCAAACTTGCGGAGAAATTCTCCATCTCTGAAGATGGTTTGGAAATCTATTTCAAACTGAGAGACGACATCTGGTTCTCCGACGGCCAACCTGTAACAACCGAGGATGTCATTTTTACCTTCGAGACAATCATAGACCCCAATGTTGACGCTGCAAGCTACGCCAATTACTTTCATGACGTGGACCACTATGAGAAAATCAACGACAAAGAGATAAAGTTCTATATGAAGAAGGTGTATTTCCTTTCACTATGGTTTCTGGGCGGTATGTACATCTACCCCAGGCATATTTATGCATATCGTGACGCCAGTGAGTTCAACGAGCACAGGAGCGACCCTGTCGGCAGCGGCCCATACGTCTTTGAAAAATGGGACGTCGGCAGACAGGTTGTGCTGCAGCGCAACGAAAATTACTGGGGGCCAAAGCCGAAGGTAAAGAAAGTTGTCTTTCCCTTTATTACCAACACAACTGCCGAACTGCAGGCGCTGCTGGCGGGCCAGGTGGATTATATAAGGCCTGTGCCCGACCAGTTCGCCGAAAAGGCCAACGATGAGAAGTTCAAGAAGGACTTCTACTGCCTCTCATACTGGGATGCCGTCAACACCGGCTATTTCTGGATTGGCTGGAACCAGGCGAGGCCGTTTTTTGCCGACAGAAAAGTCCGTCTGGCAATGACCCATCTGATTGACAGGGTTGCCATCAAAGAACATATCCTGCGGAACCCCGAGGCCCAGATTCCCACGGGCACGTTTTACATATACGGCCCGCAAAATGACCCCAACATCAAGCCCTGGCCATACGACCCTGAAAGAGCGAAACAGTTGCTCGACGAGGCCGGCTGGATTGACCACGACGGCGACGGCATACGCGACAAAAACGGCGTCCCAATTCGCTTCAAGTATATGATTTCCAGCGACCTTGCCCTGCATGAGCAGATTGCCAAGTTAGTCAAGGACTCCGCCGCCGGTGCGGGTATTGAGGTCATTCTCGACCCCTACGAATGGTCGGTCTTTAGCCAGAAGGTGAAAGACGGGGATTTTGACGCCGTCAGTATGAGCTGGGGCGGAGAGGTAGAACAAGACCCTTACCAGATATGGCATTCCTCACAGAGGGGGAAAGGGTCCAACTACGTCAACTTCAACAATCCCGAAGCCGATGCCTTGATTGAACAGGCGCGCCAGACGCTCGATGCCGACAAACGGAATGCCATCTATCATCAGTTTCATCGGATACTACATGAAGAACAGCCCTACACCTTCATATATACCCGGCCAGAGCAGCGGTTTCTCAGCAGACGATTTGAGAACGTGATAGTGCACAAGCTCGGAATTAACGAACGCGAGTGGTATGTGCCGAAAGAAAAGCAAAGATACAAATAAAGGGTGATTTTATGAACGGACGGTCAGGCGTATTCAAGTTCTTCCTGTTTTTGTTTCTCGGCGCAATCATACTCTTGCAGGTTCTTTCGATGATTCAGGCCGACCGACTTTACGAACAGCTCAATTCCCTTATCGGCAGATTGGAAAGCCACGACACATCCAGGCCGGCCTGGTCGGCGGAAAAAACCATCGCAACCACTTCACCTGTCCACGGAGAGTATCCCGGCGACGAAGGTGACTGGCTCGTCTTCGTCGAAATAGGCGAACCAAGGACATTAAATCCCATTTCCGTTGAGAGCAGTCTGGAAAGCAGGGATATATGCTCCAGGAATATAATCGAGACGCTTTTTTACTACGACCAAGACTACGATGGCGTCAAATTGGAGCCGGTCCTTGCAGAGAGTATGGAGGTGTCGAAAGACGGCCTGGAGATAACGGTAAAACTCAAGAAAGACATTTGGTTTTCAGACGGCGTGCCGGTTACCGCAGACGACGTTGTTTTTACTTATGAAACGATGATGAACCCCGAAATAGATGCGGCGGATATAAGGAACTACTACGAGAATGTTAAGCAAGTTGTAAAGATTGACGACCGGACTGTAAAATTCATTTTTAAGGAACTCTACTGGAAAACGATTGAAAGCATCGGCCTCTTAGATGTTCTTCCCAGGCATATATACAGATTCAGCGACCCGAAGCAGTTCAATAACAGGCGTTCCAACCCGGTTGGCAGCGGCCCTTATTTATTTGAGAAATGGGAAGTCGGCCAGCAGGTAGTCCTGCGACGGAATGACAATTACTGGGGAAAGAAACCGAAGATAAAGAAGCTGGTTTTTAAGTTCATTACCAATTCCTCGGCTGCGTTACAGGCGCTTCGCTCACACGACATTGATACGATGGAGCCGTCCTCAGAGCAGTTTTATGAGTTGTCAAAAGATGAGCAGTTCAAGAAGGATTTTAATATGTTGTTATACTGGAGGCCCAGTTTCGGCTACAGTTACATTGGATGGAATGAGGCCAGAGAGTTTTTCAAAGACCGCCGGGTTCGGCTTGCGATGACTTGTGCCGTAAATCGTCAGGCGATAGTTGAATATATTCAAAAGGGTTACGGCAAAATTGTAACCGGGACGTTTTACATTTATGGCAAACAAAATGACCCTAACATCAAGCCCTGGCCATTCGACCTTGAAAAAGCAAAACAATTGCTTGATGAGGTCGGCTGGATTGACCATGACGGCGACGGTATTCGCGACAGAGACGGTGTTCCCTTCGAATTCAAGCTCTCGTATCCGTCAGGTAATGAGACCGCTGAGCGTATAATAAAAATGATAAAAGACGATACCGCCAAAATAGGCGTTGATGTAACACCTGACCCCGTGGAGTGGTCGATATTTCTCGAAAGGTTAAATCGCAGGGATTTCGATGCGGCCTTCTCCGCGTGGGGAGGGACGATAGAAAGCGACCCGTATCAGATATTCCATTCTTCCCAGATACAAGGCAGGGGCAATAATTACGTCGGCTTCAATAACGCCGAAGCAGATGCGATTATCGAACAGGCCCGACGAGCTCTGGACCCGGATAAACGATACGCCCTGTATCATCGATTTGACAGTATCCTTCATGAAGAGCAGCCATATACTTTTCTTATTACCCGTCCTTCTTATACACTGCTGGATAAAAGGTTTGAGAACGTCAAAGTGCATAAGCTCGGAATCGACTCTCTTGAGTGGTATGTTCCGAAAGATAAGCAACGATATAAATGACCACATACATAATAAGACGTTTGTTGCTGATGGTTCCCACTCTGCTGGGTACTACTATCGTTGTTTTTGCCATCAGCCGAATGGCCCCCGGCGACCCGGTCAGCTTGTCTATGGGCCCCGGCGGTATGTTGGACGCCCAGCGTGCAGCAGACGTCCGCCAGGCAAGAATGCACCTCTACGGCCTCGACAAGCCCGTTCACGTCCAGTATGCAATATGGCTGGGGCGGGTTGCACGCCTCGATTTCGGCGACTCAATCAAGCACCATCGGCCGGTTATTGACCTGATTAAAGAACGCCTGCCGATTACGCTGGTGCTGAATCTCATATCCTTTGTCATCATTTACGCCGTCTCAATCCCGATGGGCATCCTCTCGGCGGTAGGGCGAAAAAGGTTCCTCGACCGCGCCGGCTCTGTAATGCTGCTGATGCTCTGGTCGCTGCCCTCTATGTGGGTGGGCCAGATGCTCATCGGCTACCTCTGCGGCCCGCCCTTGAACTGGTTTCCGCCGGCGGGCCTGTCCAGCAACGACGCCGGGCAGCTTCCCTTCTTCCCCTGGCTTGCCGACCGCTTGTGGCACTTAGTCCTGCCTGTCTTTTGTCTGACTTATGCCGGCTTCGCCTATCTGACCAAGTTAGTCAGGGCAGGAATGCTCGATAATCTCCGCGCCGATTACGTCCGCACCGCAAGGGCAAAAGGTCTTTCCAACTGGGCCGTCATATTCCACCACGCCTTTCGCAACAGCGTTATCCCCGTTATTACGATTATGGCCACGCTGCTGCCCGCAATGTTCGGCGGCTCTGTCATTATCGAGCGAATCTTCAGCATCTCCGGGATGGGCCTGCTTGCCTTCGAGGCCGTAACCACCCGTGATTACAACGTCGTTATGGGCGTCGCCACGATTGCAGGTTTTCTTAATTTACTTGGTCTGCTGATGGCCGACCTCGCTTATGCGATGGTTGACCCGCGAATAAGTTTTGAAGCCGTGGAGTAATCCTCTGTTATGGATAAACTGCGCCAACAACAAAAAAACTGGGGCGTCTCCTACGGCGAAATGGTCTGGCGTGAGTTCACCAAGGGTAAATTCACACTCGCCTGGCTGGGCTTCATAGTATTCCTCTTCCTCCTTGCCATCTTTGCCCCGTTTCTTGCCAACGACAAGCCCCTTGTCATTAGAATCGACGGCCAACTCCGTTTCCCACTTTTCAAGGCCCTCGATGCTGCCGATTACAGTATCTTTTTGGCCGCAATCGTCGGCCTTGTCCAACTGCTGCTCATCCTCCGCAATCGCAGACGCATCGACCCTTCAATCCGCGCCGGCGTCCTCTGGCGTCAGATTTCCATCAACGCCCTTATAATTCTTGTTGGCGTCATACTCCTGTATATCCTCATACCGCGTCGCCTTGACGCCACCGACTACAAAACAATGGTCGCTTCAGGCAAAGCAACCAACGCCGTCTTTGCCCCGGTGCCATACGGTTACGGCAGAACAGATTTGAAAGTTCGGGAGCAGCCCCCAAACAAACAGCACTGGCTCGGAACCGATGACGTCGGCTCGGACGTTCTTTGCCGGCTAATTCACGGCAGCAGAATATCGCTGTCCGTCGGCTTCGTCGCCGTCGGCATATCGAGCATCATCGGCGTCATCATCGGTGCGATTCTCGGTTATTTCGGAGGCAAGACCGACTTCATCGGTATGCGCCTCGTCGAGATTATGATGGCCGTGCCCGTCTTTTTCCTCATTATCACTATCGTTGCCTTTTTCCCTCGCAGCTTGTTCAATATAATGCTGATAATTGGGTTGACCACCTGGACCGACGACGCCCGCTTCGTCCGCGCCGAGTTCTTCAAGCTACGCAGGCAGGATTTCGTTCAGGCCGCCGTCTCATTAGGCCTGCCGCTGCGAAGCATACTCTTCAGGCATATGCTCCCAAACGCAATCGCTCCGGTCCTCGTAAACGCCACCTTCGGCATCGCCGGTGCGATATTCATTGAGGCGGCGCTCAGCTTTCTCGGCTTCGGCGTCGCCCCGCCGACCCCAAGCTGGGGACAAATACTCAGCTTAGGCGTCAGCACCACCGGCAGATTTCTCTGGTGGCTGACCTTGTTCCCGGGTATGGCGATATTTTTCACCGTTCTGGCTTATAACCTCGTCGGCGAGGCCCTGCGGGATGCAATCGACCCGCGTTTGAGGGAATCAACGTGATTAACAATGGCGAACTGTTGAATGTCAAAGGCCTTTGTGTTGACTTCTTTACCGAAGAGGGCATTGCTCACGCCGTCCAGGACGTCGGCTTTTCGGTAAACAGGGGCAAGACCTTCGCACTGGTCGGCGAAAGCGGTTGTGGCAAAAGCGTTACCGCGCTATCCATTATGCGTCTTATCCCCGACCCCCCCGGCAAAATCGTCGCGGGCCAAATCTTCTTCCACGACCGCAACCTCCTCGAACTTCCAGAATACCAGATACGCTCCGTCCGCGGAAATCACATAGCGATGATTTTCCAGGAGCCGATGACCAGCTTAAATCCCGTTTACACCATAGGCGAACAGATTGTCGAGGCCATTCAGCTCCACCAGAACAAAACCGAATCCGAGGCCTGGGAACTGGCCACTGAAATGCTGCACAAAGTCGGTATCACTGACCCTCGCCAGCGGGTTACCGAATATCCTCACCAGATGTCGGGCGGAATGCGCCAGCGGGTGATGATTGCTATGGCCATATCCTGCAAACCCGAGCTGCTCATCGCCGACGAACCCACCACCGCACTCGACGTTACCATTCAGGCCCAAATCCTCGACCTCCTCGACGAGCTCCAGAAACAAACCCGGATGAGCATCCTCCTCATAACCCACAACCTCGGCATCGTCGCCGAACGCGCCGAGAACGTTGCCGTGATGTATGCCTCGAAAATCGTCGAGCTTGCCGACAGCCGGTCCCTGTTTGACCAGCCCCTCCATCCTTATACTCAGGGCCTGCTCAAATCCCTGCCGCGCCTCGGCTTCACCGGCAAACGCCTCCATACAATCCCCGGCATTGTCCCGGACCCACTGCATTTCCCCGCCGGCTGCAAATTTCATCCCCGCTGCCCCATTGGCTGCAATGACAAAAGATGCCGGACAATCGAACCGCAACTACGCCAACTCGATAGCGGCAGGGCTGTCGCCTGTTGGTATGCCCCTGGTTATGAAAAACCCGATGACCCAAAAACCTTATGAATGCTAACGTTACTGATACAAATGGTTTCCTGCTGAAGGTCGAAGACCTCAAGACCTACTTTCCCGTCAAGAAAGGTCTTCTCCGCAGGACCGTTGGCTACGTAAAGGCCGTCGATGGTGTATCCTTCGCCGTCAAACACGCAACCTCCTTCGGCATCGTCGGCGAAAGCGGCTGCGGCAAAACCACCGCCGCAAGGTCCATCCTCCGACTCATTCCCGTCACATCAGGCAAGGTCACCTTCGACAATACCGATGTCCTCGCCGCCGATGACTCCCACCTCCGAAACCTCCGCAGCAGCATCACTATGATTTTTCAGGACCCCGTCGGCTCGCTCAATCCCAGGATGACAGTCGGCAGCATCGTCGGCGAACCCCTCAAGGTCCACAAGAAAATAACCGGCGCCGACCTCACCGAGCACGTTGCACAAATCCTCTCCAAAGTCGGCCTTTCCCCGGACCACATAAACCGTTACCCCCACGAATTCTCAGGCGGCCAGCGACAACGAATCGGCATCGCCAGAGCCCTTATCCTTCAGCCGAAACTCGTCATCTGCGACGAACCAGTCAGTGCCCTCGACGTCTCCATCCAGTCCCAAATCCTTAATCTCCTCAAAGACCTCCAGCAGGAATTCTCTCTCACCTACCTGTTCATTGCACACGACCTCGCCGTCGTCCAGTTCTCCTGCGATACCATCGCCGTGATGTATGTGGGTAAAATCGTTGAGCAGGCGCCCGTCGGCGAACTTTACGACAAACCCCTTCATCCTTATACCACCGCCCTGATGTCCGCGATTCCCAAGATTGGAGCGCACCGGCAGGCCGCCGGGCAAACACTCAAAGGCGAGGTGCCCAGCATCTTCACCCCGCCGGCCGGCTGCCCCTTCAACCCAAGATGCCCCTTCGCAGAAGGCCGTTGTTTTACCGAAAATCCGCCCCTTAAGCCCGTTCCTGAAAGACCCGAACATCTCATTGCCTGCTGGCATGTATAAAAAAATGAATTCCTGCCAATTGACGGTTGAAAAGTCAGGCCAAATAGGGGAAAATCCAGCGCAATGACAAACGGGGCTTGCATTTATTCTTGTTTAGACGCATAGTGGGGTTGCTATGAGCGAAGATATAATCGGCCAAATTGTAAACGAAGGCGATGCCGCTGTCGTCACCTTCAGGAGGAAATCCATAAGTAACGTTGAGGATATTTCCGCCGCCGCCGAAAATATCGCCGGGTTCGTCGAAGCCAATCACCCTAAAAGAGTCATCTTTGACTTCAAAGACGTGAAGTTTTTCTCCTCGCAGGTCCTCGGCCTGCTCCTCGAAACTCGCGCCGCGCTGGCCTCCTACGGTGGCCAGGTCTTCATAAGCTCAATCAACCCACAGCTTCACAGGGTCTTCAAAATTACCAACCTCGACCAGGTGTTCAAGTTCTTCCCCGATACCGAAAGTGCCGTAAACGCGCCGCGTTCCGACAAGTCCGATTAGGTTAACTTTTTTGCAGGAGGCAAAACTATGTTCGTTACTACGCAGTTCTCAGTCTTTATGGTCAACAAGCCGGGCGTCCTCGCTCACATCCTCGGCGAATTCGCCAAAGTCAAAATCAACATCACCGCTATGACCGTGATGGACTCCGTCGAGCACGGCGTGCTGCGAGTCGTCCTCGACGACTCTGAAAAAGCAGAAGGTGTTCTCATCCAGGCCAATTTGCCCTTTAGCAAAACCGATGTCCTTTGTGTTATTCTCGACAACAGGGCCGGCGCCCTCGCCGTAGTCGCCGAAAAGCTCGCTACCAACCACATTAACATATCATACGCCTACTGCACCGCAGGCGCAAAAGGCGGCCGAACAACCGGCATCCTCAAGGTCGCCGACGTAAAAAAGGCAATGAAGATTCTCCAGCAAAACCACAAGGACGCGAGCAAGTCCCATCCCCTCCTTCGTCGTCCCCAGGCACCTATGAGATAACCTCCCTTGTTAAATTATTATTGAATAAATTATTATTGACGCGCATCATCGATGTCAATATATTTTCTATAATCGTAATGCGGACCCGGGGCTTTGGCTCAGTTGGTTAGAGCCTATGGGGGCTCGCTTTTATAAGTAAGATTAGTGATAGTGACAGGGTGGTTTGGATTTGAGTGAACGAACAATAGATAAGTCAGATATGGAATTTGTGTTTGTAGGTTTGGCCGAAACGGTTTCGCGGCGGGGACGTTGTGCGCAAACCGCGGTGGCTGACTGTCACCGTAAACGGGACAAACGAGGGATGTATGCAAATGGCGAAACGGTAGAGGGAGCAATGGAGCGAAAAAGCCCAGCGTAATGAAAGGAGGTGATAACCATTCGCTATAGCTACAAAGCAAATGGAGAATGGTCCGGGCGGGTCGCAAGGATGAAGTGTCTCGCCGTATTCTAAATGTTGTCGTGAGTGTGGAGAAACGTAAACCATATAAACAATTAATAAGGAGAGGAATCGATTATGGACGGAAGAAAAACAAAAGTTGTGGAAGTGTCGTATGTTCGGAGGGAGTTTTTGACAGTAATGGTGGTGCTGATGTTTTGCCTTTCCCTGTTCTGCTCCAATGCCAGGGCGCTATATAGCATAGATCACTCCGGCTATTCGGATGTTTACGGTCTTTCCGGGAGCGAAGTTCAGCCGGCGACTGGTAGTGAGTTCGGCTATGTTAGAGCCATTGCTTACAAAGACGGATCCGGTGATTATGGCTACAACGCTTATGGTCTCTTTACTGACTTCTGTGACGTTACGGGCATTACAATCGACGGCGATATCGGCAGTGGCGGCTTTATCGAAGCCAGGTCCGAGTCATACGGTGCATACGGTTTGTATAGTGGTCTCGGCTCGATAAACACAGGCGCGCTTAATGGGCAGATAATTGCCACAAGCGGGTGGTTTAGAGCCGTTGGTTTGTTTACAGAGAGCGATTCAAGCGGCTCGATAACCACCGGCGATATCGGCGGAGTGATTACCGCTTCGGCCTGGGGCAGCTCTGCCTTTGGTTTGCGCTGCGATAACTCTGAGGGCACGATAGAGACCGGCGACATCACCGGCACGATTACCGCCGTGGCCGGTGGCGACAGGGCATACGGCTTCAGAAGCTATGGCAATATAATCACCGGCGATATTGACGGGACGATTACCGCCACGGCAACCGGAGAAAACACGGGCGAGGCCGACGAGGCCTATGGTTTGTATGCAAGCGGTTCGCTCACTACGGGTGAGATTAATGGGAAGATTACCGCCAGGGCTTACTATGACACTGGCGATGGGGTCATTGGTGACTATGCGTATGGCCTGTATTCCGAAGGGGATATGGTAATTGACGGTAATATTGGCAGCGACGCTGAGATTACCGCCACGGCCGGAAATAGTGAGGCCGCCGGTTTGTACAGCGAAGGTTCACTCACCACCCGCGAGATTAACGGGAAGATTACCGCCACGGCGACCTATGGTTCCGATGCGGCTGGCCTGTATTCCGAAGGGGATATGGTAATTGACGGCAATATCGGCAACACCGCCGAGATTACCGCCACGGCCTACTGGTCCTATGCCTCTGGCTTATACAGCGGCAACTTGCTCACCACCCGTGATATTAACGGGATAATTACCGCCGAGGCGACCTACGGTTCCGACGCGTATGGCCTGTATTCCGAAGGGGATATGGACGTTTGTAATATTGACCGCGATGCTGTGATTACCGCCACGTCCCTGGATGGCCCAAGCACTTCCGCTGGTTTGTTCAGCGAAGGTTCACTCACAACCGGCGAGATTCATGGAGAGATTACCGCCGAGGTGACTGAAGGTTCCTATGCGTATGGCATTGGCGCCGATGTGGATTTGACGGTTGGTGAAATTGGCAGCGATGCCGAGATTACCGCCATAGCCGGGGATGGCTTTGCCTATGGTTTATACAGCGGCGGCGAGATGGTAATCCAGGCGATTAATGGGACTATTTCCGCCGAGGTGACCGACGGTTCCAGTGCTTATGGAGTGTGGTCCGACTCTAATTTGACGATTACCGACGGTATTGGCAGCACCGCCGAGATTACCGCCACGGCCGAGTATGACGGGGCCATTGGTGTGGGCAGTAGACTCTTCACCAACATCGGTGCGATTAATGGGGATATTACCGCCACGGCGACCGAAGGCGACAGTGCCTATGGCATAGGCGCCGGTTATGATTTGACAATTGCCAGTATTGGCAGCGAAGCCGAGATTACCGCCTACGCCGGGGGTAACGGGGCCTATGGTTTATACAGCGACGCCTGCTCGATATACATCAACGGCGATATTGACGGCACAATCTCTGCTACGGCAGATGGTATTGGTGGGGTAGGCAGCGCCTATGGTTTAAAAGCCGATGATTCTATCAACATTACCGGTGCGATTAACGGCGAAATCACTGCTACGATGACCAATGGTTCCGAGGCCTATGGTTTGTATGCCAACTCGATAGAAACCGGCGTGATTAATGGCGAAATTACCGCCTGGGCAGGGGACAGCGATGCCGCTGGTATGTCCGCCGGCTCGATATTAACCGGCGCGATTAATGGGACGATTTCGGCCACGGCGAACACCGGTTCCGATGCAACTGGTATAGGCGCCGGCTCATTAGAGACCGGTGATATTGGCAGCACAGCAGTGATTACCGCCTGGGCCCAGACGTCTAATGCCATTGGTTTGTGGGGCGGTGACATATACATCGACGGTGATATTGTCAGCGGTGCCGAGATTACCGCCGAGGTAAACAACGGCCCTTATGCCTATGGTTTATACACTGATGGTGGCGACATAGAAATTGACGGTGAAATCGCCGGGACGATTACCGCCAAAGCTGCGAGATGGAAGGCCGTTGGAATATACAGCGAGTATGGCGATATCTACACCGGTGATATCAGCGGGGATATTAACGCTACGTCCGGCGGCAGCTCTGCTTTTGGTTTGCGCACCGACAGCTCTGAGAGCACGATAGAAACCGGCGCTATTAGCGGCTCGATTACCGCCACGTCATGGGGCGACAGGGCATACGGATTCAGAAGCTACGGCTCGATAAACATCACAGGCGACATCAGCGGGACGATTACCGCAATAGCCGACGACGACGAGGCCGTTGGTTTGTATGGCGAGTACGCGATAACCACCGACGCTATTAGCGGCACGATTACCGCCGAGGCGGGGGATGAAGTGGCCATTGGTTTGTATTGCCCGGGCGATGTCGTCGACACGCTCATCACCGGCCCGATTAGCGGAACTATCCACGCCCATGCCGGCTACGACTATGCATACGGCATCTTGTCTTATGGCCCGATGGACGTTTTCGTTGACGGCGGTGAAGTCAACGCTATTGCTGACGAGGGAACGAACGTCGCCGCCATTCAGTCCGGACGAATTGGCGAGGGATTGGAAACCCAGAACGCCGACGACGAGGTTGAGATTGCAGCCGGCTCCACGATAGTCGGCAATATCGACCTTGGCATCTATAATGAGGAGACTGGGGACGATGACCTGCTGACTCTGTCGGGTGACGATTCAGACAGCACCACTTTTGCCGATGACATTATGAACGTCGAGACGATAAACATCACCGGCGGCACGTGGATTTTTGATACCGACAGTGTAGTTTCCAACAACCTCAACGGCATAACAGTGTATGGAGGCATTCTCGGTGGTACCGGCTGGCTGGAAGATGTGTACGTCGAAGGCGGCACGCTCGCTCCGGGCAACAGCGTCGGAACGATTAATATTGACGGCGATTTGACGTTCGATGAGGACAGCACTTTCGAGGTTGAAGTGGACGAGGACGGCAACGGCGATTTGGCGAATGTCACCGGCACGGCCTATCTGGATGGGACGATTCATGTCACAGCTCTCGATTGGCTGGCAAATCATCTCGATTACCTTGATTCGTTTGAAGTGAATGTGATTGAGGCAGCAGGCGGATTGGACGACACCGAGTTTGCATCGCTTGAGGGCGGCACGGCGTTTTTGCTTTTGGGTATTGCCTACGGCGATGAAGATGTCATCCTGACTGTTGAACAGGTAAGGGACTTCGCAACTTACGCAAATACGGACAATGAGCGTTCTGTCGGCGAGGCATTCAATTATCTGGACCCCATAGTCACCGAAGATACCGACGAGGATATGAGAGATGTAATCGATGAAATCCTGATGCTCCCCGATGGCGCTGCGGTCAACGCGGCCTACGACCAGATGATGCCTCAGGATGCTCTCGGCCTGCCTGATGTAACCAGGATTATGATGAACCAGTTCGTCGGTGGTGTTCTCGACCATATGGACAACATTCGCGGCAGCAAGCAGTATGCGATGTTGAGCGGCAGCCAGTATCTCTTAGCCAGTGCGGAAGGTTCGCTGGCAGCACCGCCGGAAACCGACAAATGGATGCCGTTTGCCAAAGGATTCGGGACCTGGGGCGACAGGGACACAGAAGACGACATTGCCGGCTATAACTATGACGCCTACGGAATAGTGGCAGGTATGGATAAGCTGATTTCTGAGAATACGCTTCTCGGGTTCAGTGTCGGTGGCTCAAGGGCCAACGTCGATTACAGTCAGTTTGGAACGAGCGGAGATATAGATTCCCTGCTCGTCTCATTGTATGGGTCCTATTTTAAGGATACCTGGCACGTTGACTTGACCCTCGGATATGCTCATAACTGGTATGACTCACGAAGGAGTGTCGCTTTTGACCGTGCGGCCGAATCAGACCATCAGGGCAATTCGTATTCTGCTGCGGTTGAGCTTGGCAATAACTTTGGCGGCACAGATATGCTCTTAGAGCCGGTTGTTGGTGTGGGTTATACATCAGTCCAGGAAGGCAGCTATACCGAGGAAGGAGCGGGTTCTCTGGACCTGAAAGTTGATTCGAGGACGTTAGACGGTATGTACACCAAGCTCGGGCTCAGGGTTGGTAAAGAGTTCCGCTCGCAGGAGAATTCGGATGTGATATGGGTCCCCAAGGCAAATGCTTTCTGGATTCATGACTTTGCTGACCGCGTGAAGCTGGACAGCTCGTTTGTCGGCGGCGGCAGTTTCACAACAGAAGGCCTCGAGCCGCTCCGTGACGTATTTAATCTCGGTGCGGGGTTGAATATCTATTTCAATAAGGACGTGCGGTTGTTTGTCGATTACGGATGGCAGACGGCTGGTAATTTCAACTCCAATACGGTACAGATAGGAGCACAGTGGTCTTTCTGACGTGACAATCTGACAACGTGAATTATCGCTCGCTGCTGCTGATATACTTTATGTTCGTAATGCGAGTGCGGGGCCGTAGCTCAATTGGCTAGAGCATCGGACTGTCGATCCGAAGGTTGAGGGTTCGAGCCCCTTCGGCCTCGTTGGGTTAAGTTAGTGCCGTTTCAAGAGAGGTTGTGTAGAACACATTTCACAGCTCTCAGGAGATTGTGAGAGTTGAGATTTGTATGACGGCATCAAGCAGGGCAGGGTCAGTTCTGCTCTTCTCGATATAGAGGTTTTTTACCTGTAAAAAGCGGCCGGATGATTTGGTCTTGAGCAAAAACTCCACAAGCTGCTTAAGCATTATATTCTCGAGCTTGACTTCAACAATTACTTCGGCACACTTTGGGTCCAGTTGCAACATCTGCCTTTTCATCTGGGCCACTTTTTTGGCCATACCAAGCTCATTGGTCATTGACTCCAGAAACGCAGGCAATTCGAATTCTTTCCCGTCAGGAGCGGATTGTTTTTCCAAATTGTCCAGCCCGGCTCGTAAAGTCAGATATTCCCTGCTCTTTGCACTAAGGTCCTGAAGCGTCTTCTGCTTTTCAGGGAGCACTCGATTTAGCGTATTTATACGCTCGACGGCAGGGGCCACACAGAAAGCAGCGAAGGTGACGGCTGCGATAAGAGCCGCCAGGCCGCCTGCCAACCATCGTTCTCTATTTGTAAGTCGCATCATTTTCGCTCCGATGTTGCCAACGAAAGCAAAATCGTGAAATTGACGAGTCCGCCTTCTGAACCCCTGTGGATGTCCTCGACATTTACCGTTGAGAACCGGGGGATGGCGTTCAATCGCTGCTGCCAGTCATAAACGGGCTGAAATGACTGAGAGGTCCCGGCAAGCCGAACGGACTCGGCAGTTATCAGCATATTACTAATCGTAATACCCTGCTCTTGGGGGACACAGGACGTAATCGCGAGCAAGACATCCAGTGGGCCGGTCCCCGCGTCAGAGCCATAGCCAAAAGGCCCATAACTGTTCCGCAGGGATTCCAGCTTTTGTGTCAATTGGGCGAGCGGGTTTACAATATTCTTCTCTTCCGGCAGTGTGCTTTGGAAAACTTCTTTGATTTCGTTTTGTACCCGGGCGTGCTCGCCTTCCAATCGCAGGAGTCGAACAAAAAGTCCCGCCAGCGAGACAACAACAATTGCAGCCAGCAGCGCCGCGGAAACCATAAATTGCTTCTTCAAGTCGAATTTTGGTTCTGTTTCGGCATTGTCTGCCTCAAAGAAATTAACACCGGTGGTGCTCTCCGGCGCCAGTATCCTCAGAGCGAGACCTTCGGCAACATATACTTCCCCATCACCATTACACCCGGCAGGGCAATGCACGTTTGCGTATGGCTCAATGACGGTTATTTGACAGTGCAGATTTTCTTTGAGCGAGGTCTCAAGTCGGTCGGCAATATCTTCCTGTGCCGCCAGGAAAACTTTGGTGTCCTGCTCTATTTCTCCATCAAATAGCTTTCGCCAGGTGATTTGGGCTTCCTGCGACAGCAGGTCCGCAAGCTGCTCCGGGGTCAACTGGGAACCGTTGTCGGATTGCAGGATGACGGGCAACTTCCTGACCGCCAGAACATTGCCGTTTTGTGCAATCGCCAGGGTGAGGCAGGATTCGTCGATATGGGCAATAATAGTGTTGCCGGCCGTTATCTCGGGATGATTGATTGTGGCTGTGGCGTTAATCGCAAAGATTGGCGCATCAACAAGGGCGGGACGCACCTTGCCACTGGCCAATGTGTCGAGTATTTCGCGTAGCGCGGCCCGCGCAACTGCCGCCACAAGAACATTACTTGCCTGCCCCGACAACTGATGCTGAGAATATACCTGGGCAATGATTTCGTCTGGCTTTATAGGAAAATCGTGCTCAAATGCCGGCGAATTCTGTATGGAGATTTCCTGCGGGTCCGCCGAACCAGTTTCCAGATTTCTAAAGAAGACAGCGTCGTGCGGCATAGAGACCGCGATGTCCGCATGCCGGTCAAACCCGTGCTTAGCTGTCAGGGTTTTAAGTATGCCTCGCGGCGAATCCGTGCTTCGCCGTATTTTCGTGCTGAAGACTTTTTCGATGTAGAAGTTCTGGTCTGTGCGTGAGACCTGCACGGCACATAAATGAGAGGAACCAATATCTATGCCAATACACCGTTTAATCATTGTTATAATGTCTTTTTACAAGCAGCGCAGCCGCCGGTTTCAAATCTCCTTGTACGAAACCACCTCGATGGTCTTAATTTCCGTATCCCTTCTGAGCAGTGCAACTATCGTGGAGCCGAGTTGGCCGGCGTTTCCCCGCGATACGACCTGATAATACTGGGCCGTTGACCTGACGGTGGCCGCCTTCTTAATCGCGTTGTAAACGCCGTCCGTCATCCCGGAGACATCCTGCAGTTCCGTGATGGTTTCAAACGGCTTGATTTTCCGCCGGTCAATTATAAGTTGTGCCAGGGCGGGGTCCATTTTTTCCGACAAGCTCTCGATTATATGTTTCGGGGCACAATTGATGTTGATTTCCCCGCTGCCGTAAACGGTTACGTAATCGTGTATAAGAGCAAATACATCCGGCGTTACGCCTTTGACGAGCAAAAGCTCTTCGGTGGCGTCAAGGGGGGCGTTTTTGCACTTGTAGGGGGGCGTCAGTGTATCGTAGTGGGCTGACTCGGCCCCCAAATTCTGGTTTTTTATGAATGGCAGGCATGTTACCTGGTCGTCACTATCGGTCCAGTCAATGATTGCAGGGACCAAACCATAGTCGATACGCAGGCGCCCTGTCTGCTCCTGATTCAGCAGGTCAATAAGTCGAAGCAGTTGGTCTATCCGGGTTTGATTCAAAGTGCCGTCTTTATTTTTGAGCAGGTTAAGATTCAATTTGCCGTCTTCTTCGGTAACCGTTACCGAACAGTTTCCGCCACCAACGTCAAAAACGCCCTTGCCCGAAAGCAGGTTCGCCAGGTTCCTGTTTGCGTAGATGTCGGGGGTATCTCTGACGGCGGCGATTGCGATATTAAGCCCCGCTCGTGCGCAATTGAGTGTCTGGGTGGTCTTGCCGGCATCGTCTGCGGCGCGCAGACAAACAAGAGCACCGCGGTTGAAGCCGAGCAGCAAAACGGACATCAGGATGACCATACAGAGGACAACAACCACTACAAATCCGCTTCGTTTTGTTTTTGACAGATTGTGTTTCATTATTTGTCAGCCGATATTAACACGTCTGGTCGGGCCTTACTCCTATTTGTTCCGCAATACACGTATGCAACGGTCTGGCAGTGATATTCACGCCGGTTTTCATCTTCACAGGTGATATTGATTTTTACTGCCGCGGGCAATTGTCCCTGTTCCTTAAAGTTCCACCCGCGGAGCCACTGATGTCCTTCAAAAAATTCGAGTTTGATACTCGCTATGTTCTCGGCAATCGGCAGCCAGGTGTTTTCGCTGGTGTTTCCGGGTGTGCCGGCGAATGGTCTCTGGTTCAGAAGAAGGACGCCCGTCTTCCCGTCAAGTTTGTAATCCACCTCGAAAAGGCCGTCTGCCGCTTTTTGCTTCGATGCGAACGCATTTGTGGTAATAAAGTGAAGCGTTGTGTCGCCGGACGCATCGGAACTGCCGCTGAAATAGTCCATTGCATTTTCGTTTGCTGTTGTCTTCTGCCCTGAAGTGTGTTTTTCCGTATTGGCTGCTGGGACATACGAGCAACGTATCTGTCGAGCCAACAGCCCAAGGACTTTTTGTCCCTGCTGCGACAGAGATATCCTGGTCTTGCACGTTTTAACGGATTGTGATATTACGATGTAGCTGCCATACACCATGGAGACGACAGTAACGATTATCGCCATAGCGAGGAGAACTTCCACCAAAGTAAAACCGGATTTGTGAAATCTTCTGCTCATTTCAATTTACGGTCAGCAACACAGGTTGACATTTCCAGATGTTTTTTCGCGGAGCCATTTTTCCATCCGACGTCAACGGCTATTTTTCGCAGTCCGCCGATGGGAGCTTCGTCCAACTGGGGCAATCGCAGGTCGGTAACCTCGGTCTGCCACTCAAAACGCCGGTTGTTCCGTTCGACTATGCCGGAATTGCTTCCCAACTGGGGATAGCCCGGCGCCAGGGCTTCCGCTATTTTCTCATCGGCCAGCAGGGCGGCCTGAGAGGTTATCTCTGCCGTATCAGCCAGGCGGATGCTTATAACGTGCAGCTTGAGCAGCGCCAGCAGGGAAATCGAGACGATTGCCAGGGCCACAAGAACCTCTACGAATGTAAAAGCCGACAAGCGGCCGGCAGGGGGGTGCACCGGCGCAATATCTGCCGGAGCAGATGCTTTGACCCGTTTCTGTTGCGATATTCTGAATGTGCCTGCCTTGCGCATATTATTTTCAGTCGGTTATGTTCCAGCTCTCGATATCGGCGTCGTTTCCCGTGCCGCCTTCCTCACCGTCTTTGCCGTAGGATTCCAGGTCATAGTCTTTGTTGTGAAGTCCGGGGGAGATGTAGATATATTTGTTACCCCAGGGGTCGCGGGGCGCCTTGTCGAGGTAGCCGTCAGCGTTATAGCCCTTAACACCCGGGTCTGAAACGAGGGTTTCAAGACCTTCGGAAGTGGTGGGGAAACGCCCCGTGTCGGTTTTGAACAGGGCCAGTGCGGATTCGATATTGCGAATGTCGATTTGGGCCTTTGTCCTGCGTGCCTGCTCCGGCCTGTTTAATATCCTCGGCATAACTGTTGTCGCCAAGAGGCCCAGTATGACTATGACAATCATAAGCTCAATCAGGGTAAAGCCGGGTCCGTGCAATTTTGGCATATTATTTTTCATTTTATTAACGCTCCTTTAGAGGGCCTGGTTTATTTCGAGTATAGGCAGCAAAATGGCCAGCACTATTAAGCCGACAACAACTCCCATCACAAGGAGTATCGCCGGCTCAAGCAGCGAGACAAGTGCTTTGACTGTTATCTCGACCTCGCCATCATACATATCGGCGATATTGATAAGTCCCGTCTCTATCTCCCCGCTAACCTGGCCCGTGGATAATATATGAAACACAATCGGCGAAAAGAACCCTGTTTTTCTCATCGCAGCGGCAACGCCGATACCCTTGCTGACGCCCTCCTTTACAGAATCCAGGGACTTTGCAATAAGACTGTTTTGCACCACGCTCTTGGCTATTTCGAGCGCGGTAAGAATGGGGATACCGCTGGCAAGAAGCATGCCCAAGGTTCTTGTCAGACGCGCGATTTCCAGTTTGAGAAAAAGCGCCCCGAAAAGAGGCATCTTCAGCTTCCACCTGTCTAAGAAGAACCGGCCTTCTTTGGTTTTGCAGGCGGAACGTATTCCAAAGAAAGCCGCGCACGCCAAAATGATAATCAGGACAAGGTATTTTTTTATAAAGGTGCTTATTATGATAAGCAACTGAGTCGGCCAGGGAAGCGCCCGATTCATTTCAAGAAAGATTTGGGTTATACCGGGTACCACAAATGACAACAGGAACACCACTACTGCTGTCGCAACGATGACCATCATTAACGGGTAAACGGTCGCGGCCTTGACTTTGGCCGCCAGATGCGCCCGCTTCTCCAGCATTTCCGCCAAACGCAGGAGCGTTTCCTCCAACGTCCCGCCGGCTTCCCCGGCCGCTACCATGCTGACAAACAAACCTGAGAAGACGTCAGGATGCCTGCTGAGTGTATAGGAGAGCGTGTTTCCCGCGTTAACGCCGTTGGCAACCTGCTTCATTATGTGTGCAAGAGCACGGTCCTGGGGTCTCGAACGCGTCGTTGCAGATTCGGAAGTATCCTGTAGCTGCTCAACCAATGCCGACAGGGCGGGGACAAGGGGCATACCTGAGCGCAACAGCGTGGACAACTGACGTGCCAGGCGGCAGACGTCACCGGTGCCAATGCGTCCAGATATGTTCCCTGCGAGGGGCCTTTGTGATTGCGCATTGGTCAAAGCCGGTTTGGCCGTCGTAACCGGATTGTCGCTCAACAAACTGTAATCAATCACCGGCACGTTTAATCACCCTTATTCTGTCTGCACATGGTCCTGTGTTACTCTGTAGATTTCCTCAAGAGTGGTTTGGCCTGCCAGGGCCTTGCGCAATCCATCATCGCGCAAGGTCATCATTCCTTTCCTGACGGCGGTCTCTTTGATGACGTGTGAGCTTGTCCGCTTCATTACCAGTTCCTTGATAGCGTCGTCCATAACCAGCAGTTCGAAGATTCCTGTCCGGCCGAAGTACCCTGTTTCGAGACAGTAGTCGCAGCCGCCGCCTCTGAAAAGCTGCCCTTTGACCGCCGGCTGCTTTTCACTGCCGTTAGACAGGGAAATTGCTGTTTCTTCCTGTTTGGAGGACTCCTTGCACTTGGGGCATATCAGGCGCACGAGCCTCTGAGCTATCACGGCGGCAACGGACGACGAGATAAGATACGGTTCAATGCCCATATCAATCAGCCGGGTCATCGCGGACGCCGAATCGTTTGTGTGCAACGTGCTCAGGACCAGATGGCCCGTCAGGGACGCCTGTATTGCAATCTCGGCGGTTTCGGCGTCACGAATTTCGCCTATCATAATCACGTCGGGGTCCTGCCTGAGAATGTGACGCAGACAGTTGGCAAACGTGAGATTTATCTTTGGCTTGACCTGTATCTGGCCGACGCCTGGCAACTGATACTCAATTGGGTCTTCTACGGTGAGGACGTTTCTTTCCTCGCTATTAAGCTCGTTAAGAGTTGCATACAGGGTGGTTGTTTTTCCGCTTCCGGTTGGGCCTGTCAGCAGGATTATGCCGTGCGGCAGTCGAATCAGGTTTCTGAAGCGACCGAGAACATCCGGAGAGAACCCGACCTCATCCAGGCCCAGTTTGCCGCTGCTTTTGTCCAGGAGTCTGAGCATTACCCGTTCGCCGCCGAGCGTTGGGATTACGGAGACCCGAATATCCATCAGCTTCTGACCGATTTTGATGCGACTTTGGCCATCCTGCGGCAGCCGCCGTTCGGCTATGTTGAGGTTTGCCATAATTTTGAGCCGCGACACGAGCTCCGCGCTATGCTGCCTGGGCAAAGTAAACACGTTGTGCAATACCCCATCGACTCGAAAGCGTATTCGGACGTCGTTCTCGTATGGTTCGATGTGTATGTCGCTTGCCCGGCTGTGCACCGCCTGGAAGAAGATTTTATTGACTAATTTTATGACCGGCGCCTTGCTTGCGATATTGAGCAGGTCTTCGGCGTGGGTTTGGGCGGAGACGCCGGTGAAGCTGTCATAATTGTTGTGAGCAGCCATATCCTGACCTGCGGGGTCTTCGTTATTGCTGCCGGCGCCTGTGCCGTGATAGTAACAACTGCTTATGGCTCGCTCTATTTCGGAATGCGGACAGACAACGCGGCTGCACGGCTGGCCAAGGACGGTTGAAATCGCGTCATACGCCTCTATATTGAGCGGGTCGGCAAGTGCAATTGCAATCTCGCCGTCTTCGAGCGTGATGGGGATGGCGCACTGCTTTTTCAGAAACTCCAGCGGCAGCTTTCTTGCCAAATCGGGATTCAACTGCTCCGGTGATATGGTCTGTAAGCACCTGTCTTGAAGCTCATTTGCCACTGGTTTTTCTGTTTCGGTGCGCACTTGTTTGTCTCCCGACAATCAGCAAGAAGTCACCTTCAATTGTCAGTCACGCCGTTTTTTTTCTGGATGCCTTCCTGTTCGTGTTCCATTTCCTTGATTTTCTTCTCGGTTATTTGCTGCACGTCCTCCTGGCCGGCCAGAACATGCGGCGTGATAAATATAAGCAGGTTGGTTTTCTGCAGACGGTTTGTTTTGTATTTGAACAGCTCACCAAGCAGAGGTATATCACCCACCAGGGGAATTTTCTTTTCAAGAGTAACTTTGTCGTCCCGGATAAGACCACCGATGACGATAGTGGAGCCGCTGTTCATAGAGACGACCGTTTGCGCCTGTCGTTTGGCGGTTGTGGGAGTATCCGATGAAGTGCTGGTGACGTCTTCGATGAGTTTTGTAAACTCGCTGTCAATTTCGAGTCTGACAAGCCCGCCCTGGCTGATGTGCGGCGTTATTTCGAGAATAATTCCGACGTCTTTGTATTCGAAGGTTTTTATCACGGTGGGAGTGATTAAATCCGTGGTCTCCGTAATTCTTGACTGGGTAACGAACGGCATATTCTCGCCGACGATTATCTTGGCTTTATGGTGGTTGGAAGTCGTAATGCACGGCGTCGAAAGGATGTTAACGCCCGATTGCTTTTCCAGGGCGTGGAGGATTGCCCCGATGTTGGAGCTGCTTCCTTTCCAGGCGCCGATGTTAAGCCCTTCGGAATCTCCGCTGAGATAATCGACCCGCGGGCCAAAGTTGGTTGAGCCGAAGAACCGCACACTGTTCGCGACGGCTTTATCGAGGGTGGCCCAGTCAACGCCTATTTCCTTCAACGTATCTTCGCTCGCCTCCATAATGAGCATCTCAACCATCACCTGTTCGCGAACAATATCCAGCTTTTCCACAATTTGGGAGATTACTTCGAAGTCCTGTGCGGAAGCGGTTATTATCAACGCGTTTGTCCCCTCGTCAGGGGCAACCTGAATGTTCTGGGTGGATTCGGTTGTGCCGGTGATTCTCAGGTTCGCAATGGCGCCCTTGAGAGAGTCGGACGTTTCCTTTGCCGGCGCGTTTTTAAGATACACTACGTGAACATTGCCTGCACCGCTGGGCTGTTGAACGTCAAGCTCCGTTACGAGTTTTTCGATGGCCTGCGTGTCCTGAGCATTTGCGACAACAATAAGGGCATTAGTTCTTGCATCAGGGAGGATTTTGGCAGATGACTCAGTTTGGGACGTTCCCCGACCGGCAGATGCCTGTACAGAGGTTCCTCTGCTCTTGTCGATTATGCGGGCTATCTGGTCGCTGAGCACCTGTGCAGAAGCGTATTTCAGCGGTATCACGGTGACCTGTTCCTTTGAGCCGGTTACGTCAAGCCGCTGGATGATTTTCGCAATATGATGTATGTTCGACGATGTGTCTGTAATTAGTATCGAATTTGTTCTTGGATAAGTCGCCATGTGCGCATCCGCAGCCAGCATAGGTCTGACAATCTGGCCGACCTCCGTTGCGTCCGCGTACCTGAGCGGGATAATCTGGGTGACAAAGCAATCACTTTTTGGGATTTCCGCGGGGTTACCGCCAATGCGAACCTGCAGGTTACGTTTGGTGGCTTCCGCTCTCGGAACTATTTTTACGAGGTTCCCGGACGGGATTGCTGCGTACCCTTTAACTTCGAGAATAGATTCCAAAAAATTATAGACCTCGCTGAGACGTATTTTCGATGGAGACAGAACTGTTACGGTGCCCTGCACGCGGTCGTCAACTATAAAATTAATACCGGTTATATCACCAATGGTCTTAAGAACGGTCCGAATATCGACCTGGTCGAAGTTTACGGAGATAAGCTCGTCGGCCATACCCGGTTTATCGAGTGCAGGCAGGATTACCTGGTCGGTGGTCGTGAGATTAGCGTCGGTTACAGCGGAAATCTCCGGATAATAAGCGGCCTCGGTCTCTGAAGGCACTGAAATTGTCTTCTTGCGTGCGGAAGCTGCCTCCAACGCAAGCTCCAAGACCTTGTCGTTTATGTCAACTGAGCCAGGCCTTGTGGGAACTGTCAAGTTCATTGGCTTGTTACTGTCGGCCAAATCCGGGCTTATTGTTTTCGGCTGCTGGCTTGATTCCGGGGTATAGGCCGCGGAGCTGCGGGTCTTGGCCTGCTGTGACTTGTTTGTTTGTGCAGGCGTTGCCTTCACCGTTTTTGATTCAGAGCGGCAGTTCGCGAGGCATAAGCAAAAAATGCACACAAGACCGTAAAGGCCTTGCCATAACATCCGCTGGTCTGCCCTGTTTATGTTTAACCATTCCAACTTCATCTGTTTTGCCCGCCTTTTAGTCCGACGCCGTATCTTTCAATGGGAATGACAGTGTCTTGATATTGTTTCCCCGTGACAGCTCGAGGTCCACGGATGGCTGAGCACCTGCTTTTTTGAAAACCTGGTAGGCCTGTTGCTTGCCGGTCAATCGCTGTCCATTGACTACGCGGATAACGTCACCGTCTTTCAAACCCAGCTTTTTTGCTATGGCTGTATCCTCCACACCCGTTATCATTAATCCTTCTGTTTGACCATTCACGGAGACTGGCTGGATAACCGCTTTCCTTAGCATTGTGTCTATATTTGTCTGTTCCGCCCGTTCGACTGGTTTAGGCATAACTATTGAATCAGCTCCAGCGGTCCTGAGTGATTCGTCGGCGTTAGATGAATATGCCAGTTTATGTTCCGAACCATTCTGCTTTGATTCAGAGGTCCAAAGACTGAGTGTTTTCTTCTGACCCCCGTCGAGCAAAACCACAATGTCCTTTTCGATGGTCTCTATCCGGGCGGTCGCCACGGTATCGCCTACCCTATACAAGCCGACGGTATTGGTTTTAAGGTCCTTTATGATTGCTCTGGAAATCATAGGACTGCCGGCGAGAGTGCCGAGCAGCGACAAACCCAGCTCTCGGCCTGCTGACTGCACGATGCCGCCGGAAGAATCACCCTGTAAATATATCTTTTCGTTCAAAGAAGCCCCTGGATTGCCAAATATGTTTCGCTCAAAAATAGCCGAATAATCTTGAACCGAAGTATCTGTTGGTTTCGTAATTTCCACAGGGCCTATATTTTCGGCACCGGACACAGAGGCAGGTCCCAGAGGTGTTGTGCCTCGAAGCGGTAGAATCACCGCTTTGACAACAACAAATAGCAGCACCAATGCAAGCGCTAACTTGCTTAAACCTAAGGCGTTACGGACATATAATTCATGCTCTTTTTTCATCTGGACACACGTTCTCCACGTCAAATCTATCGTCTTGTTGTCCATTTCGCTTAACTCAGGACCTCTCGCTAAGCCCTAATATACCTAAACATCAAACGAGTTATTGCAGGGGCCTTTTTATGGGGCCATGAGATGCAATCTTGGCCGAATGTGTATGGCTTGTTTCAGGCCAGAATCGACAGCACCAAACAGTAGTATGTATTGGCAAGCCCGTGGAACAGTATTGGTGCTAACAGCGACTTGGTCCGTGCAAACAGCCAGCCAAGAACCAGACCGGGCAGGAATGTCAGGGCTGCTATTATATGACCTTGGAGCACAATATGGGCGGCGGCAAAAAAGGCGGCCGATAAAACTATAACTGTCCACTGCTGCGCCCAGGATTGCGGGGACTTGATGGTATCTGTCAGCCGAAGGACGTTACTTTGAATGTAGCCTCTGAAAAAGACTTCTTCGGCTGCGCCGACATATAAAAACTGATAGAGCAGCCAGGAAAACCACCACTGTCCCGGCAGCAGCATAGTTCGCAAGGGCAATTCGAGTCCGAAAAGGTTAAGCACCCACAAAAACAAAAATGTCATCGGAAAGACTACAAGGCAGACGACAGAAAGCAAACGCAGGGATGCCCCAATATGGCTGGCATCAAACCCAATTTGTGCCAACTTTCTCCCTTTAATCACTGTTGGGATAAGTGCAGCAGCTACCAAAACAACAGGAGCCACGAGCCAGTTGATTGTCGAAAAGTAACCTAGGCGAAGAACTCCAAACGCTAAAATCACAGAAATTGTTACCAGGACTGTCTCGGTGAGCAGAGGTGTATCCAGGCGTCTTAAACTGTTGCAGGGAGAACGAGAGGACCCTTCCTCCGGTAGCACACCGGGGATGTCTGCTTTGCTGGGAGCAAAGCCCCCAGTTGCGTATTTTTTAATGCTCATTCCCTGTAGCACTGCTTATTTCTCGTTTTCGCTTGTCCCGGCGATTGATTACTATCATCACTGCGGCCAGCCCGATATATGGCAACAGGAACTCGACGAAACTGGCTTGCCCGGGCGAGGAGAGAGCACAACCACCGCCACCACCGCCGCCGCTTCCACCGGAGCTGCCGCCACTGCTGCCTCCAATCAAGAATGGCGTGAAGTGGGTTGTCTTGAAACGAAAGGCATGGAGAGTGGAGGATATCACAATGGTATTAACGTCGGTTAGACCTTGTTGACTGAGCTTATCGGCCAGGGTGTTGTACCAGTATGCAGAAATCGTGCTCTCAGCAGAGACGCTGTATGGTATTGTAATGGTAACCGGCTTGTCGAAAACCACTCCGCTGGGACCAAAATCGTATATGAAACTTAAGAGCGGCACCAAAAGATTTGGCGGATTCTCCATCTTCGAGATTGTGATGGTCAGCTCACAAGGATACGCTCCCGCCGGCATTACTATAGAAACGTCGTCCACACTCGTTATGGATGCCGGGTCGGTGCCTATGGTTGCATCTGAGAAAGGAGAAATACTTTTAGAGGCCAGAGGAGGGGATTGTACAAAAGTGCTTCCAGCATAGTAAATATCAGTATTCTGATTTCTGTCATCCGCCCACACAAGATAAGGATATCCGTATCCATCTATTCCTATCGCAGGGGTGGACTGGTTTGAATTTGTAGAATCGTCGCCTACGAAGATATTAGTTCCGCTGCCGGAGTTGACATCCCAGAAGAACAAATCCGTATCGCCGTTGCTGGCGATGTGTCGCTTATCCTGCCAGCAGGCGAAAACCTTCAGGTTGGTCCCGGTACTACCCGTGGTGATAATCGCCGGAGCCAACTGGTCGGCGCCTGAGCTGTAATCGACAATGTTTCTTCCAGTCAGAGGGGTAGTCGGCAAGCCGTTCGACGCCGCATAGTATATGTCCTTGTTGCCGGTCGTGTCATCAACCCACAGCAAATGCAGAATAGCGCCGGCAGCTTCTGTGGCAATCGCAGGGCTTGTCTGGTTTGCCGGCTTGACTACAACCGGCACGTTGGTCCAGGGCCCGTTATTAGATGCCGCTCCGTAAATGTCGCTTGAACCGTTCCTTGAGTCTGCCCACACGACATAGACGGTATTGCTGGCATTCACGGCGATGGCCGGGTCAATCTGGTTGGAGCTGTCGGATGTTATTCCTGAAATTGTCCCGGTCGCAAAACCATCGCTTGAACTTGCTATATAGATTTCCTGATTGCTTGCCCGGTCGTCCTGCCAGGCGATATATGCTTTCGGAGGTGAGGAATGGTCGACGGCTATGGCGGGATTGGTCGCGTTGTTGTTTGAGTCCGTTACCCTTCTCTCGGCGGACCAGTTTATTCCATCGACCGAAGTTGATATGTAGATATCCCAGTTTCCTCGTCGGTTGTCCTGCCATACCAGGTACAGTTTGTCAGAAGCATCTATTGCGATAGCGGCATTATACTGGTCGGCTGAGTTACTTGTAACTTGAACGCTGGCGTCAAAATCATCTGCACCTGCCGCGAGTCTGCCAACGTAAACCTCCCGGCTGTTCGTCTGCCCCGCGTGCCATGCTACCCATATATTCCCTTCGCTATCTCGCACGGTGGCAGGATTTCCCTTATTTAGACTATCCGATGCAGAATTCACTATTTTATTCTTGCCAAACGAACGCATCTCGGTTGCGAAGGAATAGGAATACTGATTCATCGTATTGCCTGCAAGGTCTTTGGCATTTACCACGACATTTACGGTTTGGTCGTAATCGAATGTGGTATTCGACTGGTAAATAAACGCATAATCGGCTTCGGTGCCAGCCCTTCGGCAATGACCATATGGGCTGCTGTAGTCGGCTGTGTTACCCGTATAGACAGTATTGTTATTGACTTTGATTGTTACAGAATTGGCATCAACTCCTGTGCCGCTATCTGTAACGTGGAGGATTACCAAGCTGTTCAACGGCACCTGTATTGAGTCGGCGGCAGGAGACAAGCTGTTGACGGTTGGTGCGGACGTATCATCGGCATAAACGGTTATTGTTATCGCTTCAGAATCCTGAATCTGGCCGTCGCTTGCGATAAAGGTAACCTGGCAAGTGCCCGCCTGGCTTGGGGCCGGTGTCCATCTGAAGCTTTGGCTGGTGAAGGTGGCGCCGCTGGGCAAACCTGTAGCCAAATAAGTTATTGTATCACCATCGGGGTCGGTTGCACTGATGGTGAAGCTGAGCGGTTCGTTTACATAAACGGATTTGCTTCCGATTGTGTTTAAAACCGGCGGGCTATTAACGTTGGTTACCGTTATCGTGATGGTCTCTGAATCTGTGGCTTGGCAGGGGTCTCTGACCGTGAATGTGACCTGATAAGTGCCTGCCTGGGTGGGGGTCCAGGTAAATGTCTGACCGGCAAATGCCGCTCCGCTCGGCATGCTCGTCGGGTATGGATATGTCAGGTTATCCCCATCGGCATCGGTTGCAATGATTGAAAAACTTAAAGCGCTGCCTTCGTTGACCGACTTGTTGCCGATGGCCGCAAGTACCGGCGCCCGGTTGACGTTGATGACGGTTATTGTGATGGTTTTGGAATCTGCGCCTCCTCGCCCGTCGCTTACTCCGAACGTGACCGAATATGTTTCGGCTTGGGTGTAGCCGGGCGTCCAGCTAAAAGTCTGGCTGGCAAACGTTGCCCCGCTCGGCAGGTTCGTGGCTGAATATATCAGCGTGTCGTCGTCGGTGTCGGTGGCGCTGACAGTAAAGCTCAGCAGAGAATTTTCACTGACCGATTTATTTCCAATAGTTTCCAAAACCGGCGCATGATTGTTCGGGTCCGAAACAACATACTCATAACATCCGGCATCCGGCGGGAAAGAACGGGAATTACCGAGAATATCCGAGACTGGGGCGTAACTTTGATTTCCAAAGTTTATTGCTATTGAATTCGGAGCAAGGTTGAAATCATTAGCATTATAGTTATTAAATAGTGCTTCAAACCGAGCCCGGTTGTTCAAGACAACAGAATGGTCGCCCATTATATGGTCTTCCATATCTATCCATCGCCGGTTTACAATGTTGTAGTTTTCGTAATTGATTGTTGTCCCCTTCTCGGTGCTCAACTCAAGCAACTCGATGATATTGCCAGTAATCTCGTTAACCTCAAGGGTTCCATTGCCATTTTCAAACCACGTCTTACCGATAACCGTATTGTTACGGAAGACGACATTGTCTGCTGCGTATATCCATACAGCTAATGACTCGTCCGAACTGCTCGCGGGTACATTATATACCAGGTTATTCTCAACCAACCAATTATTTGAGGAGGCACTGCCCGGCTTTAAGAATAACCCCTGATGTTCGACGTTATAAATCTTGTTGCTTTGCACTATCATATTATTGTAGTCACACCGTGGATTGCTGTCATAGAACTGGATGCCGTCGTTGTGGGTTCCTAAGTTTTCTCCGTCAGCGTTATAAAAAGAATAAAGTTCGTGGATATGATTATAGGCGATTAGTGTTCGCTGGCTGCCGACGTTATTTCTGCCCTCCGCTATTCCAATTGCATCGCTCGTAAGATAGCGAAAATGATTATTGGTAACCGTATCATTAGGTGTGGCATGGAGATATACTCCATAATCGCACTGTTCTATCAGGCAATTGCAAACTGAGATATTTGCATAGGCCGGATAAGCATAGACGCCATAAACCCAACCTTGTCCGTGTTTGTTTGCATCCGCAGAAGTATCGTCATAGGAAGGTCGTATTCCGGGCCATGACTCGGCATAAGAAGGCCCAGTGCCGTAGATATGACAACCGTTAATATCTATATCATGTGCTTTGTACAAATAGATAGCTTTGGATTTGCTTGATTTTACATCATACCCATGTGGATACCTGTAACCACCACCAATTAGCTTCAGGTTACACAGTTGAACATTGTTCACGGTATGGCAGCGGACGGCACTTGCGTTCGGGTCGGGATTTTCAACTTTTATACCATCAAATTTCAAATAGGCAGGATAGTCGGCGTTGGGGTCAGGGTCATAACTAATTAAGTCAATTTTGTCAAATCGCACATTCGCATCTGTAGCCGCCTTATATGTTATCCAGTTGCTGCGGGAGACCTTACTTTCAGTGTAAATCCCGTAGCTACCAGAAGTTAACAGGACTGTATCGCCATCCGTGACCTTCGTTCCCAACCCAGACCACGAGGTCATTGCTCTTGGGAGTGTCTTCCAAGGCTGACTGCTGCTTGTACCAAGATTGTTGTCATCGCCATTTACTGCGTCAAGATAATATGTGGCTGCGGTTGCCCTGTTATTCGTCGCGAGGTGGCAAAACGAAAAGGCAATCGCCAGGTAGAGCGTGAATTGCTTCCAGGAAGGCCTATACCGAAACCAATACCTCGACTGGGCTGTTTTTGCTGTGGTTACCATAATTAAGCACCCGTTTCAAATAAGAGTATGTTAGCATAACCACTGTAAATTTTAACAATAAATCGCCACGATGCCAAACGCTGCACACATCTGCGAATACTGTCAGAGTTACAATCACGTCAGCAAATATCGAGCGCTGGGCTTAAAACTTGGGGAAAATGTAGAATTCCACCGTGATTCTGACCGGGAAAATCAAGGTTTTTCGGGATGCCGGGTGCATAGTTGGTGTATTAGCAGGGTAAATTCGGCCCTATTATCGGAACTTGCTATTGAGAACGCCAATTTCATATCTTTTGCCAAAATTTGCCTTGAAAAAAGACGTATGGAGAGAATAGAATAAGCGTAAGTTGTGTAGCAACCTCAGGGAAGGGGTTTTTCAACCTTTTTTTGTAAATGCCCATATTTGGGGGCAGAGGTGGGGTTTTTGTATAGTTTTGGAGTGCTACTTTAGAGTTGTCCCATTTAGCATATTTATTTGATAATAAGCAGTTGAGGGAACTTGTGAGAGTTTTCAGACGGATGTGTGGTGCCACAGGCAAAACGTCGGTAGGGTTTGTTTGGATTCTGGCCGTTTTGCTGCTGGTATTGGCCGGTATAGCATACCGTGTTCAGGCGCAAAAGTTGAAGCGTCTTGGCGTAGAGCCGGTTGTGCTTTCTGTGCCTCTGAAGGATTTCCCCATACAGTTTGGCAATTGGGTCGGCACCGACCTCAATATTCCAGCTACTACCAGAGAATATATGGAAAAGAATTTTGCTGATGATTTCTTCAGCCGCAGATACGTCGATTCTGCTGACAAGACCTGGGTGGACATATACGTAGTATATTGCTCAACCAGACCTGGCGGGATGCTCGGACATCGGCCTGGCGTGTGCTATCCGGCGAACGGCTGGCTGCACGAGAATACCGAAACGTCGCAATTTACCTCGCAATACGGCCGGCAGATAGATTGTCTGGTGCAGCGATTCCGCCAGCCGGCACCGGCGCTTGGTGAGGTTGTTGTATTGAGTTTCTATGTCCTAAACGGTCGAATTACAGCAAAAGAAAGTGATTTCTCCGGGGTGTTTGGCCGCAAACCCAATATTGCCAGAGACCCGAGCCGATACGTGGCTCAGGTTCAGATAAGCTCTGTGCTGGAAAGTTCGGTCAGGAAGGCCGCTCAGGATGTAACGGACCTTGTGCTTAACTTTCTACCTGACGAGAACGGCAAAGTCAAGGCGGCATCTATCAGTCCTTCCAGCAGTAAGGTCAAAAGCATCAAGTAACAAAGACAAGATATTTATAGCAGAGTAAAGGATTAATTTATAGGAGGTTACGTCAATTTTTCTGATGTAACCCACGGGGACGGAGTGTGTTAAAAAAGAGTCGATCCGTGAATTCTATCAATAAAAGCGTTGTAACTATTGCCGAGAAAATCAGGGACGATAACCGCCAAGCACCGTCTACACGCAGTGATGTTGTCTTGGGGTCGGAGGCAAGGGGATAGTAATGGCGATATGCGTTGTCTTATTGTCTGTAATTTTGCTTCTATTTACTGAGTATGCGGTTGCTCATTTGATAAAAAAACTATATGTGATTAATCTCAGGAGAATCGCAAAAGGCTGTTTAGTATTGACCTTTGATGATGGTCCCAGTGAAAAATTACAGCAAAGAGTTCTTGATTTATTGACAGAATACGGAGTGAAAGCGACTTTCTTCCTCAACGCTGAAAAGGCAGCAAAATATCCTGATTGCTTGAAGATATTGACGGACTCGGGCAATGAAGTTGCATTGCACTGCTATAAGCATTTACATGCATGGCGTGTGCCGCCCAGTGCTTGCATTAGTGATATTGTAAAGGCCGACAAACTTCTAAAGAACCATCTAACCAATCATAACCTGTTGAGATTTCCTTACGGCAAGATGACTCTTTCTTCATACTTATTCTTCAGGATGAAGGGGAAAAATATAGCTTTTTGGACCCATGATTCAGGCGATACGCATAAAGAGCTGCCCCCAATAGCATCAGTTACAAATAGTTTGGATAAAAATAACGGCGGGGTTGTTTTAATGCATTCCTTTGACCGCGGTGCGGATACATATCGTGATGAATATGTCGTAGCCCTTACCAGAGAACTTATTGAGCAAGCCAAAAAGAAGAATTGGAAAATTTGTACTTTTTCAGAACTTTATCATAACGGTTCTTGATTTAATGAATTCAAAGTTAAAGTGGGGAAACGCTATTTTCGTAAATGCACAGAAATTCCCATCACCTATGGTGAACAAAAAGGCCTCCCTTCCCGAATTGGTCAGTGTGAGTTATATAAGATAGATGCTTAAAGCTTCAGTGAAGAAAATATTCATCCATTTTTTCGCAGGCAAGAATCTGAAAGCCAGAAGCACCAAAGGAGCTTTCATACTTACGATTGGTATAGGTTTTGAGCGGGCAGTTAGGCTTGTCCGTAATATGATACTGGCGAGACTCTTAGCACCAGAATCCTTCGGTCTGATGGGCATTGTTATGGCTGTGATTATAATGATGGATTCTGTTTCTGATATTGGAGTACGACAATCGATAATCCACAATAAGGCGGGGAAAGACCCCCAGTACTTGAACGCCATCTGGTGGGTTAGTGCGTTGCGGAGTGTGTTTCTGTTTGCGATCAGCTTCTTTGCTGCTTCGCTTATCTGCCGATTCTATGGCAAACCGCAACTTCTCTGGCTTCTGCGATTCACCTTCGTTGCTGTACTGTTCAATGGAATGCTGAGTCCACGCATATTTGTCCTGCAGAAAGAGTTCAAGTTCGTCCAAAGTACGCTGCTGATACAGGGAAGCGATCTGCTAGGGACCCTGGTTTCCATAGCGTTGGCATTGTACATGCGCAGCGTTTGGGTTCTGGCAATAGGATTCGTGGTCCAGAGTGCATTTCGTTGCATGTTATCATTTCTTTTCTACCCAATTAAGCCAAACCTGCACATCAATCGAGAGTACTTCAAAGAAGTGGCAAAGTTTGGAAAAGGGATGTTTGGTCTTCCATTTTTAACTGTAATTTGCTTGCAAGCCGATGTATTTGTCTTAGGTAAGATGATTCCCTCAGAAACCTTGGGGATGTATGTTTTGGCAAGCTCACTTGCACAGCAACCCGCTATCTTGTTTGCCAGAACAATCGGCAGCGTCCTGTTGCCGGCGTTTTCTGAAAAGCAGGCCAGTACGCAAGCTATTCGAAACGCATTCATTAAGATTATCAAAGTCGCACTGATAGTCGGTCTGCCGGGCGCTACACTGGCGTTCCTTTTCTCCGCCCCGATTCTATCAGTCATATATGGAGCGCAATACAGCACAATGTCCACGACTTTCGGCGTATTGTGCTACGCGATGTTACTCCACATGTTCTCCATTATTCTGGGTTCGATCTATATAGGGGTCGGCAAGCCCCAGCTACATCGCTATTATATGCTGCTCTTGACAATTCTTATCCTGACAACGCTCTATCCCGGAATCAGATTGCTTGGTACTCTGGGCGCAGCATTAGCTCTTTTGCTCTCCTATGTTGTAGCAACGTGCGTGCAATTCAAATGGCTTCATAACGCAATTGGTTTTGGGCTGAGAGATTTCTGGTGGTCTTTTTCGGCCAAGATGAAATCAACCGCTGAAATAGCAGACCAATGTTAGCAATAGCATATGCTCTGTATGGCGGCTACATAGATTGAGGCAACCCGACTCATATAAACATCGGAAAGGTGTCACAATAGGATGCACGAGGGCTATAGTCACAACGTGTAAAAAAGAACTATGCCGAGCAATACAAATAGTCATAAGAAGAGTAATTTTTGCGCATATTTAGAGGCACTAGGCAACAAGAATATTTTCTTCGAGCCGTTACATGGTGGTAATAATGGTGACCGGCTAATCCTGATGGGTGCCAAATGGTCTCTTAGAAAGAGTCGATGCAAATTGGTAGAAAAACCTCAGTTGGCGGACGTCATTCTACTAAGGGGTGGAGGTGCGATGAATGATATCTGGTATTTCGGCCTCAACAAGCTAGAGTTTTACCGTACTCACTTCCCGAGTCTGCCAATCATCGTTGGTCCAAGTACATACAGATTTCAACGTGATCAGTTTAAGAGAATTTGTGAAATCAATCAGACACCCTTGGTATTCTTTACACGAGATTATATGAGTATCGAAATCGTACACGAGCAATGCGCATACGCCTATATTGATATCAAACCGAGCCATGACATGGCGTTTGAACTTCAGGACAGCGCTTTCATCAATAATCTCAGAAAGAACGCACATGAAAAACATGTTCTTATAGTAACAAGGGGCGACCAGGAATCGTTATCCAAAGGAGTATTGACCAAAGTAAAAGGATCCTGGGTCCCCAAAATCGTACGGTCGCCTTTGTCCATGGTGCGCGATAGACTTCTTTCGTTCGCACGCAGGGACACATACAAATCAATCATGGAGAAATATGGCATTTCAAAAGGCTTGCCTGTAATAAATCAGGATATATCGTGCAGAGTCAGCTTTTCCAAATTCGTATTAGCAATACGCGACGCAACCTTGGTCATTACGGACCGACTCCATGTCGGAGTCCTGGCGCATCTGCTGGACAAACGAACCATTCTTCTGCCTGCTTCTTTTAAGAAAATCGAAGGCGTATACAAAATGAGTATGTCAGGGCCTAATTCACGGACAGTTTTGAACGACACAGGCGCTTAATATAGGGCACAAATAAATGGCATGCGTCAAATTAAATCAAAATGAGGAGCTAAGGCAGTCAGCTAAATCGAAATCATATTATTGCCGCTATAGAAAAGACATAATTGAAATGATTCCCCCTGATACAAAACGTGTTCTTTCTGTCGGGTGCGCTTCTGGGATAACAGAGCAAGAGTTGGTAAAACGCGGAATTAAAGTGGATGGTGTAGAACTCAACCATGAAGCTGCTGAAGCCGCAAAAAAACGAGGATTAAATGTTTTTGAAGGAGATGTATCAGAAATTGAAATCGATACTGACAACGGACAATATGATCTTATTATATACGCCGATATCCTTGAACATTTACCAGATCCTGTGAATATACTGCAACGACACTTACGGTATCTCAAATCCGGCGGCTACATATTTGTTTCCGTTCCCAATTTTCGCTATTATTCAATATTCTGGAAGCTTTTCATAAGGGGTCAAATTAAATACAGTAACGCTGGTATTTTAGACCGTACTCATCTAAGGATTACAACCCGTAAAATGGTACTGGACTGGTTTGATGAAGTGGGGTTAATCCCCGTCTCCTGGAAATATCAGATACTCGGCCGCAGAAACAAACTGCTTTCGGCGTGCCTGCTGGGTACGGCAAAGGAATTTCTCGCCAACATTATTATCTGCATTGGTAGGAAGCCCTGAAAAGTATGCTAACGATACTTGTCGCAATTACTGGCTCTGTGCTTGTCGCTTTCCTGCGACCGGTTCTTGGTCTGTCTGTGTATGCGATATTGTCAATGTGGTATCCTTATTGTGTGGGAGCAGTTAGCGTCGGCACAATCGATTTTTCTGTCGGAAGAATAGTGATTATTGCATTATTTTTTAAGATTTTTTTCAGCGCGAATCTTGTAAGTCGTTTCAAAATTATCCTGCTGGATAAACTGGTAATTATTCTGTTTGCCGCCGAGGTGGTTGCCGGCATCACCAAAATAGACGCGATGAAATTGCTTGAAAACAGGTCGGGCGACTTTTTTGACATGGCCCTGCCATATTTTGCCGTAAGGTTGATAATCACAAACAGGCGAGAGCTAATAACCCTTTTGAAGACGGTTGCCTGGTCGGCGGCTTTGCTGGCAATTTTCGGCATATACGAGTCCTTAACCGGAAATAATCTGCTGAAATTGGGACGCCCTTTACCAATCCCTGCAATAAGACTGAATTTTTTCCACAGGGCACAAACAACATTTCACCAGACCATTTATTATGGTGTTTTTTCGACAATGGTTGCTGCAGCATGTGCGGGGCTGATAAAAAATGCGAAGGAACACAAGTACCTATACCTGTTCCTGGTTGTTCTGATGTTCTTGGGCACATTCTCCTCGATGTCGAGTGGACCTCTAATGTGTATGATAGGAAGTCTGTTATTCATTGCTTTCTACAAATATCGGTATTATTGGAAGCAGGCCTTGATCGTGATTGTCATCCTGTGCGGTATGGTGGAAATTATCAGTAATCGGCATTTCTATGATGTCATCGATCGTTTTGCCTTTAGCGGCGAATCGTCATGGTATCGTGGCCGACTCTTTGAAGTCGCCATATTTGAGGGAGGGATGTCAGGCCATTGGTTAACCGGATATGGATTTTCCGATCCTGACTGGGGAGCTAGGATAGACGGTAATCGCACCGACATAGTCAATCATTACCTGCTGGAATTATGCCAATATGGCTTAGTAGGATTCGTGCCGTTCTGCGCCTTAATTTTTACCGTGGTGAAGCGGCTTTTTTCGAGTTTCTGGAAAATAACAAACGATACACACAGATGGATGGTATGGTGTATCGGCGCGAGTTTGTTCGGTGTGTTGCTCGCCTTTAACTCTGTTGCTTTGTTTGGAACACCAATGGTAATGCTTTACGTTATATTTGGATTATGTGCGAATCTTTCCACGCTGGTCAATGCTCAACCTAATCCACAATTTACGGTTCCTCTTCTGAGAAAATAGTTTATGACGTATGACGTAGTAATAGCCACTAAAAATCGGCCTGGGGCCTTGAAACTTTCTATTCCCCTGATATTGAATCAAAACAGGCCGCCTGAGAAACTAATTATCATTGATTGTAGTGATGATCATCGGTTTATCTGTAGTACTGTCCGAGATATTGTAAATAACAGTGGTGTGAAACTGGTTATTGAACATGCCAAGCCGAATCTGCCCGGGCAACGCAATATCGGGCTCAAACACGTTGAATCGTCAATAGTGATTTTTCCAGATGACGATTCTCTCTGGTGGCCCGGCGTGGCTGAAGCAATACTACGCATCTATCAGCGAGATAAGAAATCTGAAATCGGTGGTGTTTGCGCAACTTGGGCAACCGAGCCACCGCCGCAGGCCAATCTCTCCGACAGTCGAAAGTACCGAATGACGCGAACCGATCGTATCAAGCAAAAGATCGGTGGCTGGAGGCATCGATTCGAGGACTTTGTGTGTCCCAACCCAATGTATGTTCACGGTCGAACGCAATGGTCGCACCTTGCAATACCACGATGGCTAAGCGAAGAGAATGCTGTGCAGATAGAATACATGAACGGCCTGTGTATGACATTTCGAACAGAGGTCATACGAAAACACGGTTTCGACGCTGATTTAGGTTCGCACGTCGGATGGGCGCCGTGCGAGGATGTGGCTGCGAGTTTTGCTGTTACGCAGGAATTGCCGGTCGTACGCGCATGCGATGCTATGGTATGTCATTATACGTTTCCGTCGTTGCGCAGCGAGGGTTTCCGAGCGGGGTTTGCGACACAGCTCAATCGTGCTTATGTACTGTGTCGCTACGCAGCCTCCGGCTCTCCTGCGAGGAAAGCACTTCGGCGATTTACGTACTACAAGAGGATACAGTACTCTTTGGGGTGTCATTCCAAATATGGACGGGAGCGGTTATACGGACACGTCAAGGCTATGTCGGCAACGAAGGCTTTTTTGAATTTGCCGGTTGATGCTTTACGCGATTCGTATCTTAAAACAAGTCAACAATTTCTCAGTGATAGTCACGCATAGGGAACATAATCAATTGGAAAAAGTGCTTGTCTGCGATTGGTTGGACCAATATGGAGGGGCGGAGAGAGTTATCAAGAATATCTGCGAAATCCTTAAACCGGATAAAATCTATGCCATGGTTAACGTAATGAAGCGTGACGATCTGGAACTGATGGGGCTTGCTAACACAAAAATAGAACAGACATTTCTCAAGTGTTTGGGGAAGAGGTTTCGATATGCTTTACCCTTGTTCCCTTTGGCGGTGAGAAGTATCAGCAAAAGACTGCCATGCAACTGCCTGATTGTGTCATCCTCTCGCTATGTTGCCATTGTCATTTCGAATCCGATTTAAAATCGGGTGAGAAATCTTTAAACGATCATGAAAAAAAATCATATTATCCATATCACTCAATCCTTAGGTGGCGTTGAAACTGCTGTCAGAAATATTGTTGAAAACATCGATGATACTCAATTTCTGTCCTCTGTCATTACTATTCAAAATCTTGAAATTTATTCAAAATCAGGTGAGAAAATCCCCTGTTACAAAATTCCCATGAACAGAGGAATTAGTCCTGTAAAAGATTTACAAAGTTACTTAAAAATATTACACTTGGTTAAAAAACTAAAACCGGATCTCATTCACTGTCATAGCTCAAAGGGTGGTTATTTTGGCCGCCTAATTGGAAAACAGCTCCAAATACCTGTTGCATTTACACCTCACTGTTTTGCCTTTCAGTCAACAAATAGCTTTTTAACAAAGACAATTTATACAATCCTGGAGTATTTAGTTAAGCCTTTTACCACAAAAATCATAGCCTGTTCAGAATCTGAAAAAAATATAGCCCATAAAGTTTTAACATTTAATGAAAATAAAGTAGTTGTCTGGAAAAACTGTCTTCCTGAAAAATGCTTTACATTTAAAAAAACAATAATATACGATTTTCCTTATATTTGCTCTATTGGAAGACCCTCCTATCAAAAAAACCTTGAAATGTTAATAAAAGTGATGTCAGAAATTAAAAAAAGAGGTATATCCTTAAAACTTGTACAACTAGGCGTTGGTCACTATTCACCGTTTAAAGCAAAAATTGAAAAAATAATCAAAGATTGCAATCTGGAAAATGACATTATTTTAAAAGAATGGTGTTCTCATCAAGAAACCTTAAATATTCTTTCTCAATCGAAGCTTTTTGTTTTAAGTTCACGCTATGAAGGATTACCTTATTCTGTTATCGAAGCATTTGCCCTTGGTAAAGCAGTTGTTGCAACAAATGTTAATGGTACAAAAGATATAATTGATAATAATATAAATGGATACCTGACTCAACATGACGACTATAATGATATGGCTGAAAAAATATTAAAAGTATTACAAAGTGAAAAAATAAAGACTACTTTTGAATCTGAAGCAAAACAATCATACCGTGATAAATATGATACTAAAAAACAAATTCAGTATTTAGAGAAAATATACAATGAACTAATAAGAATATAAACAATACAAGTATAAATGCTTTTTCTCCATTGAAATAATTAATCCAGAATGTATCTTCGCGATACTCCTCATCATACTATTTAAAATTGGAATTGATATGAGTATTGGCTTGGATCTATTCAATCTATACAAAAAGTATTCTGCTTCATGATAGGGATTATGCAGATTTATGGAAATCAAGTTTTCATTCGATGCCAAGATTATTCGCAGGCATGCAGAAAAATTCAGTGCACATATTTTTAAGAGTAAATTCAGCAACTTCATTGAAGAAAAAATGAGGGAGTCACGTTTCAATCATGGTTGATGTGTCAGTTATCATTGTAAATCGAAATACGGGAAAAAAATTATACGATTGTCTGAAATCCGTATTTGAACAGTCAAACAACTGCACTATCGAAGTCATCGTGGTTGATAACGCATCAAGCGACAATTCGCAATTAATGGTAAAATCAGAATTCCCTTTGGTTCATCTTATAGAAAACAAGCAAAACATTGGTTTTGCTCGCGCGAACAACATCGGTATCAAAAATAGCACTGGGCGATATCTTGCTTTGATCAACAGTGATGTGGTCGTATTCAAAGACTGTATTGAAAAGTTGATTTTGCGCATGGATGAGAATGCCGATGTCGGGATAGCGGGTCCAAAGATTCTTAATACGGATAATTCGCTTCAGCCGTCTTGCAGGCGATTTCCGTCCTTGTGGAACAATTTTTGCCAGGCGGTGGGCTTGGACATAGTGTTTCCAAGGTCCAGTTTCTTTGGCGGTTGGTCAATGAAATACTGGGCACATGACTCAACAAAAAGCATCGATGCTTTAAGCGGTTGCTTTTGGATGGTGCGGCGGACAGCACTTGATGATGTTGGTTTACTAGATGAGCGTTTTTTCATGTACGGTGAGGACCTCGATTGGTGCAGACGGTTTCATGATGCCGGGTGGGACGTTTGTTTTTACCCTGATGCTCAGGCTGTTCATTATGGTGGGGCCAGTTCAGCTATGGCTCCCATAAGATTCTATCTGGAAATGCAGAAGGCCGATTTACAATACTGGGAAAAACATCACGGCCGATTGAAACAAGTTTGCTATGGTTTAATCATCTTTTTACGGCACTTAATTCGTATAGTACTCTTTGCTGTAATTTACTTGGTACGTCCCCAAAGCAGATCACGAACCAGTTTTAAATTGCGGCGCAGTATTGCATGTATTCAGTGGTTACTACGTTTGCGCACCATAGAATCGGAGTAAACAGGTGATGATACATTACCGCTATATCTTGATAACACCCGCTCATAATGAAGAACAGTACGTGGAGCAACTAGCAAAATCCATCCTGGCTCAGACTATTCTTCCCGTACGGTGGATTATTGTAGACGATGTATCAACAGATATGACAGGCCGGATTGCAAAATCTTATTCGGAAAAATATGATTTCATAACTTATCATCGAATCGAACTTGGCGGTTTGGCCACTTACTACAATCGCAGAACCAGTGTCTGGCTTGAAGGATTTCGCCAAATCAAAGATGAAAACTATGATTTTGTCGGGGCTTTGGATGCGGATATAACCTTACCCCCTGATTACTATGAGAATATTCTCGCCTGCTTCGAGGATACCCCTCAATTGGGTATTGCCACTGGTGTATATGTGGAAAAAGTTGGTGGTGACCTTGCACCCCTAATTCCTCGTTACCACGAAAGTACACCCGGCGGACTTCAATTGTTCAGAAAGCAATGTTATGCTGATATCGGTGGCTACAGACCTCTGAATTATGGAGGAGATGATACACTAGCAGGGATTATGGCCCGAATGAAAGGATGGGAAACACGATCTTTTCCACAATATCAGGCTATCCATCATCGCCCTATTGGTCAAAGGGGAGCAGGAGCATTGCGGGCCAAGTTTCGACAAGGACTGACAGATCACCAGTTGGGCAGTCATGCCCTGTTCATGGCTGCCAAATGGATCAGACGGATTTTTCTTGAAAGGCCGTTTTTTTTGAGCAGCACAGCCAGACTGATCGGTTATATGTGGGGGCACGTGACATTGCGAAAGAGTGAAGCGTCTCGGGACGCCGCCCGGTTTTATCGACAGGAACAACTAAGCCGCCTCTTTTCCTTCGTCAGTTGCAGGAAAAAGTGATACTGTAGACCTGTGCGATTTCAGGTCTGCCATAGATACCGTGTGTACCAATCGATGGCAGAGTGATTGTCCGCTTTCGCAAATGAAACATCCAAGGTAATATGAGAAGCAAACATAAGTATTTCAGAATTTGTATTGCTTGTTGTCCTGGCGGCCATCTTGTACAGGCCAAACAGTTAGCCCCGGTGTATGAGAAGTACGAGCACTTCTATGTCACGCATAAAGGAGGTGTAGCTGACAAAATGAAAAAAACTGCTCGGGTGCGTACCGTCCCCGATGTTCTCAGATACAAGCCTTTGTCTTGGTTTATGGGAGTGGTCTCATCGGTATATGTAGCTAGCGTTGAGAGGCCGGATATTGTAATCACAACAGGAGCAGGAGCCGTTGTTTTTTTCTGTATCTTTGCTAAAATGTTCGGGGCAAAACTTATTTACATTGAAAGTATGGCCAAAGTTAAAAGCCCAACGTTGTCTGCAAAATTATTGTACCAATTTGCAGATTTATTTGTGGTTCAATGGCCCGAATTGCTAAAGTATTTCCCTAAGGCTAAGTATTTAGGAAGATTGCTTTGATATTTTTGACAGTTGGAAGCTGGCATAAAGGATTTAACAGACTTGTAAAGGCAGTAGATGCCCTTAAGAAAGACGGGTTAATTTCCGAAGAGGTATTGGCTCAGATTGGCAATGGCGATTATATGCCAACTTGCTTAAATGCGGTTGATTATTATTCACCGGAAGATTTTGTTAATGTGCTAAAGCAGTCCAGAATAGTTATTGCGCACGCAGGGATGGGAGCTATAATAGAAGCAACTAATCAGGGAAAGCCTGTCATAGTTGTGCCAAGGATGGCAAAACTAGGAGAAGCCAATACTGATCATCAATTTAACACCGCAAAACAGTTAGAAGCTGAGGGCAAAATACTCGTAGCTTATGAAGAATCTGAGTTGCCTGTTAAACTCGAGGAGGCAAAAACATTTGTTCCTGCTAAGAGTGAAAGCAGTCAAGAGATTCTTCGGGTGGTTCAAGAGTTCATAGAAGATGTGGTCAGAAGAAAAAAAAATAGTTAATCTGGATTTCCCAAGTAATAGGTGGCAAATGATTGTGCCAAGTCAAATTAGTGTGGCTTATGATACTGAAGATTTGCCTCGTTGTATTCGCCAGTTGAATACCTTTGTTCCCAAGGAAAGGAAAGCAAATCCGGATGCTGTGATAGACAGAATTCGTAATTTTCTTAACAATTTACAGACGCCGACAGAAAGTTTGAAGTGAATGAATAGTAACAATTCAATCGCTGCTATTATACTTGCGGGGACTCGTGATTTTAGGCGGGATTCGATTGCGTCGCGGGTGCCGGTGGCATTGTGGCCAGTTATGGATAAATCCGCGATGGAGCGGCTTATCCGCAATCTGGTCAGGCAGGGGATAAGAAATATAACAATCTGCTCAAACGGTGACAGTTTACTGCTAAAGAAAGTGATTGATATTGAAAATACTCGAGCGTTAGACGTGCACTTTTTGGATGAACCGCTGCCAGTAGGCACTGCGGGGTCTATTCGCGACGCAACGAATGATAAGACAGACGAATTACTGCTGGTATTTCCTGCCTGTGTAGTACGGCTCCCTGACATCGGTTTGTTAATAGCTGCTTACCATGGCCAAGCGGCTGACCTGACTGTGGTGTTTAATCCGGCGTCGGAAAGTGACGAGGCGAGAGGTGAGGCAGCCAATATCTATGTCTGCAATCCGTCCGTGTTGAAATATATTCCGCCGGAAGGTTATTACGATATCAAAGAAAGTTTAATTCCGGAGCTGCTTCGAGTGGGCAAACGTGTGCATTATGCTGTGCTGCCGCACAGTGCCGGGAATTTCCGTGACCGGCAAGGATATTTGGATGCCATCGGCGCCTACCTCGAAAACGCAGCAGAAGCAGATATCGATTTGAAAATGTGTGAGCGCAACGACAAGCACATTGTCTGGAAGGGTTCCGGGGTGACTATTGAGCCGGGTGCACAGATTTATGGACGGATTGTTCTTCTCGACGGCGTTCGCATCGAATCAGGTGCTGTAATCTTTGGGCCGACTATCCTCGGACGCAACGTCAGCATTGGCAGAGACAGTGTCGTGGTTAACAGTGTGCTTTGGGACGGTTCGCAGGTAGGTGAGCACTGTGAAATTCAACGATGCGTAATCGACTACCATGCACTGGTCCCAACTAACAGTGTTGTGGAGGGAAAATCCATCGTATTTAAGCCAAGAGGATGTTTGGAAAGATTAGTGGGCAGATTGTCAAGGATGGTGGAGGACGGGGCTGGCAGATTGCGACAGCGACTGCAACATGAATTTGTCAATCTGGACGGAGGACTACCGAATAAGGTGCAACGGCAAAGACGAAACATTCTGCCGTGGTTGATGGCTGGGATTGTATCGATTGCTTTTTTGTGGTCTTATTGGCCTGAAATCGTGGACCTGTGGAATACTTGGCAGAGGAGCGATGAGTATTCCTCCGGTCTTTTGGTTCCTTTTCTGGCTGTTTACATCCTGTGGTCGAGGCGCCGGCAGATAACTGGAGTTAAGATACAACCTTCTTTGTGGGGTTTGCCGGCGTTTCTGGCGGCTCAGGCGGTTAGATTCTTCGGTCTATTCTTTATGTACGGTTCCGCAGAGAGATTATCAATTGTTTTGAGTTTCGCTGCGCTGGTATTGCTCTTGTTTGGGTGGGAGTTTTTCCGGAAAGTGTCTCCAATAGTGTTGTTCCTGTTGTTGATGTTGCCTTGGCCAAATCGGGTTCAAGCTGCTGTAGCGTTGCCTCTGCAGCACTGGGCGACATCGTCTGCGGTGTTCTGTCTGGAGGTGATTGGTTACGAGGTTGTGCGGGAAGGCAATATCATTCATATCGGCCAGGCGTCGGTTGCCGTAGCAGAGGCGTGCAACGGATTAAGGATGGTTACTGCATTTTTTGTGATTAGTGGTCTTGTGGTACTGCTGGTCGAGCGGGCGTGGTGGGAAAAGCTGATAGTATTTGCTTCCAGCTTACCCATTGCTTTATTCTGTAACACTGTGCGATTGGCAGTCACCGCGATTGCTTTTACGGTACTTGAAGGTGAATACTGGGAGAAGATATTTCACGACTTTGGTGGATATGCGATGATGCCGTTGGCCATCGTGATAGTGGTTGGTGAATTCTGGTTCTTGGCCAAACTAACGACGGCTACAAAGGAAGACAGAATAGTGGTAGTCAAGGGCGCCAAATGACTGATTGGCACAACAAATCAAGCTGGAAGGAGAACTGATAGATGAATACCATAGAAAAGTATGAGGGCGAGCTGATTGAACGCAGCCCCACTGGTTTTGAGATACCCCCCGAGTCCGGAGGCGAGTCGGCATCCGGCTTGATCGCTGCTGTGCTTCGCCGCTGGTACATTGTGGTGCTTGTATTCCTTGTGATGTGCGCAATTGGAATCCCCGCAATATGGTTGTTGTTGGAGCCGCGGTATGATGTGACCGGCGCATTGAGGGTTGCTCCGATTTTGTCCAATATCCTGACTGGAGAGGCGGACAAGGGAGAAATCTCAAATTACCAAAGCTTTATGAACACTCAGGCAAGGATGATTGTCAGCCCACAGGTAGTCCAGAGAGTGGCGGATGATTTGGCGGGCAAGCATCTGACATTTTTTGAAGACCAGGTAAACGGCATTGGCGCAAAACTGAGACGCAAGATGGAGAACAGCAAGGTGAAACCTGACCCGGCGAATATATTAAAACAGGCGTTATACGACGGGATAATTACATCTGCGTCGGCTCGTAATAGCGAACTCGTGGAAGTCACGATGACGAGCAACAACCCTGAAGAAGCAAAGAAAATTGTTGATGCTTTTATTCAGGCCTATATGCTCCTCGAGGTCTCCAGTTCTCTGCAGGGGCGGGACCAGACGCTGACGGTCCTTGAGAATGAGCGGAAGGTTTTGGCCGAAAAACTTGAAAGTCAAAGAGCGTCGATTCGTCAGCTCGGCCAGGAGTACGGAAGCGTTGCGCTGACCGGCCGATATGATATGATGCTCGGGCGCGTGTCGAGTTTGCTGGCAGAACAGACAAAGGTTGAGGCGCAGAGGATTAACCTTGAGGCCAGGATTCAGATGCTTGAGCAGGGTAAAGTTCAGGGTTTGCCGGAGGAGTTCCTCATTAAGCGCAACGAGCGAATTAACTCCGACCCCACTATTCAGGAGCTTGTCCGTAATCTCGTACGACTGGAGCAGGACCTCATTGCCTCAAAGCAGCTTATGACGCCTGAAAATCCCCTGCTGAAACAAAAAGGGGAGTTTCTCGACTCTTTCAGGAAACGCCTCGATGAAAAACGCCAGGAGGTGTCTAAGAATTTTGACTCTATGGCCGCCGAAGATGTTAACGTGGTTGTCAAAAACGAATTGCTCAATGCTCGCTCCCAGCTCGAACAGGCCGTTGCTTATGAAAACCGCCTTCGCGAAAAGCTGGCCAACGAAGATTCTCAAACAGTGGAGCTTGGACGCAAGCAGTTGGCAATCGAGGAGATGAAGGAACAATTGGCGTCAATGAAGGAGTTATACGATACTATTGGGCGGCGCATACAGGATCTGGAAATGGAACGAAAACGTCCTGCTCGGGTCTCAGTTGCCTATAGCGCTGATATCGCGAACATTCAGGATAAACGAATCAAGTTTACTATGGCGCTTGTATTTGCTGCGATGGCCTGTGGAACGTTTGGGGCCATTGTAAGAGACAAGATGGATCTTAGCTTGTACACTCCTGATGATGTAGTCAAGCGAATTGGAATTCGGATAATCGGGACCACCACGAGTCCGCGGACAGTAAAGAAAGCATTTTTGTCAAGACAGATGGCCGAGGACTATCAGACAATTCGAGCCAACCTGGGGCTGCTTGACGGCGGAGGGATGCCTAAGAAACTGGTTATCACCAGTCCGGGTATGCGAGACGGCAAAACCACTTTTGCCATTAACCTTGCCACAAGTCTGTCAAGGTCGGGCAAGAAGGTTCTGCTGATAGACGGCGACCTGAGAAAACCTGATATTGGGCGGCTGTTGAATATCCCGAGAGATTCAAGACGCCTGCAGGATGCGCTTGCAGGAAACAAACTTTCTGAAGCTGTTTATGCTGTGTCTTCGGCCGGATTGAATGTGCTTGCAGCAAGTTCTCACAGTTCGATAGACCCTTATGAGTTGTTGGCTTCACCCCACGTGACGAAGCAGATAGACAATATCAGCGAGGGATATGATAACGTAATCATTGATACCCCCCCGGTGCTGGCATTTCCAGATGCTCTTTTGTGGGCAAAGATGGCAGGTGCTGTCATACTGACCGGTTTTGCCGGTCAGACGACCTCGACTGACCTCAAAGAAACAAAGGAGAGACTTGCTGAGATAGGCGTCAGAATACTGGGGACTGTCCTGAGCAATGTTCCGGTTGGCCATAGTTATTATCGTTATGGATATGACTATTACACCCGTGGCGGACGCACAGCACGAAGCGCCAGAAACGATGCCAGACGACCTTTGTTTCTGCCAATAGATAACCCTGAAAAGAAACCGATCGACCCGGTTTCATGACGGCTTACCATCCTGTAGATAATCCTAAGTTATTATGATACCTCATTTCAGGAACATAGTTGTTCTGCGAGACACGAGCGGCGAGCGGACGAAAAGCGACAACGACCTGCTTCGGCTTATGGTGTGCAACGAGCCGTTTGGGAGCTTCATCCTTGATTGCATTAGTGATGCCGCCGGCTTTCGCAAGGCCGGGGGTGCGATAGCGATTCCGCAGGGGTGGCCTGTTCCGGATATGAAAAGCAGGTTGGACGTTGTCCGCTACACGGAGACCGTGCCTGTTCGTCTCAAAAATACAAGACTTGTGCGCGAAAATTCCTGGGTTGTTGTTTCCAACGGGAGATTTTTCACGGTGGTGGATAATCAACGAATCTGCGAGACATTAGCCGACAGTCAAACGGATGTGATAGCGGTCAATATAGTTACTCAACTGCGAGCTTCATACGAGAAGGTTCTGACCACTTCGCAGAACGAGCTTGTTGGGCTTCGGTTGTTTTATGAAGACGCAGCCCAGCCAACTCCAATCCCCGATGATTGGCCTCATCATCTCTTTGTGAGGACCAGCTCGCTGAACAATCTTCTGATGGAAGGTGGTTTACCTTTGACTTTCAATAAGTTACTTGAGCTATGTGATTCAAAGTCGCTTGTAGTGCACAGCACCAATATCGGAGGTTCTGTGCTGGACTTGGCTACAGAAAACGGTCTGCTGAAGTTAGTGCAGCACAGGTTGGGTTCGAGCGCAATGCTTTCTCATTATTGTGCAGACTATTCACGAGGTAACAACAAGAGGAATGATATTGCCATAGCGAACAGTGCAAGGTTATTCGGCAAAACACTGCTTGGAAAAGATGTCAATATCGGTGAAAACGCGATTATAGTTGGTCCGACGATAGTCGGCAATGATGTTAATATCGGCAGGGATGCTGTTGTAAGGGCATCCGTTATTTGCCCCGGTGTATCAGTGAAAGCCGGCGAACTCATCGAAGAGAGGGTTCTCACGAATTCGCCGGCTGTTCCGAACAGGCCTGCGCTAAGAACAAGTAGAGCGGATGCAGGCCTGGTGTGGGACGATGCCCAACAGAATTCAAGTCAGAGCAGTTTCCGAAAATGGCCGATGCTTTCGTATATGAGGTTCCTCAAAAGAATTCTTGATATTACTGTCAGCGTAGTTGTGCTGACTTTGTTTGCGCCTGTTCTGCCAATAATTATGCTGGCCATAAAGCTGACCTCTCCCGGCCCGATATTCTTCAAGGATACGCGACAGGGATTGCATGGAAGGGTGTTTGAGTGCCTAAAGTTCAGGACTATGCAGGTCGGCGCCGACAGAATGCAGGACCGGCTTAGGGTTTTGAATCAGGCCGATGGGCCGCAGTTTATGATAGAGGATGACCCACGAATGAGTGCTGTCGGGAGATTTTTGCGTGAGACGTATATCGATGAAATACCTCAGTTTGTCAACGTGCTGTTAGGACAGATGAGTGTGGTGGGTCCGAGGCCGTCTCCCGAAAGTGAAAACCGGCTGTGTCCGTTCTGGCGGGACGCTCGGCTGTCGGTCAGGCCCGGCATCACCGGGCTTTGGCAGGTCTGCAGGACTCGGCAGCCAATGAGGGACTTCCAGGAATGGATACATTACGATGTCAAGTATGTCCGAGATTTATCGCTGAAGTTGGATTTGTGGATATGTTGGCAAACGGCCAAAAAGATGGCAGCTAAGTTCGTCAGTCAATTTTGAGATTCAGATGCGCACGTAATTAAGGAATAAATCAGATGGCAGGAAGATATTTTAACTGGAAGTTGGCAATAGTCTTGTTGCTGGGGTTTGCCGTCCTGGGCGCCACTGCTTTTGGTTTACGTCAATGGCAGAGAAGCAGAAGGGCCGAGCAGGGGCTTGTGCTTGGAAACAAAGCGTATGACGAGCATAGGTGGGAAGAAGCGGCAAAGCAGCTTGGCCGTTATCTCGGTGTTATGCAGGATGATGTGCCGGCGCTGCTCAAGTATGCCGAGGCGCAGTTAAATATAAGACCTCTGAAGCAAGGCAACGCTCAGCAGGTCATAGCAGCTTATAGAAACGTTTTGCGGCTGGACCAAAGCAACGTCAATGCTGCGAAGCAGCTCAGTGAGCTGTATTTAAGTATGGGTATGCCCGGAGAAGCCGAACTAATCGCTAATCGAGCTCTGCAAACGGGCGAATCGGCGGAACTGCGAAGAATCCTGGCAATCGCTCTTGTAAACCAGCGCAAATTTACCCAGGCAGCGGAAGAGCTTAAAAGTTTCATCGGGAACAACCCCGGCGAGGTATCGGCCTACGAGATATTGGGTCGGCTGGTTGAGCAGCGTCCTGAATCCTTCTCCGAAGACCCTAACTTCTGGTTTGACCGGGCAATTAAAAAGAATCCGTCTTCCGCACAGGCCTATATTGCCCGCGGAGCATACTTCTTAAGACAGACAAATATGAATGGAGCGATGGCTGATTTAGAACAGGCGGAACAGAAAGACCTGTCCGATTCGGCTACGCAACTTCGGCTCGCAGAAGAGTTGATTAATGCAAACGCTCTGGACCGCGCCCAAAAACAACTCGAAATCGTCCAGACCTCGGAACCGACCAGTCAGCTTCTCTGGCAATTATGGGCCAGTCTTGCGCTTAAATCAGACTCAAACGATATCATGTTAAAAGTCGCGGATACTGGTTTAAAAGCCCTCTCTTCTCAACCCTGGGATTTTATGCCCTACGCTGCGGAACTGTTCATAAGATGTGGCCAGTTTGAGCGTGCCGGCGAGTGTATCTCTATGATGCGACAAAAGGACATTGCTCCCGCGACGACGGTTTTTCTGGAGGGGCTGCTGGCTGAAAACCAAGGGCGCGGTCATGAAGCTGTCAAGTGTTGGCGTCAAGCGATTCAGTTGGGGGCCAAATCCGTGAGGGTCCGAATAGCACTGGCCAACGCGCTATGGCGGCTTGGTGACAAGCAGTCAGGTATCAATCAGTTACGAACCCTCGTTTCAGAACAACCGAACCTTTTGAGCGGACGTATGGCTCTTGCACGGATGCTTGCGGAGACCGGTCAATGGGCTGAAGCGGCAGAGCAAACTCGTATGGCAAAGCAGCTCGCACCGCGCAGCGGTGATGCAGCTTTATTGGATGTCCAGGCGAGGATGCAATTGCTTGCTGAAAACCAGACGGATAAGGCGTCAGAGCCATATCGTGATATAGAAGCGACACTGGATAACCTTGACAAGGCCACTGGTGGCGCCCTCGAAGTCAAGCTTTTGCAGTCTCGACTTGCGATTCAGCAAAACGACCTGCCTGAGGCCGAAAAACTAATAGCCGACTTGAAGAAAACGTATCCGGCCGAAATGAAGGTCGCTTTAGCCGAAGTTGACTTGCTTGTTGCACAGAACAGCATCGATGAAGCAATCGCGCGGCTGCGCGAGACAATCGGCACATTCCCCCAATCTCCAGCGGTTCTAAGATATCTTGTTGTCCTGCTGGCGGCAAAGGGAGAGCGCCAGGAATGTGAAACGCTGATTAAGGATGCCCTCGCATCTGGGGGACAACCTCCCGCAAAACGGGAGCTGGGTTTGCTCCTGAGTGACATTTATGGTCGCTGGAATGAGGGTGGCAAACGTTATTCGCTGCTTAACTCACTTGCCGAGGAGCTACAGGACGACATTCTCATCCAGCGCGAGTTATTGACATGTGAGGAGGTATTTAGAGACAGCAGCCGTGCCCAGATAGTCGTTGACAAAATCAAGAGCATCGAGGGCGATGGCGGCTGGCAGTGGCGATATGAACAGGCAAGAATTTGGTTTGCTCAGGAAGATTTCAAAAGTCGATATCCGCAAATCGTGTCGCTTCTTCAGGAAAATCTGTTGGCCAATCCTGATGACCAGGCCAGCCGAATGTTGTTGGCGGCGGCATACGAAAGAGGAGATGACCAGCGTCTTGCGATTTCGACCTATACTGAAGCAATTAACCGGTCGCCTAAGGATGTTCGGATAGTGGTGCCGGCCGTTGCCGCTTTTTACAGGGGGGGCGAATATGACCGTGCGGAAGAAATTCTCAGACGGGCGGCCAAAGAGAAGCTTTACCATCCCGAGCTGGAACGGCTGGAAGCACAGGGGGCGCTTCGACGCGGTGACCTTGGTTCTGCGAATGATGTTCTGGAGAAAATGCTTGTCAGAGACCCGAATAACCGCTCGGTGTGCTTGTCCCTAGCGCTGCTGAAGATTCGGCAGGATAAACTCACGGAGGCGGAGAAACTGGTGGATAAGTTGAGGGCCGGAGAGCCGAATTCTTTGCCTATCGCTGCGGTGCAAGTTGAGCTGGATATTCGCAGGGGCAAGTCTGACGACGCCTTACGTGTCTGTGATGAAATGGTGGACAAGTTACATACTGCTTCTGCCTGCCTGCTTCGCGGCAGGACATACACTATTCTGGGGCAGGATGAAAATGCGAGAGGGGATTTTGAACGTGCAGTGACAATGGAACCCAACAACGCAGATGCCTGGGTTGCCAAGAGCGTTTTCCATCGTTCACTTGGAGAATCGGACAAGGCAATTTCCGATGTCCGCCACGCGTTATCAATTATGCCGGAGAACCTGCAAATCCAGAAAACTGCAGTGCCCCTCTATTTGACCTCGGACAATAGCGACCTGCGTCAGGAAGGAGAGGCGATTCTTGAAAAAGCGTTGGATTCGAATCCTGAGGATGTCGAGCTGCGCCTCCGGAAAGCGCAGCTATTGCTTGCCAAAGGAACAGCTCCAGAAATAGAGGAGGCAACAGGTATTCTTCAGTCCATAACCGAAAGGCAGCCGGAGGTTAGAGATGCCTGGGTGCTTTTGGCCCAGATTGCTTTGCAGGATGGAAAACCGGCAAAGGCAATTGATGTTGCTTTGCGTGGTCTTGTCCACAGGCCTAATGACAGAGCCCTGCTGTTGCTCAAAGCGAGGGGGGAAGCAGCAAGGTCACCGAGTCTGGCGTTGCCGACCCTAAGGGCTTTATGGGAGCTTGAGCCGAATAATACAGATGCCACCGTTTATCTGGCTGAGGCATACGTGGACGCGGGCGAGTATGAGGATGCAGTAAATCTTCTCAGGAAGCAGCCGGCTTCCGCAGATACTTCACAACAGCGCAGGATTATGTTGGCTCTTGCCGTAGCGCTGTACAAGAATGGCGGTAAGACCGAGTCAGAGGAAATACTTAAGGGCTTGAGCGGGTCGGAGCCGAACGACCCGCGACCATTGTTGGCAAAAATCCGGCTGCTGCTGGACGACAAATTATGGAGCCAGTTGCGAGAGAAGGTTACCGCCTGGTGCGAAGAGCATTTCAATGAGACAAGAACAACTGTCTTTATCGCCGACGAGCTTGCGGGAGTCAGGGACGGCGAAGGTAAACAGATAGCCGAGGAGTTGCTGCGTTGCGTTTTGAAGCGAAATGAAAATTCCGCTGCGATAGTGATGCGGCTTGCTGTATTGCTGCAAACGTCCGACCGCCCGGCAGAAGCCGCAAAACTGTACGAGCGGGTTCTTGAGCTGCAGGCCGATAATCTGGTCGCCATCAATAATCTTGCGTGGATTCTTTGTGAGGAGCAGGGGCGTCCTAAGGAGGCGATAGAGCTTGCGGAACGTGGCTTGGCGAAGGCGCCTGACTATGTTGATTTGATTGACACTCGTGGTATGGCCTTCTATCGGCTCGGGCAATACGATAAAGCCGCAAAGGATTTTGACAGATGCGTTCGTCTGTATCCGAGCGGCGCCCCGGCCATTGTCTCCTCATATTTTCATCTGGGAAGATGTCTGTCGGCCCTCGGGGAGAAAGTCAAAGCAATCGAGCAGTTGAATAAGGCCCTTGAGTTAAACAAAGAACTTGGTGGGTTGGGCGGCGCAGAAATTACGGAGGCACGTCGGCTATTGGAACAATTGTCAGGTGGAGGAAATTGATATGTTGGAACCATCGCAATCAAGAAGAATACTAAGCGGTACTGATAGCGGAGTAGATGAGTCGCTGTATAGGCGGCCTGATGTAAGTTTGCTTGACGAAAAACAGTGGCTCTACGTCCAGCACCGTTATCGTTTGAGTCCTCGTGAGCTACAAGTCGCTAAACACGTATGCCGAGGGTTTGCCAACGATGAGGTGGCGAGGTGCCTTAGGATAAGGTCCGGCACCGTGAAAACGCACTTACGCAACATTTACCGAAGAATACACGTCACCAACAAGATAGGGATGCTGCTGACGTTTGTTGAACAGATAGCTACCTCCTATGATAAGTTCGAGACCGGCTGTGGAATTACTGTCGTTAATGTGGGACAGCAGGCGAAACCAGCTACCGGGTCTTCTGAGATATAAAAGGAACACAAGTAAACAAAACTTCAATCCTGAACGCATACCTGCCGTAGTTTCATTTCCTTTTTCCTGCTCTTGGCCAAGTCAGGCCCTCGTTACTGTGTGGTATTTTAGCAGTTTTGGCGTGCCAAAATATTACCACTTTTGGACTATACTATATGTAGTGCATTTCCTTGTTTTTCGGCGGGTATTGGGCGTGAGATGTTCACTTCGGATTTTACAGCAAATATTTTCCAAAGTTTTTGGACTTTTCTGTTGACTTAGTGCCCCCGAAAGGATTAAATAGAAATATTGTTTTTTAGCGTGGGGAGGGATCCCCGGGTGGTAGGTCACGTCGGTTTTTATATGGCGACCGCACTTAAGACAGGGAAATACTGTCTATGAGTTAGTGTAAACACCTCGGTTTTTTGTTATTTGGAGAGGAGAAAAATTTGTTGAGCGGAAGGGAAAAAACCTTCGCTGCTGTAGTTCTGCTGTTTGCAGCTTCGGCTGTAAGCGCATCTCCTACTATCATTCCGGATAGTCCCGCTCGAATTGTATCCCCCTCAGCAGATAGCGCAACTGTTATTGTTACTTATGACCTCGGCTCCAGTGCGGCCTGCGACCAGATGAGTGAATTGGCTAAGGCGTTCCTCCAGCCCCCGTCGTCTGATGGCCGGTCAACAGAAGAACGCTGCCTGCCCCCCGTGCCGTCGGCAATAGCAATGGTTTTGACCGGATTTTTCTGTGTCTCTTTGATTAGGGACCGCAGGGCGTGGCTGACTGTCCTGGCGGGGCTGTTGTGGGTGAGCCAGACTGGTATTGGGGCTTTGCCCGAACTGACCTCGCGCATAAGCCGAAAAATTCACACCAGCCAACTTATCGATACCACACTCGCTCTCCCTTGTCTTGTCGAAGGCGATTATTTTCCAGATGGTTATAGTGAAGAAATCCGATATACAGGTCTTTTACGCCACCTTGCCGGCATACCTCGGGGCACAAAACCCTTTACAATTAAGCGAATCTCACTCACCCAGCTTTGCCGAATCACAAAAAACACGATCTTTTTTACCGCAGAGAACGCGGAGCACGCAGAGGTTACTTTATGTTTTTCTCCGCGGTCTCTGCGAACTCCGCGGTGGAATGGTAACGTCGGCAAGGATACGCGCGTATTGCATCACGCTATTCTCAAAGCACAGTTCGTCTTAAGCGAGCTATCAAGCTGTTTGGTTTCCGGAACCAGGCAGTTTGTTTGTTTCACACCGGCTTTTACCTTCTGTCAATTACCGCGAGGCCCTCCCATATCCGCACGGAGACTTTTTGGTAAACCCGTAGGAGTGTAATCGCGAAACACTTCTTAAGGTTTGAATCGTTTTAATAAGGAATCCGGCATTTAGCCGGAAAAAATGAAAAGGATAATAATTATGAAAAAGTTAACGACAACGTGTTTAATCGTAGGGATGCTTGTCCTGATGGGTATGAACACCGCTGGTGCTTATGTCATCGACCCCGCTACCGGCTGGACTGGCTGGTTTGGCTGGGATGATGGCCTGGGCCAGATGGATTATATTATGGAACAAGGGCCCCCATATATCCCAATTTACGATACCGAGTGGACAATGGCTCTGCCGACTGGTGGGACCCTGTCATTTGCGACCGCATACGATGATTTTGTCCCTGGCGATGAGTTTTCGCTTTATATTGATGGTGCTTATGAACCGTGGGACGCGGTGATAGTTGACGGCAGTGGCTATTATCATGGTCTGCTGTGGGCTGAGCATCTGTCTCCCGGTACCCATTCTTTCAGTATGTATCTTACTGCTCTGGCGCCTGGCTGTTTGACTGGCGATGCACACGCGATGTTCACAGCGGTCTGCTCTGACTGCTGCACTATTCCTGCTCCGGGCGCAATTCTGCTGGGCAGCATTGGTGTAGGTATAGTTGGCTGGATGCGCAGACGTAGAACACTGTAAACGAAAGAAGCTGCTGAGGGCAGGGTATCTAACCTGCCCTTGGAAAGCTTTCGAAAGGAACAACTATGAAAAAAATAGTATTTTTAGCTGCGATGATGACCTTAATGGTGTTCTCAATGCCTGCGAAGGCCAATGTGACATACGGGTTTGATTGTCTTAGCATCAATAACCCTGACGACGCCGCTACGGGCGAGAGTCAACTTTTTGTTGATGTCGAATATTATGGCACTACGCCTGGAGGTGTGACCCAGGTATTGTTCACCTTCAGAAACACAGGCGACCCCACAAACCCGTTAGATGCATCCTACGTCAGAGGAATATTCTTCTATGATGGTGCTTTGCTTGATATTGCCTCGCTGATAGATAAAGATGAGGGCGTTGGAGGTGACCTGCATGTGGATTTCACGGAAAATGCCGAGGATCCGGTTAAATGTCCCGAGACCGGAGATGTGAAGAAGCTGGTGGCCGGTTACGAAATAGACCTGATTGACTCCGCGGACCAGGATAACCCACAGGGGTCAAACTCCTGGGGCATCGACCCCGGTGAGTGGTTGGGTGTTGTGTTTAACCTTCGGACGGATAGATATTACGCCGATGTGCTCTATGGACTGGACCATCACGAGATAGCGATTGCTTTGAAGGTCCAGGGATTTTACGGCGGCGGGAGTGAGTCGTTTGCGAATAATGGTCAGATTCCCGCTCCAGGCGCAATTCTGCTGGGCGGCATCGGCGTAGGTCTTGTCGGCTGGCTGCGCAGACGCAGGACGTTGTGAGAGTTTGAGGTCAGAGTTGTGATGTAAAGCAATGGGGCTGGGAATAATAACCCAGCCCCCTTTTTTTGTGCAGATTAATCCGTGTAATCTGTGGTTACTATTGTTTTTCCCACAGCCAGTTCGTTGCAAAAATGTCGAGGTCGCCTATATCTACGGTTCCGCTGTTATCGAGGTCCTCAATTGTCTCCTGGGTTTCTTCCCACAGGTTGCCAAGTTGAGCCAGGTCAAGGAAATTCACCTTGCCGTCGATATTAAGGTCGGCGATATTGCCGTTCTTGCTTGCTTGTTCCGTTCCGCCGTAGGCCCCCATATTGATTCGTTTCCCATTCGGCCAGGGTTCTGCCGACCAGTCGGAGTTCGGGTCGCCGGCATCCAAACAGGGATTGCTGACCTCATCTTGCACCCACATACCCAGTGGTTGTTCGGTCAGGTATGCATCTAACATTATTTTTAGGTCAAGCAGGTCGATTGTATTGCTGTCGTCGAAATCTGCTGCGAGGTCTTCACCTTCCTGAAGCCAGAGCACGGCGAATACTGCAAAATCCTGCAAATCGACAAAGCCGTTTTTGGTTAGGTCAACAGCGGGCCCCGCTGTGGGGTCCCACCGACCGTCTGTGCTCTGGAGATGGAAATCCCATAAGTTCGGGTCGCCGTTAGGGTTGAACGATGCAAAACAGGGGTCCGCGTCCATATTCCCAGTGCCCCAGGCCAAGCCGTTATATGGGTCATAGACTGCCGAGGCCCCTCCCTCTACGTCACTGTAGCTGACGACGACACTGCTCGAGGTCGTCTTGAGAGCAATCTGTGAGCCGAGAGTGGCTTGATTTGCCAAGAAAATGCTGCTATTGACGGTTATGCTGCTGTCCCAACAGGAAAGAGCCCCACCTGAATTGGCGGAGTTTTTCGCAAAGGTGCAATTTCTGAGCGTGATGTTATCACAGTCGAAGTAGTCGGCGCCGCCACCGGCGCCATTTGCGAAGTTGTTGGCGATAATACAATTCGTAAGCACCGGTTTGCCTCGCCAACATTCGATACCGCCGCCGTCGTTTGCGGACGAATTGTTCCCAATAACGCATTTTACGATTGTGCAGTTGCTGTTTTGGCAGAATAGGCCACCGCCGTGCGTCCCTGCATAATTGCCGGTTATAACGCAATTGGTAATAGTCGGACTGCTGTTATAACAATAAATACCTCCGCCGTTGCCTCCGGTATATGCGTTTCTGATTGTCAACCCTGAAATAATGCAGTTTGCGTCCTCGCCTCTGTGGATGTTAAAGCCGCGGCCGGCGTCGTTTGGGTCAATGACCGTATTTGCGATGACTTTGGCGTCTTCTGGATTTGTGCTGCGAATGGTGACGGACTTGCCGTTTGGGTCGATGTTGTAATTACCGGGGCCGGTGTAAATTCCCGGCTGGAGGATTATTACGTCGCCGTGGTTTGCGTCGTTTACGGCGTCCTGAATCGTGGGATATTCCCCTCTGCCGTTGGCATCGACATAAATAATGTTGGCGTCCGAGACCGAAACGGCAAGACAAACAAACACCACTGTTATTAAAACTTTATGCTTGCACACACCCTCGCTCCTTTTAAAATAGGTGGCAAGATATTTGGCTTCAGCCGGCGACTGGACTTCGCCAGCTTCCAATGCCATCCCACCAGTTTGAGATATGGTCGATAATAGTCAGGTTCCGATATCTCTCCTTATACAATTCAAGCGTCATATTGCGAAGCCGGCGCATACAATCGAGCCCTCCGATTTGCCACGCGTGGACGCCTATATCCACTGCCTGTCGTTCGGCTTGTTCAAAATCGGCCCTGTTTGTATTCAAAAGTTCTGTGAGTTTTTCTGCATCGGGTGTCAGGATTGCCTGCCAGCGTTGTCGGTCTTGCTCCTGTTGCGCAAGCAGCCGGCTAAGTAGCTCCTTACGTTCGCGCTGCCGTTCTTCCCGCCGGTGTTTGTCTGCGGCTAAACGCTGGAGACGATGCTCTCGACCTGCGGGCGCAAACATTTCCAGCATTGAGGCCAAGGGGTCAACGATAACCCAGGTCAGGAAAGTCGCTGCTAACGTGCCCAGAGCAATACCCGAGAAGAACTGAGCGATTCTTGTTTCACCGGTCATTGCGGCAGCGCCGGCAAAAATACCCAATAAGGGCGCTGAGACATAAAATGCCAGGTAGGGACCTGTGCTGGTCAGGGGGTGCTCAACAGCTATTCTTTGCCCTTTCCCGGTTGCGCCGAATATAGCAAACAGATATAAACTAACCATCAGGAAGAGGAGTAATATCGAGTGCCCGGATAGAGAGAAAATGAGCCACCAGTTGAATCCGGCTTGGTGCAGTGTCAGCACCAAGAGATATGCCATGCACACCATAAACCAGATGGTGCCTGCAAGGTGAATCGCTTTTAATGTATTCCGCCGGTTCATTTGCCTCCGTGAATCCGTTTGCTCGTATCAGGTCAAAATTATACCGTTCAGAAAATGGTTATGGATTGCCATAATTGCCATAGCCGCCGACGTACTGCTGGCTACCACCACTTTGCACGATATTGACGCCTGAAAAGGCCCTTGCAATTGGCCTGATAATCTCTTCTATCTTCATACTTATTGCGGCCAGCACCGTTGGCGGGACGTATATAACGTCGCCTTCCTGCAGCAAAACGTTCTTGCCAAGCTCACCGTGCGCCATCATCCGGTCGAAATTCACTTCAAATATCTTTGCCTTCTCTTTTGAGTCGTCCGAGGGTCTTATTACCTGGACTCTTTCCAGCCACGCCATCGGGTTAGGTTGCGCGTCGGAAATGGCCGACATAACGCTGTCGCGTCCGGTATAGAGCTTGACGCCGGGCGTATAGACCTGGCCGAGGACATAAAAGACCTTGCTCTTAAAGGCAATAACGCGGACTTCGATGGGTTTGTCGCCGACGAGTGCGTAAAGCGTTGAAGTTTTCTGTTGGATAGCGGCGGCAAGTTCCTCCGGTGTTTTCCCTGCTGCCTGGAACTCGCCGAGTGTCTCGAAGCCAATCTTACCGTCGGGGCGAATTCGCTGGCGCTGCACGTTCAGTTCGGGCACTCTGGTGCAGTGCACCTCAACCTCATCCGGGGGCTGCAGGATATACTTATCAGCAGTTACATCGGCCTGGCGGGGCTTCAAAAATGCCTGTATATTCCGTGGATTCGATGAAAAACAGCCCGTAAGGACAAATGCAATTGTCGAGAGCAGGAATACCTGCGTAACCTTGTTTTGTGAATATGACATTTATCGGCTCCTTTCCTTTTTGTTATGTTATTCGCCGTTTTCTCACAGTCCTTAACCGGCGCAAAGCTACCCCTCTGTAAAACAACATTATAATCAATTGCTACGGTTTATGTCAAATTCTTTTATGAGATTTATGGGATGGGAAAGGAACCCCGACAGGCCTTGGTGAAGGTAAATCGCAGATTCGCCGTTTTTGGGGGGGAGTGTATGACGGATAGATGCTGGAATAAGGATGAAGAAGAAATGGCAGGGGGAGTAAGCCCCTGTCTCGCCTGGTCCTATAAGTGCCCCCAACCTGACGGATAGCGACCCTTATAGCGGGTTAAATAATTGATACTCGCCATACGGAGCACGATTTATTATCTCGGCTTACTAAACCATTCTTTTACAACCTTCTCCGCCGGCTTGCCGTAGATACAAAAACTGGTATCGGTTTTCGCCTCTTCGAGGGGATGCAGGGTGGCGGGCCAGTCCCACCAGACGAAACCAAAAAACCACGGCTCATCCCAAAACGTTTCGATTACCGCCTGGTAGAATCTGGCTTGTTCGTCGCCGTCGTAAGTCATCTTGTTTGGGTCATTATGGGTCCAGGGTGCGGCGCTACTGCCCTTTGCGCTGCATAACCCAATCTCTATGAAGAACACCGGCCTGTCAACCCGTCTGCTGATGTATTTGAGCTTTTGTCTGATTGGCGTCCATCTTTTCTTCAGGGCCTCGATGGTACCGTCAGCCGGTGGAACTTTGGACAAGTCCTTCAGCGCCGTCCCGACGTCGTCAGTGCCTACGGGGTAATATCCGCTCATACCGATGACGTCAACGGCATCCCACCATTGAACCTTGTCCTCGTTTCCATGATTCGCGTTGTAAGTGATTGGGCCGGTGTAAACTTTTCGCACCTCGGCAATCACGCTGCGCCATTGGGTTGTGAACCTTTCGGTTGTGCTCATCTCACAGCCGACACAGAACATCTCACAGTTGGTGTCCTGGGCGATGCGCGCATAATGCGTCAGGAAGCGATTAAAATCACTAAACCATTTGTCCCAGGCCTCAGTATCGGTTTTGTTTTCTGCCGTTCTGAAATCGATGTATCCTCGCCATGTGCCGTTGCGGACGTCAACTACGGGTTTGAGGATGATTTTGAGATTGTTCTTGCGGGCAAGGTCTATTGCCCGGCGAATTTCAGCGTCGGTTACCATACAAGGTTCGTTATCACCCCAGAAGATATTCGGCTCGTTTGGCCCGTTCATCTGGCCGGCAAAAGAAATACAGACCCAGTTGGCGCCGGTCTCGACCGTTTTTTTCATCGACTCGGCCGGTGCGTCTCCAAGATACGTTCCTCGCACACCGGGCCAGCCCCAACTATGCCCTTTTATAAAGCCGGCAGGGGAGGTAGTATGGTTGAAGCCGAGGGGTGAACCTGAGGGCGTATTTACTTCCGCCGCAATAATCTCACCGCAGAGCACGCTGAGAACGCAGAGAAGATAGAAGTTATAACCTCTGCGAACTCTGCGGTCTCGGCGGTGAAGCATTTGCAATAATCTTTTAATCATAGTCACGTCTCCATACAGCAAAAATAATTGTTTTTCGCCTGCAAAAGTTTAACCCATCTTTCTCTCTTATGCAAGATTTTAGAGGCCGGAGGATTGCATGTTTGAAATCGCGGATTACCCTACTTCGCCGAAGCGGCTACGCAGGGCAGGCAGCGGAGAACACGGATTTTTTTTAACACAAAGACACAAAGATAATTCTTAGTGGCTTAGCGACTTGGTGGTGAAAAGTTGTCTGTTAAAAAAGCTTGTTTTGTATCTCAGTTTAACGATATACTGTTTCCTTAAGGCCGGAAGGATACAAATAGCGTTCAGCGGACAGCGTATAGCGGGTAGTTTAAATTGCGGATTTCAGAAGAAAGATGTATCATTGAGATTAATTATTATGGATGAATTAGGAAAATTGGTAAGCACATTTGTGAAGGAACGACTTGATGAACCGTGTAAAGGCGAGGAAGATATTTGGACTGAGTTTGTTTGTGCAGGTCTTTTCAGTGTAGCATTTCATGTGGTTCTTAGGCTTTCAGCGGTTCGCAAGTCACCAGAGTTATTGCAATATAATGTTAAATCAATAATCTCTGACACGACTGGTCATGCATCTGTGTGGGTTAATCAGAGGCTTTCATATATTCATCCACAGATAAAAGTCGTATTCGATGATTCTGAACATATCCGTGCCCGATTAGTCGCTTATTTTAATGAGGCATTATTCGCTATGGGTGAACGAGGATATGATATGGAAGTCGCTCGAAGTCATGCCTGCTTCGCTGTTTTTAGTTCGGCTCTGAAAGTTTTTATTGCTAAAGGGCTATTGTCTGATAGCGAGAAAGCTGCTTCTATGCTGAAGAAAGGTATCAATAGCTTCGATAATATGGCCCGTGAGATCATAGGTGTTCTGGACAAACAAAAAAATTGATAACTTAATGCTCTGTCAGAGATTCTACACAATTATGCAATCTGACCAAAATCAATATGATATGCTTAAGCGTTGCTCAGATAAAAAAGACCTATCTGAGTGGAATGAGTGGCGGAAGAAAAATCCAAGCACAGACATTCACCTCAGCAAAGCTAACTTTGAAGGGTTCTTTCTCAAGGAAGTCAATTTTATTAAAGCTACTGTTAATTATAAAAATAAAGGCGAAGAAATTAATTATACGGGGGAAGTTCATCTTGAAGAGGCAAATTTTAAATCTGCAAATCTGGAAAGAGCATGGTTTGGGTTTGCCATATTAAGGAAATCCGTATTCTGGCATGCAAACGCGAGTTACGTCGATTTTAACAGGGCTGATTTGGAAGAGGCGGATTTAAGTGTGACTAATTTAAAAGGATGTGATTTCAGTGATGCAATCTTAAAAAATGCAAATATCGTTTCTTCTCATTTGGAAGAAGCCAAATTTACTCTCGCCAAATTAATGGGTTGTCGAGTTAGAGCATCGATTGTAGATGAAGCAACGATGTTTTGGGAAATTGGCGTAAATAAATTTTCAAAAAAGAATCGCTTTACTGATTTCAGTGGAACTTCGATTGGTGCAAGGATTGGCCCCGGCACTCGCCTATTACTGGAATATAATATACGCCGAATGAATTGGGAAGCATGGTATAAGGAACATCCAGTTCTCAAATGTCTATCGCGTGCTTTTTGGTAGATTAGCGATTATGGATTATCAACTTGGCGAATCATTGGAGCTTTCTTTTTCTTTGTATTTTCGTACGCATTATTGTACTGGGCATGGCCCGATCTTCTTTCTGTAAAAGGAGAGACGGGAGCAATTAGGGGTTTCATTCATGCTATCTATTTTTCAATCGTAACTATGACCGTTGGATTTAGCGACACAGCCGCAAATGTCGATAATCGAGTTGCTCAAGTTCTTGTGATGTTCCAAGTTATCTTGGGATATATCCTTTTAGGGGCATTGGTGACAAGATTTGCAATCTTATTTACTTCAGGTGGTCCGGCAGGCAAATTTAAACCATTGGGCAAAGATGAAAAGCGGAAAACATAAATGCTCCGAGCAAAAACAGTGTCCATCAGTGTTAATCAGCGTCTAAAAAAACCTTCCGGCGTAAGCCGTCCCTAAGCGGAGTGTTTCTTCGTACTCTCCGTGGTGAAAAATCTGCATTTATACCTCGTAGGTTGAAACCATGTTTGAAATTGATGCGCAGCATCATCCCCGAGAATCTGCTCCCTTGTCCCTGCAAGTCGTAGGCAGGGGTTTGGTTTTGAAACAGGGGACCCACCTTCACTCAGCACTCATCAATCAAAAATATTTTTGTTCCTTCGTGATAAAATACGCTGTAACATCAGTAATTGTAATAGCTTATAATTCGTGTAAATCTGTTTAATCCGCGATTAAAAATTGTTAGATATTTATTGAACTTCCGCGTTGTATTTGGTATAATACCGACCTGCCGGGCGTAGGGCCGTGTCTCGTGGCCCGTGACTGGTGCCTCGAAGAAGGGAGGCGGCAGAAGCCGGCAGTAGTAGCACAGCCCTGAACCAGAAGCGGTTCAGGGCAAAGGTAGCACCCCAAGAAGGGGCGAAAGCTGGGTCCCGGGTAACGTGGGTCCCCTGTTGCTTGACCTAAGAAGCAGCACTCGGGGATCTGCGCTGCGCTTCGAGGATCTTCGCTACGCTGCGACAGGGCAAAGGTAGGAGGGACAGATATCCCAAGGTTTTCCGCCAAGATAAGGCAAGTCAGAAAACGTCATACGGTTGCCCTCAGGAATCTTAAAAAGATTCCGAGGACTAAGTCCCGGAAATTCTTTGAATTTCACGGGGCGGTTGCGCGGCTCGTTACGGTTGCGTCAATCGTAATTCGTCATTTGTTACGCAACCGTAAAACGAACTACGAAACGAGCAGCGCAACCGACGGACTAACAACAAAGAAATGGGTCCCCTGCTGCAAAGCCAAAGGAGCGGGCTCTCGGGGATCTTCGCTACGCTCCGAGGAGAGGATTATGAAAGTCAATTTAACAATCGGGATTCCAGTTTGGTTAGACAAAATCTGCGCCTGGCCGATGATGCAGTATCGCAAACAAAAATATGGTTACACGTTTCGAAAAATCGCGATTGGTGGGGGCGAGTTTACACTCGTTGACCAGCAGGTTTACTATCAGCTTGATCATTTCAAATGGTGCGCCTGCGGCGATGATAAAAATATCTATGCCGCTCGTATCCTCAGAAAAACCGTATCTGGGCGAATAAGGTCGGTGTATCTGCACAGGGAAATTATGAAGCCGCCCAAGGGGCTTCTTGTTGACCATAGAAACAGCAATACATTGGATAACCGAAGGGCCAACCTGCGATTGGCGACGCACTCTCAAAATTCAGCCAACAAGCGAAAAAGAAAAAACACTTCTTCACGGTTTATAGGTGTTCATCTCGATAAGCCTTCGGGCCGATGGTATGCTACATTAAAGAAAAACGGAAAGAGACACTGGATTGGCTCCTATGATAATGAGATTGATGCAGCCCATGCTTATGACGCAGCGGCTATAAAATATCACGGCGAATTTGCGAAGCTCAATTTTTCGGAGGAAATTGAGCGGAGTCCCAAGCGTCTCAATTTGCGTCTCGCAAATTGGCTGGGGGCAAGATTGAATTTTCCCGCAGCGTTGCGAATGTCCAAAATGCAAAAAAATGACGGTAAAAGAACCTAAAGTCGAGAGCGCAAAGGTAAAATTTATTTTTTCTCAGCGGTCTCTGCGTGCTCTGCGGTGAGTTTCCCGTATTTTATTTCCACACGCGAGATTTGTGCCTCGGCGGTGTATTCGATTTTCAGGAATTTGGCGTTTTCTTCAAGGCCATCACCTTCGTAAAGGACTGGTATATGATAGCCATAGAGGCCTTTGCCGGTAAAGTAATCCTGTCGGCTGAATTTGACTGGCTTGAAGTGTCGGCCGCCCGCCTTCGGCGAGGCCTCGCCCTTTGGCGGGTCCGCCGAGGCGTAAAACTTGAAATCTGAAATCTTTTCCGGAAAGAATGAATAGACCTTCCACGAGTTAATCGGCTGCTCTACTTTATAAACGATGTATGGCTTGAAGACAAAGGCCCATTTTTTGCCTTTCAGCCGGTGATAGTCCTCCTTGAATTTGCGCGCCTCTTTGGTCTCCAAGGACAGATTGCCATTGCGTTTGTAAATGAATTGCCAGTCCCGCAGCTCATCCACAAGTGTCTTATATGATACCGAAACTGGCCCGACGATATTTGAGGGTTCTGAAACCCCGGCCGAGTTTTTGGCTGTAACACGGTAATAATAACTTTTGCCTGGTTCGGCTCCTGTGTCATTAAACAGTGGCCGATACTGGACAGCGGCGTCGGATATGTTACTTCCGGCGACCTGCCACGGACCATTTTTGTTTTGGGTCGTTTCCACTGTATAGCTTTGAGCACCGGCGCTGCCTTGCCAGGAAATTTCGGCAACGTCTTTGATATCAAGCAGCAGGGGGGCAGCAGGTTTTTCGAGTGGCGGGGCGGCCCCCGCGTCTTGCTGTCGCAAGACAGCAGCGGGGGTGATTTCGAAGGCCTTGCGGCGAATGAGATTCAAAAGCCCGCTCTCATCATACGATGAGCTGGTTGCAAAGCCGGGCCAATGGTAGGCCTTGAACAAATCGCCGCCGTGCGGTTCCGTATGCCAATACCAGCCGCCGTCGCGATTGCGAAAACGCAGCGACCAGGTTAAAGCCCCGCTTACTCCGTTATCAATAACCGTCTTGATAACCCTTTCGGCGTCGGCGGTAGGGATGAACCCGAATTCACCAACGAAGTAAGGTTTTTTGCCGCGGGCCCTGGCTGTGTTTTGCATTATCTGGTCAATGGTCTCAGATGGGTTTTTTGAATAGTGGTGCGTAGTAAGGATATCGATGTTTTCATCCCAAAGGGATTCATCCCGGAAGGCGGTATTGTGAAAGCCATCGATAACCAGATGGTTTTTGTCGAGCGTTTTTATGAAGGCGGCGGCTTTGGCCGTCCATTGGGGAGGACAGGTAAGCTCGTTTCCGGTCTCCCAGGCGAGGACCGCTTTGTCGTCACGATATTTTACCCCCGTCACCGAATTGGTTCGGTTTATTACAAAACTTACTATTTTCTTGTAATCCTCAAACAGATTCGGGTCAGTCCAGAAGTCATCTTTTTTCAGGCCCCTGAACGCGGCGCATGCTTCAATTCCACCCCACCATTTCCAGTTATCAATAAAGGGGAAAATTACGCGTATGCCTTTGCGATTTGCGACGGCCAGGACCATATCCAGAGATTCGAAGGTATTCTCATCAAACTCACCCGGCCCGATTATGTGCCGGGGGATATTCGGGTCTTCTCCCGGCCTGCGGACGGAAAGCGTGTAAATACGCACTACCTGACCACCCATTTGTCTGACTGCTTCGAGCGCGTCGGCAATCTCGAACTCGTTGGGCAGCCGCCAGGGGTTGGTTTCGGCGAAGGACATATTGTCTTCGTTATAGTGCAGGCACGGGACGTTGAAAGAGATGAACCTCAGCTCGCCGGTATCGTCCATAAGTTTATCACCCTGGGCGTATACAAAAGAGCGAAACGCAGAGTTGGACTGAGACGCTGAAGCATCGGCATGTCCCGCCGAGGCAAACAGGGCGGCACTTAAGAGTATGATGACGAGTTTTTTCATTTACGCATTGCACCGTCAATCTGCTTTGGGGTTAAGGCACGTTTCATTATTTTAGCGTTCGCTTCTTTATTTTCAAGTCGCGTGATAATAATATCCGGGTTGATTTTTGCCGGCTATTAAATTAGAATGCCCGCCGAAGGCACAAAACAGGGACCTTGCGTAACGTATTGTGAATACAAAAAGTGCATAATAAGGGATGAAAATGGCAAAACATAAATTAAATTGTCCGGGCAAGGCGAAGTATCTCTCGGGGAAGCGCATTCTTCCGGAGCAGATTTCCAAAGCTACGGACGTAGTAAAACTGATAGATAATATGGATGCCTACAACGGCGGGAGATTGCGGGCCGCCTGCCATTTGTTAAGAGACAGGTATTCTCAGGAAGATGTCACCGTAGGTTTAAGTCTGGCGGGGGCTTTGACCCCGGCGGGACTGGGGCCTTCCGCAATAGTTCCCCTGATGAATCACGGCTTTGTTGACTGGGTGACCGCGACGGGCGCGAATATGTATCACGATATGCATTATGCCTTTAATTTGCCGATGTTCAGGGGCAGCCACACCGTTGACGACGCTGATTTAAGAGAAAAAGGCGTAACACGAATCTATGACATACTGTTTGATTATGAAGACGTCCTGATGGAAACCGACAGGAGATTAAGAGAGATGCTTATAAGGCCGGAATTCCAGAAGGAAATGGGCACGCGGGAATTCTATCATCATCTTGGTAAAATTCTCAACGAGCTTGAAGAGAAGAACAAGCTTGGCGAGGTAAGTATTTTGGCGGCGGCCTACAGAAACGGCATACCTGTTTTCACGTCGTCTCCGGGCGATTCGACAATTGGAATGAACGTCGCCGGCTTAGAGCTTCTGGCGGAAGCATCCGGCCTGCAGGACTTGTTTAAGCTGAAAATAAATCCGAGCATCGACGTTAATGACTCGACGGCGATAATACTCAACGCCAAAAATTATGAAAACGGGAAAACGGGCGTTATCCTGATTGGCGGCGGAAGCCCCAAGAACTTTACGCTCCAGACGGAGCCGCAGATTCAGGAGATTCTGATGATTCCCGAGGCAGGCCAGGACTATGACATCAACGTAACGGACGCCAGGCCGGACACGGGTGGTTTGTCGGGAGCTCCGCCAAGCGAGGCGGCAAGCTGGGGGAAAATTGACCCGACCAAACTGGAAGAAACCGTAACCGCCTATCTCGACGTTACGGTTGCGTTGCCGATAATGGCTGCCTATGTCCTGCAGACCACCAGGCCCAAGAAGCAAAAAAGATTGTATGACAGGGGCGAGGAGCTTCATAAAAAGCTGATAAAATCCTATCTTGAGAATAATAAAGAGGTCGAAAAACTCAGGAAGCTCATCAGGAAACTGAGCACTTGAAGAAAAAAAACATGGATATGAAAGAAGAATTCCTTAGACTGGCGAAAAAGCACGGGACCCCCTTATTTATAATTGACCACGACAAAATAAGGGCCAACTATCGAACTTTTAAGAAAAACCTGCCGAGATGCCAGGTCTATTACGCGGTAAAAGCAAATTCTAATCAGGAAATAATCAAGACATTGTTCGACGAGGGCTCGAGTTTTGACGTTGCCTCTTACAATGAGTTTATGCAGATTTACGAATACATCAGGCATTTCAAGGAAAAAGACAAGGATTTCTACGTTTGGGACAAGATAATCTTCTCAAACACGATAAAGGACAGGCAGACGCTGAGGAAGATAAAACGGTACAGGCCTCTTGTTACATACGACAGCAAGGACGAGTTAAAGAAAATCAAGGACGATTGTAATACGGCCGGCCTGGTCCTGAGATTGAAGGTCCCGGATACCGGCTCGCAGGTGGAGATGAGCTCAAAATTCGGGGCCGAACCCGGCGATGCGTATAACCTGATAAAACACGCCTTCGATTTGGGCCTGGTGGTCGAGGGATTGAGCTTCCACGTCGGGAGCCAGTGCACCAATTTTGATAACTACTCCGCTGCACTGGGAATAACGTCTGATATTTTCGGAGATTGCCGCAAGGGGGGCTACAACCTGAAAATAGTCGATATAGGCGGGGGATTTCCCGTGCCTTATGACGCACAGGTTCCCAAGTTTGGGAAGCTGGCGGAGGTAATAGATTCAGAATGCCGGCGTCTGTTCCCGCAGGATATAGAGATTATAGCCGAGCCGGGAAGATTTATGGTGGCCACTTCAGCCGTGCTGGTGTCGGAGATAATAGGAAGGGCAAGGAGAGACGGTAAGCTTTTCTATCACATAAATGACGGGGTCTATCACACGTTCTCAGGAGTTGTTTACGACCACTGGATTCCCAATTTTAAGTCATTCAAACGCGGCAAAAAAGAGGTGTGTGCCGTTGTCGGCCCAACCTGCGATAGTTTCGACAAGATTTCCATATCGGAACAGCTTCCGGGGAACCTTGAAATAGGCGATTATCTTTACACGGAGAACATAGGGGCATACAGCATCGTTTCTTCGACAAGATTTAACGGCTTTGAAGGCGCCAAAATCCTGCATATTAACAATTAAGCTTCTTCCGCCTTCCTCCGTCCCGCTGTGCGTAGTATAGCCACCGGCTCAAGGCCCGTATCTGACGCCGCCGACTTCTCCTGCGGTCGAAGCGGTCCATTGTCCGGTTAACACTGAATAGCCCGTGGGCCGAAATATCTCGGCATTAATACGCGACACAGACCCTCTCGGTACTGAAATAACTTCACCATAGCTCGTCCCAGGCGGCAGCTTAGGCAGTATCTTCCTGCCCGATTCAATCGGCTGGTCGTATTTATTGTAGGCGGTCCAGATTAAAGAATAATCCCGTAACGTATAGGCGGGAAGGTCATTTTCCAGCGACCGTGTTACAATCTCGATATTAAAACGATTCGGCTCCCGTTCCGTAATGGCGATTGATTTCACGGGCGACGACTCTTCTCGCAGCACCTGCCACGAGGGCTTCCTCCGGTTCAGCAGGTCCACAACGCCGTGAATCCGTTGCTGGAATGCCCCTCTGCATTTGTCCCCGATAATCGTTCTGTAGTCGTTGTAGCAGAAGAATATTGCCCCGGCTATCGACTTGGATTTGCGAAATTCATTCGTGTGCGTTCTGAGTATCTCAATCCTGTTGCCATCACCAAAAGGGTGACTCGGAGAACATTCACAAAGCCCATATTCCGATATTACCAGCGTCTTATCGGGATACGCCTTGGTTATGACGCCGATGTTCCAGGCCAAATTCGACACGTTTCCTTTCATCCATGACCCGAAGTATTCATTCCATTCGATAAAGTCCACATACTGCGATGCGTCCTGTCTGGGGTTTTGCTGCACGGTGTTGGAGGCGTAAGTCAATAGCCGCGAGGGATTAAGCTCTCTCGCTATCCTGATGCCGTTCTGCACAAATTCGTGTCCGGTCGGTGTCTGTCCAGCGATTTCGTTGCACAGCCCCCACGCGTAAATTGAGGGATGGTTATAGTGCGCCAGTATCATTTCCCGCATCTGCATATCCTGTATGTCTCGAAGCAGCTCCATTCGAGTCGCGCTTCCCCAGGTCGGAATCTCCTCCTGAAGCAACATTCCTTCACGGTCGCAGAATTCAAACGTGCTTTCGTCCTGCTGCCAGTGAAACCGCGTCAGCACGCAATTCAGGATTTTCATATCCTCCAGAATCTCTCGCATATACTCCGGCCCCTCCGCCAGCCCGTATCGCGGGTCGCTACCCGGCATCCACTCAAGGCCCATCAGCCGCATCTTCTCGCCGTTCAGCACATAAAAGCCGTCTTTGACCTCTACCTTTCGAATCCCGAAGGTTGCCTCTTTTTCGTGTATGACGGTTCCATTGTCCAATAGCCGGCAGACCATACGGTAAACCTGCGGCTTGTCGAAATGCCACAGTACCGGCTGCTCAATAACACCCGACAATTCTGCGACAAGGTTGCCGTCGCTGTCTTTCCTTAGCGGCGACGAAACCGTTATCACGATATTGTTCGATGCGTCCAGTATTGTCCCCTGAACCGACAAACCGTTTGTTTTGCCGTTGGCTGCATAAGCCATCACGTGTGCGCTTATTTTTGCTTGTTTGAAATCAGCCGTCGGCTCCGCGTCCATCAGCAATCGTTCTATATGCACTTCCGGCAGCATCCTGAGTCGAACGCTGCGAGTGATGCCGCCATCGTTGGCCCAGTCGAAGGAGCGTTCGTAGGGCAGGGCCTTTCTTGAAAATCCATTGGTTACCCGGGCGACGATTTCCAAATCGCCTTTTTGCCCGACTGACGCCGGTATAACGAAACTGAAAGGCGTGAAACCGCTTCCATTGTGTTCGCCTATGAGTATGCCGTTCACCCAGACCTGTGTGTCGCGGTTGACGGCGTCGAATTCCAGCTTCAAGACCCTGCCTTCTATGGGGCAATCCAGCTTTATATTCCGGGCATACCATGCAAGACCGTAATATCCCTCCAGGCCATTCATAACCTGCCAGGTGTGCGGAACCTCCACCTCCTGCCAGTTCGAGCGGTCGTATTTTTGCTCAAACCATCCGGCGGCCATTCCTTCGTTTTTTCCGTCTGCTGTGAATCGCCAAGTGCCGTTAAGCGAAACAACTCGCTCACCTGCTGCTGCACCGTGACCGCCTCCACACCCTGCACACAACACGAGGGTTATCGCTGACAAATACAGAATCGAAACCGCAATGCCTTTTACATATCTGGACATTATTTCTTCTCCTGATACTGGCCCTGTTTTGAAAATGCAGGTTTTTCGGCTGTTGTTTGAAGTCTTATTATACGGCTCGGGTGGAAAATACAAGCCCCCGGTTTTACCGGGGGCTTGCAGGCATAGAATGACAATTTCTTAAATCAGCAGTGGCGTATTACGATTTCCACTCCTGGCCCATCACGGCAAAGTCCAAGAAATCCACTATTTCGTCGCCGTTAAAGTCGGCGCATTGTGGGTCGGCGGAGCAATCGCCGATATGGAGCCACTGGTCGCATAAGATATCGAGCTCTGCCTTGTCCACGTAACAGTTTTCAGTTAATTCACATTGGAATTGCATTGGACACGGTGGTCCATCCAACACAATATGACAGACAGACAGCCGGGGAATAAGATACTTAAATGAATTGCTCGTAATGTTATCTATTCGTCTCATCTCCATAATATCGGAACCATTCATATCAAATGCCCAAATTCGCCCCGACGTGAAGCTATGTGAGCTTGTGATATTGAACGTCCCATTGATATCGTTGTCGAAGTTCTTGTTGGTGACTATCAGGTGAAGCACATTATTGTTGCTGTCGAATATCGACGCATAAATAGAACTATCCACCTTGTTCGACATAGTGGCAGGAACATTCATATCTCCAAACGTGGCATTTGTCCTGAAGTCGTATTTTCTGAACATTTTGATTGCGGCGTCCACGTATGTGCCTTCGCCCCAGTAGGTTGCGACATAGACGCCGTATTTGCCGAAGATGCCCAGAACATCCGCCGTGGCAATACCACCTGAGTAATGGTCCTCTCCGCCATAAGCATATTCGGTGATTGCAAGATTGGTGTCCGGATAATTTGTGTCAATTGAGGTCTTCAAAGGCGGCAGAATGGGCAGCCACGAATGATACCAGGTATGTATCCAGCTATTTTCTGAATAATCATAATCCCAAAGTGACCTTGGCGCCTGCATACGTGCATCCCAGTTTGCTCTGTAATTCCTAAATTCAGTAATCCTGACGCCGTTCACATCCTGTGCCTCTGGATACCAGTGAACGTCAAGGGCATCCAATAGTCGTTTGCCTGCGGTGCCCGATGCTGCTTTCATCTTATCGAGATAATAACTGAGAAACCATTTGTATCCACTGCCTTGACTGCCCCAGTCAGATGCGCCCTGAAAAGTCCGGTAGCCCTCAAATCCATAGCTGACAGGGCCCATAATCTGGGCATTGGGGTCAACGTTTTTTACGGCAGTGGATAGCGCCACGCTTCTGTCTTTCAGTTCAAGGCAACAGGGGTCGACAGGATGAATTCTTGGGTGGGTGCCGCCGCCGGCGCCATCGGACCAGATGTCTGGTTCGTTGTCTAAATCGTAAAATTTGACGCCGTTCGGCTCGCCCGCGTGGCCGTATTTGCTCACTAAGAAGTTTATGAACTCATCCATATAGACATTAGCATCGACTGTATTTGGGCTGCCGGGCGGATTGCAGAATGGCGCACCTTTAGCGTAAACAACCTTCTTCCATCTCGATGATGGCGCGGTTTGTGCTAAGTTGACCTCGCCATAGTCATCGGCGGAGACGTAGCCGGCCATCTGCAAGGTCACTACTGAGGCCTGACCCTGCGAAAGGGCAGCATCGTGAAAGCTCGTTATAGCTATACCTGGAACGAGCTGTTGTGCGGGCGGTATATCCTGAACAAGATAGCGGTCGTTGCTGTGATACCAGTCCGCGCCTGCGTTTGAGAAGTTGTTTTCCCAGTTGTAGCCGGTCAGCCGATTTCCGCCGCTCCTTCTGATGGTATAATCAGTGCCGCCTCCCCAGTTCGAGCCGTAAACATATTTGCTGATGGGGGTTTTGTTGGCATCGGTATTTACGTTGTAAGTTACATTTATTGCGGCCTGGACAAATGATGTGCAGAACACAGTAAGAGCCACCGCCGCGGCGAGAAAACCAAACCTTCTCATTTCTTTCTCCTTAACCACTATCCCGCTTCCACTCCCGCAGATAAGCGGGTTCCCGGTGTGGCTATAATATTATACGCCACTCGGCTGAAAAAGTCAATTATCTTTCCTCTTATTCTTAAGCCCTGCTTTCAGAAGGACTTATGAACAGGTCGAATACGGGACAACTAAACGACTGCGCCGCGACAGAACTGAATTTACACATAAGTCGTTGTATGATATAACCCTACGGATGTTGATGGTCTCAGAGACTATACAATTGGTTTTCAGAATAGCGCAAACGGGAACGTGAATGGAGACGAGGCAATGAACGCAAAAAGTAGAATCTTGATAACGGCAATTATCGGTGGCGTGCTGATGCTCAATATATCCTGTCAGCTGATGGGCGGTCGGCCCCAGAAACAAGGCGTGTCGCCCCAACCTTCCGGACGACAGGTTTTGAATTTTAACCGCGACTGGAAATTCGCCAAAGGTGAGCAATCGGGGGCAAAGGCGGCGGATTTTAACGACTCTACCTGGCAAGCCGTGCGTCTGCCCCACGACTGGGCGATTTCAGGGCCTTTTGACCCCAATCAGGACGGTTATGCCGGGAAACTTCCCTGGCAGGGCGTCGGCTGGTATCGAAAGACCTTCACACTCGATAAGGCCGACACAGGCAAACGGGTATATTTTGATTTCGACGGCGTGATGGCGTTCCCAAAGGTCTTTATCAACGGCCAAGCGGCAGGGGGGTGGGATTATGGATATATGTCCTTCCGTGTCGATGCCACGCCATACGTAAAATTCGGCGGTGAAAATGTAATCGCGGTTCAGGTTGACACTCGCAAACACGGCACACGATGGTATCCAGGCGCGGGAATCTATCGCAAAGTTACTATGACTATCAGCGACCCTGTGCATATCGCACACTGGGGAACGTATATTACCACCCCCAAAGTCAGCGATAAGTCGGCGACGATTTGCGTCCGCTCCACCATTGAAAACCACCTCGATACCAAATCGAAGGCCAGTGTTGAAGTTGTGCTGCTCGACCCCAATGGTCAGTTGGTGGCGACGGGCAAAAAGAATATTACGGTGCCGGCCGGCGGCTCAGGCGAGCTTGACCTGTCGTTTGTAGTCAAGAACCCCCGGCGATGGGACATTACCAGCCCCAAACTTTACACCGCCCAAACAATCGTTCGCACAGGCGATAAAATAGCGGATACGGACAAAACCACCTTCGGCATCCGCTCGTTTGAGTTTACGGCCAACGACGGATTTCATCTCAACGGCCGACGGGTCCAGCTCTACGGCGTTTGTCTGCACCACGACCAGGGTGCGCTCGGAGCGGCATTTTATACCCGCGCAATGGAGCGGCAGTTGGAGATTATGCGGGATATGGGCGTAAACGCCATCCGCACCAGCCATAATCCGCCGGCGCCGGAACTGCTCGAATTGTGTGACAAAATGGGTTTCGTCGTCTGGGACGAGTGCTTTGATAAATGGGACGGCACCGCTGACAGATTCGACCCCTGTGCGATGCCTCTCGAAAAATACGGCGAAAAACAAATCCGCAATTTCGTTATGCGAGACCGCAACCACCCCTGCGTTGTCGTCTGGTCAATCGGCAACGAGATTGGCCCCCAGCCCGGGGACAAAGAAGGAGTGTCGGCCGAGCGGATAAAGTTTATGAGCGATTTTGTTCGTAAATATGACGCCACAAGACCCGTCGGTATGGCCTGCAACGTCATCTCCGCCGCGACGCAGCGTATGCTCGACGCCCTTGACCTCACGGGTTGGAATTACACCCGCAAGTACGCCCGTGCCAAACAGACATATCCCGACAAGCCCCTTATTTACAGCGAGTCGGCCTCGGCGTTCGGCACGCGCGGCTTTTATGAATTTCCGCCCGTTGGGTCCAAGACGCAGTATTCTAAGCAGGTGCAGATTTCTTCTTATGGCCGCAACGCTGCGAATTGGTCGGACATCCCTGACGTCGAGTTTAACCTGATGGAAAAGGACAAATACGTGGCCGGCGAATTTGTCTGGACCGGCTTTGATTATCTCGGCGAGCCGACGCCTTTCAGTAAGCAGGCGAGAAGCTCATACTTCGGCATCGTTGACCTTGCCGGGATTCCAAAAGACAGCTTCTATCTTTACCGCAGTCACTGGCGGCCGGAGGCGACCACCGTTCACATCCTGCCTCACTGGAACTGGCCCGACCGAATCGGCCAGAACGTCCCGGTTTATGTTTACACCAACGGCGATTCAGCCGAGCTTTTCCTCAATGGCAAATCGCTCGGCCGGAAGACAAAGACAAAAACCGTTTCCGGCCCGATATATTATGGCGTTTTGGATAAGTATCGGCTTTGCTTTAATGACGTCAACTATGAGCCGGGTGAGTTGAAGGCAGTCGCCTACAAAGACGGCAAAGAGATAGGACAAGCGGTTATGCGCACGGCGGGCGAGCAGGCAGCCATTCGTCTGACGCCCGACAGGAAGGAACTCTCTGCCAGCGGAGAAGACCTCTGTTACATACTCGTCGAGGCGATTGACGCCAATGGCACACCTTGCCCATTAGCGGATAACCTGATTTGCTTCAAAGTTGACGGCCCTGCGGAAATCGCCGGTATCGACAACGGCAACCCGATGTCGTTTGAACTGTTTGGGGATGACAACCACAAACTCTTTTTCGGCAAGGCAATGCTGATTGTGCGAACCAGGGAAGGGCAGGGGGGTAACATCCGCGTAACCGCCGAAAGCGATGGCCTCAAACAAGCGGAAGTTACCGTCCAAAGCAAATAGCTTTTGTTTAATGACAGGATATGCCTATCAACGAAAAAGGCCGGTCATTTGACCGGCCTTTTGTATTGTCATTCGTTTTTATTCAATAGTCTGGAAAACCTCTTATCCACAGCGGCCAATCGGACGGCTGGACACCGCCGGCTTTGGTCCATATCCCCGCCGTATTGAACGTGCGGGACCAATTCAACGTCCACAACTCCTTTAGCCCGACCTTCCGCACGCTAAAATCCAGAAAGACGCAGTTCGTTTTCTTCCTATGCCGGTCAACGCAGAATCTTACCATGTCGTTGCCCCAGTTACTCGCTTCATACCAGGCCGCCATAGGATTGGAAGCGGCTGGATTATTCTCATTTGGCCAGCCGTCGAACCTCATTGCGTCCAGGAACACTGGTATATTATTTGTAGGTCCCTTCACATTGGGGCCCAGCCAGCTATTAGGGAACCTGCTTCCACTATTCAGGCAATAACCATTTATGCCGTAGCTGCCTGCTATTCCATCTTCGCCATAAGGGGGCAACCCTGCTGCTTGTAACAAATTATACATAGCACTGCCTGGTTCGCTGGTGTCAACGCCCCAGGCGCCAAAAATAACGTTTTCGCCTATCTCGACGCCATGCTCGTCGTACTGCGGTTTTTGGGCCGTAGGGCAGAACCATATCTTATTGTTCTTCCAGCTCTGAGTAGGTTTATCAAGCTGTGATATCCACCAGAATCCTCGATAATCCGGGCTGGAAACGGTGGAGCCAGACCAGAAAAAGCCGTCGTTTTGTTCAGCATAAATGTTAGCGATAAGCCCCCACTGCCTGAGGTTTGCCTGACAGACAGTTGCACGTGCGTGTTCCTTTGCAACATTCAATCCCGGCAGCAATATCGCCATCAATAGCGCAATGATGGCGATTACCACCAATAGCTCTATCAATGTGAATCCTCCTCCGCTAAAGCTTCCACCCTCCACAGCGACAGCGGCCTTGCCGCTGCTGCGGAGGACGGGACGGAGGACAGGCCCGCTGCGTTTGCTTGTCATTTTCCAGCCACTTTTTTATAAGTGTGCTCTTTTATATATTGTAACAGGCACGTTGAAAAAAAACCGCCATTTTCTGCTTAACATCCACCATTTTTGGCACGCGATATGCCCTCTGCCAACATCCTTCCTGCTCAGCTCAAGAAGGGAACTGTTGTAGTATCCCGCCGAATTGGTTATGGTTATTGTGCGTTTTCCCGGTCTATGAGTATGTATTAAAGAGGTTGAAAGATGAGAATACAAAAACGTTTCCTCGTAACTGTCCCTGTTTTCTTTTTCTTATGTTTCCTCGCGGATAGCTTCGCCGCGTATCCCTTCGAGGACCCGAATCTGCCGATTGAGCAAAGGGTTGACAACATCGTTTCCCTGATGACGTTAGAGGAAAAAATACGCTGCTTAGGCACCGACCCGAACGTGCCGCGCTTGGGAATCAGGGGTTCTCGTCACATCGAAGGTCTCCACGGCGTGGCAATGGGCGGCCCCGGCGACTGGGGCAGGAAGAGACCTGTCCCGACAACGCAATTTCCTCAGGCAATCGGAATGGCGGAGACCTGGGACACCGACGTAATAAAGCAGGCAGGTGCAGTCGAGGGATATGAGGCACGATACCTTTTCCAGAGCGATAAATACCACAGGGGCGGCCTTGTCGTCAGGGCGCCTAATGCAGATATGGGCAGGGACCCTCGCTGGGGAAGGACCGAAGAATGTTACGGCGAAGACCCTTATTTCAACGGGACTCTTGCCGTCGCTTTTATCAAGGGGCTGCAGGGCGACCATCCGAAATACTGGCAGACCGCAGCGCTGCTCAAACATTTCTTAGCCAACAGCAATGAAAACGGCCGAGGCCACACGTCATCCAATTTTGACGAGCGTCTCCTGAGAGAATACTATTCGGTCGCCTTCCGAATGGGCATTGTTGAAGGCGGCGCCAGGGCTTATATGGCCGCATACAACGCATATAACGGCATACCCTGCACCGTTCAGCCAATCTTAAAAGACATCACAATCAACGAATGGGGACAGGACGGCATCATCTGCACCGACGCCGGCGGCCTGCGGCTAATGGTCTCCGACCATAAGTATTATTCTGATATCAACGTCGCCGCGGCAGCGGCCGTCAAGGCAGGAATCAGCCAGTTCCTCGACAGGTTCAACGACCCCGTCCATAACGCCGTGAAAAATAATCTGCTGACCGAAGCCAACATAGACAAGGTCATCAAAGGAAATTTCAGAGTAATGATTCGGCTGGGATTGCTTGACCCGCCTGCGGACAATCCTTATGCCAACATAGGCAAAACCGAAACCGAGGCCCCCTGGCTTTGGGACAAGCACAAGGCCCTGGCCCGGTTAGTCACGCAAAAATCAATCGTCCTGCTCAAGAACAAAAACAATATGCTGCCTTTGAATAAAGATAAACTGAAATCCATCGCCGTCATTGGCCCGCGAGCAGATGAAGTCCTTCTGGACTGGTATAGCGGCACACCTCCCTACACGGTCAGTCCTCTCGACGGGATAAAGAGGAAGGTTGCAGGCCGTGTCACGGTAAATTACGCCGCAGATGCTAACGAGATGACGCTCAGGATGATTCGGTCCGCGGACGTCGCCATTGTTTGCGTCGGAAACCATACAACCTGCGACGCTAATTTTGGAAAGTGCCACAACCCTGAAGAAGGCAAGGAAGCAGTCGACCGAAAATACATCACGCTCAAACAGGAAGAACTGATAAAAAAGATATACCGTGCCAATCCAAATACCATTGTCATTCTTATATGCAATTTTCCTTACGCGATTACCTGGACCCAGGATAATGTTCCCGCCATAGTTCATATTACCCATAACAGTCAGGAGCTTGGCAATGCTCTGGCCGACGTTCTCTTCGGCGATTACAATCCCGCCGGCTGGCTCGTCCAGACCTGGCCTCGCTCACTCAATCAGTTGCCCCCGATGATGGATTATGACATCCGCAAAGGCAGAACCTATATGTATTTCAAAGGCGAACCCCTTTATCCGTTTGGCTATGGCCTGAGCTACACCACCTTCAAATACTCAAACCCGCGCACAACGTCTGACAGTATTCCTGAGAACGGCCAGATTACCGTAAGCGTGGATGTTCAAAATGCCGGCTCTCGCGCCGGCGACGAAGTTGTCCAGATGTACGTCCAGCACCTCGACTCCAAAGTCCAAAGGCCGGTTAAGGAGCTGAAGGGGTTCAAGCGAATAACCTTGCAGCCAGACGAAACCAAAACCGTCCAAATACCCTTAAAGGCCGATTTGCTTGCTTATTGGAATGCCGATATGCACAAGTTTGTCGTCGAAAAGGACAAAATAAAAATAATGCTCGGCGGGTCTTCCGCTGATATCAAACTCGAAAAAACCGTAGATGTTCATTAGGGACAGTCACAATGAAAATCCGAATGTTTTGTTGCACGTTGATTCTATGTCTTTTGATTTCGCAAACTGCATTGACAACCGGTGCTGATAGCCAGAGTTCTTTAGTCCTCTGGTATTCCCAGCCGGCTAAAACGTGGATGACCGAAGCGCTGCCGATTGGAAATGGTCGAATGGGCGGGATGATATTCGGCGGAATCACAACAGAGAGAATTCAGTTCAACGAGGATTCGTTTTGGACCGGCGACGAAAATCCCTCCGGCGTTTATGAAACTATGGGAGCATATCAGGCCTTTGGCGATGTGAATATCAATTTGCCGGCGCACGACAAGGCGACCGGCTATCGGCGAGAGCTTGACATTCGTGAGGCCGTCGCGCGGGTCAGCTATCAAAATGACGGCGTTACTTACCTGCGGGAATACTTTTGCAGCCATCCTGACCAGGTTCTGGTTGCGCGATTGACCGCCGACAAGCCCGGCGCTTACACCGGAAGCATCGAATTGACCGATACGCACAAGGCAAGCGTTTCATCCGAGGCAAATCGCCTGACTGCGTCCGGCTCGTTGAACAATGGACTCCGATACGAGGCGCAAGTGCTTGTGCTCAATGAAGGCGGTTCGTTGAAGGCCGACGCAAACGGAATTGAGTTCAAGGACTGTAACGCTTTGACCGTTTTGTTAGCTGCCGGAACGGACTACGTAGAGGATTACGGCAGGAAGTGGCGAGGCGAGCATCCACACGAACGCCTCTTGAAACAAATCCAGACGGCCTCAACAAAGTCATACGAGGATTTGAAATCGGCCCACCTGAAGGATTACCAACGCCTTTTCAACCGCGTCGAATTAAATCTTGGACAATCATCGGAAACACAGCGGGCGCTTCCGACCGACCAGCGACTCAAGGCCTACAAAAATGCAAGCGGCGACCCCGGCTTAGAGCAATTGTTCTTTCAATACGGACGGTATCTTCTGATTTCCTGTTCCCGACCGGGTTCGCTGCCGGCAAACCTTCAGGGACTGTGGAATGACAAGAACAACCCGCCCTGGAGCAGCGACTATCACTCGAATATCAACATTCAGATGGCCTACTGGCCCGCGGAGCCGGCGAACCTCGGCGAGTGCCACGAACCGTTCCTGAACCTCATCAACAGCCAGCGAGAACCCTGGAAAAAGGTGACTGCGGCCGCCGAGGAATTTCGAACGGACTCACGTCCAATCCGCGGCTGGACCGTTCGCACCTCGCACAACATTTTCGGGGGTATGGGATGGAAATGGAACAACCCCGCCAACGCCTGGTATTGCCAGCACCTCTGGGAACACTATGCCTTCGGCGGCGACAAGGAATACCTGAAGAATCTCGCCTATCCGATTATGCGGGAAATCTGCGAATTCTGGGAGGACCGTTTGAAAGTATTACCCCCGCGTCTTCTTGTTGAAGACAAGAGCGGGGGCCGGCTGGTGGTGCCGATGGGCTGGTCACCCGAACACGGGCCTACTGAAAACGGCGTGACTTACGACCAGGAAATCGTCTGGGACCTTTTTTCTAACTACATTGAAGCCGCCGATGCCCTGGCAATCGATAAAGAGTATCGCGACAAGGTGGCGGCGATGCGCGAAAAATTAGTCGGCCCCAAAATCGGCCGATGGGGACAACTACAGGAATGGATGGAAGACCGCGACGACCCCAATGACAAACACCGGCACGTCTCTCACCTGTTTGCCGTTTACCCCGGCCGACAGATTTCACCCATCAGGACGCCGGAATTGGCGGCCGCCGCGAAGAAATCGCTTGTCGCCCGCGGGGAAGGCGGCGAAGGAGTGCCGTGGTCGGCGGCGTGGAAAATCAACCTGTGGGCTCGGCTGCTCGAAGGTGACCGCGCATACAGGATGCTCCGCAGGGAAATCGGCGACCTGATTTATTCAAATATGATTTCCGCTGGCCCGTTTCAGCTCGATGGCGGCTTCGGCGGGCCAGCCGGAATCTGTGAAATGCTGCTCCAAAGCCATCTAAGCGAGATTCACCTGCTGCCAGCGCTGCCGAAAAAATGGCCAACCGGCTCGGTAACCGGACTGTGCGCCCGTGGGGGATTCGAAGTTAATATCTTCTGGAAAGATGGCCAACTCAATAATGTAAACATAATATCTAAAAACGGCAATCCAATTCGCGTCCGCACCTCTGCGCCGGCAAATGTCTCTTCAAAGACAGGCCCGGTTGAAGTAACTCGTCCCGAACCCAACGTCGCGGCCTTCCAAACCGAGGCAAAACAAGTGTATAATCTCTCAGTCAGCCAATAACGGGTCTTTATAAGGTAGGGATATATTATAAAAACGGTGAACCGAATCGTGATTGTGTCAATACTGGCGCTTTGCTCTGCATCTGGTCTCGCTGCTGATGGCTGGGTGAATCTGGTCGGCCGATGGCGATTTGCGCTTGACCCGAACAATGCCGGGTTAAAGGAAGAGTGGTTTCAAAAATCTCTCGACGATACCATTCAACTGCCCGGCACCACCGACGAAAACCGCAAGGGCACGCCTAACAACGCCCGCGAAACGGGTCGCCTGACTCGCCTTTACCCCTTCGCAGGTTCCGCCTGGTATCAGCAGGATATCGTCGTCCCCACTGACTGGACGCACAAACGCGTCGTGCTTTTCCTCGAACGCACCAGGAACAGCCGACTCTGGGTTGACGGAAATGACCTCGGTTCACAGAATTCGCTCGTGGCTCCTCACGCCTATACGCTCGGCGCTCTCTCGCCGGGTCGCCATCAGTTGACCCTGCGAATCAACAACTCTGAACATCCTCCCATCGGCGACGCCCATCAAATCAGCGACCAGACGCAGACCAACTGGAACGGCGTAATCGGAAAAATCGGGTTGCTCGTAACCGACCCCGTTTATATTGAAGACGTCCAGGTCTATCCCGACCGCACAGCGCGCAAGGTTCGTGTCCGCGTCGAAGTCGGCAACACGACCGGCCTGCGGGCTAATGGCGCGCTGACTATAAGCACCGCCGGAGAAGAGGGAAAACCGCAAGGCGAACCGGTTTCGATTTCTTTCCCAGTCACCGACAAACGCGCCGTCGTGGAGGTCAACTGCGCCCTGGGCGATACTGCGCAATGCTGGGACGAGTTCTCTCCCGTGCTTTACAAGCTTACCATTTCTCTCAATGCCTCAGCCGCAGACCTTAAACTGAGCGACCGCCGCGAGATTACCTTTGGCCTTCGCGATTTCACCGCTGCCGGCTCAACGCAATTCCGTATCAACGGCAAAACAACCTTTTTGCGTGGCAAGCACGACGCCTGCGTCTTCCCCCTCACCGGCTTCCCCCCTATGACCGTTGATGGCTGGCTGAAGGTCTTCAATATCGCCAAATCATACGGCATTAACCATTACCGTTTTCATACCTGGTGCCCGCCAGAGGCCGCTTTTGTCGCCGCTGACCAGATCGGCATTTATATGGAGCCGGAACTGCCCAACTGGGCCAACTTCGGCGACCCCAACCACGACGATTTCTGCCGCACCGAGGGCGAACGCCTCCTGAAAACCTTCGGCAATCACCCATCCTTCGTGATGTTGGCGCTCGGAAATGAACTGGGCGGCAAACAGGAACTGATGGTGCCCTTCGTCGGGCACTTCCGCCAGCTCGACCCTCGCCATCTCTATGCTCAGGGCACCAACAACTGGTTTGGTATGGTGGACCCCAACGATGATTTCTGGGTGAGCTGGCAGGTTCGATGGGAAAAAATCCGCGGCTCCTATGCTGCGGTTGACACTCCTCTCGGCCACGTCCAGGTCGGCCCGCCATCGACCACAAAAGACTACACCCGCGAAATTGCGGGCATAACCGTGCCGGTTGTCTCTACCGAAATCGGCCAATACCAGATATACCCCGACTACCGCGAAATCGACAAATACATCGGCGTCCTTCGCGCTCGTAATCTCGAAATCTTCCGAGACTTGCTCAAACAAAATGGAATGCTCGACCAGGTTGATGATTTCCGCCGTGCTTCAGGGGCACTTGCCGTAATCTGCTACAAAGAAGATATCGAGGCCGCCCTGCGAACTCGCGGCTTCGGCGGCTTTCAACTGCTCGACCTCCAGGATTTCCCCGGCCAGGGCACCGCTCTCGTCGGTATCCTCGATGCCTTTATGGAATCCAAAGGACTTATCACTCCAGCCAAGTGGCGAGAGTTTTGCTCCGAAATCGTCCCCCTTGTCCGTATGAAAAAATTCACCTGGACCAATAGCGAAACCTTTGCCGCCAAAGCCGAGATCGCCCATTACGGACCATCCGACATCACAGACGCCGTTGGCGTATGGACGCTTAACGATTCCAATGGGCACACTCTCGCTTCAGGCCGCCTCCCCGCCAAAAATGTCCCGCAGGGCTCGCTGACCTCGCTCGGCGACGTCAACATTCCTCTAAAAGACCTCGCCGCACCGGCCAAACTACAACTCAAGCTTGCCCTCGACGGCACAAACTTCACCAACTCCTACTATATCTGGGTTTACCCCGATGCAGTCGATACCGCTGCCGGTAAAGTCATCGTCAGCCGCAAGCTCGACGACGCTACTCGCCAGGCACTTTCCACAGGCCAAAGCGTTCTGCTCCTGCCCGAAATCAATGACCTGAAAAACAGCATTGAAGGCACATTCGCACCCGATTTCTGGAATTTTGGAATGTTCAAAAAACTGGCCGAGGAAAGGAAAAAGCCCGTCGCGCCGGGAACTCTGGGTATTCTGTGCGACCCGAATCATCCGGCCCTTAGCAGCTTCCCGACGGAATTCCACACCAACTGGCAATGGTTCCACCTGCTCCGCAACTCGCGTTCAATTATTCTCGATGCAATGCCCGCCGGTTACAAGCCGCTCGTCCAGGTCATCGATAACTGTGAGCGGGCGCACAAACTCGCGGCCATTTTTGAAGTAAGGGTGGGAACCGGCAGATTACTTGTTTGCTCCATCGGCCTGCCGCATCAACAGGACAAGCCCGAGGCCCGGCAGTTGTTGCACAGCTTGCTACAGTATATGAACTCCGACAGGTTCACCCCCGCCACAGCCGTGGACGATGCAACCCTCCATCGCATCCTTCAAAAGTAATCAGCAATCAGCAATCCGAAATCGGCAATCGGCAATTATTTTTTCTTTGACTTGCCCTTGCCCGACTTCGACTTCTTTATGCTCTTTTTCATTGCCGACCGACATCCGCACGTCTTGCACATTTCCGCTTCCTTTCAAAACCCGATACCTTTTAGCTTTGTTACCTCACTTTTACAGGTACACACCATCTATCCTACTTCCCTACCCCACAACAGTCAACAGCTCGGCCTATGGCAAAATTCAGGCAATTTAGACGCGGTAGCCGAAATCGTCCCCTAATTGACTGGCGAATCCGCCTTATTTTTGCCGAATACATATAAGGATGACCAATAAGACAGGATAGCAGCGTTGGGATGCCAGATACTACAGAGTGTTTTTTTGGCTTCGATGGACCCGCTCAGACCGGTGATAGGGGTGCCCCTGTTTCAATTCTCAATAGGCGGACACGAAATAGTGTTCAGCAACCATATGCTGATGGTGTCAATCGCCATGCTTGTTTTGTTGATAATAATTCCTCTCGGTGCGGCAAAGAAACGTTTGAGGCCGAGGGGGCTGCAAAACCTTATCGAAAGCGTATGTGTATTCCTGCGGGAGGAGGTCGCCCGCCCTGTATTAGGCGAAGACACGGATAAATTTATCTCTTTCGTGTGGACGATATTCTTCTTCATTTTGACGCTTAACCTGCTTGGAATGATACCTACCGACGCAATGTTTTATTTTATGACGGGCAGAGAAAATCGCTTCGGCGGCGCAGCCGCAACCAACATCTGGATTACGGGCGCTTTGGCATCAGTTACGTTCATCCTGACTCACGCCGCCGGGATCAAAAGATACGGATTATTAAAATACCTTTCGCATCTGGCCCCGAAGGTGCCTTGGCCGATTCTTCCTTTAATTTATGTCCTCGAGATAATAAGCGCTTTGGTCCGGCCTTTTGCCCTTGCCATTCGTTTGTTCGCAAATATACTTGCCGGCCACATGGTGCTGGCTACTTTCATTGGGTTGATAGTGATTTTTAAGAGCTGGGGCGTCGCTGTAGGTTCGGTAACGGCAATAGTGGCAATGTCGTTTCTTGAGTTGCTTGTTGCTTTTATCCAGACCTATATCTTCACCCTGCTTTCCACATTGTTTATAAGTATGGCAATAGAAGCAGAACATGTTTGATAAACCAATATTTTTGGAGGTTTGAAGAAAATGACTGAACTGACAGGATGTATCTTGGCCGCAGGTGAACCGGGTGCCAATAACCTGGCAATATTTGGAACCGCGATTGCCTGTGGCTTGGCAATTATCGGCGCAGCGATGGGCATAGGAATGATCGGCAGCAAGTCAGCCGAGGCAATCGCCCGCCAGCCCCAAGTTGGCGGAAGAATTCTGACAGCGATGATTATCGCCGCAGCGCTGATTGAAGGCCTGACCTTCTTCGCGCTGATAATCGGGTTTTTAGCAATGTTCTGGATGCTCGGACGATAGGGAAAAGGGCTGATAAATGCTAAAATCGAAAACGACAGTAATCGTGCTGTCGGTGCTTTTACTAAGTATTTGTGCAATGGCCTCAGAAGGCGAAGCAACGAGTGAACAAAAAAGCATCTTCAGCGGCACGTTCGCTGATTCGCTATGGACGCTGGTCGCCTTTGTGCTGCTCCTTGCAATTCTGACCAAAGTGGCGTGGAAGCCGCTGGTTAATCAACTTCAGGCCAGACAGGATTATATAAAGCAGCAGATTGAGACGGCGGAAGCGTCGCGGAAGAACGCCGAAGCGCTGCTTGACCAGTACAAACAGCAGGGCGTCCAGATAGTGAACAAGTTAACTGCACAGGCACAGCTTCTTGAGAAGGAAATGATAGATAAAGCCAGCACGGAAATAGCCTTAATGAAACGGAGAACGCAGGCGGATATTGAATATGCGAGGGTCGCCGCCTCCCAGCAGATGTGGCAGGAGGCCGAGGACATGTTGCTGGCGCTCAGTGGTGAGGTAGTCGGCAGGGCTATTACACATGAGGACAATCTGCGCCTTCTCTGCGAATCCATAGAAAAGCTCAAACAGGAACGAACGGGTGATACATGACCAGAGCCGATGTTGGTTTGCACGTTGCCGACGTCTATGCAAAAGCGCTTTATGAGCTTTCCGAGCAGTCTAAAATAGTGGAAGAAGTGAAAAGCGAAATGGAACTGCTGGAAGCGATAATCGCTCAGGAGAGTGGCTTTTTGAATATTATGGTATCACCACAGTTCTCCAGTGATTACAAGCAGTCGCTTATGCACAAAATTTTCGCGGGATTAAATGAACTGACGTTCAACTTCCTGCTTACAATCGACAAGCACAATCGAATGATGTTTCTTTCTCAGATAATCAACTGCTTCGATGAAATATGGGAGGCACATCACGGCTTCAGCGTTGTTGAATTAACGCTTACCGAGAACCTCAACGAAGACGAACTGAGAAACACCTCTGAAGCAATCGCAAATGCAATGCGAAAAAAGGTCATTCTGAAATTGAACGTCAAACCCTCTATTGTCGGCGGTGCGGTCATAAAATACGGTGACAGCATGATTGATAATTCAGTCAAAGGTCGGCTGCATCGTGCGGTGCGTTCCATAATGGACAAATGCAAAGAGTTAGGGATAAGAAATGAAGTCCAATATCAATGAAATCAGCAGTATCCTCAAACAGGAGATAACCAAATACAAGAACAAGCTTGATGTCTCCTCTGTGGGCAAGGTTGTTGAGGTCGGCGACGGCATTGCACGCATTTACGGCCTGGACAACGCAATGGCCAGTGAAATGCTCCTTTTTGAAAATGATGTCCGCGGCGAGGTGTTCAACCTTGAAGAAGACTCGATAGGCGCTGTTATCTACGGCGACTCCATAAACGTCAGGGAAGGTTCGGATGTTTCTGCAACGGGACAATTGCTCTCGATACCGGTCGGGCCTGAGCTGCTCGGCAGGGTTGTAAATCCCTTGTGTGAGCCGTTGGACGGCGGAGCGCCCATCAAAACCGCTTCAAAAAGATTCGTCGAATCGGAGGCCCCTAACATTTCTGAGAGACAGCCCGTCAAACAACCGCTTCAGACGGGTATAAAAAGCATCGATTCAATGATACCGATTGGACGGGGACAAAGAGAGCTGATTATCGGCGACCGTAAGACCGGCAAAACCGCAATCGCCGTTGATACCATAATCAATCAGAAGGGGCAGAACGTAATCTGCGTTTACGTCGCCATCGGCCAGAAAGAGTCCACAATCGCTGAAGTCATTGAGACTCTCAGGCGTCACGGCGCGACGGATTATACAATTGTGGTGGCCGCTGCCGCCGCGGACAGCGCCCCTATGCAGTATATAGCCCCATACGCCGGCTGCGCAATAGCGGAATTCTTTATGTATGAACAGAAGCGAGACACCCTCTGCATATATGACGACCTCAGCAAGCACGCGGTCGCGTATCGCCAGTTGAGTTTGCTTCTGCGACGTCCTCCGGGCCGCGAGGCGTACCCGGGCGACATATTCTATCTTCACAGCCGGCTCCTCGAACGTAGTGCCAAACTTGCCGACGATCAGGGCGGGGGCTCGCTTACTGCGCTGCCTATGGTCGAAACCCTCGAAGGGCAGGTTTCGGCGTATATCCCCACAAACGTCATTTCCATAACGGACGGCCAGATTTATCTCCAGAAGGACCTCTTTCACGCCGGCATCAGGCCGGCTATCGACGTCGGCATAAGCGTCAGCCGCGTTGGCGGAAACGCTCAGGTCGCGGCGATGAAAAGGGTCGCTGCCAAGCTGCGGCTCGACCTGGCCTCTTATAACGAGCTGCTTAATTTCGCCCGGCTCGGGACCGAGCTTGACTCTGCCGCACAGGCCCAGCTCGACAGAGGCGGTCGAATGGTCGAGCTGCTCAAGCAGCCGCAGTTTACTCCTATGAGCGTCGGCGAACAGGTGATTGAGATTTTTGCCGGCTCAACGGGACTGCTCGACGACGTCCCAGTCGAAAAAGTCAGTGAATTCGGCGTCTCTCTTATACAATGGCTCGGCAAAGAATACCCCGCTTACACAACCGAAATAAATACAACCGGCAAGCTAAGCGACGAGCTTGTCGCAAAGCTCAACGCCGCAATAAAAAGCTTTAAGGAAACCCGAAAGGAACAATCCAAGTAACAAATGGCTGCCATAAGACAAATACTTCGGAGACGCAAAGCGGCGCAAAACATCTGCCGTATCACCAGAACGATGGAGATGATATCGACCTCAAAATTCAAGTCGTATCATAACCTGTGGCAGTCCATTAGCGAGTATCACAATGCGATTGCCCGGGCCGGCTACCTGATGGTTACCACGGAGAACGCCCTCCAGCATCCGCTGCTGAGGGAAAACTCGGGCGGGAAATGGGCCATCCTCGCTATCGGCTCCACACGTGGCTTGTGCGGCTCATATAATGCGGAGATTTTCAAGCTTGTCTCCGTGCATATCAAAAGGGCCGAATCAATGGGGAAAAAACTCGATATCTATGCCCACCAGAGCCGGCTTGTGTCAACCCTCAGCCATTTCGGCGTCACGCCAAAAAAGGTCTATACCGACCTCGACGAGATGCCAACATATATGCAGATTGAAGAAATCGCGAATGACTTTATTGCTGAGTATGAGAAGGGCGAGCTTGATAATCTCGGAATAGTATATATGCGGTATTATTCGGCGTCGAGCCAGCGTGCACAAACCCTGACGATAATGCCCCTGACGGATTTGATTGCGGATTTGGCGATGAGAGCCACAACGATTTGGCCCTGGAACCTCTCTTCCGAGGATTTCCATTTTTCTCCGCCTTTGCAAAAAGTCATTGAATCGCTGGCAAGAATGATAATATCCTCCTGGATAGGGGTGTGTTTTATGGAAGCCGCGTTAAGCGAGCATTTCGCGAGAATGGTCGCTATGAGAAACGCAACCGATAATGCCGACCAGATGATTAAGGATTTGACCACGGAATATAACCGTGCCAGACAAACGCAGATAACCGGTGAATTACTCGATATTATTGGCGGTACTGGAGCATTAGCGTGAATAAGGGAACGATAACTCAGGTAATCGGCAGCGTCTTCGACGCTAAATTTGACCCGGAGAAGATTCCTACTATCTTCAATGCCCTGCAGATACCAGGGGATTTTGGCAAAGGCAGAACGAAACTCTATGGCGAAGTCCAGCAGCACCTCGGCGGCGGCAGAATACGGGCAATATCGCTGGGCAGCACAATGGGCTTAAAACGTGGTATGGATGTCCTTGATACGGGCGCACCGTTGATGGTTCCCGTCGGAAAGGAAACCCTCGGAAGAGTTTTTAATCTGCTTGGCGAACCGATTGACCAGCGAGGCCCCATACAGACATCGATGACAAGGCCTATACACAGAGACCCCCCGAAGCTTACAGACCTCTCCGCAAAAACAGAGATGTTTGAAACGGGTATAAAAGTCATAGACCTTCTTTGCCCCTTTGTCCGGGGCGGCAAAACCGGCTTGTTCGGCGGCGCAGGCGTCGGCAAAACCGTCATTATTCAGGAACTTATTGCCAGAATTGCGTCAAAACACGGCGGTTACTCCGTATTCGCAGGCATCGGCGAAAGAACAAGAGAGGGAAATGACCTCTGGCTTGAAATGCAGAGGACCAAAATCGGCAGCAGCGAAGATACCGTCCTGAATCACACCTGCCTCGTTTTCGGCCAGATGAACGAACCGCCTGGTGCAAGATTGAGAGTCGGTTTGACTGCAATGACTATGGCTGAATACTTCTGCGAAAGCGGCGTAGGCGACACACTGCTGTTTATCGATAACATCTTTCGATTCTCTCAGGCCGGCTCTGAGGTTTCGGCGCTTTTGGGCCGTATCCCCTCGGCGGTCGGCTATCAGCCGACCCTCGCAACCGAGATGGGACAACTGCAGGAACGTATTGCCTCCACAAAAACCGGCTCAATAACCTCTGTGCAGGCCATTTATGTCCCCGCCGATGACCTTACCGACCCTGCCCCTGCCGCCGCGTTTACACACCTCGATTCCTTTGTGGTCCTTAAAAGGGCAATCACCCAGAAAGGAATTTATCCCGCGGTTGACCCCCTCGAAAGCACCTCCCGGCTGCTTGACCCCAATATCGTCGGCCGCGCTCACTACGACGTGGCCCAAACGGTCCTCGAATTCCTCCAGAGATACAACGACCTTCAGGATATTATTGCTATCCTTGGCGTTGATGAGCTTAGCAAGCAGGACCAGACGATTGTTGCAAGGGCCAGAAAACTCGAAAGGTTCTTCTCTCAGCCGTTTTTTGTATCAAGACAGTTCACGGGGCTTGAAGGCCAATACGTGGAGCGAACCGAAACAATAGAAAGCTGCAAACAGATATGTGAAGGCAAATGGGACCACCTGCCGGAAGAGGCGTTTATGTATGTCGGCTCAATTAAGGACGCGGAGCAAAAAGCCGCGACGCTCTCGACAAAAGAGAAGCAATAGCAAATAATGTCGGATGCGAATAATACATTTCAGTGCGTTGTTGTTGCTCCGCCCGGCAAGGTAATCGACTGCAGGGCAACCTCGGTTGTTTTCCCTGCCCATGATGGTATGGTTGGTATCCTTCGTGACCATATGCCGATGTTCTGTGAGCTTGGCCTCGGTATGATGGAGGTCGAATACCTCACCGAAAAAGCCGACAAACCCCAAAGTAAGGCCTTTTTGGTTATAGACAGGGGTTTTGCCTTGATTTGTGAAAATCTTTTGACGCTCATTACAAATGATGCAGTTTCCTCTATTGAAGCCAAAAAGGAAAAAATAGAGCATAAGATTGAAAAGCTGGCCAAAAAGTTGTCAACCGCCGCCGCATATACTCCGGACCAGCAGGAACACGAAACAAAAAAATTGACTCTTCTTAAACAACTGCTTGAAACTGCAGGCAAGAGTTCAAATTAAGCAGTTGTCTGGGGAGTGGAATTGAACGAAGACCAGCCGAACAACAAAAAGTGGCAGAACCTTCTAAGATGGTCCGGCCTTGGAATTGAGTTTGCCGGCGTTGTAGGTCTCTTTTGTTACTTTGGTTATAAACTTGACGAGAAATTTCAGACGAGTCCCTGGCTCCTTCTCGCCGGCTTCTTTGTAGCGTTCGTCGGAATGATGTATTTGATATTCAAGGACACTCGAAAACTCTGGCGCGATTAAACTTGCCCTCAGGGCGTCAATTCCTCCGCCAATTGGCGCCCAGCTTGGCAAAATCCGCAAAGTCCACTGCGAAGTCGTAATTCAAGTCGGCCTCATAACACCAGCCGTTATACATGCAGTCCTCGTCGAGCCAGTTTTCTGCAAGCCAGCCCACGTCAAACCAGTCCACAACACCATTATGATTCAAATCACCTGCAATAACCTGCGGCAATCCCCAGCGGGCCCAATAACTCGAATCGACAAGGGTAACATTACTGACGGTATAAAAAGTATTCGGGTCATTTTGGTTGTTGTAACAGGTCTGAATCCACGCCGTTCCTCTGTCAACCGTGGAAATTCGCGCCTCGTCAAGCAAACCTCCGGGCGGCGAAAGGATACCAAGATTCAAATCGCCATTAAATGCTCCAGCGTAAACTTCGTCTGTGGCCGGGCCAATATCGTTGCCATCAAGATAATAATGCAACTGGCTGCCGTCCCATCGCATCGCGTAATGATGCCAGGCATTCGTTGGGTTCGCGAAGGTATTGGAACTATGATACGTCGTAGAACCTACTCTGCCTTGAAGTTGATAAGTTTCGCTGGGGGGTGGACCGGAGGCAGAAAGAGTGAATGTAAACGGCACTGTCGCCGAAGCACGGTCAAAAAATGAGCCGCCCCCAAACGTTAACTTACCCCATATTTCAAATGTGAAAGCAGTAGCCGAATCAAGACCTTTCACGTCTGCATGTGGTTCCGTAAAGTATTTGGAACATGTAAATGACACTGCATCTCCTATTTTGCCCGCGGGGGGCGGTAAATGTCGCAGCCAGTAAACCTTCGTCCCACTAATATCACTCCGCCAGCCCATAAATGCTATCTCGCCCAAAGGTCTGGCCGAAGTCGGCTCAAGCCATTCAATCGCGGTTTCTACCGCATCCGAATTGGTATAAACGGGCCCCAAAACCGTTCCGTCCAGTTTGACTTGCGAAATGCTGCCTACACCGCTGTTGCAGATATAGAAATAGGAACCGCTGCCCGTAATACCTTCCATAGACGCTATGCCGGAGCTCATAGTAATATCGGTGCCGTGAGCGTAGTTCGCGTCATAAACGTAGATGGTCGTCTTTGGTGTCCATGCAAAGGACACAATATAGAAATTTGTCCCGTCAAAATGCAGGCCGGAACCGTTGTGGGTAGGCGAGCCGCCGAGTGGATTATTGGATACCCAATTAAGGTTCATATCCCAAACGGAGACTTGCTGGCTTTTAGCATCCATATCGGAACTTCGCCAATACACGACGGGGACATACAAATAACCGTTATAAACACAGCCGTCGCCGAAATGTGTCCAGTAATTGGCGTCGGGCGGAGAAGTCATACCGGACTCAGCCGCTATATTAGGGTCGGTCGCCACGAGAATAAGGTCGTTGCCTTCCCTCGTATATTTCTTTATCCAGTTGTTTGTGCTTCCACCCGATGACCTGCTGTTTATCAGAAAGTAATTGTTGCCATCCGATGCCACGCCCTGATAAGCCGCGTTGAGAGTGCCGCTGGTATTGCCGATAGAAGTCCATTGAGAATTCATATTTCCGACTACGGTAACGTTATTGCACGCCATAGAACTATCGGCCGTAATCGGGTACATATAATCGCCCCTCGAATATCTGAGGTGCTGAACCAGCTTGAAGTCAGGGTCCCAGGTATTTGCGTCGCTTACCCCTGTCCTGCAAGGGTCGCCATAATGCAAGTATAGAACCTCGTCTTGCACATTCGATAAAACCGGAACTTTTACCCACAACTCCATCTTCCTGGAGGATTTGTCGATGGAAACCAGCTCTCTTATAAGTTTGGTTCCGTAAAAATCTTCGAGCCATAGGTCCGAACCGTCATTTTTTACAGAAGACCAGAAACTATCAGGCAGTTGTGCCTCTGTAATAACAACCTGGAAATTCGTTAATTCTCCGGCCACCTTGCTGCGATTTATCTCGATGCTTATGACGGCATCCAATGATACGATATCCGTCTCGGCAGTAAAAGAACCCCCCGCAATAAGGTCTCCATTATAAACCGTAAGGGCGTAAACCGGATTATTCATCCCGCCGCCCATTGGACGCCAGTTGCTGCCGTCCCAGCGGCCAATTCTGTTGGCGTCAACACCCCCGGCATTGGTGAAACCGCCTCCCGCAATCAACTCGCCATCGTAAACCGTCAGGGCGGAAACCGGATTATTCGTCCCGCTGCCCAACGGCAGCCAGTTACTACCATTCCAGCGGGCAATTCCGTTGGCATCAACACCCCCGGCGTTGGTGAACCCGCCCCCCGCAACCACCTCGCTATTGTAAACCGTAAGGGCGCGAACCTCCGCATTCATCCCGCTGCCTAACGGCTGCCATTCACCCCCATCCCAGTGGGCGATACGATTGGCATTTATTCCGCCTGCTGTGTAAAAGTTACCGCCAGCAATAAGCTGGTCATTATAGACCGTAAGGGCATAGATGGCACCGTTCATCCCACTTCCCAGCGGTTGCCAGGTGCTGTCATCCCATCGGGCGATACGATTGGCGCTTATGCCACCTGCTGTGGTAAAGCCACCTCCCGCAATGAGTTGGCCGTCATAGACCGAAAGAGCATAGACGGCACCATTCATCCCATTTCCCAAGGGTTGCCAACTGCTGCCATCCCAGCGGGCAATATAATCGGCGTTTACATCGCCTGCTTTAGTAAAGTTACCTCCCGCAATAAGCTGGTCGTTATAGACAGTAAGAGCAAATACGGTGCCATTCATTCCGCCTCCTAAGGATTGCCAGGAGCTGCCATCCCAGCGGGCAATATAGTTCACATCAAGACCCCCGGCAGTTATAAAATAACCTCCCGCAATCAATTCACCGTTGTAAACCGTAAGGGCGTCCACAACTCCATTTACATCACTGGGGGGATTATTGCCGGGTTTCCAGACGAAATCACCTTGCCCGTATGTAACTGCCGGACACATCAGGACGGCCAGAATCACTGATCTGCACACAAACTGTGAAGAGACGAATCTCTTGAGTGCGTGCACTTTTCTTTTCCTCCTCGTCTGACATACAAAATTCTCCGTGTCTTTCCCACGGCAAGGGATAATCCACTGGCCTGCCGACACTAATATATTACCAAATCTCATATCTACTATGCAAGCTATTTTTGACTGAAATTTCCCAATCATTGATTATCAATTATAGGTCACCAATTGCCCCCCGCACTCGTATCTGCTAACATACCTCGCAAAACGAAAATCAGGAACCAGATGGCCTATAGGTGGGACTAATGGATGGTTCGTCGAACGATTCGCTTAAATCGCGTATCAGGCAGGCACGTGCCAAATTCGCCGCAATGGCCGCTACGTACTGCGCCGGCAACCTCAACGATAACTTCTTCAAGCAAAGCGCGCTGATTCTCGCTGTGATTTCCGGCAAAGCATATCTGCAGGGCTACGCCACAATCGTCTTTACGCTGCCCTTTATCCTCTTCGCCGCTCACGCCGGCTTCTGCGCCGACAGGTTCCCCAAACGCTCCATTGTGATTTGCTCGAAGATGCTCGAGCTTGCCGCTATGCTTTCAGCGGCGTTTGCCGTTTATTCGCTGAACTGGTCGCTTATGATACTGGCGTTGTTTATCCTCGGCCTGCAGGCCACGCTCTTCGGCCCATCCCTCAACGGCACCATCCCGGAGCTTTACCCGCCCCAGTATGTCCCAACTGCAAACGCAATCATTAAAACAGCTACCACCGCTGCAATCCTCGCAGGCATCGCATCCGCCGGTATTGTCCTTGATATAAAAGGCGAGATTGGCCCCATCCCCCTGGGTCGTATCGTAGTCGCTTCTGTAATGATTGTCATAGCCCTCGCCGGTCTCGCCGTCGCTTTTGCCGTTCCAAAGTTCCCCGCCGCCGACCCCGCCGCCCGTTTCCCCTGGTCAGGCCCTCTCGAATCCGTCGGGATGCTCTACCGCCTGCGAAAAGATTTCCAGCTTACGGTTGCTATTATCGGCTCCGCCTTTTTCTGGTTCGTCGGCTCTCTCCAAATCCTCATCATAAACCAGTTGGGTCTCACACAATTTGGGCTGTCAAAAACCCTCACAAGCGCACTTATCGTCATCGAGCTGTCAGGCATTGCCGCAGGCAGCTTTCTCAGCGCATTGCTTTCTAAGGGCGGCAAATGGTATCGCCTCCTGGTCCCCGCTGCCGCCACGATGACCGTTTGTATGTTCCTTATGGCCGCTGTCCCATACCTGCCGCATCTTCTGCGAAAGCCCGCTGTGGTAACGGCCCTGGCCGTCCTCGGAACGGCAGGGGGGCTCTTCCTCATACCTTTAGCAAGCTTCATTCAGATAAGACCCGCCCCCGACGTAAAAGGAAGAGTCATCGCCGCATCCAGCTTCGCCGATTTCTGCGGCATCTTCGTCTCCGGCGCAGTTCTCTATTTGTTCAATCGCCTTGATGTCAGACCCAGTGATTGTTTCGGCCTTATGGGTATAATGGTGACGATATTGGCAATCTGGCTGTTTTGCGCTCTGCCGAAGGAGTCAATTGATGCTTGATTTCCTTGCCAGAACAATCTCTAAATTTTTGCTCTCGCTGCGTTACCGAATCCGGCTCATTGGCTTTGATGCAATAGCCGCCAAAGGTAAAAGAGCAATCGTCTTTCTTCCCAATCATCCCGCACTCATCGACCCCGTCATTATGTTCACTTATCTCCACGGCCAATTCGCACCTCACGGCTTCGGCGACCAGGACCAGGTCAACCGTCCCCTAATTCATTTCTTCGCCCGCCGATGGGGCATCAGGACCGTCCCAAGCATCGAACACTATGGCCCGGCTGCCAGGACCGAAATCGAAAAAGTCCTCGACCAGACCATCGCCGGCCTCAAACAGGGCGACAACCTCCTCCTCTGGCCCGCAGGTCGCGTCTATCACAGTTGCAAAGAGTCCTTAGGCGCTAATAGCTCCGTCGAAAGAATTTTGAAAAATTGCCCTGATGTTCGCATTGTCCTCGTCCGCACACGGGGGCTGTGGGGAAGCCGATTTAGCTGGGCAAGCGGCAAAGAACCGTTAGTTGTGCCGACATTGCTGAAAGGCGCATTGTCCCTGCTGGCTAGCGCGATTTTCTTCGCCCCTCGCCGAAAGGTTACTATCGAGTTTTACGAGCCGCCCGACCTGCCCCGCAGCGCCGACCGAAATACATTCAACCGTTTCCTCGAGGACTTCTACAATACCGACGCTCTGCCCAATACTTATGTCCCCTATACGATATGGGAGAAGGGCGACACACGAACAGTTCCTGAGCCGACGACCGCCACACTGCAATCGAATTATTCTTCTGTCCCTGCTGCTACGCGACAAATCATCCTCAAGCACCTCTCCCAGCGCACCGGCGTCTCGAACCTCAAGGAGACCGACCGCCTTGCCGCCGACCTCGGGATGGATAGTCTCGCCCGCGCCGATTTGCTCCTCTGGCTCGAAAAGGAATTCGGTTTTCGTCAGGCCGACGCCGACGCTATGCAGACCGTCGGCGACGTGATGATGGCCGCCTGCGGCCAGTTCGTTTACCTCACCACCACCTCCATCAAGCCCGTCCCGGCCGGCTGGTTCAATCCAGCAGCAAGCTGTCGCGTCTCACTACCACCCGGCGAGTCGCTGACCGAAATCTTCCTCAAACAGGCCGCCCGCCAGCCGTCCCGTGTCATTGTCGCCGACCAGACAACCGGCGCAAAATCTTATCGTGACATCATCACCGCCTGCCTCGCGCTGCGTCCGCTCATCCGGCAGCTTGAAGGCGACCGCGTCGGCATAATGCTCCCCGCCTCCGTCACCGCCGACGTCGTCTATCTGGCAACCCTCTTCGCCGAAAAAGTCCCCGTTATGGTCAACTGGACCGCCGGCCCGCGAAACATCCTCGCCTCGCTCGATGCCGTCGGCGTCCGCCACGTCCTCACCGCAAAACCACTCGTTGACAGAATCACCCTGCAGGGTATCGACCTTTCAGCCGTCTCCTCTCGCTTTTGCTTCCTCGAACAAGTCCGAGAGAAAATCTCCTCTGTTCAGAAACTCAACGCCTGGCTGACCGCTCATCTTTCCTGGGCGTCGCTGCGAAACACCAAAGTTAATCAGACCGCCGTCATTCTCTTTACCAGCGGCTCCGAGACGCTGCCCAAGGCCGTCCCTCTTTCACATTCCAACCTGATTGCCAATATACGAGACGTCCTCAGTGTAATCAAACTCTACGAAACCGACCGCCTCATCGGCTTCCTTCCCCCTTTCCATTCCTTCGGCCTGACCGTTACTATGCTCCTGCCTCTGCTCGCTGGCGCTCAGGCCGTCTACTCCCCCAACCCTACCGAGGCCGACACATTAGCCAAAGTCATCGAGGCATACGGCGTTACGCTGCTTGTCGGCACGCCCACCTTCGCCGGCAGTATCGCCCGCGTCGCAACCGATAAACAGCTCTCCTCACTGCGCCTGGCCGTAACCGGCGCAGAAAAATGTCCCCAGCAGGTCTATGATGCCCTCGCCCAAAAATGCACAAAAGCCGTCATCCTCGAGGGCTATGGCGTTACTGAATGTTCCCCGATTATATCCCTCAACGACGAAAGCAACCCCAGGCCCTTCTCAATCGGTAAAATCCTCCCAAGTATCGAGTATCTACTCGTTCATCCTGAAACGCAAAAGCCGCTCACACTTCCCGCGACCGGCCTGCTCCTTGTCCGTGGCCCAGGTGTATTTGCCGGCTACCTCAATTACTCCGGCAAATCTCCCTTTATCGACGTCAACGGCAAGCAGTGGTATAGCACAGGCGATTTGGTTTGTATCGACCACGATGGCCTAGTCACCTTCCAGGGCCGGCTCAAAAGATTTGTTAAACTCGGCGGCGAAATGCTCTCCCTGCCCGCTATCGAAGCCGTTCTCGAATCCATTTTCGCCTCTGACTCCGACAAAGGCCCTGTTCTCGCCGTTGAGGCCACCGACGCCGAGCAGCCGGAATTAGTCCTCTTTACATCGCGCGATATCGACCGCGAAGATGCCAACAAAAAAATTCGCGCCGCCGGCCTTTCAGGCCTGCACTCCATCCGCCGTGTAATTAAACTTAATGAAATCCCCGTCCTCGGCACCGGCAAAACCGATTATCGTGCCCTCAAACAGCTCCTCGCCAAACCTGTTTAGCCCCCACCCTCGCCCCTGTCCTGAGTGAAGTTTAAGGGGTAGGCCGAAGACATAAACAACGATTGTGCAGTTGATTTCAAGGATTTTGCAATTTTTTCGTCGCACTGGCTTGAGTCGAGCAACTGATAGAATGGCGTTCCTCTCCCTATGAGGTAAAATTTGCAATTGGAAATCGTCACATCGCAAAAAGTATTATCCGTCTGGATCGGCGTCGTAACCAACTTTTCCGCCAAGGGCTGCTCCGACTAATAAGCAAACGCCTCTTGCAATACCAAGAGGACCCGCGATTACCGCCCCAATCGCTCCAAAAATTAAAGCACCCCAGATAGCGTTTGAGCACTTCACCCTTTCTCTTTGGGTTTTTGATAGCGGTGCTTTTGTACGATTATGCCATGAGCGTGCCGTCTGTGTTGTATGAGTTCCCTTTGAGCGGTTGCAGGATATACACGATGCATAGAGATTGTTCAAGTGATCGCTCCCACCTTTTGAACGTGGATGAGAATGTTCGATTTCCCATGCACCTTTCTCACCTATTTTGCCATAGTTGTTAAAACTCAATTTTTCCCCACAGATATGGCAACGCCCGTTGGTGCGGCCAAAAATCATTCCTAGGATTTTTTTATCGTAGGCCATTTTGTTAGGACTCCTTTCCGACAAGTGAACGCCACTTGCCTAAATTCGTATGCCACTTTTTGCAGCGAGACCTTTGCTTCCATATGGTAAAAGATTCAGTCAAGTGATTTTCAAAAACTTTTCTATCGACCTTATTAACCTTCATGAAGTGCTTAATTACAGCTTCCAAATCCAGCTTCCCCTGAAACGCCAAAATCTGCGCGAAGCCAAAATGGGCCACTAAATGACACATGTTGCACAAAGCACAGAATCCCTTAAGTTTTTGGACATGTTTCCTGTCGTCATATTTCCATAGCTCATGACACTTGAGTTTGCCATCAGCACCACAAATCTCACAAATATTCCCCACCTTAGAATAAACTTGTTTCCGCAGTTTGTTCCACCTCGATCGGGGCATATTCTTCCGCAAGTTCGAGTACCAGCAGGTCTTGGGAACGAGATCAATGACAAGTTTTAGCTTTGTGCGTCTCATCCGGAAATTAAGGCAACCCACTTTTTTCCCCTTTTTACTTTTAACTTTTGACTTATGCCTTTGATTATCTCCGTCTTCTTATCCCGTAAACTTCCTGAACTCTTCTATAAGCATCTGCGTGTACCTGCCCGGCCTGCCGTCGCCTATCACCTGGCCATCGAATTTCACAACGGGGATAATGTCCCTTGTCGTTACGCCTAAAAAAAGCTCAGCCGCAGTGCGCGCCTGCACCGGCGTCAGCGATTCTTCCTCAACCTTTAATCCGATGTTCTTGGCCGCCTTGATGACGTATTTCCGCGTTATCGAAGGCAGTATGTTTGCCGTAAGTGCCGCTGTCCGTAGTTTGTCGCCCACGATTCCGAAAAACGCCGACGATGAACCCTCCGTTATAAAACCCTCATCATTTACAAATATCGCCTCCCAGCATCCCTTTCGCTCGGCGTCGCGCTTCGCCAGTACGTTGGCTAACAAATTCAGCGACTTTATATCGCACCTCTTCCATCGTGTATCAGGATATGTCGATACGGAGACGCCTTCTTTTTTCAATCTTGTGTCTTCCTCCAGCTCCGTAACCGTCAAAAAGAAATTCGGCTGCAAGTCTTTACCCGGCAGATGGTCCCTCGGCCCTGAGCCACGCGTAATATGAAAGTATATCTTTGCATTCGCAATCCCCGCCTGTTCAAACGCCCTCAGCACCCGCGACCGAATGTGATTAACATCAACCCCTGTCATCTCTATGGCCGCTAAGCTGTTCGCCAGCCGCTCAAGGTGCTCCTCAAACGCAAATATCGTGCCGTTGTAGCTCCGCAGCACCTCATACACCCCGTCTCCGAAAAACGTCCCCCTGTCTAAATACTCCGGCCTCACATCCTCAACCCGCATCATCCTGTCCTCTATCATCGCTATCTGCATTTCGTCAATCCTTAAAACATCCCGTGGTTCACCGTTTCTGGCTGCAAAAATATCCGATATTTCCCTTTACTGCAACCCAGCCGTCGCTATAATATCTTCCTTTTAGTCAAATGTTTAGCTGTCAAACACTGGAGCACTTGTTATGTACGCAGTAATTGAACAAGGCGGTAAACAACACAAGGTCAGCGAGGGCGACTCGCTCGACATCGAGCTTACAGACGTCAAACCCGACGCCAAGAAGATTGAGCTGGACAAGGTCCTTCTCGTCAGCGACGGCTCGAACGTCAAAATTGGCGCTCCATACCTCGAAGGCGCAAAGGTCATCGCCTCCTTCAAAACCACCGCCCAGGACGCCGTCATCAAGGGCAAAAAGCTCTACCCCACGTATTTCCGCAGGCGCAAAAGCAGCCACAAACGCACCGGCCATCGCCAAAAATATCTCCGCGTTACCATAGATAAAATCGAGGCCTGACCCGCTTCACTCGCCCTTCGACTTGCACTCTCCTATGAGTCCGCCCGCGCGATTCCGCCACGCGGTTGAACCGTTCTGGAGGAAATACTCAAACGACTCGTCATCAACCAACCGACCCAGCAGCGCCTTGCGGTCATCCGCGTTGCCGACCTCCTTTATTACCTGCTTCCTCACCGCCTCTAACTCCGCCAGAAATCGCCCGTGCTCCTCCTGGAACATCTCCTCTAATTTCTTCCGCAGATGCCCCGCGTATGCCGGGCTTCTGCCCTCGGTGCCGATGGCTATCTGCAAATCACCGCGTTTCACCACCGCAGGCACAAAAAAGTCGCAAAGCTCCGGCGAATCCACAACATTGCACAATATCTCAAGCTCCTGGCAGTCTTTGTAAATCTGGCTGTTTAGTTTCGCGTTATCCGTCGCCGCTATCACAAGCGTCGCTTCAGCCAGATACTCCTTCGCATATCTGCTCTCTATCAACTCCACACCCGTCCCTTCGCACAATCCCCGTAGCGCCTCATCAATCCGCTCGGCCACAACGACTAATCGGGCGCCTGCCTTAAGTATCGCCTCCGCTTTTCGCGCCGCTACTGGTCCGCCGCCGACAATTACTACTCGCCGTCCGCCTAATTCCAGAAATATCGGATACTTCGCCATATTTTTCATTATACTCCAAACACGATTTAATTGAAATAATCGCCGCCCTGCGTTAAACTGCTGTCAATGAATATAACCCCAAAGACAATTAAACCGCCATTGACGGATTCGATAGTCCGCTCGCTCAAAGCCGGCGACGAAATCCTCATCACCGGCACAATCTACACCGCCCGCGATATGGCGCATAAACGCCTCTGCGAGGCAATCGACAGGGGGGTGGCATTGCCTTTTGAAATCAAAGGCGCCCTTATCTATTTCTGCGGCCCGACACCCACTCCTCCGGGCCGACCCATCGGCGCCGCAGGCCCAACAACCTCCTCCAGAATGGACTCCTTCAGTCCCAAACTCGTCGCCGCGGGTCTCAAAGCTATGCTCGGCAAGGGCTATCGAAACCAGGAAGTGAGAGACGCCCTCAAAAAGCATTGTGCCGTTCATTTATCAACCATCGGCGGGGCAGGGGCCTTATTAGCCAAACACGTCGTCGCCGCTGAAGTTATCGCTTATGAAGACCTCGGCACAGAGGCCATAAGGTGTCTCGAAGTCGTTGATTTCCCCGCCGTCGTCGCTTATGATTGTTACGGAAATTCCGTTTACAAATAATACTTAACTACTCTTCGTTAACCTATTTTGAATCTTCGTTTTTTACACACGTCCATTCGCACGCATCGGTATATTTTTCATCGCCTTTTTGGCCGATTACGTTTATCTTATTTAGGCCGGGCCTAAGCGCAACGTCTTTCCATACAATCTTGTGAATATCTGAATCCATTTTCTTGCTCGAAATCAGTTTTTCATTAACATACAGCTCGACCTCGTCAAGATTCGTATAAACCGCCACCTCCACAAGTTCTTCGGTTCGCTGTGTATTGCGTCTGCTTAGAATGTAAAGCACCGGCTCATCAGACCAGTTTGCCTTATAGAAATAGAAAGCGTCCTTTTTTACTTTGCGGTCGTGCGTCACAAGCCCCTTGTGATTCATATAGGGCCTATCGCCACGATTGGCAAACGTCCAGCTGAAATCGAACATGTTCCATACGAACTTGCACCAGATATCGTCTCTGTCCTTGATGTTCTTCCATACCTGCTCATGGTAAAGACGCTGGTATTGCTCGGGGAAGAACTTGCCGAGGGGCTCCGGACGCCGCGGATTTTCCTGTTGCTGGCTGATACATCCTTCGGCGCCGTATTCGCTCAGGCCGCCTTTGAGCCGAGGATATTGTTTATGTAAATTGTTATACCAACTGCTGTATTTATCAAAACTGTCATAATACCAGCCAAAGTACCAGTTCCACGCGGCAACATCCGTTTCAAAATGCCTCGCGGTCGGCTGGGTATAGTCGGCCTGTGTTGTCAAACGGTAAGGGTCTAATTGCTTGGCCGTCCGATGAAGCGATTTTACATCTTCCGCAGAAATTGGAATCTCATTGTACAATCCCCAAAACAGTATGGAAGGGTGATTGTAATTTTGCTTAATCAGCTCTGTAAGCTGGTCCCTGCAATTCTGCACGTATGCCGGATTTTCCGCTCGATACGCGGGAGTGTTCGGAATCTCCGCCCAGACCACAAGGCCTTTCTCGTCACACAAACTGTACATCTTGTCCGCCTGCTGGTAATGGGCCAGACGAACCCCGTTGGCGCCGAGTTCAAGAATCAGTTCGATGTCCTTTTCGTGATGTTCATCAGTTAGCGCAGACCCCAATCCTTCCCATTCCTGGTGCCTGCACACGCCGTGCAAATGATATGGTTGCCCGTTCAGTATAAGACCTTTGTCCCTGTCAACCTCGAAGAAGCGCAATCCCATCGGCTGGTCCAACTCGTCCACTTTTACCCCCTGCGGGTCTTCCACACAGACGTTCACCTTATACAAATACGGGTCTTTTTTGGCGTTCCATAGATGCGGATTGTCTATGTGAATCTTCAAAACACCTTTGGTTTGCTGATTGTTTTTTACAGCGACCTTTTCCCGGCTTTGAGCAATCACATTATTATTGTCCAGCACGGTTGTCTTCAGCGTTACTTCGGCGTCGTTTGGGTCTTTTGAGGCGGCGTTGTAATCCAGCAGCGTCACCACCTCGATATCCGCTTCTTTCTCAGAAATATTCACGGGGCGGATATATACACCGCTCGAAGCATAATCGAGCGGTGATATACATATATCATTTGTGCTGAATACGGTAACGGGACGGTAAATGCCTCCGAACAACGGATAAAGGTATGTCCCGGATGGTGCCACGTCCGGCTGCATTGAATTATCCACCTTGACGGAAATGCTGTTCTTTCGCCCGGACCTTACCTGCTTGGTGATTTCGTAGCAAAAAGCCGAATAACCGCCTTTGTGTCGGCCAATGTAAATGCCGTTGACATATACGTCAGCCACCAGGCACACGCCTTCAAAGCGAATAAAGTATCGCACGCCTTTTTGCTTCGGCAATAAATCAAAACTGCTTCGATACCAGCCCACCCCCTGGTAGCAATGGTCTCCCTCCGTCAAAACGTCTTTCGCGTTCCACGTATGAGGGATAGTTACATCTTCCCACCCTCGTTCTGATATCTTGTCGCCGCTTTCAGCGGAGTGTATGTCCCCTTTATAAAACTTCCAGTTAACAACCTTGAAGTTGTCACGATGGCCCAGAAAGTCCTGTGAAGAAACATTACCGGTTCCCAAAACAACCGCCAAAACCGCCGCAATGTAAATTTTAATCCTCATTTGCCGGACCCCATGTTTGAGCTAATTATTTGCACGCACCGCCTGTATAAAAGCCCTGATATTTTCCGAAGATACGCCGGGCGGCATCCCGCCTCCGCATGAAAAAAGTATCCCGGTTTTATCATCCAGCCCCTGCATCTGCTCATTGACCTTTTCAGTGATTTGCTCCGGGCTGCCCTGTGCCAATACGTCCCTCGGCGGTATATTGCCAACCAGCACAACTTTGCCTTCGGTCCACTGCTTCATTTGTCTCAATGAGTGCTCAAAGCTGAAATTAAACATATTGATTCCAATGTCCGAAAGATGCGGCGCACATACCTTCCCGCCCGCGTCATTGTGAAAAAACTTAACGGACACGTCCAGACAGCCGAATATCTCCTTCAGATATGGCTTTGCGAATTCCTTGAAATCGGGCTCCCCGCAGAACCCAACAATATCATCCAGTATCAAAACCCCGTCGATTGTGTCAAACGTCTCTTTCTGCAATCGAAGCCATCTTATCGTAAAGTCCGTAATGATACGAAGCAGTTTGTGGACCTTTTCAGTATCAGTCCTCAGGGCCGTCAAAAACTCCGTCGTGCCCATAAGAAAAGACGCGATATTCAAAGGCCCCCGCGATACGGCAAACTTTATGGAATGTCCCAGTGCCTCAATTTTCCTGCGATTGAGCTTAAGACGGTTCAGCACAAACGGCCCCAGCCCGCACTTCTCCGGCTCAGGTGCAGCCAGCCGGTCGATGTCCTCAATCTGCTGGATAATCTTTTCAGCGTATGGCAGCTCATTTTCATACCACACACATTTAGCGCCAAACGCCGACGGCTCTGTGCACATACCGTATTCCGCCCAGAACCCCGGCAAAAACAAAACCTCCGGGAAAGTCTGCACCGCTTTTTTATTGGTCTCGAACCAAAGCTCATCATTGGTGAAATAATCAAGCGTCGAAATCCTCGCCCACCCCGGCAGCCAGGGACTGTCTATTATAAAACCAACAGGCAAAAAATTAACGTCTTTGCCCGATATAACATCCGCAAGCACCTGCCATTGCTTGTCATTCATACACTACCTTTCTTAACCGCCCACAAGAACACCGAATCTATGGCCGTTTCTAAAAAGGTACTATAACTTTTTAGATGACTATTTTGAAGGAAAAGAAGGAAAAGGGACAGGAGCTTTTTTCAAAAATCCGCGACAACTCACACGCTTGTTTTCCGCTTGCGGCTGATTTATAATCTCTATCGTGCCAAATTTATAAAACGTAGGAGATATCCCTTTGAAAGTCGCGTTACTGGGTCTAATGCAATCGGGCAAAAGCACGTTATTTTCCGCAATCAGCGGCAAGCAGTTGCCTCACGCCGGCTCCACCGAAATCGACCAGGCCGTTGTCGCCTGCCCCGATGAAAGAATCGACTGGCTTAGCGGAATCTACAAGCCCGAAAAAAAGGTTTACGCGACAATCGACTGCTTAGACGTCCCAGGCCTCAATTTTGCCGATGACCACGGCCGGGCAGCGGCCAGACGCCTCATCGACCAGATTCGAACCGTCGATATGCTCGCCCTGGTAATTGGCGCCTTCGATAACTCCGCCGACCCCGCCAAAGAGCTGACCGACCTTCGCACCGAGCTTTTGCTCACCGACCTGGCGCTTGTAACGACACGGGTGGAAAAACTTGAAAAGGAGGTCCGCAAGCCCGCCCCAACCCAGCCACATGACAAAGCCGAGCTTGCCCTTCAAAAAAAACTCCAGGAGACAATCGAAGCCGAAAAGCCCATCCGTTCCGCAATCGCCAATGACGCTGAGCTTGAAATGATAAAATCGCTCGGCTTTCTTACCCTCAAGCCGATGGTCGTTGCCGTAAATGTTGGCGAAGATGGACAAAATCGGAAATTCGACTTTGCCGGCCAGCTCGACCCCTCCACGCCCGTTATCAGCGTCTGCGCAAAACTCGAATATGAATTGTCACAGTTGGACGACGAAAGCAAGACCCAGTTTATGGCCGATTTGGGCATAACCGAATCCGCCGCCCTTAAATTCGTTCATAGTTGCTATTCGGCGCTGGGCCTCATCAGTTTCCTCACCGTTGTCTCCGGCGAGCTTCGCGCCTGGCCAATCCATAAGGGCACTCATGCACTCGACGCCGCAGGCAAAGTCCACTCCGACATAAAACGCGGCTTTATCAAAGCAGAAACCATTTCCTTCAACGACCTCAAATCGCTCGGCTCCGAAAAGGCCGTCCGCGCCGCCGGCAAAGTCCGCCTTGAAGGAAAAGAATACGTCGTCCGCGACGGCGACGTCATCAACTTCCGCTTCAACGTATAATTTCATTCGACATAGGGTATTCGATATTGGACGTTCAGCGTTATTGCAGCAGAAACTCTCCCCCAAATAATAAATGGAATAGAAAATAATAAATGTTGACTGCGGCTGAAGGGGCTCGAACCCCCAACCTTTGGTTCCGTAGACCAACGCTCTATCCAGTTGAGCTACAGCCGCTATTGTTGTGCCAATACCGCGTCTGAAATCGGTTTACGCAGCTAATGGTAAGGTCGTTCGATTGACTTTGCAAGAAAAATGGCTGATTCCTTAATCATCAGCCAGTCAGCTTTGCGTATGCGGCCTCCATCATCAGGAAAAAGGCCTGGGCCTCGGTGGAGGTCCCGGCGCGGTCGAAATTCGGCGAACCGCAGGCATCCTGAACGAGGCCATATTTGTCAATTTTGCCGTGCGCGGCGGCCCGCATTTTGTCGGCGGCCTTGCGATAGGAATCATCGAGCCAGCCGGCCTTGAGGCCCTTGTAGATTGAGTAGGCGAGCATCTGCGACAGATTGGTCTCGACAAATGTATCGGGCTTGTCAATTACGTCGTGAAACAGGCCGTCTGGACGCATATAAGAAATGCAGCCATCCAATAATCCTTTTATGTAACCGATGAGTTTTTTACGTTCGGTGTCTTTTTCTTTCGGCAGGATGTCGACAATTTTAGCCATACCAGCGGCGGACCAGCCGTTGCCGCCGCCCCAGCGGTCTTTGCGGGTGAAGGTCTTCTTCTGGTCATCCCATATATGCGAGAACAGCTTCTTTTGGCTGTCCCACAGGTATTCTCTGTAGCCATCGACCTGCTTTACGGACTCGTCGTAATCGCCGTAAACGGCGAGAAAAGGAGGCGCCATAAACATCGAATCGCTCCAGATTTGCCTGCCCTGGGTAACGTGACATATTATGCCTTTTTCCGTTTTTGGTGCGCCTTGCTTGAGGTATTTATACAATGCGTCAGCGGCCTTTTTGAGGTTTTCATCGCCGGTGATTTTGTATGCGTGGAGGACGCCCTGGCCGTTGGAGGCGGGGTCGGTGACGGCGTTGTCTGAGCCGAGCATCGCCAGTCGGCCATCGTGCTTTCGCCGAAGCACCGCGTCTTTCGCCATAAGCACGACGAGGTCATCTTCCCCCATTTCCAGCAGCGCCTGCATCGCCGTTCCCTGTTCCCAGGAGGCACGCTGCATTGAGAGCATCGCCATCTTGGCCTTGTCGACCAGCGGCGACTGGGTAATTTTGCTGTCTTTGGTTTCGGCTGCGATTGAGTTACACCCGGCTAAGGCCGTCAAAACAGGCAACGCTATAAATTCTCTTCTTCGCATAGTTACCGCCTCTCAAAAGCATAATGAAAACCACTTTGGTAACGATTATAACCTACCCCTCGGCGACGAGCAAATACGGCGAAGTCGCAAGACGGTTGACGGAAGACCCGGCTTCCCCTAATGGCTACGTTGAGGCAAGCGGAAGAGGTGTTGACGGAAGGGGATGGGGCGGGTTTAATATCGCGGTTTGTCAATTTATTAAAGGACGGTTTATATGAATATGAAAGTCAGTAAGAGAGCACAGGTGGTTCCGCCGTCGGCGACGCTGGCAGTGACGGCCAGGGCCAAGGAACTAAAGGCACAAGGCGTCAACGTAATCGGATTCGGCGCGGGTGAGCCGGATTTTGATACGCCGGAATATATCAAAGAAGCGGCGATAGCAGCGCTGAAGGCGGGTAAGACGAAATATACGCCGTCGGAGGGGACCCTCGAATTAAAGAAGGCGATAGCGGAAAAGCTGCAAAGGGAAAATGGGCTGGAGTATAAGCCGGAGCAGATAGTCGTTAATATCGGGGCGAAGCACTCGGTCTATAATGCGATGCAGGCGGTCCTTGACCCCGGCGAAGTGGTGATTTTGCCGACGCCTTACTGGCTGACGTATCCAGAGGCGATAAAGTTAGCCGGCGCGAAGGTGAGGGTTGTAAAGACCAGCAGACAGAACAGCTATAAGATTACGCCTGAACAGTTGAAGAAAGCGATTGGCAAGAAGACGCGGATGTTTGTGCTCAATTCCCCCAATAATCCGGGCGGATTCACATATACACCGGAGGAGTTGGCCCAGATTGCCAAAGTGCTTGAAGGGACCGACGTGGTTGTGATGTCTGATGAGATTTACGAACGATTGATTTACGGCGGGACTAAGTTTGTGAGTTTTGCTTCGTTGAGCAGGGACGCATACGAGCGGACCCTGACGATAAACGGATTCAGCAAGACGTATGCAATGACGGGCTGGCGATTAGGTTATACGGCTGGGCCGGTTGACGTGATAAAGGTGATGGGTCGGCTGCAGGACCATTCGACGTCGAACCCGGTAACGTTTGCGCAGGATGCGGCGATTGCGGCGCTGAAGGACCCGAACAACGAGGTCGAAAAAATGCGTGTCGAGTTCGAGAAACGGGCTGAGTATATGGTCGGTCGATTAAACGCTATCAAAGGAGTCAAATGCACTCAACCAACGGGGGCGTTTTACTGTTTCCCGGATGTGTCAGCTCATTATGGCAAAACAAAAGGTAACGTGGAGTTGAAGGGCAGTATGGATTTTGCCAGGGCGCTTTTGGAACAGGCCAACGTGGCTGTCGTGCCGGGGCTGCCGTTTGGTTGTGACAAGAACGTCCGCCTGAGTTTTGCGACGTCGATGCAGGATATCACCGAGGGATTGAATCGAATCGAAGGATGGCTGAAGGGATAAGTAACGGCACGCACCCCATAGTGAGGAAACCCCCCAGGGTAAAAAACCTGGGGGGCGAAATAAAGGAGGAAGGCGGTTACCCTGCTAAGAGCAAAAGAGTGTGGGTGCTCCCGGCAGTGTTCAACAAAAGCCATAATCATAGGGGAAATCAGGGAGGTCAATACGATTTTTGGTGGGAGTGACAACAGTATGGCACTGGGAGAGACAAATTTATTATGATTGGCGATTAAGAGATTCGTTTTGCCTGTGGTAAGGAAAAGCGCCACAGGACCTGCCATATAAACGGTGGGCAAGCGGCGGTTAAGTCCGACTGCGTTGGGTGAATGTTGAAATTTTGTTGTTGAAATGGGCTGGCCAATAGTGTAAAAGAGAACAATTATAAGGCGGCGATGGGCGATGGCGCGGAATATGAAGAAAAAAGCGCTGTATGAAGTGATTATCAGGGGCGGGTCGAGGACCGGCTATGAGCAGATGCACCCGACGGTTAAGGAGCCGGCGTCAGCAGTGCAGCAGGGTGGAGGCGCCGCAGCCCCGCCGAATGTGGTGCGGTGGGTAAGGAAGCCGAGCGTTTTTCAGTTTAACGCGGGTCGAATAGAATTTTCGATGCCGTACCAGGTAGGTATAGCGGTTTCGCTGGCAGCGGTATTGGTGGTAGTAGTGGCGTTCCGGCTGGGTGAGCGTGTTGGGAGCAAAGAGGTTGCCAGACCAGCGGCTGTGAAACAGGCCCCTCGGCAGGACTCGGCTCGACCAAGCTCGCCACAGACAGGGCAGGCGCCAAAGGTTGTTGAGCCGGCGCCGGCAGCGTCGGTGGCAGCGAAGACAAGCCCAGGGCAAACGGGCAAGAACCGGATAGTAATACAGATGTATCAGGTGCGGACGCATTTGGAGCCGGTGCAGGAATACTTTGACAAGATGGGCGTGGCGACAGAGATAATTGAAAAGAATAACTGGTATTATTTGGTGACGAAAAACGGGTATGATAATCCCGACAAGCCGGGGACGGATGGGTTTCTTGCGAAGCAGAAGATAATAGAGCTTGGTGCGGGCTACAAGGCGCCGGCGGGAAAGGAAACGTTCGGGCCGAAGCCGTTTAAGGATGCGTTCGGGATGAGGTTTGAAGAATAGGTTTTAGGAGAAGATTGGATGTCGATAGACCGGTCGTTGAAATTGAAAAATGCATTAATAAGACACCGCAATGTCCTGACGCGTGCGGAGCGAATAGAGCGATTGAAAGATGAGGAGCGGTGGGAAGACAATAGGTCCGTGTTTGGGCTGCCGAAGGTGATACACCGCAAGAGCCACGCCGGGAAGAAAGCAGCGAAGGAAAAGGCGGCAGCAGAGGCGGCAGTTGGCGTGGAAGGAGCAGCAGCACCAGGGGCAGCTCCGACAGCAGTGGGACCGGGAGCGGCGAAGGGAGCACCCGCAGCCGGAGCGAAGGCAGGAGCAGCAAAAGTGGCGGCGCCAGCGGCGGCAAAAGGAGCCAAGGAAGGTAAGGAGCCAAAGAAGGGGAAGTGACGAATTTTGCAGAGAGCGGAGACAAGAGAGGGCCAGCGGGGTAGCGATTCGAGTTTGTATGTAGATTTTTCAAGCGGCTAAGGATTTTTACGACCATAGTTGCTGCCGCCTTCCGTTAAGCCAGTTGAAGAATTTTGGTATCCATACCTGTGCCCTCCTTTACAGGTTGTCCTTTATAAAAGCTTCGTTTTTGCCTGCATTGAGCAATTCTCATATCTATAAACTTTAATCGCACCCAGCAGGGAGATACGCTTGTATATCCCTGCGGCGGTGGGTATTCTTGAGGGCCAAGACGGGATTACGAGAGATTGCGTTATGGCAACTGCTGACAAGATGAACTCAACAAGACCGGATGGTGCCGGCAAAGCAAGTCCTTGGTGTTGGATTGCGCTGGCGTTGGTAATCATCTGTTCTGCGGTCATTCGCGGCCGGCTGTTGGCATGCCCCTCGAACGTGATGAGGTCGAATACGCCTCAACGGTCACATTGTCTGAGGTTCCGGGGCGCTTTGCAGAAAATTTCAAGCTTGTCGTCACCCAAGCAATTCTGATATGGCTTTTCGCTTTGCCTGGTTTACTGATAGTGCTCTTCCGTAGTCGTATCCGCGTTCACGCACCCTTTATCCTCGGCTTTCTGGTATTTTCATTCCTTTCTGTCTGTCCGAGATTTTATTTTCGAGAGCATTATTTTATCCTGTTTTTTCCTGCCGGGGCTGTTGTGGCAGATGCGGGTTTTGACGGCTTTCTTAACCTGGTGGGGGGCGCGATTCAGGATTTCGGCGGGGCCTCGTTATCGCATTTATTGGTTTGGCTGTCGTTGGCTTTTATCTGTTTCAGCAGCGACTATATCTCTTTTATCTTTCACCAGAGGATGTCTGCCGTCTGTTTTACAGGGGCAATCCCTTTCCTGAATCGCTCGAAATTGCCAAATACTTAAAGCGAAATTCCTCCCCCGATGACACTGTTGCTGTAATCGGCTCTGAACCTCAAATCTACTTTTATTCGAATAGACGCGCGGCTACCCGTTACATCTACACTTATCCTCTGATGGAGGCGCATGACTATGCCGCCGCGATGCAAAAAGAGATGATTCAGGAAATTGAATCGGCCAAGCCGGAATTGATGGTGTTTGTCAATGTCCATATCTCGTGGCTTAGGGGGACCGGTTCAGTGATGACCATTTTCAACTGGTTTGACCGGTATGCGGAAAACTTCTATAACATTGTGGGTGTAATCGAGATATTCCCCTCCGGCCAGACAATCTATCACTGGGACCAGCAGGCCGCCGGCTATACGCCCACGTCAGGCCGCTGGGTTGCCGTATATAAGCGAAAACACTGAGACTTGGCTCTCCGGCCAATGCCCGGATTTGCACTACCGCGAATAACTTAAAACCGCTACAATGTCATTATGTTCGCAGGCAATAAGGTCGTTGTGGTGATGCCGGCTTATAACGCCGCCAGGACGCTAAAGCAAACCTACGGCGAGGTGATGGCCCAGAATATCGTTGACCTTGTCGTGGTAGTTGACGATGGCAGCAGGGATGATACCGTTGCGATTGCGTCGAAACTGCCGAACACGGTTGTTCACGCGCATACGCAGAACCTCGGCTACGGAGCCAATCAGAAAACCTGCTACAAACTTGCCCTCGAGCAAGGTGCCGACATTATCATAATGGTCCATCCGGACTACCAGTACACTCCCAAGCTCATCCCTGCAATGGCCTCTATGATTGGCAATGGGCTTTACCACTGTGTGCTCGGCTCGCGAATCCTCGGCGGTCGTGCCCTCAGAGGCAATATGCCCTTTTACAAATACGTCGCCAACCGATTTCTCACCTTCGCTGAAAATATCCTCACCGGCGCCAAGCTGTCCGAATACCATACCGGCTACCGCGCCTTCTCCCGCCGGCTGCTCGAACAGTTACCCCTCGATGCCAACTCCAACGACTTCGTCTTCGACAATCAGATGCTTGCTCAGATTCTCTGGTTCGGATACACCATCGCTGAAGTGAGCTGCCCGACCAAGTACTTCCCCGAGGCGTCCTCAATCAACTTTGCCCGCAGCATCAAATATGGCTTCGGCTGCCTCTGGACCGGCCTGCAATTCCGCCTCGCAAAAATAAATATGTTGAAATCAAAATTGTTTCCTGTCTGATGGAGCAAACGCAATAAACGAATATCAAAAAACCCCGGCGATAAATCCCATTTTCCCCGATTTGGATTGATGAATAAAATACCAGACAAATACGTGACTTTTCTTATCTGTCTTGCACTGGCGTTGAGCACGCTGGTTGTTTTCTGGCAGGTTCGTCACCACCAGTTTATCAGTTTTGATGACGACTGGTATATTTTCGACAACAGCCATATTGTAAACGGCTTGACATGGGACAATGTTCTTTGGTTTTTTTCGCACGACCACGGCGGAAATTATCATCCTCTGACGGCAATATCTCACATGCTTGACTGCAACCTTTATGGTTTGGATGCAGGAGGCCATCACTTTACCAATCTGTTGTTTCATTTGGCAAATGCCCTTTTGCTTTTTCTTGTATTTAAAAGCATGACGGCCAACCTTTGGGCGAGCGCCTTCATCGCAGCCCTTTTTGCCCTGCACCCTCTTCACGTAGAATCCGTTGCGTGGGCTTCTGAACGCAAGGACGTTCTCAGCACGTTCTTCGGTTTGTTGACAATGGCCGCATATATTCGCTACGTCAGAAAGTCGGATTTGCGTTCCTATTTGCTGACAATCCTGCTGTTTGCTTTGGGCCTGTTGGCCAAGCCAATGCTTGTAACTCTTCCGTTTCTTTTGCTTCTTCTTGACTATTGGCCGCTGGAGAGAGTAACGCCTGGTTCACGGCCGGTAATCAGCGGTTGGCGCAGGATAATTATTGAGAAAATTCCTTTTCTTGTTTTGGCAGCCGTTATAGGTGCGATTACTTTTTCTATTCAAAAAGATACGGGGATTACGCAGGACATTGCCGAATATCCTATGACCTGGCGAATTGGGAATGCTGCTACGGCATACATAACTTATATTATTAAGATGTTTTGGCCAGTGAATCTGGCTATCTTTTATCCCCATCCAAGAAGCAGTCTGTCTTCCGTGCAGGCCGGCCTGGCCTTTTTTCTGCTTGTATGTATAACAGCTTTGGCCTTGTGGCAGGTGCGCAAACGTCCCTGGTTCGCTGTCGGCTGGTTATGGTTCGCAATAAGTCTGTTTCCTGTTATCGGCCTTGTACAGGTGGGGTTGCAGGCCTGGGCTGACCGCTATACTTATATGTCCTATACGGGGTTGTTTATAATCGTCGTCTGGGGTGTCCCTGAACTTTTGGCTCGTTTCCGGTATAAGAACCTTATTCTTGCATTAGTCGCCGGGGCATCAATTTTGGTTTTGGCTGTTGCTTCATGGTTTCAGGTCGGATACTGGCAGGACAATGAGAAGTTATACGAACACGCGACCAAGGTTGTCAAAGACAACTGGTGGGCTCGCCACAACCTCGGCAGGGAGTTTGTAAATCAGGGCAAATTGGACCAGGCCGTAGAACAGTTTACCAAAGCTCTCCGTGTTTACCCTGATAATGCCAACATTAAAAATGACCTTGCTAAAACCTTTCTTAAACAGGGCATGTTCGAGCAGGCAAGCGAACTATATCAGGAATTTCTCCCTCCATTGCCCGAAGACTTGAACCTCGTCAGCCAGGTTACTGATAATGAGCTTTTCAGGCAGCGAAGATTCACCCACGTTTTGGGATTTTTCGCCGAAGGGCAAGTCAACCTCGCCATAGCGCTTATGCAGCAGGGCAAGTACGACGAGTCAGTAAAACATTTTACCGTTGCGCTTCAATTGAGGCCCGAACTTGTTCGTGAGCTTAAAGACGTCGCGGTCTCACTTCTCAGGCAGGGCAAACCGGCAGAGGCGGAAAAACTCTATCAGCAGATTCTTCAAATACTGCCGGAAGATTTGGATGTCCATAACGGCCTTGGCCTCGCACTTGACCGGCAGGGAAGACTTGATGAAGCTGTCAGAGAATTTCGCGGTGTTTTAAGAATCAGCCCGGATAGAATCGATGCTATGATAACATTAGCACGTCTTATATCAGTCAATAAAGACGCCGATTTCTACGACCCCAACGAAGCGATACATCTGGCTCAAAGGGCTTGCGCAGCATCAGATTATCAAAAACCTGAACTTCTCGATACCCTGGCAATTGCCTATGCTGCCGTCGGGAGATTTCAGGATGCAGTCGAAACAGCGGACAAGGCGTTCAAATTAGCCCAGTCCTCTCAACAGGAGCAACTGGCCCTTCAGATTCAAGCTCGGCTGAATCTGTATAAGGCAGGTGAATCTTACATTGAGTCAGCGACAAAAGGCCCTGCCGAACACGCATTACCTTGACAGAATCGCTCCTGCGAAATACAGTGCTTTCTGATGCCAAGTAAGCTGTATATAATCGATGGTCACGCACATATCTACGCCGCGTTTTTCGCTCCGACGCGCGGCGACCCGTGGACCAGCCCATCAGGCGAACCCACCCAGGCCACATGCATATTTACCACGGCCATCTTGGGCCTGATAAAAAACCGCAAACCCGATATGCTCGTTGTGGCGATGGACAGCAAAACGCCGACGTTCAGAAAGGAGATGTATTCCGATTACAAGGCGCATAGGCCGCCTATGCACGAGGATATGCCCGTCCAGATTAACAGAATCGAGCAGATTATGTCGGCGATGAACGTCCCCATTCTGCGAGTCAACGGCTTCGAGGCGGATGATATAATCGGCACACTTGCAAAAAAGGCATCGAAAGAGGGAATCGACGTTTATATATGCGCAAAGGACAAGGATATTCTCCAGCTTATTGATGACCACGTTTTTGGATATGATATCAAGACGGGCGAGGTAACCGACGAGGCCTGGGTTAAGGCGGAGATGAAAATTTCGCCTGCCCAGTTCATCGACGTTTTGGCTCTTCAGGGCGATGCCTCGGATAATGTGCCGGGTGTTGATGGTTTTGGAGAAATGACATCATTGAAGTACATTCAAAAGTACGGTTCGCTCGATAATCTTTACGCTCACGCCGATGAAATCACCGGTAAACTTGGTGAAAACCTTCGCAAGTCCAAAGATTTGGCGTATCTTAGCCAAAAACTGGTAACAATTGACTGTGATGTTCCCGTTAAGATTGATTATGAGGCGTTCGCGGTAAAGCCGGCTGATGAGGCGCTACTTACGCAGATATTTAACGAGCTTGGTTCTGCCCGGCTGCTGGGACAGTTGGGCCTATCGTTGTCGGCACAGCAGCCATTGGCCGCACCCGTCGGCGAGACCGGCTCAGCGGCAACTGTCAGCCACAACTATCAGCTCATCGACACGCCGGAAAAATTCGAGTCCTTTTTGTCGGAGCTTGAAAAGCAAAAATTGTTCGCCATCGACACCGAAACCACGTCCATTGCCCCGATGCGGGCCGACTTAGTGGGAATCAGTTTCTCCTGGCAGCCGAAGAGCGGCTTCTACATACCAGTCCGGGCTCCGGTTGGCGCCAGGCATCTTTCACCGGCCAAAGTCAGAGAGAAACTTGGCTCCATACTGGCCGACCCGACCGTAAAGAAAATCGGCCAAAACATAAAATACGATATGCTGGTCCTGAGAAACGCCGGATTGCCGCTCAGGGGCGTGTATTTCGATACTATGGTCGCCTCGTATTGCCTCGACCCGCAGCGTAACAGCCATTCATTAGATAATATGGCTTTTGATTTCCTCAATTACCAGTCCATACCCATTTCCGCGCTCATCGGCAAAGGCAAAAATCAAATCACTTTCGACATGGTCGATACCGCCGCTGCCTGTGAATACTCCGCCGAGGACGCCGATATGACCTGGCAACTGTATCAGTATTTAGCGGGGCAGTTGGAACGGCAGCCGCAGATAAAAAAACTTTTTTACGACGTTGAAATGCCACTGGTGTCCGTTCTTGCTGAGATGGAATACAACGGCGTCTCGCTGAATACCGAGATTTTGGCGGATATGTCGGAGGACATAACCGCCTCAATTAACCGCCTTGTTGATGAGATTTACCAGACGGCAGGCGTGCCGTTCAATATCGATTCGCCCAAACAGCTTGCCAAGGTGCTGTTTGAGCGGCTCGGATTGAAATCCATCCGCTCGGGCAAGACCGGCCTGAGCACCGACGCCGCGGTCTTAGAGGAGCTTGCCGAGGAGCACCCCGTCATAAACCTCATCCTTGAATACCGCACGCTGAGCAAGCTAAAGAACACCTACGTCGATAAACTCGGCTCGCTAATAAACCGCCGCACGGGGCGCGTCCACGCATCATTCAATCAGACCGTAACTGCGACCGGCCGGCTAAGCTCCAGCGCCCCCAACCTGCAGAATATCCCCATCCGCACGCCGCTGGGCGGCAAAATCCGCTCTGCCTTCGTCCCCAAAAACAAGACCGACTGTATCCTCAGCGCAGATTACTCGCAAATAGAGCTTCGCCTGCTTGCCTGCTTCTCCAAAGATAAGGCGATGCGAGAGGCCTTCGCCGCCGATATGGACATTCATCGCTTCGTCGCCTCTCAGATTTTTAATGTCCCCATCGGAAAAGTTACGCCGGAGATGCGCTCCCGCTGCAAGGCCGTCAACTTCGGCATCATTTATGGTCAGGGCGCTCTCGGTCTTGCGCATGGCACCGGGCTGACCCCGCAGGAAGCGAAAAAGTTCATCGACGATTATTTCGCCAGGTACAACTCTATCCGTGACTTTATGGATGGCGTTGTCGAGCAGACAAAAAAGACGGGCTTCGTCGAGACGGTTCTGCACCGCCGGCGCAGGATTCTCAACTTAGACAGCGGCAATCCCGGCAAACGTGCACAGGCCCGCCGATTAGCCGTAAACACCGTCATCCAGGGTTCCGCCGCGGATTTGATTAAGGTTGCTATGGTCAATATCCAGCGAAAAATCGAGTCGGAAAACCTGCCGGTAAAGATGATTCTCCAGGTGCACGATGAGCTTGTCTTTGAGCTGCCGACCGCCGAAGCCGACGAGCACGCCAAATGGATTTCTTATGAAATGACCAACGCGATTAAGCTCGATATCCCGCTGAAAGTTGACGTTACTTTCGGCCCCAGCTGGCTGGCTGATAAGTGAAAGCCCCTCATCCGACACCCTTGTAAATTCTTTTGCCTTTTTACTTTTTCCTTGCCTTTGACGATAATCCCGAGCACAATATCCTCCGCAACGGCGGGACGTTATACGGACAACAACCTGGCCAAGGGTTCTTATATGGAACCATATAGTCAATAAGTTGGGAGGTAATTATGGCCGAAGAATCGAATTACATAAGAAGCGCGGTAGATGCAGCCCAAAAAATCCATGCTATCGCAGCCCATTGTTCTCACTTCAAAATCGGCAAGACCGGGCAAAATCTGTCTGATATATTTAACAGCGAATACAAAGACGCATACGACAGAATTGAAGCTATCCACAAAACCACCCTCAAAACAGAGGTCGATGAGCTGGAGGCATATCTCATCGACCACTTCCAGGCACACGATAAATATGCTTCAGAGTGTGACAACAAGGATAGGAGTGGTGGAGAGATAGGAAATTCCGGCACTTACTGCGTTTATGTAGTCGTAAAGGATTGATGTCCCAATCTATCCAAGGGCAAACCAATCTTACGATGGCGAAACTCTCACCAATACGCAGGTTGCTGAAATTAGTGCATCCGGAGGGGATACCGTGGCCGGGGTCGGTGTTTTATAACGCGATTAGCTCATCGGCGATATTTCAAAAGCATTATGAATTAGTGGCCAAAGATATATTGAGCTATTGTCGGCAGGGGAGTTTGCTGGATATCGGCACGGGGCCGGCATGGCTGCTTTTGAAAATTCATCAGCAGTGTCCTCAAATTCGTCTTGTGGGCATTGACTCTTCGCCTGCGATGGTGACCAAAGCCAGACAGAACGTCGAGGCGACCGGGATTATCGAGATTAAGGAGGGTAACGCCGACCACGTCCCCTTTCCAGATGGGTGTTTCGATATAGTTGTCAGCACAGCGTCGATTCATCACTGGAAGGAGCCGGCTGCCGGGCTGAATGAGGTCTATCGAGTGCTCAAAGAAGGGGGGTACGCCCTTGTTTATGACCTTGTCAGTGATACACCCGAATCTATTCTTGAGGAGTGCAGACGGGAATTTGGCTCCCTTAAAACTACGTTGTTCTGGCTCCATAGTTTTGAGGAGCCGTTTTATAGCCGGGAAAATTTCGAAGCCCTCGCTCGACCAACGTTATTCAGGGAAGGTCAAACTCGATTTCTCGGCCTTCTCTGCTGCCTGATATTGAAAAAGGGCCCCGCAAACAAGTAGAGAACGGAGCCACACTTTTGATTTCGCCTCTTGATTTTTGAGCTCCTTCTGTGGTCTCGCCAAACAAAAAAGCCCTGCGGCTTCCCGCCGGGCCTTTGATTGAGGAGCAGTTTTTACACGCTGTTTGTATCAGAGCTGCTGGTTTGCCGGTTGATTTCCCAGCGTTGCCAGAGCCGCTAATTGGTCATTCACCATCTCGAATACTCCGTCCAGCGCAGTAATCGAAAAGATGCCCTTCGTTGCCGTCGCAACGCTGCACAGCACCAATCGGTGCTCGCAATCCAGCAACAACTTCCGCAGTTTCAGCAGTTTCGACAAGCTCGATGATGTAACGATATCGACGTGCGAGAAGTCAATCACAACGTCGCAATCGCCTCTTTCCCGAACCACATCGGTGGCATTCTTAATCTCCTCGTTCAAGCTCGGCTCGGCAGATGCATCTACAAGAATTACATTTTCCGCTAAATCCTGAATCCCCATTTTATCGCTCCTTTTGTCAAACCGCTGAGAAATGCCTACGTTGCTTTATATATATTATGCTTACTTTCCAAACCCCTTACAATTGTCTTTCGTCAATTTTGGCGATGAGATTTACTAAAACCGGTCGGCCCAGCGGCCAAAATGTTTACTACCTTATGTTATGGGACTATCATAGCCAAACATCACCCACCTCTTTGGTATTGCTTCGTTTTGGTAATCGCGAATTGGGAACCGGTTCGCTGATTAAGGCATTTGAACAGAATCAGGCGTCCGGCTGTCCCAGCCCCCTCCGAGGGCTTTATAGAGGGCTATTAAGTCCGTGGACAGGTTACGTGTGCTCTGCACCAGGGCATCTTCAGAACTATACAGAGAGCGTTGTGCATCAAGCACGCTTATGAATTCGGTCTGCCCCTCAACATAAAGTTTAGTGGCAATTTCTACGGCCTTTCGGTTTGCAGTTACAGCATCGATAAGTGCTTTATGATGCTCTTGCTCTTTGGCATACGCCACCAGGGCATTTTCGACGTCCTGGATTGCCGTCAGGACCGTTTTTTTGTAAGTAAGCACCGCCTGTTCCTGGAGGGCCTTCTGGACCTCGATATTAGAGCTAACACGTCCGGCATTGAAAATCTGCCAGTCAGCGGATGGGCCTAAAGACCAGGAGCGGCTGTCCCATTTCATTGATTTAACCCTGTCGGCACTAACAGAAAGTGAGCCGGCTAAATTGAACTTTGGAAATAAGTCGGCAGTGGCTACGCCTATGCGAGCGGTGGCGGCATGTATCCGGGCCTCAGCGCGTCTGATATCGGGACGACGGCGGAGCATCTCTGACGGAAGACCTGTCGGCACTTCTGGCGGCGTAACAGGTATTGGCGAGGCCGGCGATAATTCTTCCAGCAAAGATTGGGGCTCCCGGCCGAGCAGCACACCGATATTGTAAATCGTTTGCTGTGCCGAGGTCTCGAGCACCGGAATTTGTGACAGCGTCGTTGCAACCTGGGCATCGGCATTTGCCATGTCCAGCGCACTGACGAAACCGCCTTCGAATCGCTTGCGGACCACGTCAGCACTTTGCTGCTGGGCTTTGAGATTGCTTTGAGCAATAAGAATTTCCTGCTGATAGCCGCGAAGCTGAACATAATTTATTGCCACTTCCGACGCCAAAGTCACGAGAACGTCCCGCCGGTCTTCAACAGACGCCCGAATATCGGCTTCGGCCGACTCGATGTCGCGCCTGGTTCCGCCAAAGATATCCAGTTCCCACGCGGCGTCCAAACCCGCCTGAAACAAGTTGCGCGTCGCTGCAGGAGGACCACCGGAGCGGCTGCGACTAAAACTGCCGGTGGCGTCGGCCGTGGGCCAGAATCCCGCGCCGACTGCGCCGCCCTCGGCCCTGGCCTGTCGTATTTTTTGCTCGGCCTGCCTGAGGTCCAGGTTCGACTTCATCGCCCGCTCGATTAACGAGGTCAGATTAGCGTCGTTAAATTCCGTCCACCACTGGAGCAGTATTGTGTCGGGCGATGCAGGGCTTTTCGCCCCCGTTTGTCCCGTCCATCCCGCCGGAACTTTTGTCTCTGGCGGCTGATAGTTGGGACCTACGGTGCATCCCGCCACAAAGAGAGGACAGAGGACAGAGGCCAGAAGACAGAAGACATAGAATATAATTCTGTCATCCGTCCTCCGTTTTCCGTCATCCGTCTTTCCTGCCCCTGCATGTTGTTGGCAGGGGTGTTTTCTGTCTTCTGTCTTTTTCATTCGTATCGCAACGCCTCGATTGGGTCCAGACGAGAGGCCTTCCAGGCCGGATAGTAACCGAAAACGACCCCTACACTGATTGAAACAATAACCGACGCCAGAATGGCGGCGACTGATGTTTCCGTGGGCCAGCGAAGAAAATAAGTCACAAGATATGAGCCGCCGCAACCTAGTGCCGTTTCCAAAAAGGTAATATAACTTTTTATAATTGAAGCTTTACATAAGTCTCTTATTTTCAATGGATTCCCGCTTTCGCGGGAATGACAAAAGCGATACTTTATTTTTAGAAACGGCACTAGGATGATGCCGAATATCCCGCCGGCAAGACACAGGACCACGGCTTCTATGAGGAACTGGCGAAGGATATCCCTTGCCCTGGCGCCAACGGCCATACGCAGGCCGATTTCGCGCGTCCGTTCCGTCACGGATACAAGCATTATATTCATTATGCCGACGCCCCCGACAATCAATGAAATGCAGGCGACGGCCAGCAGGAGGTTGGTCATCATCATTGTCGTCGAAGAGAAGGCGTTTGTCATTTCCGTAAAATTTCGGACATTGAAGTCATCGTCTTTGGGGTCGCGAATACGGTGTCGCTGGCGGAGCAAATCGGTTATCTGTTTTATCGCAAGTGGTATATCGGGGGTAGAAGTTGCGGCGGCCAAAATCTGGTCGATATTGGTAAATCGCACCGGCTGAGGATTGTTCATCGCCTGTGTCTCGGAGGGTACCGGATAGAGAACAATCTTGGCATTTGGGTATAATTGGCTGGTAGTATTTGTTGTTGAGGTTGAGCTGGAAGAGCTGCTGCTCTGGCTTGTTGATGGTGAGTTTCCAACGCGAAACTTGAGAGTGGTCCAGGGCGTCAGAACAATGTCGTCCTGGTCGAAACCCATCATATTGGCGCCTTTGGCGCTGAGGACGCCTATGACTTTGAAAGAGACGTTGAGAACACGGATTTCTTTTCCTATGGGGGATTTACCCTGGAAGAGCTCCCGAACGAGGGTCTGGCCTATAAGGCAAACTTTGGTCATACTACGGACATCTTTATCGGTAAAGACATCGCCTTCGGACAAATTGGTCCATTCGCGGACTTTGAGGTAATCAGCAGTAGAGCCGTAAATGTTCATAGGGGCCCAGTTTCGGTCCTGATAAATTACCTGGCCGTGGACATGAACGAGGGGGGCGGCGGCGCGGACGGCGGGACATTCGCGGAGAATCGCCGCACAGTCCTGCGGGGTAAGGGTCATAGAGGTGCCTGCGCCGAAGCCGACACCGCTGCTTGTGGCTGCGCCCGGCATGATGAGAAAGTTATTGGCGCCCATTTTGGCGATTGTCCGCTTAATCGCATTTGCGGAGCCGCTGCCGATTTCCATCATAGCGATGACGGCGCCGACGCCGATTATTATGCCGAGCATCGTCAGGGCGGTCCGCATAGGGTTTCTGCGTATTGCCCTAAGCGCCGTGCGTAGTATTCGAATTAAGCGGAATAATCTCATTTTCTATTTCTATCAATCATCAATAATTAAACCGTCGCGGATGTGAATCAATCGCTGCGCATGCCGAGCGATGTTGGGGTCGTGCGTCACGATAATAATCGTGATACCTTCTTCGGTGTTCAGTTTCTGGAGCATTTTGAGGACGTCTTCGCTGGTGGCGGAGTCAAGATTGCCCGTTGGTTCGTCGGCGAAAACGACCGAGGGGTTGTTAATCAGCGCCCTGGCGATAGCCACGCGCTGCTGCTGACCGCCTGATAATTTTGAAGGTTCGTAGTGCAGGCGGTCGCCTAAACCGACTCGATTTAAGATTTCCTCAGCCCTGTGCCGGGCGTCGCGATCAGAGAGAACCTCCCTCGTATATGACAACGGCATTATGACGTTTTCCAGCGCGGTTGTCCGTGGAAGCAGATTAAAATTCTGAAATACGAAACCGATTTTATGATTCCGCAGAAATGCCCTCTGGTCGGGGGACAGTTGAGATATCTCTGTGCCTTCGAGCCGGTATTGGCCCGAAGAGGCGTGGTCGAGGCAGCCGAGGATGTTCATAAGCGTGCTTTTACCCGAGCCGGAGGCGCCCATAAGGGCGACAAATTCTCCTTTTCTGATGGATAGCGTAATGCCTTTGAGGACCGGGACAGGAATATCGCCCATATAATAGGTTTTATGTATGTCTTTTAGCTCAATCAATTCCATAGTATTTGGTATTGTTCAATGCTGCGATTTTCGGGCGACGGTTAGCCGCGTCCCGCCGGCCTGGAACCCCTTGGAATCTGCGGTGTGAACGGATTGACCGTCCCCGTGCCGCCTGCCGGCTGCTGCTGTTGTTCCCCTGTGATGACTTCGAGGCCTTCTTTAAGCTCATCTGCCTGCACTTCGGTCATAATGTCGTCGCTTATACCGGCACGTACCTTGATGGGTCGAACGAAAGCGTCCTGTTTGACCCACAGTAAGGATTGCCTGTAATTCGATGCCTCCGGGGTATTTGGGTCGTATTGCTTTTTTGAGGGGTTTCTGCCCGGATTGCCGGGATTATCCTTTGATACAGAACGAAACTCCGGTGCTACCTGTTCCGTCTTGGGCTGCCATCTCAAAGCGGCGTTTGCGACCTGCAGGACGTTATCTCTGCGATTAGTCTCAAAATTAACGTTTGCGGTCAGATAAGGAAGCAGCTTGCCGCTGGAGTTGTCCGTAACAACCTCAACGGTGTAAGTGACCACGTTCTGCGTCATAGTTGCGTTAAGTCGAACCTTGCCGACCTCACCCTTAAACGTCTGGCCGGGATAAGCTCCGACCGTGAAGGTTACCGGTTGTCCGGGGTAAATATTGCCGATGTCGGCCTCGTTTACGGCCACCCACACCTGCATTCGCCTGAGGTCCTTTGCGATTAAAAACAAGCTTGGCGCATTCAAGCTGGATACAACCGTTTGTCCTATGTTCACCCTGCGGTCTATTATGACGCCTTTGACCGGCGACTTTATTGTGCAGTATGTAAAATTGCGTTTTGCCTTTTGAAGAGTAGCTTCTGTTTGCGCAACTGCCGCCTTCGCCTGTAAAATCGAGGCCTCGCCGACCGCCACATTGGCCTTGGCGATTTCATAAGCGGATTTGTACGAATCGTAGGTGCTCTTGGCCAGCGCTTCTGAAGGGCCGAGTTTTTGTGCCCTGTCCCAGTCCAACTGGGCCTGGTCGAGCTTTGCTTTCAGTTGCAGAAGATTGGCCTGGGCGTTTTCCACCCCTGCTTTTGCCTGTTCAAGCTGTGCGGTGGCCAAGGCCACGTCCGATGCGTAAACTGTATCATCAATCTTGGCCAGTATCGTGCCTTCTGCCACAGATGAGCCGTAATCTATTTCATTTCCATCTTCGTCTTTGCCAAAAGCAAGGACCTGTCCCGCAACCTGCGCCCCCACATCCACCAGCTCTTCCGGCTCGACTGTTCCGGTTGCGCTGATAGTCGCCACGAGGTCGCCGACTGTTACCGTAACGGTGCGAAAAGAAGTCTTTTTCCCATTGCTCTTATGGAAATACCACCCGGCAATGGCAGCCACTATTCCTATGACAACGACCACTACAAGTGCCTTTTTCGCAAAATTTTTCATAACAGTCCCCAATGGTTTAATATCTTACGTAGTATAAGACGCTCAGTTCTTACTCGTATTGCTCCATTTTTCAAAAATGACGGTTAGTCCTGGCCCGCAGACAGTTTATCGGCACAATCCACCCCTAAGAATAGCAATGGCCCCGGCCCTCTATCACCCTTAAAATGCAGGAAATAAATGTGGTTCCCCTGGCTCCCTGAGGCCATCAGCCAGGTAAATACCCGTCTAATATGATACCAAGATTACCCCCGCCAAAGCAAGCCGTCGCCTTGCGGAAACGAATCCCCTCTCGCCTTATTTTTGGACGAAAACGCGCCCGGCAGGAGTCGAACCTGCAACCTCCGGGTTCGAAGCCCGGCACTCTGTCCAGTTGAGCTACGGGCGCTAATATCAACTCCCCTAATATAGGCCCTCCCCAATCACGCTGTCAACTATTGCGTCATCGCATCGAGCAAAACCCTCTGGCAAATAATCATCGTCTATGTTATAAGCGGCCATCGTTATTGTTAATTAGAGGGGTTATATGAAGGTGGCGGTTCTGACGGGTATCAGGCAAATGGAAATCGCCGATATGCCAAAACCCGTTATCAAAAACGATACCGACGTCCTGCTTAAAATCGCCATCGTCGGCGTCTGCGGCAGCGACGTCCATTATTACCTCACAGGCAGAATCGGCTCGCAGGTCGTCCAATACCCGTATCTCGTCGGCCACGAATGCTCCGCAACCGTTGAAGCCGTCGGCAAAAAGGTCAAACGCGTCAAACCCGGCGACGAAGTTGCCGTCGAGCCCGCCATCTCCTGCCACAGTTGTCCTCAGTGCAAAATGGGCCGCGAAAACACCTGCCTCAATCTCAAATTCTTGGGCACCCCGGGCGAAGGCAACGGCTGCCTCTGCGAATATATCGTTATGCCCGAAGAATGTTGCCTGCCCACAAAGAGACGCCTGTCACTTGAGCAGGCGGCATTATGCGAGCCGTTCACAATCGGCGTTTACACCATAAAACAATCGCACTTGTCCCGCGGCGCAAAAATCGCCATCCTCGGCTCAGGACCTATCGGCCTAAGCTGCCTTATCGCTGCTCGAATACAGGGCGCCGGCGCAATTTATATGTCCGACAAGCTCGACTACCGCGTGGCCTTCGCAGAAAAGACCGGCGCGAAATGGGCCGGGAATCCAGAAAAACAAAACGTCGTTGAGGATATTTTGCGATTGGAACCTGATGGCGTCGATATCGCTTACGAGTGTGCAGGTCAGCAAGATGCAATCGACCAGGCAGTTGACATATTACGGCCCGGCGGAACCCTGATGCTGGTCGGCATACCCGAGTCCGACCGCGTCAGCTTTCCCATCGACGATATAAGAAGAAAAGAAATCACCATCATCAACGTCCGCAGACAGAATGGATGCGCTGAGCAGGCGATGGAGCTGGTCGGCTCGGGCAAGGCCAAAATCGATTCTCTCATCACGCACCGCTTCAATTTAGAACAGGCCAAGGACGCCTTTGATTTGGTCGCCGATTACAGCGACGGCGTCATCAAGGCAATGATTCAAATATAATCGCCATAGGCGGGTTCGATGTTCAAAGTTCGATGCTTATCCGCCGAAGCCTTGGCGAAGGCGGATTGGACGTTCGACGTTCATTTCCGTCCTTTGCACTCCGTCATCTGCCTGCCCTGCGTAGCTTGCCTGTCCTCCATAGCATTGGCGAAGGAGGAAGCGTAGCAGGGTCTTCTGGTTTCCCCCTTGAAATCCCACCATTCATAAGGATAGCGACTCTCCCTATGTATTATCCTGATATCGTTGGATGATGTTATAGACGCATCGAACTGGATGTGATATGGTATGGCCGATATGAAGCGGATTGCTGGCACAACCGCATTGATAATAGGGGCATCGGCTATCATTGTCGCCTGTCTTGTGGCGTATATCCCGGCGATGAAAGCTGGCTTTATCTGGGATGACGACTTGTATGTTACCAACAATCCGCTGTTAACGGCGCCCGACGGATTATATCGCATCTGGTTTTCAAGGGCCGTACCCTCACAATACTTCCCGCTTACATATACGACGTTTTGGGTTGAGCATCGGTTATGGGGACTGGACCCGATGGGTTATCACGTCGTAAACGTGATGATTCATATCATCAATGCCCTGTTGCTGTGGCTTGTTCTCAGGCGATTATCGATACCCGGAGCGTGGTTTGCATCGGCGGTCTTTGCGCTGCATCCGGTGCAGGTCGAATCGGTGGCCTGGATAACCGAGCGAAAAAACGTCCTGATGCTTTTCTTTTCACTCTTGACGGTTTTGTGCTGGCTGGAATTTGTGCTCGGTAGTAAATCGGGCCGCAAGGCGATTTTGTTCTACGCCGGCTCATTATTTCTCTATGCTCTGGCGCTTTTCAGCAAGGCAACGGCGTGCACACTTCCCCTGGCGCTTATCTTGATATTGTGGCTCAAGCGAACGCCTCTGACTCTAAAACGCTGGCTGCAAGTCGTCCCTTATGTCGTAATGGGGATTGGGATGGGGCTTTTCGTGATGTGGTGGGAAAAGCATCATCAGGGGACGGGGCTTGTCAATCTCGGATTGAACCCGGCGGCCAGACTGTTAATAGCAGGCAGGGCGTTGTGGTTCTACCTGTGGAAGCTCTTTTGGCCGGTCAATCTTGCATTCAGCTATCCGCGATGGCATATCGACCCAACCGAAATTTGGCAGTATGCCTGGCCTGCCGCAAGCATATTGGCAATTGCCTGCGTGTGGTTATGGCGCAAACGACTGGGCCGGGGAACGGTGACTGCGATATTATTTTTTGTCGCGATGCTGTTCCCGATGCTCGGTTTTTTTTCGCTTTTCACTTTCGTTTATACCTTTGTGGCGGACCATTATCAGTATGCCGCGGGTATCGGACCTGTTGCACTTGTCGCGGCGGGCGGTGCGCTGATTTTACGCCGAACAGGCGGTAACGTAAGGATAATTGTGCTGTCAGCGGCGGGTGTTTTATTGTTTGTTCTAAGTGTATTAACGTGGCGGCAGTGCCAAATCTATACGAACACCAGGACACTGTGGCAGGATACGCTCAATAAAAATCCGGACTCCTGGCTGGCTCACGGGCAAATCAGCAAGATGCTTTTCGAGCAGGGCAAATTCATTGAGGCGAAGCCCCATTTGGAGCAGGCGATTAAATTTTCATCGTATATGAAAACGGTCGATCCCATCGTTTATGCGGCCTTTGTTTACGATATGGGGATTGTTTTCGAGGAACAGGGCAGGTTGGATGACGCAATCAGCCATTACCAGAAGGCGCTGGATATTTCGGAGTCCTCGGCGGCTCATTATCGACTTGCCAGGTTATTGGCTAATCAGGGCAAAGTTGAGCAGTCGAGGCCGCATTTCCTTCGTGCGCTGGAGATGGCAAAGGCCGAGAAGAACAACGGCCTTACCGAGGGAATCTTCCGATGGCTGGAGTTATTGGAAAGAAAGAAGCAAACACTTTGATGGTCGAAAGCTTCGGCTCGTGATATTTGTTAAATTATAAAGGGCCACAGGAGTGTTTCTGTGGCCCTTGAAGCCTTGGTTCTTGGAGCAGTATATAAGTATATACGCATATACTTATATAGTATTAGGTTCTCTTCTCTTGTTTATCCGCCTCCGGCGGGTAAACCACACTTTCGTCGGGTAAACTTCGGCGGGTGATTCCGCATTGTTTTGAAATTGTTTTTTGGAGCTTTGAATTTGTTTCGGATTTCGAGTTTAGGATTTCGGATTTTTAATCTTATTTTCGTGTCTTCGTGGTAAAATCTTTTACTATGTCCACCGCAAGCATAGTCAGTATCGGCAACGAGCTTCTCATCGGCCACACGACCGACACAAACGCCGCGTTTATTTGTCAGCAATTGCTTTCAATCGGCGTCTCCGTTGTCAGCGTTTATACCGTCGGCGACGACATCGGCCAAATCGTCCTCGCACTGAAACGCGCAACCGATGACGCCGATATTGTCGTCGCAACGGGCGGCCTGGGCCCAACCGACGATGACCTGACACGCCAGGCGTTCGCGGAATTGCTCGACGCCAAATTACAACTCGATTCGACCTTGCTGGAAACAATCCGCCAATTCTTCGCCAAAAGGGGATTGCAGATGCCGGAAAAAAACGCCATTCAGGCCCACATCCCCGCCGGCGCACAGCCAATCGAAAATCCCATCGGCACCGCGCCCGGAATTTGCGCCCGATTTCAACAGAAGATATTGTTTGCTCTGCCCGGCGTGCCTGTCGAAATGAAGCAAATGTTTGAAGCGTCAGTCCTGCCGCGCCTGAAGCAGCAGGGGGGCAAGGGATTTACCGTGGTCAGAAAAATCAGGTGCTTCGGCGCGGGCGAATCTGTAATCGCGGAAAAGCTTGGCAATCTAATGGGCCGACAAAGGAACCCTCTTATCAATTCAACCGTTGATTCAGGCGTTATCACTCTTCACGTCGTCGCCGACGCAAAAACAAAACGACAAGCCGAACAGTTGACCAAAAAAGATATTGAACATTTAAAGTCGCTTCTCGGCGACCTCATCTTCGGCACTGATGACCAGACGCTGCCGGAAGTGGTAGGGGGGCTGTTGACCCAAAAGCACAAGACGATAGCCATCGCTGAATCCTGCACGGGCGGACTTCTTGCCAAACTCCTTACCGACATCCCCGGCTCCAGTGCATACTTCACTCACGGCTGGATAACCTACAGCGATAAAGCCAAGACCGAACAGCTCGGCATTGCACCCCGCGCAATCGAAAAAAATGGAGCGGTCAGCGAGCAGGTCGCTTCGGCGATGGCGCTCGCCGCTCAGCAAAAAGCCCGCTCCGATTTCGCAATCGCCATAACGGGTATCGCAGGCCCGACCGGCGGAACCGAACAAAAACCTGTCGGTCTTGTATATATCAGCGTAAGTTCCGATAATAACTGCCAAACCAAACGATTTCTCTTTTCACATACAAGAGATATAATCAGGCATCGAGCGGCGTTGACGGCGCTGAATATGCTTCGTTTGGCGTTGAAGGATTGACTTGTTGCCGATTAAATGCTATAATGAAAATGCTGTAAACTGCACATTAGATGCGGGTGTATATGGCTAAGACAACACGCAGACATTTGGGGGAAATACTATTCAAGGCGGGACTGGTCGAAAAACAGGTCCTCATCGATGCCATCAAGACCAGCCAGGCAAACCGCAAACGCCTCGGACAGGTCCTGCTCGACAAGGGCCTCATAGATGAAGAGACCCTTACAAAAGCCATCGCCAAACAATTCGGCCTGAAGTACATAAACCTCGATACTACACCAGTGCCACCCGATGCCCTGAAGCTCATACCTGAAGACCTCATCAAGAAGCACAACGTCCTGCCCCTCGGTGTGGATAACGGCCGGCTGAAACTCGTCATCACGGACCCGATGGACCTCGATGCGATGGACGCCGTCAGGTTCCGAACCAACAAGGAGCTCGAATGCTATGTCGCCAGCCCTTCGAGAGTCCGCTCTTTCATCGCTGATACGCTTGAGCAGGGGGGGGCCGAAGAAAGCAACAGGTTAAAACACAGCATCGACGCGACTGCCGCCGAGCTTGCCGAAGCCGGCCACGAGCTCCAGGCCGAAGTCCTCAGGGCCGGCCAAGTCGCAGGCCACGATGACGGCCCCGTTGTTCGACTCGTCAACCTCATCATCGATACCGCCGTCAATATGCGGGCAAGCGACATCCACGTCGAACCAATGACCGACAGGGTCCGTGTCAGATACCGCCTCGACGGTGTCTGCTTCGAAAAAGACACCATACCGAAGAACATGCAGGCGCCGCTCATTGCCCGACTAAAAATTCTGTCCGGTATGAACATAGCCGAAAAACGGATTCCGCAGGACGGTCGTATCAAACGCACCATCGGCAGCCAGGACGTTGACTTCCGCGTCTCCGCTCTCCCGGGCAACCACGGTGAAAGCATGGTCCTTCGTATCCTTCGCCCGGACGCCGTCAATATCGGTATTAAGGCGCTTGGTTTTGAGTCCGACGACTACGACCGCTTCCTGCGCATAATAAAAAGACCAAACGGCATCTTCCTCGTAACAGGCCCCACCGGCAGCGGCAAAACGACCACCCTTTACGCCGCTTTGCAAGAGCTTAACAAGCCCGACAAGAAAATCATCACCGCTGAAGACCCCATCGAGTACAGCTTTGCCGGGATTAACCAGGTCCAGGTCAAGGAGGATATCGAGCTAACCTTTGCAAGAATCCTCCGGGCAATGCTTCGGCAGGCGCCCAATGTAATCCTCGTGGGCGAAATTCGTGATGGTGAAGTCGCCGACGTTGCCATCCAGGCCGCCCTTACCGGCCACCTTGTCTTCAGCACACTCCACACCAACGATGCCCCAAGTGCCATCACGCGTCTGATTGATATGGGCGTTAAACCGTTCCTTGTCGCAAGCTCCATTCAGGCCATTATGGCACAGCGTCTGGTGCGAGTAATATGTAAGAACTGCAGAACCGTCGATAAAAACCCCGACCCCCAATACCTCCGCCTGCTTGGTATCACCCCCGAAGACATCAGGAAGCAACCCATCTACAAAGGCGAAGGGTGCAGCCAATGTCATAATATCGGGTACAAGGGGCGTATAGCCATATTTGAAATGGCCGAGCTTAATAATGAAGTAAGAGAGCTGGCATTCACAAAGGCACCCACAGTCGAGCTGCGAAAGGCCTGTGTCGCCAGCGGTATGAGACCCCTTATGGAGGACGGCAAAATAAAGATATTCAGGGGAGTTACAACGCCGAGCGAGGTCGCAACCGTAGCCCAGACCGAAGGCGTAATCCTTTGATTCATCTGTCTTTGCAGGAATAACGAAATGGCAACAGTCAATATAGACCGCCTGCTTCAGGCCTGTATCACAATGGGGGGCTCTGATATTCACATAACCGTCGGCCGACCTCCCGTGCTGAGGGTCGATAGCCGACTACGCTCACTCGAAACCAAGGTTCTTGAACCCGACGATACCTTCGCCCTGATGAAAAGCATCACCCCGGAACGAAACCAGCAGGAGCTTCAGGAAGAAGGCGGCACTGACTTCGGCTTTGCCTACGGCGAGGCGGGGCGATTCCGTGTCTCCGTCTTCAAGCAGAAAGGCAACGTCTCCATCGTCCTTCGTCTTATTCCATCCAGGATTTTGACCTTCGAGGAGCTTGGTTTGCCCAAAATCTGCGCTGCCCTGTGCCGCAGGCCGAGGGGTTTGTTCCTTGTGACCGGCCCGACAGGATGCGGCAAAACCACCACGCTGGCCACAATGATTAACTACATAAACGAAAACCTTGACCGCCACATCGTTACCGTCGAAGAACCCATCGAGTATTACCACTCCCATAAAAAGTCCATCATTAACCAGCGTGAGGTCGGAGTAGATGTCCCGAGCTTCAGCGAGGCCCTGCGCCGAGTGCTGAGAATGGATCCCGACGTCATCCTCGTCGGCGAGTTGCGAGACCTTGACACAATGGAGAACGCTGTTCGTGCGGCTGAAACAGGCCACCTGGTCTTCAGCACGGTCCATACGACAAGCGCCGCCTCAACCGTCACAAGAATCATCGATGTATTTCCCGTTGACCAGCAGGAGCAAATGCGAGTCCAGTTGAGCAGTAATCTCATAGCGGTGTTAAGCCAGGCCCTATGCCCATTAGCCACCGGCAAAGGCCGGGTAGCCGCATACGAGTTTATGGTCGTTACGCCGGCTATCGCCAACCTTATCCGCGAAAACAAGACCTACCGTATTGATTCAAGCATACAAACCGGCAAGAAACTCGGTATGCAACTGCTGGATGACCATTTGTGGCAGTTATACGAGTTGGGCAAGATTACGCTGACCGAGATGCTTGACAAGGCCCGTCAGCCTGCTGACCTGCACGATAAGGCGATGGCTCGTCTTAAGGGCCTTAAGCCGCATGAAAGACCGCCGACAGAGGGAGAAGAAGATTTCGGGCCTATCCTGAGAACATAGTGAGGGAATCAGGGTATCGAAATACTCGGATATCAGTGTTGCTGATAAGGGGATTATATAAGACCTAAATTATAGTAAGGAAGGTTTAATTGTCTCACTAACCGTATGTCTAAGTGCTAATTCCTTGACACATCAGGTATTAGAATCGTATAATAGATAGTGACGGGATATCTCAGATTGAGGCAAAGTAGTAAGGACAGAAGTTATGGAAAAGTTGCCACCAATCGAACAATTACGGGGCAGACCCATTGGCCGAGTGCTGATAAAGATGGGACTTCTGACGCGCGAAAAGGTCCACCAGTGCTTGGAAATCCAAAAGCAACGACAGAAGCAAGGGCATAAGAATGTCCCTTTAGGAGGCATTTTTGTTGAATTAGGACTTGTGGATGAAAGGCATCTCAATATCGCACTGGCCGCCCAGCGGGGAATGGAGAATATAAATCTCGACGGCCTTGACATATCGCCGGATGTGCTTGGGAAAGTGCCAGGCCAGATGGCTAAGACATACCGCGTTTTACCTATAGAATTCAAGGCCGAATCAAACGAGCTGGTCGTGGCGGTTGACAAGGCCGACAATTTTCGAGCCACGGACGACTTAAGCTCGTTGCTCGGCTTAAAAGTAACCGCACAAATTGCCGACTCACAGGCACTCGATGCGGCGCTGGCCAAATACTATCAGCAGCGTGATGAAGGGGAGGGCATAAATGAACTTATCCATGAGATTCAGGAGGACGGCTTCTTAGCAGAATTTGAGGGGCGCAACCAAAGCATCGACCTTGATGAACTAAAGGAGCTTTCGGAATCGAATCCCGTAAGGAAGCTTCTTAATCTTGTGCTGATGCAGGCCATCCGTGACAAGGCATCCGACGTTCACTTTGAGCCGTTTGAGAAGGAATACAAGATGCGGTATCGAATCGACGGCGTGCTATACGAGATGGTGCCTCCGCCGAAGCACATCGCTACCGCAATCAGCTCCCGGATAAAGGTTATGGCCAACTTAGACATCGCTGAGCGGCGATTGCCTCAGGACGGCCGAATCTCTCTTACCGTCCAGGGCAACCCCGTTGACCTTCGTGTCAGCGTGCTACCCACAATGTTCGGCGAAAGTGTAGTGCTGCGTATTCTTGACCGGAGCCAGTTGCAGTTAGACGTTGAAAAATTAGGACTCAGAACCAATGAAGTGAAAATCTTGCGGCAGCTTATCCATAAGCCCAATGGCATCATCATTATAACAGGCCCCACCGGTTGCGGCAAGACGACAACGCTTTACGCGGCATTAAGCGAGCTTAACGACATTGAGACCAAGGTAATCACCACCGAGGACCCGATTGAATACGATATTGACGGTGTGATTCAGGTCCAGATGAAGCCCGACATCGGTGTGACGTTCGCGAAGTGCCTGCGTTCCATCCTGCGTCAGGACCCGGATGTCATAATGGTGGGCGAAATCCGCGACCTCGAGACGGCCGAAATCTCCGCCCAGGCCTCGCTGACAGGCCACATTGTCTTCACCACGCTGCACACCAACGACGCGCCGAGCTCCATCGCCCGGCTTCTCGACCTTGGCATTGAGCCGTTTCTTGTTACAGCGACGTTAGAAGGCATTGTCGCTCAGCGGCTGATAAGAAAAATTTGCGAGCACTGCAAGACACCTTTCGAGCCGACCGAAAGTCAGCTTATGGAGCTTGGACTTACGTTAAATGACGTTAAAGGCAAGCAGTTCTATTACGGCAAGGGCTGCTCGAGGTGCAATAACACCGGATACAGGGGTCGGACCGGTATTTTTGAGATAATGACCTTCAACGACGAGATACGCGAGCTGATTATGAACCACGCCTCCACCAACATTCTGCGGACAGCCAGCCAAAGGGCCGGTATGAAACTGCTTCGCGATGCCGGACTGGCTGCTATTTATGACGGCGTTACCACGATTGACGAGGTTGTCAAGGAGACGATAGCTGAAGGTGACTAACATAGGTATTTGGAAGTGTGACTTATGGCCGTATTACAAATTCGGTCAACATTGGTTAGGAGGTAATTGATATGCCGCTGTTCAAATATGAAGCGCTCGATTCTCAGGGGGTGGCGATAAAAAATGAGGTCGAGGCACTAAGCCAGAAGGAGGCGGTCAGCAAGATAAGAAACATGGGCTATTTCCCCACGAAGGTCATCGCCGCCGGTGGTGCCAAGAAGATTGCCGCCGCTGCTGCCGCCAAACCGAAACGCAGGCGAGGGGCAGGCGGCAGAGTCGCAGTCAAAAGCATTACGCAGTTCGCCAGACAACTGTCCACCCTTCAGGACGCGGGGCTACCCATCCTGAGGTCTCTGCGAATTCTCGAGGAACAGCAAAAAGCCGGGACATTCAAGCGCATTATCGGCTACGTCGCCGACGAAATCGAGGGCGGTGCCACACTGTCTGAGGCACTGAGCAGATTCCCCCGATGCTTTGACCGGCTGCTGGTCGGCATGGTGGCGGCGGGCGAAACGGGCGGCGTGCTCGACCTGATTCTGTCCCGTGTCGCTGACTTTATGGAGAAGGCACAGAAACTCAAATCGCGCGTCAAGGGCGCAATGATTTACCCAATCGTCGTTCTTAGCGTTGCCTTTGCCATCCTTTTGGGTCTGATGACCTTCGTCATCCCCAAGTTTGAAGACGTGCTCAAAGAGATGGTTCAGGGCGATCTGCCCGCAATTACTCAAATCGTGCTTGCTGCCGCCTCCTGGATTGCCAAGGACTTTGGCTGGGTCGTCCTGCTCGGCGTGCCCTTCGCCTTCATCTTTGTGACCCGGCTTGTCAGGCGGTTCCGCGTCGGTCGATACATCCTCGACAGCATACGGCTCAGAATGCCCGTCATTGGCCAGCTATCGCGCAAGGTTGCCGTCACCCGCTGGACCAGGACCCTCGGCACCCTTATCGGCGCAGGCGTCCCTATACTCGACGCCATCAACGTAACGAGCGAAACAGCCGGCAATGAAGTGTTCTCCAGAATGCTCATTAACGTCCAAAACTCCATCAGGCAGGGCGACACCTTCGCCGCGCCGCTGCGGCAGTCCAAGACCGTTGACCTCATCGTTACTAATATGGTCGCCGTCGGCGAGGAAACGGGCGACCTCGACAAAATGCTGCTCAAAGTCGCCGACAACTACGACGAGCAGGTTGATGTCCTCGTTGCTTCGCTGATGCACCTGCTCGAACCGATTATGATTATTTGTCTCGGCTGCATCGTGCTGACCATCGTGCTGTCGATATTCCTGCCGATGATTAAGATTATTACCAGTTTGCAGGTAGGGTAAAACCGAACCAAAAAACCAGCATCAAATCAAGTTTTCAAGGAGTATCACAATGAAACTGATTGCTGACAACTCAAATAGAAAGCCCGGCTTTACCATAGTTGAGCTGCTCACCGTTATGAGCATAATCATAATCCTTATCGGGCTGCTTGTCCCGGCCCTCAACCGCGTCAGGCGCTACGCCCAGCAGGTAAAGCAGAAGGCCCAGTTCCACGCCATCAGTATTGCGCTCGACCTTTTTAACGCCGAAAACGAGGGCTACCCTGATTCCAATGAGAGAGACGACCTCGGCGTTCCTTACTGCGGCGCGATGAAACTGTGCGAGGCAATGGTAGGCCAGGACCTCAGGGGCTTTAATCCCACTTCTCGCTTCAGACGCGAGGGTTATCCTAATTTAACACCGCCGCCGGCGCTCTGGGTTGGTATGCCATACCCGCCGTTCAATACCTGCGGCGGAGGTCTGGACCCAATATGTTATGCCGATAACATCAAATCAAGAAAGTTGTACCTGCAGCTTGAAAATGCAAACGCATATCAAATCAGGAACATATATGCACTGTCAGTTATCAACAGCCACAATTTTGACCCCAACACTTTTGTCCTGTGCGACGTCTATAACCGCATTACCAACCAAAGCACCGGCAAAAAAATCGGGATGCCGATTCTCTACTATAAAGCACACCCGACAAACACTCAGCACGCCTACAACAGCAATCCGGTAACAAGCGAACAGGTAAATATCTACGACTCGTGGGACAACCAGAACCTTGTTGACCTGGGGATGCCATGGACGACGGCGGCGCACCCGATGGGCAGCAGCGGCACAACGACAAGCGGCGCCCCGGCTGACCCGCGGATATTCTACGATAAAACTACTAATCCCAATATCCCCGGCGGGTCCTGGCCCTACAGGCAGGATTCATACATCCTGATTTCAGCCGGGTTTGACGGCGAATACGGAACAACCGACGACGACTTCAACTTCGGTGAATAACGCGCACTTTGCGGAATAGTTCGACAAAGCTCACTATCCTGAGCGTAGTCGAAGGAAGGATAACGGCGATGAATAAGTGTAAGGCGTTTACAATCATCGAACTGCTGACCAGTATGGTCATCATCGTTTTGTTAGTGGGCATCCTGCTGCCGTCAATCACAATGGTCCGCCGGATGGCCAAGGAGACGGCCCAAAAGGCCCAATTTGCCGCCATTGATATGGCGCTGGACGCCTTCAAACAGGATTATGGCGACTACCCGCCTTCTGACTGGCAGGAGGGCACCGGTTCCGGTCGTGTCTATTGCGGCACCCAGAAATTAACCGAGGCGCTGCTCGGCTGGGACATCCAGGGCTTTCATCCCAAGACCGTCTGGCGACGCGATGGTTACTCAGGAGCTGGCCTGCCTGGTACCCTAGGTACTGAATTGACATATGATCCACTCAGGAACAGAGGCACCTCCACCCTTTTCGAGAGAAGGGGGCCTTACCTTGAGGTCGCAAAGACCAACGTCTTTCGTCTCGGGAATAGTCCTGTCGCAAATGCCAACGACGGCCTTTATAACCTCTCCGGCAACCTAAACTTCGACTCGATGAGGTCAAATTTCGTAATCTGCGACGTCTTCGGCGTCAAGAAGATAACAACAAAGATTACGTTCACTAACGAGACCGTTACTACTATGGCAGGCAGCCCAATCCTTTATTACCGGGCGAACACCTCTAATAAAACTCTTCAGGGTATCTACGACTGTAACGATAATCTTGCTATTATTCAGCTCGGCAAACTCCCCGCCGGCGGCGCTCATACGCTCACATGCAGTTATTTTTATGACCCGGCATATAAAATCGTTGATAAAAATATTCCTTACTTGACCCCTAGCCGGCGGTGGCCGAACAGGCCTGATTCTTACATATTGATTTCCGCGGGGGCGGACCACGAGTTCGGAACTAAAGACGACATCCTTAACTTCTAAGGTTGCTCCCGCCTTGGGGAAACAGTCGATGAAATCCGGCTCGATAAAATCCGGCTTTACGCTCATCGAGATGGTGCTTGTCATCTCGATTATCGTCATCCTTGTCTCGATGGTAATCGGCGTCGCCAAACGTATGGATGACCAAGCCAAGGAGCGGCTCTGCAAAAATACCCTAACACTGGTCGGCAACGCCCTCGAACAGTTCCGCGACTTCGGCTACGAATACAAAGACGCCAATTATGCGGGCCTTGTCTTCCCCCTCGATTGCAACAACTTCGGTGACGTGGGACTTCAAAACACATTCCGTAATGCCATATATCCGCCTGCTCCGCCATCGATATTGGTCATCATCGCAGGAGGCGCATACGACCTCAATTTTTCTGGCAGCGCGGCGATGTATTTTATCCTGAGTCAAGTGCCCGTTTGCCGGACCACGCTCGACAAAATCGACAAGTCGCTCCTGACAGCCATCGGTACTGACGGCTATCCAATAAAAATCGAAATAGCAGTCTCCGGCGTTATTGCTTTCGAATACCCATTCACAAGAATCATCGACCCCTGGGGGACCACCCTGCGCTATGATTATTATGATGATTACATTGTCAGTTTCGTTCCTATGACTTATCCCAACCAGACCACGAAAAAGACGTTTCCTGTTATTACATCAGCCGGGCCGGATAAAAAGTTTGGAACAAATGATGATATCTCCAATATCCAGCAAAAATGAAAAAGACACGGATTAACACTTTTGATACTTGTCCTCTGAAGCTTCAGCGAAGGAGGATTAGACACTTATGGCGCAGGTTGCGTTGGTCGTCTTTCGGTTGCGCTGCTCGTTTCGTCAATCGTCAGGCGGTCACGTCTGAGGCGCCGTTCTACGGTTTACGCAACCCCAACGAGCCGCGTAACCGCAACCGTTTTACGAGTCGTAGCGGTTTGACGCTTCCAGAAATGACGGTGGTCATCGGCATAGCCGCCCTGATGGTCGCATTGACTATCCCCGCCGCGAATATGCTTCTTAACTCATTCGAATCCGAAAGTGGCACAAAGACAATAATTAGCTCCGCCCTTGCCTCCGCCCGTGCAATAGCCGCCAAAGAGCAGCGTTACGCCGGCATCCGCTTCCAGAAACGCTACGACCCCACCAACCCCGACAACGCTTCGCAATATATCATCTTCATCGTTTACGATTTTGACCGCACCGGCCTTGCCAATGGCTTCCGCGCAGTTGACGGCATCCAGCCGATCAAACTGCCCGACTCGATTGGTGTTATGGACCTCCGTGTTCGTCGAAATCACGGCATCAGTTCGCAGGATGCTCAGGATACAGACGATGAACCTGTCCAGCAAAGTTACCTCGATAATCCTGTCTATCTTGATGACACAACCGCCTTTTCTGTGATTTTTTCCCCGAGCGGCAAAATGGTAATACACGAAGTCCGGCTCAGAAACAGAGATGGCGTTTATCAGCCAGACAACAGCAATCCCAATCCGAATAAGCATTCTATGGATGACATTTTCAATTCTCCGTCGAACATTACTAACTACCAAATTGGAATGTTTGTCCAGGATGACTATGCTCAATCCGGCCTAGGCTCGGAGTTCAGTCGAAGCAGCTTTGTTATCTATGACAAGCACTTGTTCAACCAAATGAATAACTCTCAGAGGTATAATTATTTATACGGCCTGAAAACTGTTTTCATTAACCCTTACACAGGAACTATTATTAACGAAAAATAAAAACCTAAATGAGGAATAGAGGATAATTATGAGAAGTCGTAAATCGATTATACTTGTCGGTATTGTTTGTCTAACAATTTGCAGTCTTGCTCTGGCTGGCAGTAATCTTGACCCAAACCTGTACCCTAACCTCAATGGAGACGAAATAATTAATTTTACCGACTTTGCCCTGATGGCAAACAACTGGCTGCTGACGGATGATGGACTTGCAGGTGATTTTGATGACAGTAATTTGGTGGATTATAACGATTTATCATCGATTGCGAATTACTGGCTTGAGGGCCCGCCTCCGCTAACGGTCTTCGAAAAATTCAAGGCGGCCTTGGCTGCCGGCGATGTCAATAAGGCCCTCACTTTTATTTCGGAGGCACCGAGGGACAAATATAATCATATTTTCCAAATCATTGAGCCGAACCTGCTGGCTTATGTTGCTGGTATGGGCGATTTAATTTTTGATTCGGAACAGGACGGAGAAGTTAAATATGAAATGCGGAATCAGGTCGGTTCGGCGACATATCTCTTCCCAGTAATTTTTATAAAAGACGAAGACGGAAGCTGGAAAATATACAACTTCTAAGTAATAGGCGAAATATATGGGAGAAAAAAACAAAAATACCATCGTCTCGCTTGGCCATATAATAGTTTATGTGGCGTTCTTCCTCTTTGTGTTTTGGGTTGGTTTTGTTTTATTCATGTGGGTAGTTGTATCACAACAGGCCTTAGTAAAGATGCTTTGGCACCCTTTAGTTATGGTGGCGATTTTGGGATTTGACTGCTCCTGGGTAATAGCAATGAAGTTTTGGTCAAAGAAACCCCTGCAGACAAAGGTGATTTATACGCTGTTGTTACTTACGGTTTCTTGTTCATATTTTGCGTGTTGGATATACGGCCAGATTGCAGGTGGTATGCACTATTGAAAAGATAAAGAGCATAATGGTTTAGATTCAGTTAGGGAATAGACAATGAGAAATTTTATATTGCTGCCACTTATCGTTATTATTGGGATGAATCATCAAGTGTTTGGGTGGGAAAACATCGCAACGCACCCGGCAATAACCGAAAAAGCTGTTCGGTCTAACTCCAGTTTAGATGGCTATTTGAAGACATATCTCGACCTTCCAAATGGTATAGATACGAACCTACTGACGTTATGGGATATGTTCAGTGTTCCGAGATTTCGTAATATAGAACCGAATAAGCCGATAAAGAGCATTTCAGAGTGGATAAAGGCCGGGAGCTTGATAGAAGATGAGGATGGACATTTATTTATCCCACCATTCAGGCCCAGGCATCATTTTCATGACCCGTTGAGAAATGCAGGATTAGATAATTACACTGACCACCCATTTTGGACGGGCGTGCCCTCATTATTTCCTATATCTTGGATTCCAGTTGGAGAATCGGCTATTTATTGGGGGACAGAGGGAAGGAGTTCACGCTGGGAACCAAAAGTGAATGAGGATACATGGAAGGATGCAAGAAATGCGTTTTACTATTCTCTGGTATATGAGAATAAAGGACAGCGTCAAGGGATGTTAGTTGAAACGTTTCTGATATTGGGTGAAGTAGTTCACCTGATTGAAGATATGGGTGTTCCTGCACACACAAGAAACGACTTTCTTGATGGGCACTACCGAAATTGTCTCAACTATGGCAATGACCTTGAGAAGTATGCAGAAGGACAGGTAAAATTAAATGGCAATCAGAGTCCGTGGTCGGGAAGTGGGCCTGTTGCTTTTGACAAACTTGCCAAGTACTTCGATGCAAACGTGTATTTGGGCGATTATCTCGGCGACGGCAATCTTCCGCCGAATACGTGGGGACTTTCCGAATGCAGCAATTATCAGTTTCTGTCTTTAAGCACGATGTTCGGCTGCACCGGGACTTTATATCAATTCCCGCATCCTGTCAAAGAGCACCTTGGGCCGGATATTCTTGTAACTGTGCCTGATGGCAACAAAGTATATTTCAACGGCTCAAACTACGGCGTTCCTCATATCGCCCGCGAATCTTACACGTATTTTTTCGCAACTGGCGAGCATTATTACGATACTGAGATAGACAACACTAATACCACTGATGACGTGGGTGTTTTTGAAGATTATGCAAATGTTACTGTCCCGCGAACTATTGATTATGCAGCCGGTTTGATGAACTACTTTTTCCGCGGAAAACTGAGCATAGAACAAATCGACTGTGATGGAAATAATATTGTGATTACAATCACCAACAAATCGAGCAACTCAGGAGTGAGCCAGATATTAAAAGGTGGAACCTTTACGCTATATTGGGACGATTCGTCAGGCAACAGAACGCCTGTGAGCAATTTTACTGTATATCGCCCGGGCACAGAGCCGGGAGATGGAAACGAATGGAATTCGGGAATCCAGATGAATTATGATGAATCAACAAAAGCGGTTCTCACACCGCCGGAGTCGAATGATGTCAACCAATATATTCTTGTCTATGAGGGAACAATCAGTGCGGACCCGAATTCGCCCGATTCGGATGACACAAGACAAATCGCCACAACGGTTCAGAAATTATGCAGTACTTGCTGTCAATCAATCTCTCCATGTCCTTGTGAATATAATCCTATAGAATGCACAACTTGCTCTTGGTTTGAACAAGGAAAAACTTCTTCATATTTGGCAGTAAAATTTGAAGGAATAAGAAATTGTTCAGATGGAAGCTTGCATCCAGCCAATGGAATATATTGTTTGGAAGAACAATTCGGGCATTGTCCTGTAGATGTGCCAGATAACACGCATTGTTGTTGGGCCGGTTTTAATAATACCAATTTTTATGCCGATGTTAGTGTCGGTATGGCACAATGGCAATATCCTCCTTACCCTGTCGTACCTGCAATACTCGTTCGGATATTTGAAGAAGAGCCAACTGGAGGTCTCGATGATACAATTTTATTTATTTACAGAGGTGAAGTGTTGGAAGATTTCGTTTGTTATAAATTACCTTTAAATCTTAATAGCATTCTTACCTGTTATACATTTGATGGAATTTCTTATGGCGGAAAAGTAACCATATGGAATCCCTGTGAAAATCCCTGTTTAAATTCCACGATTTGGATAAGTGGTCATAATTATATATTGAACGACAAAGTGAAATTAAGTGGTTCAGATGCTTTTTGCTACAAATGCTATGTTGCTCATTTGTCTGACTCTACAAATAGGCCTGGCAGTGGTGCTAATTGGCAAAACTACTGGATGTTGATTGATATTGGGATGTAAATATATTGTTGTAAAGAAGCTATTAAAATAGCAAGTAGAATTATGGTATCTGAATCGACTGAATCCGGTATTCGTCAACCCATACACAGGGACAATTGTTAACGAAAAATGAACGCCGAACATCAAATAACGAGTGACGAGGCACGAGTGACGAGACACGGTTTTTCCCTGACGGAGGTGCTTTTGGCCGTAGGGATACTGGCTGTCGGAATGCTTTTTATAGCGGGCGTGTTTCCCGTCAGTATTCATCTTACAACGATTGCCTCCGAACGCACAATCGCAGCGGTCGTCGCCGACGAGGCATTCGCAAAGATACAGCTCTTTGCCCACGACCCATGTTGTCTCCTTTATGCGGTAGATTTCCAGAATCCTCCTCCTTCTCCTCCTTTTCCTCTCCCACCTCCACCACCTCCGCCGCCACCTTTCTCGGTTTCTTTCGAAGACAGGGCTGACACAAAGCGAGCCCTTGTCATGGTTCCGTCGATAAATTTTCTTGAATTTTCCTACCCGTCAACTATCACGGACCCATCGCAGAAAAAGTACTGGTGGTCAGCCGTTTGCAGAAGCGTTGGCCCTACTGATGTTCGGGTTACCGTTTTTGTCAGTAGAAAGACCGGAGCCGCTACGACGTATTATATGAGAAATCCTCTTCCGCCTTTTGACCTTACAACGGACAACATCCAACCAGCCCCCGTTTTTGTATCTGTAACAGCCGGTGGCAGGGCGGATGAGCTTCAGATAAGTGATCCCCTTGGTTTGTCAAATTTCATCAATGACGGTTATACCATTGTGGACGACGAAACTGGCCAGATATATCGCGTTCTTGAACGACATACGCCGCCTAACGATAACGTTATCCGTCTCGACAGGGACTGGCAGGGGGGCACAACCGTCTGGGTTGTCCCGCCGCCGGTCGGCGGTGGCCGATGCCCCTGTATAGCCGTATATCAGAAAGTTATGCGTTTCTAATTTTGTCTATGAACCACGAACTACGAACGACGAACTACGAACGACGGGCGTTTACGCTCATTGAGATTGTCGTCGCCATCGGATTATTGGCGATTGTCCTCATTTTCGCCGGCTCCATCTTCAAATCCGGCATCGGCTCTTATCGTATCGCTACCGCCCAGGCCGAGATTATGCAAAAACTGCGTGCCATCACCGAGCAGCTCAACTCTGACTTCAAAGGCCTTCGCAAAGATGCACCGCTGTTTATATGGTTTCAGAAGGGTCTAAGCGGCCCCGACGACGCAAATCGTTTCGACCAGATTATGTTCTTCGCCGACGGCGACTTCCAGTCAACCAAGCTATGGCCGAACAAACCCATCATCGGCAATGTCGCCAGAATCTACTATGGCCAGACACAAAGCCCTAAAATCCTTGCTCGTCGTCAGCACATATCGACCGCCGACACGACTCTTGATGCTTGGCCGGATCCCAACAATTTTGCCACGTTCAATTTGGTTAATAATGATTTTTATGAGCACGACCGCATATCTCTGTCCCAGTGGCAGGCGCTGGCAAACGACCCTGCAATTCCCCTAAAAGTTGACCAGATAATCACTGCTTGTTTCGCCAATCCTCCGGCAGTTGATATTACCGATCCTAACACATTTCATTTGCTGATGACCGAGGGCGTGGGCAGCTTTTCGGTTCAGTGGAGCTATCTGTTTACGAACGCGGGGCAGACATTCATATACTGGTGGCCAAGCAATGACCCGGATGGCAACGGCAACTTTTCCGATTCCGATTTTGGCCCTGACCCACTCTCTATGATGCTCAATTCATTCGGCTTTTATTTTTATTCGGTCGCACCGACGGGCTGGTTCTCGTCCGATGGGGCTAAGGGAATTTATTATCCATCGGTTAAACCCGTCTATCCACAGGCACTGAAATTCACTTTCACTATTTACGACTCAAAGGGTGTCTTCAAGGAAGGCCAAACATTTACCCATATCGTTTATCTGGGTGACTAAGATGTTACAGAAGACAGAAGACAGAAGACAGAAGACGGAATACGGACCCGGCTTCGCTTTCAGCTTCGCCGTGGCAGGCAGAAGACCCTGCTTCGCTAAAGCTACGCAGGGCAGGCAGAAGACAGAACGGCTTCGCCGGGGTTCGGCGATTATCCTCGCCGTGGTGTTGACGTCGCTTCTTGCCATAATCGGCGTAATGTTTCTGCTTTCATCCCGTGTCGATTCCATCGCCACATCCGCCATCTCCGAAAACAAAGACCTCAATTTGGCCGTCGATACCGTCATCGCTCAAATATCCGAAGAGCTTTCCCTCGACGTCCCGGGTGTCGAACCAAATGGCGAGTACTACGACTACCCAGACGCTAACAATGCCTGGCTTGCCTGCCTCGAGCCATACCAGTCCGGCTCTAATTATTTTTGGCGACAAATAAGCAACGTCTATGACTTTTCCGGTTTCCCCTCTCAAAATGTGATTGCGAGAATCCTTCCCGACTATAATGACACACCTTCATTCGGTATTGGAACGGCTGCCGATGCCGACGGTGACGGTGTCAGCGATTCGATGTGGGTCAAAATCCCGAACAAAACCTCCGCCAAAGGCAAACCAATTTTCGCCGCCATTCGCATAATCGACAATTCCGGTATGCTCAACGTCAATACCGGCTTCAAATTCGACCCCAACAACGCAGATGGCTCAAGCCAAACACAAATTAATCTTATGGCCCTTTCCTGGCGATCACTTGACCCCAACTCAACGTATAATCCCGCAGAAGAGGGCTATTTGTTTCAGGCCAGAGCTCCAGCCAATCCCTCTCTTGGTGACTATGAGAGTTATGTCGTCTGGCAGTATGGCGAACCTTGTGGTCCTTATACCCCGTTTGATATCTCCGATGAGCTTGAAATGCGCAATAGATTTATCCTAAACCACTCAGGCATCGACACTCGCCTCGAAGACTGGGGCGGAGAATGGCGCAGCAACATTCTCTCGACTCCTGTTGACAGCGGCGGTACCCAATTAAAGAACTGGCTCCACAGAGCCGGTGGTTTTGGCGACCCTGACCCTGCCATTCCTCCTGACCCCTGCTATCCCTACGCCTACTACACCTACCGCCACATCGCCACGACATACAATCTCGACCGGATTATCGACCCAGCAGGCCAAAAAATGTTCAATATCAACTCGGCTTATTCGGCCAATAAATACGAAGTCCGCGACAGGATAGAACAGGCATTTCTTGCCGCCGGCCTTGACCCGGTCATATATGACCCGAACCAGATGGCCGTCAACCTAATCGACTATATCGATGCTGACGATGACGTTACCGTCATCGACGTAAATAAAATGGGAATGCCGGTTTATTACTTCGGCTTTGAAACACCCTGCATTTATATCTCAGAGCTTGCCCAAAGATTCATCCACTTCGATGCTAACACACTTGATGCCAAGTCTTACGCGATTGAACTCTATAAACCTTACTGGGAAGACCGGTTCCCTTCCACAGACCCAAACTATGCCTGGAGACTGTTTATCGTCGACACCAATACAGCAATACCCATCGTCTGGTCTGGGAGCCCGCGTTTTCACGTCATTGAATGGGTAGACTACAATGCTCCAATCGAGGTAAACTGGTCAGATGTCAACGGCCCCAACGATGTCAACGAACCGAACAACCCCCGCACTATCCAGTATTCTTACATCTCCTTCAGCGGCGGCGAACTCATAGAACTCCAGCGTCGTATCCCTGCCACTAGCGAATTTCTTACCGTAGATTACGTCTGGGTGCCGGGGCCCAATGACAGCGTCGGCTGGCTTAAAGTCTTTGACGTCAACGACATAAACGAAAAGGTACACAGCTACCAGCGGGACATCGGCGGCCTCAGCACCAATCCTAATAAACTCGTCAGAGGAAGACCAATAGCCATAGGGGCTGGTTTGTGGAGTTTGGACTTCGGAGACATTCCCCTGCCGAGCATAGGGGGGCCGAATCCGTGGGTTTCTCCTGAGGAGGCCCCTAATCCGCCATACACCAATCCAAACTTCATCATTCAGGCCCATCCGGAAAACAGGCCATTCACCAACGTCGGCGAAATCGGAAAGCTCTTCCGCAAAGAAGCTTACCGCCAAGTCACCAGGGTCGACTCCGATTTCACGGTAAAACTTGACTTGGCCGAGCCCGTTCTGCAGCGACTCTTCGATTACCTGACAGTCATCGACCCTTTTGAGCACGGTTATATTGACCCCAACAATCCGGAGACAAGAATCAAAGGCCGAATAAATATCAACACCGCGCCGTGGTTTGTCATCGCCCAACTACCTTGGGTATCGCAAAGAACCAATCAGGCCACTGATTATTTACTCGCTCGCTCGATAGTTGCTTATAGAGATAGAACTGCCATACCCGGCGCTGTGGATTATTCCACTCACTCGGGTCTGCCCGGTTTCAGAACCATCGGCGAGTTGATGGATGTTAATCAAATTGCCCCAACCGACCCTAACTCGTCTATCTTCGCATACGCAATCGACGGTATTGACCAGCCCGGTTATCCTGATTTAACCACGGATCCTTGCTTATTAGGCGATGGTGCAACCGATGATTTCGAGGAACGGGACGTTATTTTCTCCCGAATCAGCAATCTTGTTACAGTTCGCAGCGACGTGTTTACGGCCTATATCCTCGTCCGCATCGGCGTCGATGGCCCGCAAAAACGCATAGTTGCCATATTAGACCGTTCCCAAGTTACCCCTGCCGGCGGAAATGTGAAGGTTATTGCTATACAATCTGTCCCGGACCCCCGTTGATTTTTTATTTTCAATTTACTATTTATTATTTGAGGAATTCACGCTCAATGCCGTGCCTGGTGTCTTCTGTTAAATAGAAAATAGAAAATAATAAATAGAAAATCACTTCAGCACCGCCAGCATCTCCTGATAAACCTTCTTATTGGCTCCTACCGTTGCCAGTTCTTCGCCCTGGTACTTGTCCAGGTCGAAAGGAAACAGTTTGTTTCCCTTCCAGTCGCTGACAATCGCCCCGGCACATTCGGCAATCAACGCTCCAGCCGCGACGTCCCACAGTTTTGGACGGACAAACACTACCCCCACAAGAGAGCCCTTCGCTAAATACGCAAGCTGCAGGCAGGAGCTGCCTAAAGTTCGAGACCTCGCCCGCTCCATAAGTGTGATTACCCATTTCGGCACGCCGTTATCGAAGAAACTGTCCGTCCCGATGCTTGAGAAATTGTCGAACCCTTCGTCGCTGACGTTAATTCGCCTGCCGTTTAGTTGCGCATTGTCGCCTTTGACACCAGTATACATCGAATCCGTCGCCGGGTCATAGACCACACCCACCACCGGCTCACCCTCATACATTGCCGCAATGGCTACTGTAAACAAAAGCATTCCCTTCGCAAAATTGGTCGTTCCGTCTATCGGGTCGATGGCCCACCAGACTCTTCTGTTTCCCCTCGGCGGCTGTTTGAACATCCCGCCGGCGTTTCCTTCCTCCGCTACAAATCCGTCGTCCGGATACGTCTCCTTTATCCGCTCGATGATTATCTGCTGACAAATCACATCCGCCTGTGTCACGAGCTGGTCCGGGCTTTTCACCGATGTCTTGACATAGCTTATCTCCTCCATTGCCCGTTGCCCCGCCAGCCGGGCCGCCACCACCGCCGTTTCCAGCATCCTGCTCAAATCCGTCTGTTCAAGCTTCATACGCCTTTCCTTTCTTGACGCGACCTGCAAATGCCGCTATTTTAACGCCCCTATGGGACTAAGCCAACAACCATCCTCGTCAAAGTTGTTTCTGCGTGCATCCGCCCGCCGGCGCATTACAGCCGTCCTTGTCTTTCTCGCCATCGCCGCCGTCTTCCTGCTCGCCTGGCTTATGGGTCGCTATCACATCACGCTTTACCCCTTCCCCTGCGGCTTCAAACAACGCTTTGGCCTGCCTTGCCCAACCTGCGGTATGACCACCGCGGTGCTGTCCTTTGCCCAGGGCCAGATAATCCGCTCTTTTTACATCCAGCCCGCCGCTGCCTTTTTCTGCGTCCTGGCGATTGTTACGGCATTTTTTGCTTTGCTTACCGCCTTTTTTGGGGTATACTCTCCTGCCCTTGAGCGGCGGCTTGCCTCGCTGAAACTGCGATACATTGTCGCCGCACTATTGCTTGTTCTCGCTGCCGGCTGGGCCGTCACACTCGCAAGGGCATTGGCTGAAAACGGCAGTTACTGAACCTGGGTTGACCAAATGAAGCCGAGACAACAAAAAATTGTCATCACTACCCGCCTGACCTGGCTGGTGCTTCTGGCCTGTGCCGGATTGCCCGTCCTCTGCTTTCAGGCCGGCTGCCAGCTCGCCGGTATGGCCGCCGTTCTCGGCTCCCCAACCGATTCCGAAACCAAAAGTATTGCTGAATACAATCTTGCACAGCACAAGGGGCAGAAAATCCTCGTCCTCGTTGACCAGCCCGCTTACCTCAATGCCCACCCAAACCTTCGCTACTTCGCCACTGACACAATAAACAAGATGCTTCAGAAGCGGGATAAAATCAAACCCTCGCTTCTTATTGACTACGAAAAGCTCGCTGAATATCGCTCCAGCACATCCGATTTCTCGCTGCTTTCCCCTGAGCAGGTCGGCTCCGCACTGAGTGCTGATTTGGTTCTGCTTGTCATCATAAACGATTATCAGGTTCGTGAAGTGGCCGGAGCCGGCTATTACAGCGGTTCGCTTGATGCTCAGGCCGCTCTTTTCAAGGTCGCCACGGGAGAAAAACTCTGGCCGACGCTTGAGCAGGTCAAAATTGTCCAGGTCGGGTTCGAAGCCGAGCGACGGGGTCCCGACGCCGCAGCCGTCCGCCTCGCCCTTGCCGCCGGTCATTGCATCACAAGGTATCTTTACGATTGCCCGAAAAACCAGTTTAAGATTTCCGACGAACGGACCGCCATAGGGTGGGAAAAGTAAAAAATAAACCACTAACAGTAACTTTTTTGGGGTCACTAAATGCTCAAGGTTCTTATCACGGACAAACTTGCACAGGAGGGCATCGACCTGCTCAAAACTATGGGCGACGTCGAAGTCACCGTCAAAACCGGCATAAGCGAGGATGACCTTGCAAAAATCATCGGCGAGTATGATGGCCTGATTATCCGAAGCGGCACCAAAGTCACCGCAAAGGTGCTGGCCAGTCCCGGCAGGTTCAAGGCCGTCGCTCGCGCCGGCGTCGGAGTCGATAACGTTGACGTAAAAGAGGCCACGCGAAAAGGCGTCCTCGTTATGAATACCCCAGGCGGAAATACCCTAAGCGCCGCCGAGCACACTATGACACTGATGCTCGCTATGAGCCGGCACGTCGTCCCCGCCTGCAACTCGCTCAAAGCCGGCGCCTGGGACAGAAAAAAATACGAGGGTAACCAGCTCAATAACAAAGTCCTCGGCGTTATCGGCCTGGGCAGAATCGGTATGGCGGTCGCCAAAATGGCCGCACAGGGCTTCAATATGAAAGTCCTCGGCTACGACCCCCTTGCCGTCCCGCCAGAAGCAGAAAAAATAGGCGTTGAAATGACCGACAAGCTCGAAAAAATCTTCAAAGAGTCCGACTACATCACCGTCCACGTGCCCAAAAACGAGCAGACCCTCAATATGATTAACACCGACCAAATTAAAATGATGAAGCCGACCGTTCGGCTCATTAACTGCTCCCGCGGCGGCATCATCAACGAAGACGCTGTTTATCAGGCCCTTGCCGAAAAACGCATCGCAGGCGCCGCGCTCGACGTATTCCCCAAAGAGCCGCCCGAGGATAAGCGCTTCGCTCAGTTCGATACCTGCCTCGTCACCCCGCACCTCGGCGCAAGCACGGAAGAAGCCCAAATCGAAGTAGCCGTTGAAGCCGCTGAAATTCTCGTCGATGCGCTCCGAGGCGGCTCAATAAGGAACGCAGTCAACGCACCATCCACCGCCGGCGCCGTCCCGCCGCTGGTCGCAAAGTATGCCGAGCTTGCCCGTCGAATCGGTGTTGTGCTCAGCACCATTGCACCCGGCCAAATCAAGCAGCTCCAGGTCGAGTATCGCGGTAAAATCGCCGAAGCGCCCGTCCAGGCCGTAACGCTCAACTTCGCTATCGGACTGCTCCAGAAACATTTCGAAATGCCCCTCAATATGGTCAACACCCCTGTCCTTGCCAAAGAACGCGGCATCAGCATCGATGAAACCAAAAACCCGACGCCCAAAGACGTCGCATCCAGCTTCTCCGCAAAAGTCGTTACCGACAAGGTTACACGCACCGTCACCGGCTCGGTCTTCGGCGAAAAATTGCTCCGAATCATCGAAATCGACGGCTTCGACGTCGAAATGACGCCGCAGGGCGCCGTTATCGTTATCTTTAACGCGGACAAACCAGGAGTCATCGGCGCCGTCGGCACGCTGCTGGGCAAACACAAAATCAACATCGGCACGATGGGCGTCGGGCAAAAACTCGACCAGCAAAAAGCGGTGCTGGCCGTCTCGCTCGACAAGACCCCGGACGTGGATACCGTCGATGACCTCCGCAAGCTCGATTTCGTCAACGAAATTTATACCTGCAAGCTCGACTGATTTGCTGCTTACGCTGCGACTGGGCAATTGTCTATGGCTGGCGAATTGATAATAACCGTTAGCGGCCTGAGAGGCATCGTCGGCGAGAACCTCACGCCGGAAGTCGCTGCCGCTTACGGCCGCGCCTTCGGGACGTTTCTGTGCTCGAAAACCGCCGGGGAGGCCAAGTTATCTGTTTGCATCGGCCGCGACTCACGGCCCAGCGGCCAATCGCTCGCCGCCGCCGTCGCCGCGGGCCTCGTTGCAACCGGCATCGATTGTATCGACCTCGGATTAGTTACCACCCCGGGCGTCGGCATTATGGTTCGGCACCTCGCCTGTGCAGGCGGCGTCATCGTAACCGCTTCGCACAACCCCGCAGAATATAACGGTATTAAACTTCTTTTAGACAACGGTATGGCACCGCTTCCCGATACTGCCGAGCAAATCAAAAGTATCTTTCTTGGGAAAAACCTCACCCTCACTGAACCCCGCAACCTCGGTAAAATCACCGGCAACGACCAGACAGATGCCGTTCACATCGCCAAAGTTCTTCGCATTATTGACCAAAAGGCAATCGCTGAGAAACGCTTCACCGTCGTCTTGGACAGTGTCAACGGGGCAGGGGGCTGGCCCGGCGCGAAACTGCTCACGGAGCTCGGCTGCAAAGTTGTCCCAATGAATAATGAACCCACCGGCCTGTTCGCCCATCCCCCCGAACCCACAGCCGAAAATCTTACAACACTCTGCCAGGCCGTCAAAAACGCTCATGCCGACGTCGGCTTCGCGCAGGACCCAGATGCCGACCGCCTCGCAATTGTTGACGAAACCGGCGTTTACATTGGTGAAGAATATACCCTTGCGCTGGCCGCCAAACTCATCTTCAGTCAAAAAACTGGCGCCGCCTGTGGTGAGCGACCTGTGGTGAGCGAAGCCGAACCAAGTCGAACCGCCGCCACAAACCTGTCAACCTCCCGTATGCTCGACGACATCGCCGCGGCGGCAGGGGGGCAAGTCATCCGCACGCCCGTCGGCGAGGCAAACGTCGCATCGGCTATGCTGGAGCATAATTGCATTATCGGCGGCGAAGGCAACGGCGGCGTCATCGACCTACGCGTAGGCCCCATCCGCGATTCCCTTGTCGCTATGGCCCTGGTCCTCCAGCTTCTTGCCCAAACGGGCAAAACCGTCAGCCGGCTCGTCGGCGAAATACCTCGTTACTGTATGACTAAACGCAAATTCCCAGCCGACAAAAAACAAACGAAAATCATCTTGGATGCGGCGAAAAAACTCTTTCCTGACGCAAAACTTAATACCTCCGATGGTTACCGCTTCGACTTTAAGGACGCCTGGCTTCACGTCCGACCAAGCAACACCGAACCCATTATTCGCGTCATCGCCGAGGCGAAAGACAAATCCACCGCCCAAAAATACATCGACGCTATCCTCAATATCCAAAAGAAATCAGCCGATTAAATATATATGGATGAAAGCAAACAAATCAGTGCCACGAGGCAGCTTCGCCTTGTTACTTACCTAAGCATCGCCGCTAACGTCGTTATTCTTGTCCCAGTCAAATTCGTAGTTGGTTTTCTGACCGGCTCATTGTCACTCGTTGCCGACGGCATCCATTCCGTCACCGATATGATTACCGACTTTGCCGTGCTTCTCGGTCTGCATTTTGGCTCAAAAAAACCCGACTTAGACCATCCCTACGGACACGGCAAACTTGAGACCCTTTCCGCAGCCGCCATCGCCATCGGCCTGCTCACCGTTGGCCTCGGAATGGTCTATTACGCCGCTCACGACATCGCCAAAGGCAATATCAAACACCCCAAAAACCTTGTCCTCGCCGCCGCCGTTCTCGCTATCGCCGTCAAGGAAATTGTTTATCGTGTTACAAAGGCGGTCGCTATCAAGTATCATTGCCCCGCCGCCCTTGCCAATGCCTGGCACGACCGCGCCGACGCCCTCAGCTCCGTTGCTGTTGTCATCGGCGTCATTACTCAGAAGTTCGGCTTTGACTATGGCGACCAGGTCGCCGCCATTGTCGTCGGTGTTATGGTCACGCTCGTGGCCGGTAAAATCATTGGCGACTGCCTCGCCGAACTCACCGAAAAAGCCGTTGACCAGGCCACCATCAACAGCATCAAAGACATAATCAAAGCTAATGGTCAGGTCCGCCAGTATCACCATCTCCGCACTCGCGCCGTAGGCAGAGAGGTCTTCGTGGACCTGCACATCCTCGTCGACCCAAACATCAGTATCTCCGCCGCTCACGAAATCTCGGAAAAACTCGAAACCTCGCTGCACAACCAGCTCACCCGCCCCGTCAACATAATCGTCCACGTCGAACCCGACCTCCCCCAGCTGCGAAAATAATCTTCTTTTCCCCTTTTAAGGTTGCGCCTGCAAAGTCGATTTTCAAATGCCTTTCGTTTTGTGAAAGGATTCGGTAAATACCGGAGTCGGCGATTGTCACTTTACCCTTACCTTTGTTAACGCTGCCCTCATAGCTCAAAAACTTAAGCGGATGGTCGAAAATTTTAACTGCCTCAATCGGTTCTGCCCCCCATTCTTCAGGCGGCGCACCAATCCGATACGTCTCCAGAACCTTGCCCGACTCTAACATTAAATCCCAGTGCGCTGGCTCGCCCTCTCTCTCGTGCCTCTGTATCACAAATTTCCTCTGTTCTTTCCTTCTCATTGTGCCCATTATATACCCCTTTGGATTAACAAATCATCGCGAAAATATTTTTGCATTTGACTTGAGAATAGAATACAATTTTTTTCACTCAGTTTAGCCGCCGCCGGTACGGCGGCGTTATACTTTTAGGGGCGGGGATTTGAAAGGTAGTAAAGGTAAAGATGCTTGAAAAATTTTTTAATCCAAAATCTGTTGCGATAGTTGGCGCCTCTCGCCAGCAGGGCAAAGTCGGCTATGAAATCCTCAGGTCGATGTTGGACGCGGGCTTCCCTGGCAAAATCTTCCCGGTTAACCCCCAGGCCGAGGAAATCGAAAATCTCAAGTGTTTCCCTGACCTTCGTGCCATCGGCCAGACACCCGACCTCGTACTCATCGTCGTTCCCGCCAAAGCCGTCCCATCCGTTATGCAGCAGTGCGCCGCCGTCGGCGTCAAAGCCGTCATCATAATCACCGCCGGTTTCAAAGAGGTCGGCGAAGAAGGCCGAAAGCTCGAACAGCAGGTCATCCAAATCGCAAAACCGGCCGGTATCCGCGTCATCGGTCCAAACTGCCTCGGCCTCATCGTCCCTGCCAACAAACTAAACGCCAGCTTTGGCGGCACACTGCCCGCCGTCGGTGTAACCGGCTACCTGTCTCAATCCGGCGCTCTTATGGCCGCAATCCTCGATATGGCCAACGCCACTCGTCTCGGCTTCAGCAAACTCGTCAGCATCGGCAACAAAGCCGACGTTGATGAGCTCGACATTATCGAGGCCTTCGCCGACGACCCCGACACAAAGCTCATAGCCGGCTACCTCGAAAGCATCTCCGACGGCAATGCCTTCGTCAACCAGGCCGAACGAATCTCTCTGAAAAAACCCGTCCTGCTTATGAAAGCAGGTGTCACAACCGCCGGTGCAAAGGCCGCCTCTTCACATACCGGCTCTATGGCCGGCAGCGAAACCGCCTACGAAGCCGTCTTCGAAAGGGCCGGCGTCATCCGCTGCTATTCCCTCAAATCCCAGTTCGACTTTGCTCAGGGTTTCGCCTACCAGCCCCTGCCCGCCGGCTCATCCGTCGCCGTTATCACCAATGCAGGCGGCGCAGGCATTATGGCCGCTGACGCCATCGAAAAACTTCAACTGACCTTCCCAAAACTTAGCGAAGGCACAACAAGACAGCTCGCAGAAAAACTCCCTCCCGCCGCCAATCTTCATAATCCCGTTGACGTCCTCGGCGACGCGTTGCCCGACCGCTACGAATTCGCACTCGACATTGTCCTCGACGATACGAACGTCAATGCGGTAATTGTCCTTCTCACGCCACAGGCAATGACCGACCCCGTCGGCACAGCCAAAGTTATTGTCGATGTCGCAAAACGAAAACCCGGCAAGCCCGTCTTTGCCTGCTTCCTCGGCGCAAGCAAAGTCGCTCAGGCAACCACCGTCCTCCGCGATGGCGGAATCCCCCAATACGACTCCCCCGAAGCCGCCGTCCTCACTATCAAGGTAATGGCCGATTATGTCCGCTGGCGGGCAAGACCAAAACGCGTCGTCAAGCTCTTCTCAGTCAACCGCCACAAGGTCGAGAACATCATAGAAAGACACCTCCGCCAAGGCATCAGCCAAATCGGCGAGGCCGAATCAAAGGAAATACTCGAGGCCTACGGCTTCGTAACGCCCAAAGACGCCGTCGCAAACACTCCCGAACATGCAGTCAACATCGCCGAACAAATCGGGTTCCCCGTCGTTCTCAAAATCTGGTCCCCGGATATCATCCACAAATTCGATGTAGGCGGCGTCAGAGTCGGTCTCGAAACTCCTCAGGAGGTTATGGATGCCTTCGACCTTATGATGTTCCGCATCCCCAAGAAACTCCCCACCGCCAAAATCCTCGGCGTCCTCGTCCAGGAAATGTGCTCCGGCGGTAAAGAAGTCATCCTCGGTATGCAGCGAGACCCGCACTTCGGCCCACTGATGATGTTCGGTATGGGCGGCACTATGGTCGAAATTATGCAGGACGTCTCTTTCTACCTCGCGCCTCTCACCGCCGAAGAAGCCAAGCAGATGCTTATCAGCACCCGGACCTATAAACTGCTCATCGGTGCTCGTGGCGAGCAGGGCGTCGATATTGCTGCCGTCGCTGAAGCCCTTCAACGGCTGTCCCAGCTCGTTACCGAATTCCCCCAAATTCAGGAAATGGACATCAATCCCTTTATGGTCGGCCCAGCCGGCACCACTCCCATCGCCGTCGACGCCAGAATCAGGGTCGAAAAAGCTTAATTGCGTCAAATTGGAGTTTCATTTCTAACCTTTCCGACCCATCCGACTTTTCATTCTCACTCGGTACAGGCGCTCCGTGAATCCGCCCTCGTTCAAAAAAGAATCCTCCAGTCTCCGGATTTGCCTTCCCAAAAGGAAACTTGCTTGGTTAATAAGGCAAATCAGTGTGTTGGCCGCCTTTTCCGCACTGGCCGTCCGAATAGAATAAGGGTCTGACTCGTCTGACTTTTCCGACCTGTCTGACCTGTCCGATTGGTCCGATCTGTAAAAACTTCTCACTGACATCGCTTCTGGCGAATCCTTTGGCCAAAGCTGCAATCCACGCTGTCGCAGAAAATCTTCATAATCCAGCAGCAGTTCTTCCAAGCTGGCACGCGCTACTCCTGTCAGTTTCAGTTCCGTCTTTTTCGATGTGGCCGATGCCATACTTCCTTCGGCGATATTTTGCACTCCGCTTCGCGCCGCCTGAATCATCTGGTCGCGTGTCCGCGAGGTATTTTCCACAAACCTGTCGCAAAAGATTACTGTCGCGTCATAGACAATCTGTGCTGTCTGGAAACTCCGCAGCTTTCGGTATCCTCCATGCGGCCCAATAATCCTTTCCGACCTGTCCATTTTTTCCCCTTTTGTCCTACTTGCCTGCCCCTGCATGTCTTAGGCAGGGGTCTAACCTGTCCGATTTGCCCTACACATCCGACTATATCACCTTAAACTCTATCTTCGCCGCCATAAAATCTTTCGGGTCTAATTGAAGGGGGTTTTTATCACTTAAAAGGAACTTCTCTGAAAAATTGTAATATAATACTCTTAAAGCCAAAGGCAATTATGTCTTCTGGAAGATTATGTATTTCTTCCTCAGTAAACCACCTCAACTGCCTTCCTTCAGTCAAGTTAATTTTCTTCGTATCCCAATCAGCCTTAGCCCAGTATGTATTTTCAATCCTATCTTCCGTGTTGAATGTTTTAAACAGTTGTGGGGATTTAATTTCTTTTCCTATTTCTTCCTTCATTTCACGAATGATGCATTGCTCAGGGCTTTCATTTTCTTCCACATGACCTCCTGGAATATCCCAGCAATTTGGATATTCTATACTGTTGTTATTATCTCTCAGAAGCAAAAGAATTTCATTGTGAGGGTTCACAAAGAGGATGCTGGCGCCCTCTCTTATTCCAAGGCAATGGTTTGGGTCCCACATCTGCAGGAACAATTCTTCTACTTGCTTGTATCCTTTGCTTTGATGGTCTTGAAAATGTAGTGTTATATTCCTATCTCCCACTCCTGTTGGATTATAGAATGAAATAAACGCATCATTATCGCAAATAGTAATATTGGAATACATAATCCCAGCATATTTTCTCAAGTGATCGTCCACTGACACAGTATGTTTCATGAATAGCTCTTCGATTCTCTGATACGATCTTTCAGCCAACGGCACTTGTAATTCAATAGGACCCGCTTTCACCTTATTGAAGTACTGTAACTGCTTTCGTGAGAGACTTCCCTGTTTTGTTTCCGGCAGAACGACTCGGATATCATATACACAATTATTGAGAAGCCGTTCGATGACACCGTTATTGGCGACTCCTATCAGTGAAGTGCCGCATACCCAATATCTATTTTGAGTCTTCTCATTATATTTGTCCCAGTTGATATCTGTTCTCTTGAGATAAACGCGGCATCTTTTACCTCGCCAATGGTCATATAGCTCTTTTATAGACCTGTATCCATCTATAATTTCACTCATTATTCCCATGCTTATCCTCTTCAATATTTTGTTTACTATAACCTAGACGCTATACCCTAATGTACTACGAAGTTGGATTAATTTTTTGGGCACTTAAGCATTTTTTCCGCCATAAAATCTTTCGGGTCAAATTGAGACTTTATGATTTATTGCTTTGTATTTGATTTTCTGATTTTCCCGGCGAGGCTCTATCCGGATTTTCGAAAGGTATTACCGGTATTCCTCTCTTTCCATAAAGCACATCGAGTAATCCTCTCCGCGCAAGAGACTGCTCAAATTCTAAATCAAGAAAGCCCTGAGGCGTATAAGCACCTTTCTTTAATTGAACTTTATCAAAATCATATCCAAGTGTTTGAGCCATCGTATAAAGCATATCAACAAGACAATCGCTGGTTTTGTTTGTCCATACATCAACTTTAGATTTATAGGCCGGATCCTGATAATCTTTAGGATACTCACAAAGATGGTTAAGGTATATTTTCCAAGCATCACGCACCGATTTTTCCTTTTTGTTATTTCCTGAAAATTCAATATCTATAAGGTTTAGGGCTTCAACGTGATTAGGAGTTACGGGGGTTCCTCGAGTAGCCATCAGCACCCTAAAAATATGAATTTTTCTTTCTCGTCCACTTTTCCACGCCTCAATTATTTTCTGGACTTGAACCGCTAGTATAGGCCCCACAATTACAGCAAATATCATTAATTTATCTGCGATAGTCATCTTTTTATCCTCAAAATTCCTTTGAATCTTCTATATTACCTTAAATTCAATCTCCGCCATAGGCGTATAAATTTGCCGCCTCCTTATGCAGGGCGGCTTTTGTTTTCAACCAATTCTCAACATACATTCTCTCTCAGCCGCCCTTAACTGTCAAGCCCGCCAGAGGCGAGGCCTCACCAAATGGTGGGCTTCCGTTTAATCCTTTACCACCAAGCCCCTAATGCACTAAATGCTATTTACCGAATACTAAGCACCATTCCCGCTGCCGGTGTTTACTTCGGTCTTCTGTTTTCTGACTGCTGGTGTTAAGAGAAAAATACCTGTCATTATTCCTGATAAAATACCAACCTTAATAAACGTGAGTATTAGAGAAGGAGGGACTGCGTATGAAGGGACTGGAGGCATAAGAAGATTATACAGAAAAAAAATGATTATTGAAATACTAAGGATAAGTTTTCCGCATCTACGCGGGCTAAATCGCCTCAAGAGAATTAATCCCGAAATCGTAAATAATGTAGCGGAGAATAAAAACAATAATATCCCTTTTCTCCATGCCGTTTGGTGTTTCTTTAGTGTGCTTTTGGTGTCGTCAAAGCTGCCGATATCATCGTCAGAATTAAACCGGCCGTCCTCTCCGGATGAGATAATTTCGTAATTGCTCCCATTGGAGGTATGGACAGAAAAGTTTAATTCCCGTCCCCATGCATCTTTTGTAATTTCATCAACATTTTTGCCTTCTCTCAGAAAAGGTTCCGTTGTCCCGTGTTCTAATTTGTGTTTTTCGATCGCCTCAAATATATGGTTTTTAAAATCTTCCTGCTTCGTTAATTCTTTCTGCGGCGGATATTCATAGAGAATCTCTTCGCACTTTTTAATATTCTTCAGGGCAATTATTTTTTTGTGCCACTGGAGCAATATCAGGCGAGCATGTTCGTTGGCATAATAGGTTAGAATCGTACTTTCAATTGCAATGGTCAATATGAAGAGTAGTAGGGCAATCTTGAAAAATTTATTATAAAGGTTCATCATGTTTCCCTGCGGTATCCTATCCCAAAAACAACCTAATTATACCCTTTCCCTCCTAAAGCACAAGTTTTTTGCGATTAACTTTTTCACACTTTTAGAATATCATCCCGCAGGGATACCGCAATTTTACATTTTGCCTTTTGATTTTTGATTTGTCTTTACGCCCCCCATCCGCCCTTCTTGTCCTCGACTCCAGCAACGTAGAAACTGCATTCGGGGAACCAATACCGCTCTCTTCTGTCAAGCCCGCCTTTCATGACCGGAAGCCGTTTATATTTCGGCCAGCCCTCCATATCTCAAATCATCAATTGACGCTAAGCGTCATCCCCGGGTGCTGCTCACTTGGGTTTGAACAGGGGACCCAAATCATAAATTGAACTATCCACTCATTGATCCTAAATGAAAGGTTGCGGTTTGCTTATAAATCGCTTAGATTATTACGCTTCGATTGTCTAAATGGTTATACGATGGAATACGATTTCACAAAGCTCAGCGACGCTGAATTGTTGGACCGCTCTGCGGCCGGCGAAGAGGGTGCGTTTCGTGAAATCGTAAGCCGTTACAAAAACGGCCTTTACGCCTTTTTGCGGAACTTCCTCAACCGCCAGGACCTCATCGAGGACGTCTTCCAGGAAACCCTTTTGCAGCTTTTCACCAGCAAGGCCAGCTTTGACACCACCCGGCCGTTACGCCCCTGGCTATATACAATCGCCGCAAATAAGGCCAAAGATGCCCTACGCAAACTGCAAAGGACCGCCGCCGTGCCCATTGGCACTATGACCGAATCCGAGGATATGTCGTTTGGCGATATGGTAAACGTCCTGACCGCCGAGGAGGAACGACCTTTTGAGGACCTCGAGAAGGACGAGACAGCGGCTGACGTCCGGCGGGTTATAGCGGATATGCCGGATAATCTGCGCGAAATTTTAGTTTTTGCCTACTTTAACAAATTTTCTTACAAACAAATGGCAGAGGCCCTGAGTATACCTATTGGCACGGTAAAAAGCCGGCTGCATACGGCAGTCGGCCGGTTTGCTAAAGACTGGAAAGCAGCAGTAGGGAGCAAAAAGACGCAATGACACTGTTAAACGAGCAGCAAAAACAACTTCTCTTCGATTATTCCTTAGGACTTACCTCCCAACAAGAAACCGCGCAGGCACAGGAATTGGTATTCTCAAACGGCGAGGCAGCAGGATTTGTTGCCTCGGTAAAGGCCTCATTATCGCCCCTTGACAGCATAACGCCGGAGGCCTGTCCGGACGAATTGGCGGAGGGCACGGTTTGGCGGGCTATGCAGGCGGTTCGGACCGGCCGGCTGCAGCTCAATCAGCTTATTGCCGCGGAACAGCACCGCAAAGTCGGGTTCTGGCGTGATATTTTCGTCCGTTTAGCCACCGCAGCCGTCTTTATCATTGTTGGCAGCGCACTCATTACCGGTGGGAATTTGGGCTTAAACTACGCCCGCCAACTGTCCTCGCAGCACCAGTGCGGGGCTCAATTAGCGGGGCTGTTCCAGTCCCTGAGCAACTATAAGGCCGACAACGACGGCCAGATGCCCGCCCTGTCAGCCGCCCCCGGCGCACCTTGGTGGAAAGTTGGATATCAGGGGCCGGAAAATTTCTCGAATACCCGCAGGATGTGGGTCTTAGTGAAAAACGGTTACGCCGATAAGAACGATTTCCTGTGTCCTGCCCGCAAAACCGATTGTTCTTTCTCCTGCAACCCCAAAGATTACAACGATTTCCCCCGCAGAAACCTTATCACATATAGTTTCAGAATAGGATGCCCGAAACCTGGTTCCGCCGATGTAGGCAGGCGGGTCATAATCGCAGATATGAGTCCTGTCTTTGAAAACCTGCCTGCACTGTCTGAAAGTTCGTTGAATGTCAAGCTCATAGACAAACTGCTGAGGCAGAACAGTCCCAATCACGCCGGCAGGGGTCAAAACGTCCTGTTCTGCGACGGCTCGGTTCAATTCATAAAAACCCGTATTGTTGACGTCTCTGAAGACGATATCTTCACGCTGCAGGGCACACAAACATATCAGGGGACAGAGCTGCCGGCATCTGAGGCAGACGCATTTTTAGCACCGTAAAACTCACATCTTAATTTTTACCGCTGGAGACCGCCGGAGGCGGAGGAAGATTGCCTATATTAACGTTGTTTCGCTGTGGTGAAAAACCCGCCAAACTGCACGGCGGGTAAACCTCATCCGCCTACTGCCCGGCCTCGCTCGCCTCGCTTCGCGGGCGAGACCTCGGAAAGCTCGGTTTTTAAGCGAAAAAACGTTGTTGTTCATTGTTGGTCATAGTTGGTCAAGGTCTTTGTGATGAACAAGTAAGACCATCTTCATCCGCCTACTGCGAGACCTCGAAAGGATCGGTTTTTAAGCTGAAAACGGTACTTAGCATTAGTTTGCATTAGTATGCGCTTGTATGTGGTAGTATGTGCTACTATGCAAAGTTTGGGGGCAGGGTGAAACTTAGAAATTGTGGATTTTAACTGTGCTGTGATTTTAAGAAGGTTTGAAGTCGGGGGATAAGTTTTTCGGAGTTTCGGGTCTGGCATTGCCAGATGACGAGGACCTTCCAGCCGGCAAGGCGCAGGTTTTTGAGGTTTCGTTTGTCCCTACTTCGCCCGTTGGGCTACGCAGGGCAGGCAGCGGAGGACCCTACTTCGCCGAAGCGGCTACGTAGGGCAGGCGTCATAATGCCGAGGCGTTTATCCTGCCAGAATTTGGCGTTAGTGGCCGGTGTGACCCGGCCAAAACGACAACGGTGCACCTACCAACAACATGCAGGAGCAGGGGAAAAATTATTCACAAATGCTTGCAGGAAACAGAAAAAAGGGTAGAATAGGTGAAGAGATGTATACTTAGGATAAGACACTCCAAACATGCGTCGGGAGATACGTAAATGTGGAGTTTAAAAGTCGTAAGCAATCGTGGCGAGGACAGTATTTTAGATTAAGAAATTATGCAAGTTGGGTGTTGATTGTTTTGTTGTTCTATAAAGCATAAATGGTCGTTTTAAGGCGAGCTGTTGTCGGTGATAAGAAGTGGATACCGGCAAGATGAAAACGAACAGTTTTTGTTATGGGGTATTTATAGAAAGGAGACGAAACATGGGCCGAAGAAAGGGACGGACTGCAAATCAAGAAGGAAGAGAGTTGAAAGTGGTGCGATCTCTGTTGGTGCTGTTCTCCGTGTGTGTGGTCTCTCTGGTACTGCTGGCGGGTTGTGCCAGTTCGGCTACACGAGAGAAGATGGAGCGGTTAGAAACGATGCTGAAGGAAAAGACGGAGGACATAGAGCGGTTGGAGTCGGAGAGGAAAGAGCGGGAGAGCAGGATGAGAACGTATTTGCGGAATGCGCTAAATGCAATTGAGGCCAATAATCTGTCGGGCGTGAAAGAGTCACTGAGACGTATGCAAATGATGTGTGAACTCCTGGAATCGGCAAAGGAAACGCCTCCGATTGAATCGCAGATACCGAACTTTCCGTGGCCGCCTCCAAAGGCATCTGCGACTGAGGTTATCCCGTCTGAGTTTTTCAGAAAACCTTCCGGCGAAGAAATATATCTGCGTGACATCGAACGAATAATTCACGGTGCGCTTGAATCATGCGGGTATTATGAAAAGAAATACTACGCAGTACCGGATGGTTTTGCGATGGTAACCCGAATGGAACAAATAAACCCTGATGGTACATCGAAAGAACCTCCGGACCGATGGATGCCGGAGGTGCAGCCACTTCGGTTAAAGTTTTCACTGAAGGAATATATTACCAGACTTTTCACTGCGAATAAGGGTTATTACCGCGTTATCGTGTTCATCGTAACAAAGCATCCGTTCTCACAGGCGAACGTTACTATCACCAGAGGTGAGGCTATGTTGTGGTTATCGACGGGATTGAACGTCCTGCCGGATGCGATAGGTCAACTTGCGTATACAGAGCAATACAATTGTACAGCATTGATATACGAGTTCGAAAAAATTCCGGACAAAGAGGCGGAGATAAAGTTTGCGGGGAGTCTGACGGGCAGAGTACATCTTGAAAAGTCCAATATCTGGAAGTATTTGGAGAAATGACTATGGAAATGCAAATGATACGGTGCAAGAAAAAACTGGCTATACTGTGGTTCGTTGTGTCGGGATTACTTTTCTTTGTTGTTCTGTTTCAGTCATATTTTGACTACTATGGCGAGAACATGAGTAAGGTTTGGGAATGGCTGCTTCCGACGATGATGCCGACGCTTTCACTGATGCTGGGTGTCTTTGTAATGGATACAGTGAATCGTGGGATGGAAATAAAGAAAGTCGACAGGTTCTTCTTTCGGCTGACGCTCGGCATATCGAGCATATATTTAACAGTCGTGGCATTGACCATTTTGGTAATCCCATTTGTGATTGTCAAAACCCAAGATATGGTGGTTTTTTATCAGAAGTCACATTTATTTCTTGGGCCTCTTCAGGGTCTGGCGAGTGCATCACTCGGTGCATTTTTCGTCAAGAAGGAGCAAAGCTGAAGATAAGCAGGTGCGAGATCAACTGGATGTCGTATCTGAAGGACCCGACAAAGTTAAAGGATTTGCATTTGCATGGTAACCAAGGCAGTGATTAGCACGTGGAAAGACCGGAGGAGACTTTCCCTAATCTGAAAATATATGGTTGTGGGGCAGTAAACATCGCGGATTTGGTGTGGATCCCCCCTTCTTGGCCAAGGAAGAAGCGCTCGGGGATCTGTGTTATGCTACGAGACACTGGATCACGGATAACGACATTCCGAGGCAGGAAAGCCAACCTCACGCCTGCAACCCCGGCCACGCGGGGAAACAAATAAATCAACCCCGGCCGCGCGGGGAAACAAATAAATCAACCCCGGCCGCGCGGGGCGGGAACAAATAAAAGAAACCCCGGCCACGCGGGGCCGGGGCTAAATCAAGAAAGGAAAGGCATTGTGATGGGAAAGACACTCGGATATATGGTGACATTCACAACGTATGGCACGTGGTTACAAGGATACAAGAAAGGATTTGTGAAAGATGGGAAGATATTAAAGGCATGCGAAAGATTAGAACAAGCCAATAAGAAAGCACTAAGCGGCGACGAAGTCAAGTTAGGAAAAAGAGAACGTGAGATTGCGAGAACTGCTATACTTCAAGAAGCGAAGAGAATCGGAGAAATGGTACTTGCGCTGTCGGTCTGGAGTAATCATATACATATAGTTATCAAAGAGGGCGGCAAGCCGGTAGATATGGTTGTAAATCGTTTCAAGACCGCAGCATACTATGCGCTTCGAGGAGACGGAGTCGATCGTAGAGTGTGGACAACCGGGTATGATAAACGGTTCTGTTTTAACGAGGAGTCATTGAGAAAAAGAATCGAATACGTTGAGGGACACGGGACGTAAGCAATGAGGCGGCCTTTTCAATCCCGCCAAACTGTTTTAGTCGGGTAAAAGTCATAGACAGAACTCCTTATGAGGTTGCAAGATAACGTAAAGATATGGGCGTGGCTTCAGACTATAGTATTCAAATTAAAAAGGAGCGGATAGCGTTCCTCCGTCGCCCTGTGGGCTATGGAGGACAGGTCGTTAAAACTTCGTGGCTCCTTTTAGCTTGATAGTCGCCGGTGAAAGAGTAATTTAGCTGCTAATGGGCTTTACAAGACGGCGAATTTGGGCGGTGCTTTGCCTTGCAATCGTGATACCGCTGGGGTATTGGATGTGGTGGTATTATCGCGGCTGGGGGGAATACTGGGTGAGGTTCTATGTCTCAGGTATCGTTTATGAAATCATCTGGTGCCTTGTATTTTTTTTCTTTTGGCCGAGCAAAGCCAATATCGTGAGAATCCCCGTTATTGTATTGATTGCAACGTGCCTTCTCGAATTTCTCCAGCTTTGGAAGGCGGAGTTTCTACAGGCAATTCGAGCGACCTTAGTCGGTGCAGCCCTTATCGGGACGGATTTTGTATGGCTGCAATTTCCCTTCTATGTTATGGGTTCGGCCATTTCGATATTTCTTTTGGCGATATTAGCGGGTGAACCCGCGCAATCCCCGACAGCGACCCGCCACAAAGAAGGCGGGTAAACCCGCCAAACGGACGGCGGGCAAGCATTCGAGGACAGGTAAATTGCGGGGTTAAATTTCAAACAAATGTTATACTACCGCCCTATAGCAGGATAATCAGTTGGATTTGGGAGTTGTGAAATGTCAGAGACGTTTGACGTTGTAGTAATCGGTTCGGGGCCGGGGGGATATTATGCGGCGATACGCTGCGCACAAAAGGGTGTGACGGCAGCGATTATCGAAAAAGCCGAGATAGGCGGCACCTGCCTCAATCGCGGCTGCATTCCTTCAAAGGCGCTTCTGGCCTCGGCTGAGGTCCTGCTGAAGGCGAAAAACGCAGCCGCGTTAGGCGTCGATATTGCCGGCGTATCGCCCAACTGGCTCAAAATGCAGCAGCGTAAAGAGGCAATAGTAGGGGGGTTCCGCAAGGGATTAGCCGGCCTTCTGCAGGCAAATAAGGTCAAAGTATTTGCGGGTAACGCTGTTGTCACTTCACCCAAAACAGTCTTCGTAGAACCCGGCAAAGACGAGTTGCACGCAACCAAAGGCATCATCATAGCGACCGGCTCAGTCCCGGTCGAAATACCGGCGTTTCCTTTTGACGGTCATAGTATCATCAGCAGCACAGAGGCGCTCTCGTTGCCGGCCATCCCTGCCTCGATGGTCATTGTCGGCGGCGGCATCATCGGCTGTGAGCTTGCCTGTGTTTATGCCGCTGTCGGCGCCAAAGTTACCGTTGTTGAGGCCTTAGAACGAATCATCAACACCGAGGACAAGTGGGTCAGCCAGCTTTTGGAACGCGAACTCAAAAAACTCGGTATCGGTATATTAACCAGCCAAAAGGTGACGTCGGTTGATGTGGCAGGGGGTATGGCAAAGGTGGTTTTGCAGTCGGGTCAGCATATCGAATCTGAAAAGGTTCTCGTTTGCGTTGGCAGAAGGGCAGCGTGCGACAAGCAGACCATCGACAAACTGGGGTTGAATATGAATGGTGCCTCGATAAAGGTCAACGACAGGATGCAGACAGGTGTCGCAGGAGTTTACGCCATCGGCGATGCAGTCGGCACGACGTATCTTGCTCACGGGGCATTTGCTGAGGCCGAAGTGGCAGCCGAAAATATCACTGGCGGCAGCGCGAAAATCGCCGACTATTCGCTGATACCACGAGCGGTTTATACCTTCCCTGAAATCGCATCGGTCGGCAAGACCGAAGAGAGGTGCGCAAAAGAGGGTATTGAAGTTATCGTCGGCAGGGGCTTTTTCAAGGCCAACGGCAGAAGCGTTGCGCACAACGAAACAACGGGCGAAATCAGGGTCATCCGGGATAAGGCAAGCGGCAAAATCTTGGGCGTTACAATGGTCGGCGCAGGTGTTACCGAGCTTATCGCTTCCGCCCGGCTGCTTATCGGCTCTGCCGAAAAGTTCCACGATGTCAGTTTCCCTCATCCAACCGTTTCGGAGGTCCTCAAAGAAGCATGGGAGGATGCGTTCGGTATGAGCATACATCAGCCTCCCAGATAAATTTTGATCCCCTGTTGCTGAACCAAAGAAGCAGGCACTCGGGGACCTTCGCTACGCTACGGGAGGCGTGGGAAGACGCCTTTGGGCTGAGCATTCATCAGCCGCCGAGGGTCGCCGACCATCGTTAAAATCTGTTGTAGAACGGGGGATTTGCCGATAAACTGGCGTATATTCAATAAGGCGGCGTACCCAAGCGGCCTAAGGGGACGGTTTGCAAAACCGTTATTGCGTGGGTTCGAATCCCACCGCCGCCTTCTCTTCTGTATATTGGTTTGCTGTTAATTCCTTACGTTCTGTGTTCTTTTGCAATTCCCCGTATGAGGCGGCCTTGGGCTTGCCTGAGGCGTGTTTAGGCGTGTTGGAATCGAGAGGCCAGTCCTGATTTTGCTTGACCGTCAACTACAAAGTAGTAAAATGTAATCGCCTTTGGCTGGGGGCAAAAAGGAGATATTTATGAAAAGATTGTTGTTGGTATTTTGGCTGTTTTTTTTAAGTGGTTGCGGGCCGAGTCCGTTAAAAGAGCGGGGAGGCGAATTTATTAAAGGATTAAGCGATGTCCAGCTTGCCGCCTACCAAAAGGCCGACGCTTTGAAGGGGTGGTTGATTAAGGAACTTGGAGAAGGTAACGTTCAGAAGTACTTAGCCAGGGCTTATCAGCCCACACTTAATACCGACCCGCGTCCATACAAGGCGGCTGCAAGGTTAAAGGACCTGACGGAGATTCTGAAAGATGAAGGCGGATTAAGAGTGGCCGCCCTGGTTGAAATAGTCACCAAGTCTTTAGAAAAGGGGCCGGTAACAGTAGAGCAGATAAGAGAGAACAAGGCAGCAGGAGAATGGCTTGATGCTTTGGCCGAATATGTAAGTATTCTTAACACCGAAATCGGATTGACAGCGGATGAATCAGTAAAGGTAGCTATGATAAGGTATGGCCGGGATTTGAGGCCCGGCGGAGAGCAGAAGATTGCTAATTGGGTCATAAAGTACATCAGGCCGACTAGCGACAAAAGCGTTTGATTCATCAAAATGCAACGCAAATATGCAAAGAGGGACGGTTTCAGCCGTCCCTCTTTGATTAAGGACTTCATTTTGCCAGCACGATTACCCGAAATCCAACATCACAATCTTGTCCCTTAAAATTATACTTGGAATCCGGAGTAATATAGTTCTGTGGAGCCAGGCAGGAACCGCCGCCTGTCATTTTTAATAGCGGCGAAACACCAGCTAAAACCGTTAAAAAACGGCCATACCGTAAAAAACTTCTGGACATAAGCACTGTTTGCCTGATATAATAGAAGCTGCTTTGAAAGATAACGCCATTTTAATGCAAAGGGGGTAAATAGTGATGAAAAAGGCAAGGCGTTTTCCGTATGCACACCTGATAATATTGGTTCTGGCCTTCTATCTCACCCCAGCCAAAGCCACCACAATAACTTCAATCTCGCAAAATGGCAGCACAATTGGCAGGTATGAGAAGTTTGAGGTGACCTTTACGCTTTCTCAAACATACACCAATCCTTTCGACCCCTGCATTATTGACGTTAACGTCAGTTTTCATGAGCCGGGCGGAAACGTCATAACGATTCCGGCGTTTTATTACCAGGCGTATGTTGTGGCAGGAAGCAATCCTGAATATTATACCGCCACATCCGGTCCTGCGTGCTGGAAGGCGCGATTTGCCCCGTCAAAACCGGGAACACATACCTTTGACATTACTATCAAGGATTCAGGAGGAACGGTAGTTGTAACAGACGCCAATTCCTTTATCTGCCAGGAAAGCAGCAGGAAGGGATTTATCAAGGTGGACCAAAATGACCGTGCTTTTCTAAGGTATGACAATGGGGACACGCGGCTGAATATCGGGCAGAATATCGGCTGGAACACCGGCGGGGTCTATGGCTGGAATAATTACCTCAAAAAAATGCACACAGGCGGGGAGAACTGGGTGCGGCACTGGATGTGCAGCTACGGCAGCGACTGGGGAACCATTTTGGAATGGAAAAACGGCAGTGGATATTTCTTAGGGGCCGGGAAACTGGCTATGCAGACGGCGCAGCGGTTGGACAAATATATAGAGATAGCGGAACAAAACGACGTTGCCATCCAGCTTTGCCTGCAGCATCACGGCCAGTTCAGCAACACTACCAACCCCGATTATAACGACAATCCTTACAGAAACATAAATGGCGGCCCACTCAGCTCGGCTGCTCAATTCTTCACCGACGCCAACGCCATCAGGATGACTAAAAACAAGTATCGTTACATCGTTGCCCGGTGGGGGTATTCACCCTCAATCTTCGCCTGGGAGCTTTTTAACGAAGTGCAGTTTACCGATGGCTGGAACAGCAGCCAGGCAAACGTTGTCAACTGGCACAATCAAATGTCGGCTTATATACGCAGTATCGACCCCTTCAAACACCCCATCACCACCAGCAGTCACGGCAGCGGTTTTGAAAATATCTGGAATCTTGCGGACATCAATCTGATTCAGGTGCATTACTATGGAGTTGATACTATTCGCATTTTCGAGCAGACCGCTTTGGGCCTGGCGAGTTTCAACAAGCCGGTAATTATGGGCGAGTTTGGAATAGGCACGGAAGGCAGCACTCAGCCGGAACCATACGCGACACAGTTGAAAGAAGGTCTGGAGCTGCATAACGGCATCTGGAGCAGTTTTTGCGCTAAAAGCAGCGGCCATCTGTGGTGGTGGGACAATTATATTGACCCCTGTAATCTTTACGGAGTATTTACACCTCTTGCGCTTTATGCCGCCAATGAAGATTTGGCGGACTACAATTTAGTCAGGGCCCAGCGTGCCGCTTCCGGATTGGAGGCCTATTTTGCCAATCCGGTCCTTAGTGATTGGGGCGCGGTTTCGACCCAGACGGTATTTTATCTCAATGGTGATTATTTTCCCGGGATGGAACACCTTTCACAATGGCTTCAGGGTTCGTGGCAACCGGCCCTCAAGTCGGACCCCAACTTCCATTTGAGTATGCCGACCACGGGTAATTTGAAAATACACGTTTTGGAAGTCGCCGGCTCGGGCGCTAACAAGATTCGGGTGCGTGTCAATGGTGCGCAGGTCGACCTGCATACATTTACCAACGGTTCAACTAATTTTATATATACGGTTCCGTATCAGCTTTCGGCAGGCCAGCAGGCGGTGCAGATAGAAAACGCCGGCAACGACTGGTTCCATATAAGCAGCTATGAGTTTGCTCCCAGTAACGTTTCTCCACTGGATTCTATCGGACTTTCGAGCAATAAACGGGCTTACATCTGGATTTACGACGTAAACAGCCAATATGGACTGACGAATAACGGCACCTTCCAGAACGAGCCGGTTATTGCCAAAGGTCTCGATGACGGGTCTTACATTGTTGAAGTTTATGCGACGCGGGGCGCCGGGGGCGTTATCGCCTCGGGCACAGCGGACTCCGTTGCCGGTCAGTTGACATACACGCTGCCTGATTTCAGCAAAGATATTGCTGTAAAAGTCACAAGGATTGTCTATTTGTATGACCTTGGCGCCTTTTGTGCGCAATGGTTGCAGCCGGGGCCTAACCTGGATGCAGACCTTGACGGCGACGGCGACGTTGATTTTGCTGATTTCAGCATCCTGGCCGGTTACTGGAGGGGTCAGTGCCCTGCGGGCTGGCCGTTCTGAAGCTAAGAATTCATCGTCAACGCAGTTTTCTTCATATTCCACCTCGCCTGGTTTTTTCTGGCGGTCGGCGCACAAAACGCTACACTTTTCCTTCCGGTGATATTGGGTTTCATAGGGCGCATATTGAAAGGGTAGTGTGATGGATTACCAAAAGTTCATTGACCAGCAGATTGCGGAAATCAAAAGGATTGTCGGCAGCGGCAAGGCAATAAACGCGCTGAGCGGCGGCGTTGACAGCTCCACTGTAACCGTCCTTGCACACCGAGCCATCGGCAACCAACTGAGGACCATCTTTGTTGACAATGCCATTATGAGGGAAGGTGAGCCGAGGCGAGTCGTGAAAATCTTCGAAAGTTTGGGTATAGCGGTAGAACTGGTTGATGCACGAAAAGAGTTCCTTGGCGCCTTGAAGGGTATCACCGACCCGGAAAAGAAACGCCAGGCAATCACCGATACTTTTTATGCGAAGGTGTTCAGCCGACTCGTCAAAAAATCCGGCGCCAAGTTCCTCCTGCACGGCACAATCCTAACTGACATCGAGGAAACCGTTGCCGGTATCAAGCGACAGCACAATATCCTCACTCAACTTGGCATCGACACCGAAAAATCCTATGGGTATGCTGTAATCGAGCCGCTAAAAACCCTGCGTAAAGATGATGTTCGCAAGGTCGCCGAACTTCTCGGCATACCGCGCGAGATTTCCCAGCGGATTCCTTTCCCTGGCCCTGCCCTGGCCGCTCGAATCGTGGGCGAAGTAACCGAAGAGCGGCTCGAAACCGTCCGGGCCGCAACAACAATCGTCGAGGAAGAGCTTGCCGACACCGGCGCATTTCAGTATTTAGCTGTGCTGCTCAATGATTACGCAACCGGCATCAGGAATAACAAACGCGAATTCGGCCAGATTATTGTCGTTCGCTGCATCGAGAGCACCGATGCCCGGGTAGCTGCCGCGACCAGATTGCCGTGGGAAAAGCTTGAGCGGATATGCCGGCGAATCACTGACATAAAGGGCGTCAACCGCTGCCTTTACGACCTGACCCCCAAGCCGCCGGCAACGGTCGAATACGTCTAATCGGCCGGAAGATGCCGAGACGCCGTTTTAAGCCCTGCTTGCGCCCAAATCGCAAAAATTGCCGGTAAAATCCTTGACAATCCCGCCAAAAAAGATATGATAGTTTCTTGTCCGTTCCGCCACAGGCGGACAAGTTTAGAGGCCTGAGAAAAGGATGTTGGATGGCCAAAAACAAGAATGGGCAGAAGAGCACGCCCGCCGAATCCAGAAGCGATTCGAGCAATGGCAGGAGCCCTTAGGCATCGACGGCCAGGAGTATGCCGAATACCTAAGAACTGAGCTGCTTCAGTGCTGCGACGACCCGCTGCTTAAGGAACTAATCGAATCAATGTCTTAGTGAGACCTGCCCCGGATTCGGCGTCATCGCAAAGCCACAGTGAATCCCTGTTTACCTCTTTTTGAACCCGCTTGTTGCATTTCGTATCTTCTTTCGGCCTGTGTGTTTGCCCTGCCAGGCAGTGTTTCATATATTTTAATATGGAGGGGTATGTAATGAGGTTGCTTCGGATAATCCTGCAGTGGTGGCGCCGGCTGCGAGGGTGGAAGTTCCATCTGCCCGGCGTTGACAGCCACGCCTGGCAAAACAAGGACGAGATTTACAGCGAGCTAAAAAGCCATTACTGGTAGCTTTTCAGGTTGCATTTCCGCAGGCTAATCGGCTCAAATCGTCTATCTCGCCAACCGATGCTGCGCGCCGACAGTCGCTATTATTGCTTCCCAGCCAGCAAATGCAGTAAATTTTCCCAAACTATGTCATTCACACTAATTTTTCAATAGATGCCATAATCAAGCTTAAACTGCATTGTAAAGGGTCGGGCCGTTTGCTTGTGGGTGAAGGCAGTTACCTGTCCTTTGCTGGCAGGGCCAACGGTTTATATAAGCCGCCTCGTGCGGATTATCATTCCTGCACCTGGTGCGGCGATGCTCGGCGGCATAGGCATAGGACTTGTCGGCTGGATGAGGCGCAGGCGAGTGTTCTGAGTTTGGACCAGTTCGCCTTTGGCGAACAAGAACTGTAATTCTCACGGGGCTTGCAGGAAGAAGAGACCTGCAAGCCCTTGTTTTTGCGCGTGGCCCCTTCGACAAGCTCAGGACAAGAGATTTTGCTTTCAATCAGCCACGCCGAATGTAATCTATTACCCGTATCGGTGAAGGTACTGGGCCGTGGCCGAATGAACACTTGTGCCGGCTGGATACTATTATCTGTAGCAGTGGCGGGTTTTTAACCGCTGCTGCGAAGGATGAATTATGAAGGTGAAATTGCAGTTATGAGGGGCAGAGGAAGTAATATGTCTAAAGAGATACTCGCTTGCACCATTGTGCTGGTGCTCAGCGCATTTGCCAGCCCTGTGCCGGCGGCCCCGGCTACCACATACGTGGTCTTCCGTTACGACGACTTTGCAAGTGATGCGCCGGGTCTTAGACAGGTTGACAAAGTGCGCCAGGAAGTCTGGCTCGCAGAGAAGCGAATTGATGCGACGTTTGCGAAATACGGTTTTCCGTATGTCGTAGCGATAATTCCACAGCCGAATTCACGGTACACGGCGCCGGGCCTGCCCAAAACAGACGTTTCTTTCGGCGACGACCGCGAGAAGGTCGAGTTCATCAGAGCGGGGATTAAACAGGGCAGGATTGATATTGCACAACACGGGTTAAGTCACGTCAATCATTGCCTGTCATTTCTGCACAGGGGTGGGGAGTTCCGCGAGCGAGGATACCAGCCACAGTTTGACGATATAATCCGCGGGCGTGATATACTTTTAGGGGCGTGCGGTTTGTCGGAGATAACGACGTTTGTGCCGCCCTGGAACGCGTGGGACCAGGACACGGCCATAGCAATTGTTCAGGCGGGGTTCAAGATACTGTCGGCTGACCGATATTACTACTGTGATTCTTTGGACGGTCTGGCGGTTATCCCAAAAACAAGCACATTACCACAGCTCGAGTCACTTGTGGCCCAGGGACGTCTGTCCAACGGCGGCGTCATTATTGTTTTGTATCATTCTTTCGACCTGGTAAAGTTCCAGGGTGAATTAGGCAGGGCCTATTTTGGCGTTGATAGATTAGAAGGTCTGGTGAGAAAGGTGGCGGCGGCCCCGGATTTAAAGGTCGTGTCTCTTCAACAGCTCAGGGGGGTTGGGGATTTCGGGATTGAAAGATATCGTGCAGCCAACAGTTTGTGGAAGCTGCGAACCTTCTGGGTCGGATTTTTACCGATGGCGAAGTTGCCGGGATACCAAAACGAACAATGGTACCTGTCCGGCGAGGAATATATGCGGGAGGAGTTTCGATGGAGATTATTGACTGCCGCCCTGGCGGGTGCGGCGGTCCTGGCCGGGGTTTTGGTTCGTTTTATGATAAAGAGGGTTCTTGGTAGAAAAGGAACAATTGTAGCTGATGCGTTGGCGGCTGCGGTTTTTTGTCTTGCTGTAATTGCGCATATCTGGGTTGTTCGTGGCGGGCATCATATTATTGGTGTCATAGCGCTGCCGCTGCTTTTTGCCTTACCTTTTGTCGTTGCGTCGGTATCACGGATACTGGCAGGGGCTCATCCAAAAAAGCAGGCAGCCACGGTCTAAGAACGCGGAGTGGAGACGCCATTCTCCACCGGCGGTTCGAATTGCTCCAAACGGGACCGGATGGATTCTATGAAGGTGGATGTCGCAAATAGTGTTCTGGAGCTGGTCGAAGGTGACATTACCGAGATGGACACCGACGCAATCGTCAACGCAGCCAACGCGCAACTGATTCTGGGTGGCGGCGTGGCGGGTGCGATAAGGCGAAAGGGGGGGCCATCGATTCAGCAGGAATGCCACAAAATCGGCGGCACGTTCGTGGGCGGTGCGGTCATAACCACGGGAGGCAACCTCAAGGCAAAATACGTTATTCACGCCGTTGGCCCGCGTATGGGTGAAGGCGACGAAAACAACAAACTCAAAAACGCGACGCTCCACTCGCTCAAATTAGCCGACAAACACAACCTCAAGAGTATTGCGTTTCCCGCCATAAGCGCCGGCATCTTCGGCTTTCCCATCGAAAGATGCGCCGAGATAATGCTGCGAACGACTATTGATTATTTGAAAACCAAAACAGGATTAAAGAGGGTTGTGTTTTGTCTGTTTGGCAAAGAAAGTTACACTGTTTTTGATACGGCTCTTAAGAAGGCAATTGTGCAATGAAAGCAATGGCGCTGACAAAACCTTGCTCGATAGAAGATAAGCCACTCGCGTTGGTTGAGTTGCCGATGCCTAAGCCCAAAGACAGCGAAATACTCATAAAGGTTTCGGTATGCGGGGCGTGTCATACGGACCTCGATGAGGCAGAAGGGAGATTGCCTGCGAAGCTTCCGGTTGTGCCCGGGCATCAGGTGGTCGGCGCTGTTGCCCAGTTGGGCAGGGGGGCAACCAGATTCAAAATCGGCGACAGGGTCGGGGTTACTTGGCTTTATAGCAGTTGCGGCAAGTGCATTTTCTGCAAAAAGGGAGAGGAGAATTTGTGCGAGAACGCGAAATGGACAGGCAAAGACGCAGATGGCGGATACGCGGAATATATGGTTGTGAAGGAGGACTACGTATATCCGATTCCGAAGGTGTTTACCGATTCACAAGCGGCGCCCCTTTTGTGCGCGGGTATTATCGGATATCGCACACTGCGATTGGCGCAAATTCAAAAGGGCGAAACGATCGGCCTGTTTGGTTTTGGGGCATCGGCCCATATCGTGATTCAAATCATTAAGCATCAGTTTCCCGATAACCCTGTTTTCGTTTTTACGAAGACCGAAGAACACGCCGAATTGGCAAAATCGCTGGGTGCGACCTGGACGGGCCGGTCAGGCGATATCCCGCCCATTATGCTCGACAAGATTATGGATTTTACGCCGGTCGGTGAATGTGTCCGAGACGCCCTTAAAGTCCTAAACAGGGGCGGACGGTTGGTTATAAATGCAATTCGCAAGGAGACATCTGTTCCACCTCTTGATTACGCCAAATACCTTTGGCTTGAAAGAGAAATAAAAAGCGTCGCCAACGTTACGCGCAGGGATGCCGAGGAGTTTTTGCCCTTGGCGGCAGAGATTCCAATAGTTCCTACAGTAGAGGAATTTCCGCTTGAACAGGCCAACGAGGTTTTACTTAAGATAAAGCAATCGAAGCTAAAAGCAGCGGGAGTTTTGAGAGTTGGCTCTTAGCCACAGAGAAGACAAAAAATGTTTAGCCACAGAGTTCACAGAGGACACAGAGAATCTTAATTATAGCCACAAAAAGGCACAAAAAGCACAAGGCAATCCGCCTTCGCTAAAGTTTCGGCGGACAAGAAGGAAAAAGTAAAAAGGCAAAAAGGTAAAAGATGCATATTAAGGAATAACAGATATGGGCATCGTTAAGGGTTTGAGGCATTCCAAAATAGTCGGAGATTTTGGCGAGCAGATAGTTGCCAATTGGTTGTCACGATCAGGATGGCAGGTTATTTTAGTAGATCATACTGGTATTGATATTATCGCCTATCATCGAAAGAGCGGGAAAAGGATAGGAGTAACCGTCAAGTCCCGGACAAGGAAGTCCGGCACCGAAACCGAAAGTGTTAACTTGTTCTTCAACAAGACAAAAGGCGACCGAAAAAAGATTAAGATGGCATGCAAAGATTTTGGATGTGAACCATGGATTGCTGTATATGTTGAGGCAAAAGAATCAGCGGATTTATACCTTACCAGCTTGGCCAATTATGACGCGCAGTATCGGGGGAGGAGCAGAAAAGTCATCGATGATTGGAAGATGAGTAAAAACTATCTTCAACGATATGCTTCTGATTCGAAAGTTCATCATATTCATATTGGGTTTGAAGAAGAACACTGGAAATGGTGAGAAAAAAGCTCCTCCATTGCCCAAGGAATTATACGACAATCCTAAAGAGACCCAAATGAGATTGCTTCGTCCCGGCTCGCCGGGCCTCGCAATGACAGTTTCCAATTTTGCGGTGGGGGGATATAATTAGCGATATGAAGAATGCGAGTATAAGCGAGTTATTCAGCGAAATGGCTGACATAATGGAAATCTTAGGCGAGGACCCGTTTCGCATCAATAGTTACCGCAAGGTCGCCCGAGTCATCGGTGATATGCCCACCGACGTCGAAGAAATGTTAGCCGACGGCCGGCTTGCCGAGACACCGGGCGTTGGCAAATCGAGTTTGGCCAAAATCGAAGAGTTTATAAAGACAGGCAAAATCACCGCGCATCGGGAGCTTTTGAAGAAGATACCGCAGACGTTGTTGGAGCTGTTAAAGATACCGGGGGTAGGTCCAAAGGGTGTAAAGGCCGTTTACGAAAAGCTCAAGGTCAAGACGATTGCCGAATTGAAAGCGGCGATTGAGAATGGCAAATTAGCGACACTGCCGGGGTTCGGTGATAAGAAGGCGTCGATTATCGCGAAGGGGATTGAGTTTTTGGCGAAATCGACGGGGAGGATTCGCTTAGACCAGGCGTTTGAGGCGGCCAATATCGCAATGGAGTTTCTAAAGGGTTTACCAGGCGTCAAGAAGATTCAATATGCCGGCTCATTGCGGCGATACGCGGAGACCATTGGCGACGTGGATATTCTTGTAACGGCAAAGAAAGGTAAAGAAATAATCGACGCATTCGTCGGGGCTGAGTTTGTGCAGGAGGTAATCGCGGCAGGGGACACGAAGGGTTCGGCGATTATAAAGACGAGCAGTTGTCCGGTGCACGTGGATGTCCGCGTTGTGCCGGACAAGAGTTTTGGAGCGGCGTGGCAGTATTTCACCGGCTCAAAGCAGCACAACGTCCGGCTGCGTGAAATGGCGGTCAAAGCAAAGCTCAAATTGAATGAGTATGGTCTGTTCCGCGGCAAAAAAATGATTGCCGGTGCTACTGAGGGCGACGTTTATAAGAAGCTCGGTCTTGATTATGTTGAGCCGATATTGCGGGAAGACAGGGGCGAAGTCGAGGCCGCTGTAAGGCATACTTTGCCTGAATTGGTTCGATTGGAAGATATAAAAGGCGACTTTCATCTCCACACCGTCGCATCCGACGGCGCCTGCGAGATTCCTGAGCTTGTCGATGCGGCCCGACGCAGAGGTTATAAGTTTATATGTATCACCGACCACTCCGTTTCCGAAGCAATCGCCCACGGCCTAACGCCAGCGCGATTAGTCAAACAAATTGAACGAATTCGCAAACTCAACGACCGGTTGAAGGACATAACCATTTTTGCCGGCGCCGAGGTCGATATACTCGCGGATGGGACGCTGGATTATGACAACAAGCTTTTGGCTGAGCTTGATTTCGTCATCGGCTCAATTCACTCAGGAATGACCAGCCCCCGCGAAAAGGTAACGACCCGCACACTCAAGGCAATGGATAACCCTTACGTTCACTGCATAGGCCATCCGACGGGCCGACTAATTGGTGAGAGAGAGCCGATGGTTATCGACATCGCTGCCGTAATCAAGCACGCCGCTGAAACGCACACCGCATTTGAAGTCAATGCAAGCCCTTATCGGCTCGACCTCAAAGACGTTCACTGCAAAATGGCAATCGAGGCGGGTGTCAAATTAGTCATCGGTACCGATACTCATAAACTGCCACAGCTCGCCTATATTGGCTTAGGCGTTGCAACCGCAGGCCGCGGCTGGGCAGCAAAGACAGACGTGCTTAATACATTGCCTCTGGCGAAATTGAAAAGCTGGCTTGCCGCCAAAAGAAATAAATGAACCGATATGCCCTCTGCAGTTTCTAAAATCCTTTTGACCGGACTTCCGGGCTGCGGCAAAACAACTGCGGTGATGCGCATCTGCGCCGCTCTCAAAGATATGCGCTTAGCCGGCTTCTATACCGAAGAAATCCGTCATAACGAATCACGAATGGGCTTTCGCTGGAGACGATTAGACGGGGCCGAAGGGACACTTGCTCACGTTGACATAAAAAGCAAATCCGCCGGGGCGGATAAATTCAAAGTCGGCAGATACGGCGTGGATGTCGCCGGCTTTGAGCGGGATGTCGTTCCGATTCTCGATGAGGCGGGAACTAACGTGCAATTATTCGTGATAGACGAGATTGGGAAAATGGAGTGCTTCTCGCAGAAATTTGTGGACGCGGTTCGCCGGCTCTTTTCCGGGCAAAGAGCCGTTTTGGCCACCGTCGCACAGAAAGGCGCGGGCCTTATCGCCGAAGTCAAAGATTATCCGGCGGTGAAAGTATTTACTTTGACCGAGCGCAACCGCGATGATGTGATTGACCAGATAACGAGAATATTTTTCGGTTCCTCATTTTTTGTAAAGTGACAATATGGGCCGGATACTGCGACTGCCAAAACCGGATTGCAAAGGTTTGATGCCGCTTGAAAAGGTAATATCGCAAAGGCGGTCTCGGCGGGATTATCTGCCTGATGCACTTACGCCGGAGCAGGTGGGGCAATTATGCTGGGCTGCACAGGGGCAAGTGGGCAGGTTCCGAACCGTCCCCTCAGCCGGCGCAACTTACCCGCTGGAGCTTTTCGTGATGTCAGCCGACGGCTTGTTTCACTATCTGCCTGATAAACACTCGCTCGAAGAATTGACGAGCGAAGACCTTCGCGGCAAACTCGCCGCCGCTGCCTGGGGACAGGGATTCATAGAGCAAGGTGGGGCAACATTTGTATTAGCTGCTGAATTTGAACGAACCACTGGTCGTTATGGGGAAAGGGGCATTCGCTACGTTTATATGGAGGCAGGCCACGCCGCCCAGAACATCCACCTTCAGGCGGAGGCGCTGGGACTCGGCTCCGTTGCCGTCGGTGCCTTTGACAATGCTGAAGTCAGCAAGGTCTTGTCATTGCCTAACCATCTCGAACCGTTATATATGGTCGTTGTCGGTCGCTATCGCGGCGATGCGATGAGGTAGTATGGAAACGGTTTGTATCAATGGCAGTTTTGGCGAAGGCGGCGGGCAGGTCCTGCGAACCAGTTTGACCTTGACTGCTCTCACCGGCAAGCATCTCCGCATCGACAATATCCGCGCCAACCGCCCCAATCCGGGGTTAGCCAGACAGCACTTAACTTGTGTTTCGGCGGCCTGCACCATTTGCAATGCCCGCTGCACCGGCGCCGAACTCCGCTCGACGACGCTCGATTTTGCACCTGGGACCGTCCAGTCAGGCCAATATCATTTTGATATCGGTTCAGCCGGTTCCGCCTCGCTTGTCATTCAGACCATCCTGCCGGTCCTATTTACAGCCGACGCCCTAAGCACGGTAACCGTTACAGGCGGCACACATAATCCGCTTGCCCCACCTTTTGATTTTCTAAAGATGAGTTTCCTGCCTGCACTTGCCAATGCTGATTTCTCCGCCGACTGCAAATTGTTGAAGCACGGCTTTTTCCCGGCGGGCGGCGGCAAAATAGCCTTTGAGATTCAATCTTGGCAACCGCATCCCAACAGGATAATCGATTTGTGTCAGCCGTCGGTCAGTCCGAAGATTTACGCCGTCGTTTACACAGCCAAATTACCGGCCCGAGTCATTCAACGGCAGCGCAAACTATTGCTCGAAAGTGGACTTCCCCTCGCCGGTTTTGAGCATATCGAGGTTGCCGATTCCAACGGGCCGGGTAACTGCGTTGTGTTTCGTCTCGTCGCCGGCGGACGCACAACCGTTTTTACCGCCTTTGGTATGAAAGGCAAGCCCTCCGAGCAGGTCGTGAATGAGGTCGTGACTGAAACCCGCAATTTTCTTGCCTCCGGCGCCGGCATCGACCATTTCTTAGCTGACCAGTTGCTCATTTATATGGCAATGCGGAAAACTGGCCGATTGACGACCAATGAACCTTCCAGTCATTTGACGACAAATATAGAAGTGATAAAAAAGTTCCTGCCTGTTGACTTTACCATCACTGGGCAAGGCACTGCGTATGAGATTTGCTGCCGGGCATTATAACCACGGTCAGTCCAGCCGGATGCCTTTTTCCTGGAGCCATTCCTTCAAGTCGCCCATCTGCGTATCGAATACCTGATTGTCGTAGTCCTCTTCGAGTTCGCCGACCTTCGTGGCAAGTTCCTGCTGGCTATTAACTATGTCCGTCAATTTCTTCTCAAACTCGTCGCCCATTTCTCGCAGGTCATCAAGATTGACCTGCAAATCCAGAAGCCGCGATACGAACCTTGTCGCCGCCTCGATGCACCTCGGATTATACCCCTGCACATAAGCGGGAATCTCAGCCACCATATTGAGCATACTGATACCCTCTCGCTTGGCACGGAATGTCATATATGTGATTATGCTGGAAGGCCCCCTGTAGTTTGAAAAACGCAATCCTGGCTGCAGGACAAGCTGCTTGAGTTTCTCATCCGACACCGAGCAGGTCATCCGCGGCTCCCGCGTGTGCGGCGTCAGTCCCGCGACGCTGCCCACAAAATAAATCTCGTGAATGTTAAATCTCACGCACAGCCCGAAAATGCAGTCGGCATACTCCTCCCACGCCAGATTCGGCTCCCTGCCCGAGAACAGCACAATGTCCTGTTTCTCGTTGCAGTAAAAGATATTCGTCGGTAGCTCAAAGGCCTGCACAAGCCCATCCTTTGTCTGAGTGTGAGGCCGAAACAACGCCGAAATCTCCATCGAGCCGGGGAAGTTGTAGATGTAAAACCCCTCCGGCTCGATATGCGCAAACTGCTCTGCGCCGAGTTTTTCACGCATGTACTTTATTGTGCCGGTGGAAACGTCGCCGCCGTCCATCCAGCCCGACAGCCCCATCACAAGCCGCGGCTTATTCAACCCCGGCTCACTTTCAATCTTTAGCTTCTCTGTGTTCATCGACTGCTTATCTTTTTACCATTTTCGTGCGGCTTAATCTATAGCATCTCGCGTCTCCTTTGCGATAAATACTTTTGGCAGGCAACATTTGTTATAATCACAGCGTATAGTTTTAAGGCGTTTTATGAATCAAAAGGTCCAGTGCGAGCTGTGTCCAAGGGCCTGTATAATCGAGCCGGGCCAGAGCGGCGACTGCCGAGTAAGAGTCAATATCGACGGCGTCCTTCGCAGCGTCGTCTATGGCTATCCCTGCTCCATCAATATCGACCCGATTGAGAAAAAGCCGTTGTTTCATTTCCTCCCCGGCACTCAAATTCTTTCGCTGGCAACGGTCGGCTGCAATCTTCACTGTCTCAACTGCCAGAATTGGGAAATCTCTCAGGCAAATCCCGAGGAATCAACCGCCGCATCCTGCCCGCCCGAACGCGTCGTCACACTTGCCCGCCAGCACGGGTGTCCCTCCATCGCATACACATATACCGACCCGATTGCCTATTATGAATATGCTTATGAGACATCGCGATTAGGCAGACAGGCGGGATTGCGAAACGTGCTGGTTACGTCCGCTTATTGCAACTCGCAACCTTGGAGGCGTCTGCTCGAAGTTACCGATGCCGCTCGTGTTGACCTTAAAGGTATGAGTGATGATTTTTATCGAAAGTTCTGTTCCGGCACGGTTGGGCCCGTTCAGCAATGCCTCATAGATGCCGTCGCTATGGGCGTGCACGTTGAGGTGATAAATCTCATTATTCCGACGCTTAACGACAAACCCGAAGAGATTCGTCATCTCGCTCGATGGGTCAAAACAAATCTTGGCAGCGATATACCTTTGCATTTCTCGCGGTTTTTCCCGCAGTACAAGATGCAGCACTTGCCGCCCACGCCACTTGAGACCCTCGATACTGCCCGCCAGATTGCCCTTGAAGAAGGGCTGTATTATGTTTACATAGGAAATATCCGCAGTCCGCGGGGCGAAAACACTTATTGTCCCGGCTGCCACAAGCTTCTTATCGAGCGACAGGGATATATCGTTTTGCAAAATATCCTGAAGGGTGGCTGCTGCCCCGATTGCGGAAAAATAATATACGGAGTCTGGAAATGACGCGTCGCAAATTTTTGCAAAGAATTATTTTTAACGGCTCGGCTGTTCTGGTCGGATGTATTGTGCTGGCTAAGAGTGTTTTGCCGAAGAGATTTATATGGGCAAAACCGTTATCAAAATATCCCGGCCGCTTAAAATCTTTGGGCAATATCACGTCAAAAGCGAAATGGAGTGGATGATATGTCTGACCATTATAATGAGAGTCGCAGTAGAGTTTTCGTATTAGCGATTATTGTGCTGTTGGTGCTCATTGGCGGCCTGTATTTATGTGAATCACGCGTCCAAAAGATTTCCCCTGTCGCCGCACAGCCACAGAAAATCAAGCCCGCCTCGACTCGCCTAAGCGAGGCCGGGCAAGCCATTGCTGAAAAACCCCTTCAACCGTCAAAGACCGTCCTGACTTCCCCTCTCGGTCGGATGGGCTGGCACGCTGCAGATCCGAATGCGCTTGCCCAGCAGGTCGAGGGCTTTCTTCAAAAGGCCCAGGTTCAGCCCAGCGACGATATCGTCGCCCTAATTAGCCCGCATGCCGGCTACGCTTACTCCGGACAAACCGCCGCCTTCGGTGTTAAGGCCGCAAAAACAAAATACACTCGCGTCATCGTCATAGGCCCTTCGCATCAGGTCGCTATGCAGGATGTCCTCAGCGTCCCTCGCGTAACGCACTACCAGACCCCACTTGGCGAAATCCCAATCGATATGGGGTTTGTGAACAAACTCCTGCAGCATCCCATCTTTCAGGATATTCCGCAGGCGTATGCAACCGAGCACAGCGTTCTGATACAACTGCCACTGCTGCAATACCGCCTGGGTGATTTTAAGCTTGTCCCGATTGTGGCGGGCCAGTGCTCGCCGAAAACGGTGCGAGAGGCGGCCGAGGTTCTCAAATCCCTCGTTGATAAAGATACACTTGTCGTAGCCAGCTCTGATTTCACTCACTACGGCCCGAATTACGATTATGTCCCCTTCACGAAAAATATACCCGACGAGATTAAAAAGCTCGATATGGGCGCTTACGATTACATTGCAAAACTCGATAGCGCCGGCTTCATCCAATACTGCGACAAAACCGGCGCTACTATCTGCGGCCGGGTCCCGATAGCGATATTGCTTTCGATGCTCCCGTCCAGCTCCAAACCCGAATTGCTCAAATACACCACATCAGGCGAGCTTACTGGCGATTACACCAATTCCGTCAGTTATTTCTCCATCGCCTTCCACGGCGAATGGCAGAAGCAAACTGCCGTTGAAGCAAAAACAACCGATGTGGGGTTAACGCAGGAGGACCATAAAAACCTGTTACTGCTCGCGCGCAAGACAATCGGATTTTATCTTAAAAACGGAGAAGTCCCCACCCCAGAACAGCTCGGTATCCCCATCACCGATGCGATGAAAGTCCCGCGGGCCGCGTTTGTAACGCTCAAGAAAAACTCCGAGTTGAGGGGCTGCATCGGCGACGTCCTTCCCCGCCAGTCGTTGTATAAGTCCGTAATCGCCAATGCCATTAACGCAGCCGTTAACGACTGGCGATTTTCACCCGTTACGCCTGACGAGCTTGCCAAAATAACAATTGAAATATCCGCCCTGACCGTGCCTCAGCCAATCGCTTCATACAACCAAATTAGAATCGGCACGGACGGCGTAGTTTTGAGAAAAGCCGGCCAGTCGGCGTTGTTCCTGCCGCAGGTCGCCCCCGAACAGGGCTGGGACGTCCAAACGATGCTTACGCACCTGTCGCTAAAGGCCGGGCTTCCCGCCGACGCCTGGAAAAATGGCGCAAGTTTTCTCACCTTCCAGGCCGAAGTTTTTGGTGAGGAGAAATGACGTCAACCAATCACGCCTCTGCTGAATCTTCACGCCTCGCGGTTGTCGCTCGTGGTTTTGTCATATTTGCTTATGGTCTGTTTTCGATTTCCGCCCAGACACTTATTTTCAGAGAGTTCATAACCTCTTTCGAAAGCAACGATATCACTATCGGCATCTTTTTCGGCTGCTGGTTTCTCTGGATTGCCCTCGGTGCTTTGCTCGTCAACAAAAGCAAACGGCTCGCTGACCTGCTGCTGGCCAATATCGAGATACTATATCTGGCCTATCTGCCCGCTCTTGTCCTCCAGGCAATTCTGATTATCCATATCCGCCGTCTTGCCGGCATCGCCCCATATACCCTCTTGCCCATCCCCACTGCCTTGCTTCTGGGTGTTTTGGTTAATGCGCCGGTAAGTTTGATTACCGGCTTACTCTTTCCTCTCACCTGCCGATGGGTCAATCTTGAAACAACACCCGCCGTCTCAAGAGTTTATCTTCTCGAATCGTTAGGCAGCTTCATTGGCGGCCTCGGCACAACACTGCTGCTCGCCCGCGGTGCAAACTCCGCGAAAATCTTCCTTCTGCTCGCGTTTGTCCTTTCGCTTGCGGTCCTGTCATCGTTGTTTGTGGTTTCACGACTCAATCGCAAAATAACTATACCGATTGTCTTTCTATTGGTTCTTTTCTTTGGTTTTACTGTGGTGTATAGTGCTGATAAGCCGCTTGCAGATTTTATCCGCACGTCAAAGTGGTCCCGACTGCTGCCAACTGATTCCCTTACCGGCTCATTTCAGACCGCCCAGGCCGAATACCTATACGGCCTCTATCAGGGCCAGTGGGTCGCCGTTCGCGAAGGCAGCGTCGTCGAGGCGATTCCCGACCAGACGTCAGCCGGCAGGATTATCGCACTTACCCTTTCTCAAAATCCGAGGAGCTCTCGCGTTCTCGTCATCGGCTATGGTCTAAGTCTTTGCCGCCAGTTCCTGCAACTGCCACAGATTGACCGGCTTGTCTGGGCACACCCCGATAACGAGTACGTCAGCCGCGTTCTGCAATACGTCCCGAAAGAAATGAGTATTTCAGACCCGAGGTTTGAGGCCTTTGGGGGCGATGTTCGCTCGATGCTTGACCGGCGTAAAGAACTGTTCGACCTTGTAATCGTCAATATGCCTGCTGCTACAAGCTCCGTGACGAACCGATATTCTACTTTGGAGTTCTATCAGCAGATAAGGCGTTCATTGAATCCGGGCGGGGTTTTTGCTCAGTGTGTCCCCGGCGGCGAAAACATTATGGGTACCGAGCTTGTTACTATCGGTGCCTCAACAAAACTCACACTTACGCAGGTCTTCCCGAATCTGGCCCTTGCCCCGGGCGACACCACCTGGTTTGTCGCCTCCGATACCAATAATCTTACAGGCGACCCCGGCACACTTCGAGACAGGTTTGCCGGCGTTCCAAAAGCCGCTGGGGTTTATCCGCCGAATGGTCTGTTGAGCATCTACCTGCCCGACCGTGCCGCAAAGGCAACTGACGCCTATAACACCACCGACCTGCCCGCCGAGCATCTTCTCAATCGCGATTCGAGGCCGCTTGCCAATTTGTACGGTTTGCTGCTGGCCGCCAAACAATCCGATGCCCCTGTTACTGTGCTTTTCAAGAATTTGGTTCTGGCCGGCTTTCCGGTATTTTTGGTTCCAATTCTTGTTTATGTGATTTTGCGTTTGATGCTGGTCATAATCGCGGCCGTTGCCAACAGACCGTCAACGTTTGATTTCACGTTTCTTATGTTTTCCACGGGTACGGTCGGTATCGGCGTTGTAATTATTTTGATGTTCTTTTATCAAACCCGGTTTGGCTCTCTTTACCTGTATATCGGCGCCGTCTCGTCCTTGTATATGGCCGGCCTTGCCGCAGGCGCCGCTGTTGCCAATCGCCTGTTGAAAATAAAAAGTCGTCTTGCGTTTTATCCTGAAATACTTTTGACAGCCGCGCTTTTAACTCAGTGTGCGGTGCTGGCTGCCATTGCCTTTTGGCCTAATGGGGGCTGGTCGCATACGGTATTCGCGGCGGCGTTTATCGTGTGTGGTTTTTGTGCCGGCTGCTACTTCCCGATAGCAGGCGGTCTTTTGGCCAATCGGGGCTTGAATACAACTCAGGCCTCCGCCCAGCTTGAGTATGCAGACCATTTCGGAGCAGCAGCAGGGGGGTTATTTGCCGGGCTTATGCTTGTGCCGGTCCTGGGGACTAAATTATCGCTGTTTGTATTCGTATTGTTCATCCTGGCCAATCTGGCAGGGACAACGTTGAGAATATATTGTCCCGCGAAAGTTACCGCCTTGCCGGCTTTTGCCGCAACCGGCTATTGGCTTTTTGGAATCGCACTAACACTTGTCTTATGTTCAAACCTGTTGGCAATTGCCGGTCGCCGGCTGGCTCCTTCACTTACAGCGAACACAGCGAAGGCGCTTGCCGGCTCGCTTTGCATCGAGCCGATAACTGCTACGCTACCCAATACCGACAAAACCGCAAACTACTTCAAGGCCTACGATGCCAATGACAAGCTCGCCGGCTTCATATTCAGCTCCGTTGACCTTGCCCCGAACGTCCGGGGCTTCGGCGGGAAAATAAATATCGCCATATTTGCCGACGCCAACGGCAATCTCCTCGACTTCCACATTATTCGCTCAAATGAAACCCCCGCCTACCTCGATATGCTCACCAATTGGCTGCCTTCTCTTAAAAGCCGCCCCATCTTTGCCGCTAAACCATTCGCAAATGTCGATGCTGTAACCGGCGCAACCGTCAGCTCCAAAGCAGTCCTCGAATCGCTGTCTGAATCCGGCAACGCCTTTGCGACTAATGTGCTTGGCCAAACCAGCATCATAAAAACAACTTCTGCTAATCGCTGGCTGCCCGATGCACAGGGGGCGTATCTTTTGATTGCTTTCCTGCTCACTTTGTTCGTCATATATCTCGGCGACTTCTGGAGCCGATTGTTTGTCCTCGCTTTCAACGTCTTCTTCGGCGGCATTTTCTTCAACGCCCAATTCTCTACCGAGCAGATTGCATCATTGTTGTCGCTCGCTGTCCCCCTTGTCGCACCTACCGGCGTCTTTATCCTGACAATCGGCGCACCATTGTTGGCAATTCTCTTTGGCAATATCTATTGCGGTTATCTTTGTCCTTTCGGCGCCTTGCAGGAGCTTGTCGGCTACCTGTTACCCGCCCGTTTCAAACCTACTGTCTCAATCGAACAGATGCGCAAGGCCAGATTCGTCAAGTTCGTCATCCTGTTCGTAATCATTGGCGCATTTTTTCTGTCTCGAAGTCACGACGCCCTCACCGCTGACCCCCTGATTAGATTTTTTAGCTTCAAGTTTCTCTTCGCCAAGCCCGACATAATTGTGATTGCAATTGCCATCATTGCCTTTCTCGGCTCACTTTTCTACTCGCGTTTCTGGTGTCGATATTTATGTCCCGCCGGGGCGTTCTTGTCTTTATTCAACAAGATTGCCGTTCTTCGCCGCTATTTGCCTGCCAAACACTATGCCAATTGCGAATACGGGTTGAGTTACAATGACAAACTCGATTGCATATTCTGCGATAAGTGCCGTTATGAGCGACCCCGCCCAGCGCTGGGTGGGGCTGTCGTTGGCTTCGGCTCCCGCTATTTACTCCCAGCCGTGCTTGTTATCGCCATCGGTATTTCCGTTCTGTCCGTCAGGAGTTTGGTCAGCGAATTACCCGCTTCCTCGACTGCCTCCGCAGCCGTATCTTCAGCGGGACAACCAAGAAACGTCGATATGCAGCAAATCAGAAAAATGATTCGTGAAAACAAACTCTCCGACCACAAAGCGGATTACTACAAAAAAGTGGAGTAAAAAAATCGCCTCATCGGCGGAGATAGCTAATCAGCCAGAGAATCAGCGTCAGGACAATCGAGATAATCAGGCAGCTTGTTATGGGCAGAAACACCCGCCAGTTTTTAGAGCCGAACTGCAAATCGCCTGGCAGTTTAAATAGGCCGAGCTGGCCCAGCACCATTATCCCCAGCCCCATCAAAATGATGGTTGCCCCGATGGCTATCAGAAGTTTCCCGATTTGTTGCGGCCCAAAATCCACCGATTCCCTCCGTTCTCTTACTCAACTGCTCTACTGCTCTATTTTTCGGGCAAGGCCCGAAAAATCGGGGCGACAGGACTCGAACCTGCGACCCCTTGCACCCCATGCAAGTGCGCTAGCCAAACTGCGCCACGCCCCGTTGCATCTATTCTAACACGGCGTCCTCGTCCCAACAAGTTTTTTCCATCTCTCGGCGCAGTAAAATTTCCAAAAATTGTTTGACAATTCGGGCCGGTTTTCCGATAATGTTAGGTGTAGCTAACTTTAGTAATGCACGGGTGAACGTGCGGGGTGTTAAATAAATGGCTGTCCGAAAAAATACGGGTTTGAGCGCATCGCTGGAAGATTATCTCGAGGCCATTCTTAACGTGGCCGACGCCTCCGGTATGGCCCGCAGCAGGGATATAGCCGCGTCTCTCGATGTGGCCAGGCCGTCAGTTACCGGGGCATTAAAGCTGCTTGCCAAAAGGGGTCTGGTAAATTACCGGCCTTATGGTTATGTAACGCTTACGCAGTCGGGTGTCGCCCGGGCCGCTAAAGTCGCCAAAAGGCACGATATAATCAAGGTGTTTCTGACTGATATTCTGGGCGTGGACTCGCCCACTGCGCAGAAAGCGGCCTGCAAGGCCGAGCATTTGTTGGGGCCGGCCATAATATCTCGGATGCATGATTTTACAAATTTCGCCAAAAAGCGGGCCCACTCAGGTGAGAACCTTATGGATGTCCTGAGAAGATTTGCAAAGGCCAAACGGCCGAAGGACTGAGTATGGAAGCTAAAAACACCAGATGTTTGTCGCAGGTGACCGAAGGCCAGATTGTCAGCGTGGTAGCCGTTACAGGCGGGCGGGGTCTGAGAAGCCGGCTGACAACGATGGGCCTGCTGCCGAACACCCAAATTCAGGTGGTGCGCAATGGTGGCACCGGCCCATTCGTCATAAGCATAAAAAACTCCCGAATGGCGCTCGGCAGGGGGGTCGCCGATAAAATTATGGTAATGTGACTCGCCCCGACTATATTTTTTTGCCGTATAAGTTAGGAGCAACTAACTTGTTTGGAATTGTCATAATATGACTGACGACAAACTTAAAAAGATAACCGTCGCACTTGCCGGCAACCCGAACAGCGGCAAAACCAGCGTTTTCAATATGCTCACCGGCGCACGCCGTCACGTCGCTAATTACCCCGGCACCACCGTTGAAGTAGAAGAAGGGCCGTGCAGGCACAACGGCTTTCGCATTACAGTCGTTGACCTCCCCGGCACATACGGCCTGACAACATTTTCAGCCGAAGAGCTTGTGGCACGCAATTTCCTGATTGACCGCAAACCCGACGTCGTCGTCGACGTCATCGATAGCTCAAACGTGGAGCGCAACCTCTACCTGGCCACCCAGCTAATCGAAATCGGCACACCCCTCGTCCTCGCCTTCAATATGAGCGACGTTGCTTCACAGCGTGGGGTCGTCTTCGATATCGACCAGCTTTCCCGCTTGCTCGAAGCGCCAATTGTCCCTACGGTCGCCAGCAAAGATAAGGGTGGAGTGGCTTTGCTCGACGCGATTGTCGCCGTCGCAAACACGGCTCAAAAACCCAGGACTCATCGCATAAGCTATGGCGACGAAATCGAAAACGCAATGGGCCAAATCGAGACGCTTGTTCGTTCGGAGCATCCCGGCCTCGCCGCCAAATACGGCTCGCATTGGGTTGCCCTCAAGCTGCTCGAACAGGATAGCGACTTACTTTCAAAAGTTCAAAGCCGGCCTCTTCTCGATATCCTTGACCGCGAAATTGGTCGGCTCAAAATCCTCTTCCGCGACGACCCCGAGATAATCATCGCCGACAAACGTTACGGCTTCATCTCAGGCGCCTGCCAGGAAACCGTCAAAACCACCATTGAGCTTCGCCACACCACCAGCGACCTCGCCGACGCCGTCCTCACACATCGCGTCCTCGGCCTGCCAATCTTCCTGCTGCTGATGTATCTGGTCTTCTATCTGACCTTCTCCCTCGCTGCCTGGCCGATGGCCTGGCTGGAACATCTCTTTGGCTTCCTGTCGGCCTCACTGGCCGCACTTTGGCCCCCGAACACCGATAACTGGCTCCGCTCCCTGCTTATCGACGGCATAATACCAGGCGTCGGCGGCATCCTCGTCTTTCTGCCCAATATCCTCATCCTGTTTCTCGCCATAGCCCTCCTCGAGGACTCCGGCTATATGGCACGGGCCGCGTTCATTATGGACCGCCTGATGCACAAAATCGGCCTCCACGGCAAAAGCTTCATCCCTATGCTCATCGGCTTCGGCTGCTCCGTCCCGGCTATTATGGCGACAAGAATCCTCGAAAATCGCCGAAGCCGTTTCACCACCATTATCGTCCTGCCACTGATGAGCTGCGGAGCACGCCTCACTATTTACGGCCTCCTTATCCCCGCATTTTTCCCCCAAAACTGGCGCGGGCCTGTCCTGTGGCTCATCTACCTGACGGGAATCATTCTCGCCGTTATCGCCGCCAAAGTCCTTCGCCTCACCGTCTTCCGCGGAGAGGCCACAGATTTCGTTATGGAACTGCCCCCTTATCGCGTCCCAACCCTCAAATCCATCTTCATCCATACCTGGCTAAGGGGCTGGATGTATCTCAAAAAAGCCGGCACCATTATCCTCGCCTTCTCCATCATTCTCTGGGCCGCTATGAATTATCCCAAAATCCCGAAGCAATCTCTCGTTGGTTTAGCCGCTGACGAAATCCGCCACGCACAGCTCGCAAACTCTGTCATTGGCCGGCTCGGTCACGCAATCGAACCCGTCATAATGCCCCTCGGCTTCGACTGGAAAATCGGCACCGCCCTTATCGGCTCAGCCGCCGCAAAGGAACTGTTCGTCTCCCAGCTCGGCATCATTTACGCCGTCTCATCCCACGAGGACTCTGCCGCCGTCTCCACGCTCCGCCGGCATTTGCAGGATGACTACTCCCCCTTGGTTGGTCTTTGTATTATGCTGTTTTGTTTGATTAGCTCACCCTGCGTCGCCACCGTCGCCATAACCCGCTCGGAAACCAACTCCACGCTCTGGGCAATTTTTCAATTCTTCTCTCTCACAGCCCTCGGCTACGTCGTCACCTTCGTCGTTTACCAAATCGGCACACTCTTGCTCAATGTTTAGCCGCCCGATTTATTCGGCAGTCGCCGTTGATTTAGGGCTGTTGCAAAAATAATTGGTAGGTTTGCTATGCGATTGCCGCGACCGGAATAATAAGGCCCAGCAAATCGTCGACGGTGTAGGATTTCGCGAGGTCTATCGGCAGGATACAGCCGTGGTTATGGTCCGTTGCGAGGATGATGAGGTTGCTGCCCGCCCGGCAGCAGCCGCTTTCCTGACTCTGATGGCCGAGAATAAAAATGTCGGCGTCGAGGGTCTTTGCTATTTTGTCTAACAACTGCTGACCGTGGCCTCTGCCCCACGTCAGAAGATATGCCGAACCCGGCTTGACGATATCGTTGATTCTGAGCTGCCTGTCAAGGATTCGGTGGTCAAATTTAGCCGCGTGGCGGTCCGCCGGCAGAGAGTGCGAGATGAATATCCTGTTGGGACATCTGACGGCTAAGGGCTGAGAGAAGAGAAATTGCTTTATTGCTAGCTTGACACCTTCGCTGGCGTGAACGAATTCTCTGTCTAACGCGGACCGCATCGCCACGTTCATCTCTTTGCCGTTCTTCATAACCTGGCTGTTGTTGATGAAGGCAGTGTCGTGGTTGCCCATTATAATATGCACGCGGTCGGGGAACCGAACCTTGTAGGCAATCACATCGAACAGCAGCTTATATGACAGGCATCCTCCTTTCTCGTCTTCCGGGCCGCCGTGTATGATTTCCTGAAGGATTACGTGAGTGTGGGTATTGTGCTCAAGGTTGGCGAAGGCAACAATCCGCTCGAAGTTTAGGCGATGTCCGTGGATGTCGCCCGTTATGACCACTGACCCATGCAAAGGCAGACAAATCAGATTGCCCCGCCTGAATTTGTCTTTGTGGTTGGCCTCAAGGCCTTTGTTCAGCAGCTTGATTGTTTTTTCGGGCATCTTTCAAGTCCGAACGCTGACACGACAGCTTCCTGCAGTAAGCTTATCGAAGGATAGCTTTTTGGCCTTGCTCTGTCAAGACTTGTAGTGAGAACCATTTATTGAGAATTGGTCTTCGACTTGCCGCTTAGTATGCTGTGTATCATCAGGTCTAAGCGGGATATGACGGTCATCATATCAGTGGGCCGCTCTGCGGGGTCTTCCTCGACGCAGTCCATTACTAATTTGGAGATACCAGTTGGTATCTGCGCCCTTATTTCGTTGGGCGGGCGAAGCGACTCCTTCACAGGCAGTCCGAAGGGGTCCTTTTTCGGTATGAGAGTTGGGACGGTCTTGCCCGTAATCGCCCAGTACATCGTTGCTCCAAGGTTGAATATATCGGTCTTGGGGCCTAAGGGCTTGCGCCTGACCTGCTCCGGCGCGATGTAGTCGGGCGTTCCCTGAATGCGTCGCTTGGTCGTTCCTATCCTGCAGCCCTGCCCCAAGTCGATGATTCTGATGTCCCCGGCCTTGCTCAGGAGGATGTTGTTTGGCTTTATATCGCAATGGACCAGGCCGCACTGATGCATCGCGTTTAGACCCGTCGCCACCATTCTAAATACCAGCAGCACGTCAAGCAAGCTCAGCGCAGGCCCCTCTTCCAGCGATTGGCCGTCGAAGTATTCCATTGCAAGCAGCATCTCTCTCGTTTTGAACATACTGCGAATCTTCTTGAGCTTGTAGCACTTGCGAATGTACGGGTGGTTTACTCTCTGGGCTATTCTGTATTCGGTCTCGACCTGCTCGAAAACACGGGAGTCTTCGGGCTTTTCAAAAATTACACGCTTTAAGGCCACTTCGGTTCCGTTCGAATCGTCGGTGGCGAGGTATATTGTCGTCCGCGCACCGACCCCGATGCGTTTCTTGATAGTAAATCCGCCGATGTCAAGTATGTCTCTTGCCATATCCTGTCAAACCACTGAAATCTGCACCCGCTCCTTATCTGCCAAAAAGCCGAACATCTGACCTTTTCTATCTATCGGCACTGGCTCGAATTGGGTAAACTTTGAAAAACCGGCATTTTACAAAGTTTTCGGCTGTTTGTCCAGTGGCTTGGCCGTTTCGCCGCCATTTTTCGTTAAATTTCGCACAAACCGGCTTAACTGCTTGCCAATCCGGGCGAGGATATTTATACTGTATCTTTTAGGTTTTTCCCCGATAGCTCAATCGGTAGAGCGAGCGGCTGTAATGTGGGGCATAAGTTTGAGAAACTTATGCCGAAGTTGCAGCTCTTGGTGGAAACATCAGGATGGAAAACCGGGTGAATTCAGGGAAGCCTGATTCCGCTGGTGCGGAAATGGTAATCCTGAGCCAAGCCTGTTCACACAGGGACCGTTTTCAAGTGAACGGGAAGGTGCAGAGACTATAGGGTGAGGCGGCCTGTGCCAATAAGCCCTTATAAGCGCCCGGCGCCTAAACCCGAAAGGTCGGGTATGGTGATGAGATAGTCCGGTCTTCAGGGAAACCTGAAGGAAGCCGTAACCGCTAGGTTGCTGGTTCGATTCCAGCTCGGGGAGATAAGCAGAAGAGAGTGGTATGTATTTCGTTTACGTGCTTGAGAATCCACGGGGCAAATTCTATATTGGCTCGACCAGCGACGTCGAGAGGCGGCTTCAACAACACAATTCCGTGGAAAAGGATGGCAAGAAATTCACACACAAGAACGGGCCGTGGCGTCTTATCTGGTCGGAGCAGCATGCTACACGGGCTTCTGCGATGCGTCGGGAGCGTCAAATTAAAGGTATGAAGTCGGCCCGCTGGATTCGTGAGAGGTTGTTACAAAAATCCTATGATTGCAGCCGTTAATCCCGGCGCGCCGGGATTGCTGGTTCGATTCCAGCGCGGGGAGCTCAGAAAGATTCCGTCCTTCCGGGCGGAATCTTTTTTGTGAGTCGAACCATTCTTTATCCTCTCCTCATCGGAATTACTGTCGATATAGGCCAACGTATTGCAAATCGTCGCGGCGGAGCGTATAAACTATCCCCGTATGGCCACGGATGTCAGAAAGCGGATAGAGCAGTTGCGTGCCGAGATACGCCGGCACGATTACCTCTATTACGTCCTCAATCAGCCGCAAATAACCGACCAGCAATACGATAAGCTCTTCGCCGAGCTAAAGGCACTTGAGGAACAGCGCCCGGAGCTTATCACGCCTGACTCACCTACCCAGCGGGTATCGGAAAGGCCGCTTGAAGGGTTTGCTACCGTTCATCACGCTGTCCCTATGCTCAGTATGGATAATACCTATAACGCTGAGGAGCTGCGTGCGTTCGATGAGCGTGTGGCCAAAGGGCTTGGCAGCAGGGACTATGATTACGTCGTCGAGCTGAAAATCGACGGCGTTGCGTCGAGTTTGCGTTATAAACGTGGCCTGCTCGTTACCGGAGCAACTCGCGGCGACGGCAGGGTGGGCGATGATGTAACCGCCAACGTCCGCACGATAAAGGCCGTGCCTCTTGTGCTGATACCAGGCAAGACGAAAATCCCGGAGGTCCTTGAAGTCCGCGGCGAGGTGTATATGCCGACAAAGTCGTTTGTCGAGTTAAACAAGCAGCGAGAAAAGGCAGGTGATGTCTTGTTTGCCAATCCGCGGAACGCCACGGCTGGCTCACTAAAATTGCTTGATTCTAAAATCACCGCTCAAAGAAACCTGGCGTTTTTTGCTTATGCAACGGGCGAGATTTCCCAGCCATTGGCAAAAGACCACTATGAGACATTGCAGGCGTTCAAAAAACTGGGTCTGCCCGTCAATCTTCATATCAAAAAGGCCAAAAATATCGACGAAGTCATCGAAATATGTAATAGCTGGGACAGTAAACGGGACCAGCTTGAGTATCAGATAGATGGAATGGTCGTTAAGGTCAATAACATCAAACAGCGCGAGATTTTGGGATTTACTGGCCGGGCGCCGCGATGGTGCATAAGTTACAAATTCGCCGCTGAACAGGCCGAGACCGTCGTCGAATCAATTGATGTCCAGGTCGGCAAAGGCGGCACATTGACGCCCGTCGCCAATCTGACGCCCGTATTGTTGGCAGGCACAACCGTCAGAAGGGCAACCTTGCATAACTTCGACCAGATTAATCGCCTCGATGTCCGCGAAGGCGACACAGTCATTATTGAAAAAGCGGGCGAAATCATTCCCCAGGTCGTCGAAGTCAAAAAAGAACGACGACCAAAAGGGGCAAAACCATTTGAGCCGCCAACCAGATGTCCCAATTGTGGCGGCGACGTCAAAAAAGACGAAGCAGGTGTTTTCCTGCGTTGCGTCAATCCGCATTGCCTTGGACAATTGAAGCAGCGTCTGAGATTCTTTGCCGGCAGGGGACAAATGGACATTGAAAACCTCGGCGAGGCCCTCATCGACCAGTTGGTCGATGCCGGCCTGGTCAAAAACTTCGCCGACTTATACAAACTGCAAAAAGACGACCTCCTTGAATTGGAGCGAATGGCCGACAAAAGCGCCCAAAATGTCATTGACTCAATAGAAGCCAGCAAAACCAGACCCTTGTGGCGGCTGGTCGCGGGGCTGGGTATTCGACACATAGGCGGCCAGACGGCACAAATCTTGGCCGAGCACTTCGGCTCGCTCGATGCCATAATGAATGCAAGCCAGACCGAACTTGATGCAATTGAGCAAATCGGAGAAAAGGTCGCCCAAACTATCTATGAATATTTGCACAACGAAAGGAATATCGCCGTTATCAAGGAGCTTCTCTCGGCCGGTGTCAAACCGGAGCTGCCCAAAAAGGCCAAAGCCAAAGGCAAATTAGCAGACAAAACCGTAGTAGTCACCGGCACGCTTGAAAATTTCAGCAGACAGCAGGCCGAAGAGGCAATCAGAAACGCAGGCGGCAAGACAAGCTCCAGCGTCAGCAAAACCACCGATTTTGTCCTTGCAGGCGAAAACCCCGGCAGCAAGCTCGACAAGGCCAGACAACTCGGCGTCAAAATCATCGGCGAAAAGGAATTCCAGACACTGACAGACACAGACTGACACAGACGGAAACATGGAAAAACATATTAGTTTATTATATGAAGAGTTGAGCTATCAAATTCGTGGCGCCGCAATAGAAGTCAGGAAAACCTATGGGACGGGCCACAAAGAGATATTGTATCAAAGAGCTTTTGCTGAAGAGCTGGGTCTGCGAAAGATAAAGTATGAACGAGAAAAGCCGATAAAAATATGTTCTCCTAAAACGGGAAAGGTAATTGGTTCGTACCAGCCCGACTTTATAGTTGACGATAAAATAATTATCGAATTGAAGGCACTGGAAAAGATACCTCACAGGATGACAGACCAATTATACGGTTATCTGCGAAATAGCGTGTACGAGTTGGGTTTTTTTATCAATTTCAGAGCCGGTGGGGTCAGCATAAAACGAGTTATTTATACTAACGACAAAAAACAAGGCGTTCAACCAGTCGGTGAAAGTCCGTGTTAAAGTCGGTGTCAGTCCGTGTTATGAACAAAAGATATATGCAAATTGCGACGCAACTCGCGCGTCGAGGTTTTGGTTATGTAGAGCCGAATCCCGCAGTCGGGGCGGTCATCGTCAAAAATGGTCGGATTATCGGCAGGGGGTGGCACAAAAAATTCGGTGGCCCACACGCCGAGATTAACGCCCTTGTTGATTGCAGAAAGCGGGGGGGTAATCCAAAAGGGGCGACGATGTTCGTTACACTTGAGCCGTGCTGTCACTTTGGCAAGACCGGCCCCTGCACCGATGCCCTCATTGCTGCAAAGCTGAAAAGAGTCGTTGTGGCGACAATTGACCCATCCAAACACGCAAACGGCAAAGGTATTGGTCGGCTCCGCAAAGCCGGTATCAAAGTTGATGTCGGCGTTTGCGACACCGACGCTCGCCTGCTCAATACGCCGTTTCTCAAATTTGCCTTAACCGGCAAACCTTGGGTAACCCTCAAATGGGCACAGACAATCGACGGCAAACTCGCCTGGGCAAATACAGGCAGTAAACGCAAATGGATAAGCTGCGAAGACAGCAGAAAAGACGCCCACAACCTGCGAAGACGCGTCGGTGCTATTTTGGTCGGCATCAATACCGTTTTGAAAGATGACCCGCTGCTGACGCCTCGCCCTGGCAATGGCAAAAAGCCGATACGTGTTGTTCTCGATAACCGGTTGCGCATTCCGCTCGATTGCAAGCTTCTTGCCACTGCCAAAGATGTGCCTGTCCTTATCGTAACCGCTGATAGCACTCTTCGAAAAAAATCTCAAAAAGCGAAGCAAATCGTCGGCAGGGGGGCTGAAATACTTGGCTGTCCCACCCACCGGTCAAATCTGCAATTTCTGCTTACGCAGTTGAGCAAACGCGGCATTCAGCGATTGCTTGTCGAAGGCGGCCCTACCGTCCTCAGCTCATTTTTAAAAGAAAATCTCGCCGATGAAATCATCGTATATGTCGCACCGAAAATTTTAGGCGACAAAGGCACCGCGGATATATCGGAGAGTTTGTCTGATGTGCAGTTGCGATTCGCAAACGTAAAGTATATCAGCGACGACGTAAAAATAAACGGACTGACGATAAACGGTATAAAGGCGGCAGGAATCTCAAAGGGTAAACTATGAAAAAAATCGAAGTGTTCGGCCTGCAGACAATCCCGAAAATCAGGCAGGGCGATAACCTCGCTGAAATAGTCAATAACTGCGCCGAGCAGGAAATCGGCGGATTGCAAAAAAAGGACATAGTAGTGCTGACCAGCAAAATTGTCTCTAAGGCACAGGGACGGATGCTCAGGATGGCTAACGTTGTGCCCGGCGACGAGGCCCTTTATATATCGAAAAAGACCGGCAAGGACGCCAAGTGGCTGCAAATGATTTTCGACCAGGGCGATGAGATTCTCGCGATTGTGCCCTTAAAGGGCGTAGTCGCAAATCACATATTCGGGGCGTCAGAGGATGCGGCTGTTACAGGCGAGCTTGTCGAGCACGAGCAGGCGCTTTGCATCACTCTCGGCAAGGACGGCCGGCTGCACACCTGCGACGCCGGAATCGACGGCTCAAACCACGAAAAAGGCGTCGTCAGCTTATTGCCCGAAGACCCCGACCAGGCCGCTAAAGACATAAGAATGGAACTGCAGAAAATAGCCGGCAAAAAACTCACGGTAATTTTAGCCGATACCGAAATGATTCCCTTCGGCACGATGGATTTTGCGGTCGGCTCATCCGGCATTGACCCCGTCTCAAAACAATTCGGCCAAAAGGACATCTTCGGCAAACCAAAGTTCGGCGGCATCGACCTCACCGCCCACGAATTGTGCTCCGCCTCCGCACTCGTATTCGGCCAGACAGGCGCTGGCATCCCCGTCGCTATCATCCGCGGCTACGAATACGAAATCAACGAAACCGCAAACGTCGCAAACACTATGCTCGCAGGCCAGGCCGCCAACGGCATAAGTCAGGCCATAAAAGACACGCTCCTCGCAACCTCCTACACCAAAACTCTGCCCAAACGCCTCCTGTTCCAAATCGCCTCCTGGTTTGTGTAGCAGTCAAAGGAACACAAAACGAAGAAGGCCAAGTGGCTCTCACCACTCGGCCTTCGTAAATTCCTGGCGATACCTACTCTCACCCCGAAGGACTACCATCGGCCTGGCGGGCTTAGCTTCTGAGTTCGGAAAGGGATCAGGCGTTTCCCCGTCAGTATGTTCACCAGGAAATTCGTTATGCCGCACCTACTTTGAGAAACGACTATCAAATTATATTGACGACCTGTATGCCAACTCATCGCCGTCTCTTATCTGACAATCGCACCTCAAAGTAGGTGCGGCACTAATTCAAAAAGTCAAAGAGCAAAACTTTTACTCAACCAGCTAAAAACTAAAGACTAATAACTAAAAACTATCAATATGCGGGCGCCACAAAGTGGCACAACATCGAAATACTCGGAATACTCGAACAACCAAAGAATGATATGGTCAAGTGATTGAGCGTTAGTACCGGTTAGCTGAAGCGATTACTCGCCTTACACATCCGGCCTATCAACCTGGTGGTCTACCAGGGCTCTTCTGCCGCACCTATTTTTGACCAGTAAGGGACCTTTGTATCCTCTTGAATAGTTGATGTTTTGCTCTGCCTTCGTATTTGAGTCGTTTTTCTCTTTCCCAGGCATCGCGTCTATCAAGATACGCTTCGTAATATGCAAGAGTCCATTTCCCAGTATGGGTATACCGGGCGCCGGTACCACGATTGTGCGCAACCATTCTTTGTTTGAGGTTGCTGCTGAAACCAACGTAGATGCTACCGGTTTCTTTCTCGACTATCACATACACGTAATACATAAGTCCCTCCTGAGCAAAAATAGGTGCGGCACGGAATCCTAATCTTGGAGGGGGCTTCCCGCTTAGATGCTTTCAGCGGTTATCCTTTCCCGACATAGCTACCCGGCGGTGCCCTTAGCAGGACAGCCGGTACACCAGCGGTCAGTACTTCCTAATCCTCTCGTACTAAGGAAATATTTCCATCAAGATTCCTACGCCCACAGCAGATAGGGACCGACCTGGCTCACGCCGGTCTGAACCCAGCTCGCGTACCGCTTTAATGGGCGAACAGCCCAACCCTTGGGACCGCCTTCAGCCCCAGGATGCGATGGGCCGACATCGAGGTGCCAAACCTCCCCGCCGCTATGAACGCTCGGGGGAGATCAGCCTGTTATCCCCGGAGTACCTTTTATCTGTTGAGCGACGACCCTTCCACACAGAATCGCCGGATCACTAGGTCCTGCTTTCACATCTGCTCGACCTATAAGTCTCGCAGTCAAGCACACTTATGCCCTTGCGCTCTAAGCGCGATTGCCAACCGCGCTGAGTGTGCCTTTGAACTCCTCCGTTACACTTTAGGAGGAGACCGCCCCAGTCAAACTGCCCACCTGGCACTGTACTATGCCCGGATTCACGGGTCACAGTTAGGTGACTAATAGAACAAGGGTGGTATTTCAACGGTGGCTCCACCCCGACCGAAATCGGGGCTTCATCGCCTCCCACCTATCCTACGCAAGTTTTATCAGGCATCAATACCAGGCTACAGTAAAGGTTCACGGGGTCTTTCCGTCTTGCTGCGGGAATGCGGTATCTTCACCGCATCTACAATTTCACCGAGTCCGTCCTTGAGACACTGCTCCAGTCGTTACGCCATTCATGCACGTCGGAACTTACCCGACAAGGAACTTCGCTACCTTAGGACCGTCATAGTTACGGCCGCCGTTTACTGGGGCTTCAGTCGCCAGCTTCTCCCGTATTGCTACAAGATGACCGACTTCCTTGACCTTCCAGCACCGAGCAGGCGTCATTCTCTATACATCCACTTTTGGTGTTAGCAGAGAACTGTGTTTTTGGTAAACAGTCGCCAGAGCCACTTCACTGCGCCCTCCCCGCACCATTCTTCGCAGCGCTACCTATACAGAAAGAAGAGACAGAAAAAGAATGTGATTCTCTTTATGTATGGAAGCCCTTCTGAGAAGAATGGTGCGGGGTAGGGACCCCTTATTGCGAACGTACGGGGTCAAATTGCCTAGTTCCTTAAGGACGGTTCTCTCGAGCGCCTTAGGATATTCTCCTTGCCTACCTGTGTCAGTTTTAGTACGGATACGCACCGTCGTCCTGTTTGAGGTTTTTCTTGGCAGAGACTCGAGCTGCTCGGGCATCATATATCGGCCCTCGCGGTCCCGAAATGTTTTGCGCCGGTATTTTGCCCCCGGCAACACTTCGGGCACAATAGCCACGACTAGTCGGCTTCCAGCCGCTGTCCCTGCGTTACCCCCACAGTTGTAACCTTCGGTACATAGTGCAGGAATATTAACCTGCTGTCCATCGTCTACGCCTTTCGGCCTCGACTAAGGGTCCGACTAACCCTGGGCGGATTTACCTTCCCCAGGAAACCTTAGGCTTTCGGCGAACAGGATTCTCACCTGTTTTATCGTTACTCATACCGGCATAATCACTTGCTGCCGCTCCACCGCTCGTTACCGTGCGGCTTCAGTGCTGGCAGCAACGCTCTCCTACCACTTCTGCCGCACCTACTTTAGAATGTTATGTTTTGGCGGGGCAAGCCCCGCCCTACAACTGGATTCCCGCTTTCGCGGGAATGACAAAACAACATCCCAAAGTAGGTGCGGCAAAAATCCGCAGCTTCGGTATCCGGCTTATTCCCGATCATTATCGGCGCCAAACTGCTCGGCCAGTAAGCTGTTACGCACTTTTTAAATGGTGGCTGCTTCTAAGCCAACATCCTGGCTGTCACGGCAATTCAACTTCCTTAATAACTTAGCCGGATTTTGGGACCTTAGCTGGCGGTCTGGGTTGTTTCCCTTTTGACCACGGAACTTATCTCCCGTAGACTGACTCCTGAGGTAGCACTTGCGGTATTCGGAGTTTGGTTGGGGAAGGTGACCTGGTGGGCCCCTGACCCCATTCAGTAGCTCTACCCCCGCAAGATAATGACTCAAGGCTAGCCCAAAAGCTATTTCGGAGAGTACGAGATATCTCCACGTTTGATTAGACTTTTACTCCTCCTCACAGCTCATCCCATAACTTTTCAACGTTAATGAGTTCGGACCTCCTCCGCCTTTTACGGCGGATTCATCCTGGCCATGAGTAGATCACGTGGTTTCGCGTCTACCGCCTGCGACTAAAACGCCCTTTTAAGACTCGCTTTCGCTACGGCTACTCCCCTTAAGGGATTAACCTTGCCACAGACGGCAACTCGCCGGTTCATTATGCAAAAGGCACGCGGTCATCCGTTTGCCGCACCTACTTTAGAATGTTGCTTTTTGGCGGGGCAAGCCCCGCCCTACAACTGGATTCCCGCTTGCGCGGGAATGACAGAAAAAACGACATCGCAAAGTAGGTGCGGCACATAGGACTTCCACAGCTTGTAGGTGTATGGTTTCAGGTTCTTTTGACTACCCTAATAGGGGTTCTTTTCATCGTTCAATCGCCCTACTGGTTCACTATCGGTCGCCGAGTAGTATTTAGCCTTGGAGGGTGGTCCCCCCAGCTTCGCACGGAGTTCCACGAGCTCCGTGCTACTCTGGAACGCTGACAGTAACGGAGGGATTTCGCGTTCGCATACGGGGCTATCACCCGCTATGGCTCCCCTTTCCAGAGGATTTTGCTTGCGATACCTTTGTAACTCCTTATCAGCGCCCGCAACCCCCAGCACCTACTTAGAACAGAAAAGAACAAATTCTAAATTCTAAATCCTAAGCTCTAAACAAATTCAAAATCCTAATATTCAAATGTTCAAAACGAATGGCGACAGCCGTTTGGGATTTTGGGTTCTGGTCATTTGAATTTGTTTGGAATTTCGTATTTAGACATTGGAGTTTGCCTTTGCTGTGCAAAGTAGGTGCTGGGTTTGGGCTATTCCGTCTTCGCTCGCCGCTACTGACGGAGTCTCGGTTGATTTCTTTTCCTACAGGTACTAAGATGTTTCAGTTCCCTGCGTTCGCTTCAGCCGGCCTATGCGTTCAGCCGGCGATGACAAGAACTGGTTGCCCAGTCCTGTCGGGTTTCCCCATTCGGAGATCCCGGGATTAACGGTAGCTCGACACCTGCCCCGGGCTTATCGCAGTCAGCCACGTCCTTCATCGCCTCTCGGCACCAAGACATCCCCCATACACCCTTAGTAACTTGACCATATCAATCTTTGATTGGTCACAAATGAGTATCCGATCGTATCCTGACGCTGCGCTACACTTCGTTGAAATTAAAACTTCCGCGTTAGGAAGACCTCAATTTTAATTACTGCACCCGCATATTGACTTGTCAAAGAATTCTGCCCTGCTTCGCTAAAGCTACGCAGGGCATTAAATTCGCTGGAAGCGAATTTAATGGAGACGACCGGGGTCGAACCGGCAACCTCTGGCTTGCAAAGCCAACGCTCTCCCAGTTGAGCTACGTCCCCGGGGCCCGCTATCGCGGGAATCTCAAATTTGAAATTTCAAATCTCAAATTCCAAATGGGCCCGGGAAGAATCGAACTTCCGACCTCACGCTTATCAGGCGTGCGCTCTAACCGACTGAGCTACGAGCCCGATTTTCATTTACAATTTTCTATTTTCGATTTTAATCAGAAACAGTCAATTGCCAATACAATCGAGGTCGGATAGTTTACTTATGCGATTAAAAAAGAGCAACAAAAAAACCGCTGCCTAACTGCCAGCGGTTTATAGAGACGATTCCGCAACCTACAGTCCAGGCAAAATCTTCAACACTCTGAAAATTCTGTTCAAATTCACCTACGCTTTCCACCCTCATCCACTGGCCAATCCTCCTTCGCTAAAGCTACGGAGGACATATAAAACCAATCATGCCAGTGTTAGCACATCAAGCATAATAGGTTATCGACAGTGCGTCAAGATTTTTTTATGCAATTTTTTAAGATTTTTTTGCATAGGCACAAGCCCCGCACCTAACCTTGTTATACGGCAGGTGTTAGGGAAGGTTCGCAGATTCGTCGTTGGTATTTCGTATATCGTATTTCGGAAGGTTATTCACCACAGGGCACCCTTCGATAGTTCGACAAACTCACCACAGGCAAGCCCAGGGCAAGAAGGACCCCGGATAACGACTTTCCGGGGTCTTCGCTTCGCTACGAAAAAATGGACCTCGGATAACGGCTTTCCGGGGTCTTCACTTCGCTACGAAGGGCGGGCAAGTGGGGTGTGAGGCGGCAGCAAGGATTACGGAGGTGAGTTTTGGTGTTTTTGGTCGAAGAAGCGAGAGCGGTTTTTCATAATGAAGGCCATTATGTCAGTTCTGCTGATGATGCCGACGAGCTTTCGGTTATCGAGTATGGGGACCCGGCGGAAGTTGTTGTTAATGAGGCAGTGACAGATTTCAAACAGGGATGCACCCCTGTCAAAGCTGACCACATCCTCCGTCATATAATCCTGGACGAAACCTGGTTTTGCGTTTGGGTTGTAGAGCAGCTTGAGGATGTCTTTTTCAGAGACGACGCCGAGGAGATTCATATAGTCGTCGACGACGGGCAGACCGGTGACGTTCTTTTTGACCATCAGTGCGATGGCCTGGTAGATGGAGGCGTTTTTGTCGATGGTTGCCACGCCGTAATGTATGGTCCGGCATCTCAGGACAGGCGCGGGACTCAACGTTTGGGTTTTTTGCTGAAGAAATGTGAACGGTTCTCCAGTATGTAAATGATTATGTCGCGTCTGCTGATGATGCCGGTCAGTTTGCCCTTTTCGAGTATCGGGACCCGGCGGAAGTTGTTGTTAATCAGACAGTGACAGACCTCAAAGAGGGAATCATCCCAGTCGAAGCTGACCACGTCCCTTGTCATATAGTCCTTTACCAGGCCCGGTTTTGCATTCGGGTCGTAGAGCAGCTTGAGAAGGTCTTTTTCAGATACGATGCCCAAGAGCTTCGCAGAGTCGTCCACGACGGGCAGGCCCGTGATATTTCCTGTTGCGATTATTTCCATCGCCAAATACACCGGTGAAGGCCTTTTGACGGTGAGCAGACCGCAGGTCATAACGTGCTTTGCGAGCAGAAAATTGGGGTGTTTTTTTGAGGTGTCGTGCGGGATGGTGGGTCTGAATTTGTATTTGTTGATTCTAATCAGGTCGGCCCTGGTTATGATGGCGACGAGCTTGCCGTCGTGTAATATGGGGACCCTTCGGAAGCTGTTATCTATGAGGCATCGGCAGATATCGGCAATGTTGTCTTCCTCATCAAAGGTCATCACGTTGGACGTCATAAAGTATCCGACGCTTCCCGCGAGAAACTCAACGTCGTAGAGGAGTTTTAATACGTCTTTTTCGGAGATGATGCCGACAAGGGTGGAGCCATCGACGACTGGCAGCCCCGTGATATCATTTGCGACCATCAGGTATATGGCCTCATAGACGGAGGCGTTTTTATCGACGGTGATTATTTTGTATTGTGCGATGTCTTTTGCTTTGGTTTTTTCGGTTGTTTGAGACTTTTGCTGATATTGAAGCGTCTCTGTGACGTTCGAGTTATCGGAACTGAATGGGTCCGTTGTCGCCATAATGCATCTCCATTGAAAGTGCGTTTTTTTCGGCGATTTAGGGCCTTGATGTCCCGGGAGGCACAGATTGCTCCCTGATTCCCCAATTTAGTTACCTGATACCTCGCAACGAATGGCAGAGCAAATGACTTATCGGCCCGACAATGAGGGGCCTTTAGCGAGAAGTTAATAATACAGAAGCAGATGGGGGGCAATTTTAGCTGTATTTTGCAGGGGCAGGGGTGTTTCTATGGCATTTTGATGTTCTGCGGGTTGACTTAGAGGAGCGAGCCGAGTATATTCCGGCTGGCGAAATAAAAGAGTTGTTTTTGATGATATTTACAGAGTGAAAGTTATGACGTTGTTTTGGAAGATAATCATTTCTTCTGCCGTTGTGCTGGCTATCGGGTGGATAGCATACGGGATATGGGAGTGGCGTGAGCGGAAGCTTGAAAAGCAAAGGCCAAAGGAGAGGTCGCAGCGTTACCAGCAGGCGACAAACTCGGTTGCCGACTATGCAAAGAAATTAGCCGAGTTCAAAAAGCCCACATACAAGCGCGATGATTCCTCCTCGACGAATGCCAAACAACCGCGGGGATAAACGCTGATGGCAAGCACATTTTTGACTGAGGATTTCCTGTTGCAGACCAGGACTGCCCGCCGGCTTTATCACGAGTACGCCGAGGAGATGCCTATTTATGATTATCATTGTCATCTGCCCGCCAAATTGATTGCGGAGGACTACAAGTTCAAAAATCTTACCGAGGCGTGGCTTTACGGCGACCATTACAAATGGCGTGCGATGAGGGCCAACGGCATCGACGAGAGGTATATCACTGGAGACGCGAGCGATTATGAGAAGTTCGAGAAGTGGGCCCAGACAGTTCCTTTTACGCTGCGAAATCCGCTTTATCACTGGACCCATCTGGAATTGAGACGATATTTCGGAATCAACGAGCTGTTGAACGGCGATACCGCCAGAGGTATTTATGAAGCGTGCAGCGAGATACTGCAGTCGAAGGAGTTCAGCGTTCGCGGGCTGCTTGAGAAAATGGACGTTAAACTTGTCTGCACGACGGAAGGGCCGTTAGATACTCTGGAGCACCATAAGAAAATACGAGAGGATGGTTTCGAGATAAAGGTTTATGCGGCGTTTCGGCCCGACAGGGCTTTTGCGACGAAGGACTTGTCGGCCTTGAATGTGTTCATAGACAAGCTTGGGCAACTTTGCGAAAGCGAGATACGCGACTTTGATTCGTATATTGAAGCGCTGTATCGGAGGCACGAGTATTTTCATGATAACGGGTGTCGGCTGTCGGATTACGGGCTTGAGACGGCATACACACAAGAGTATAGCGCCGCCGAGGTCGGGAAGATTTTTGAGAAGATAAGGACTGGTGAGCAGATTCAGGCCGAAGAGGAGCTAAAGTTCAAGTCGGCAGTTTTGTTTGAGCTGGCGTGTATGGACGCCGAGCAGGGCTGGGTTATGCAGCTGCATCTTGGGGCTTTGCGGAACAATAACAGCCGGATGTTAAACAAGTTGGGGCCTGACACCGGCTTTGACTCAATCGGAGATTTTGAGATAGCGCGACCGCTTGCCAGATTTTTAGACAAGCTGAATAACGCAGGCAAGCTGCCAAAGACAATACTGTATAACCTTAATCCCAAAGACAACGCCGTTATGGCAACTATGATTGGGAACTTTCAGGATGGGAGCTGTCCGGGCAAGATGCAGTATGGCCCGGCGTGGTGGTTTTTGGACCAGAAGGACGGAATTGAAAGCCACATCAAAGTGCTTTCGAATATGGGTCTTCTCAGCCGATTCATCGGTATGACAACGGACTCACGCAATTTCCTGTCGTTTCCCAGGCACGAGTATTTTCGCAGGGTGCTTTGCAATATTCTCGGCGGAGATGTCGAGGCCGGATTGCTTGCGAATGATATGGAGCTTCTCGGCAGTATGATTGAGAACATCTGCTTCAATAACGCCGAGCGATACTTTTCGATGGCGCTCGATTAGGTAACCCCTGATAGCGACAACGAAAAGGAAATTCATAGGTTGCAAGCAGAAAGGCGGGGGATATAATGCGCAGGTGCGTGCCCCGTGGTTCGGGGCGGGAAATGAATATAGAGCCGTATTTGTAAGGAGACAAAGAAGATGCTGGCGAAACGTGTAATGCTAATTTGTATGGAGGCGGTGGTGATTGTCGGCGTTATCGGCTGTGGTGCACCTAAGATATTCAGCACCGATGCAGGAGTTTATCAGAATACGAAGTTATATGGGGTTTCGAGCAAGGACATGGAAGCGGTTTATTCGGCCACGTTATATGCAATGGACAAGCTCCAGTTGCAGGTAACCGAAAAGGCCAAGGACGTGTTTGCTGCGAAGGTGATAGCGAAAAGCGCGGACAACGAACAGATAGTGGTGAAAATCAAACCGACAGCGGACCAGAAAACCGCGTATGACATCCATGTAGGGGCATTCGGCAACGAAGAACGCTCACGGAAAATATATGCTGAGATTATCACCGGCCTGGCGATAGCGAAGACCAAGTAAGGTAGCCCGAGTAAATCCTGATAAAAGGGGTCGGGATAAATTTCGAGGTCTAAATATCTTTAAGCTGGGATTTGACCAGGTCGAGGATGGACTTCTTTGCATCTTCAACCGGGGGGGAAAGATATGCGCCGGCGGCGGAGGTGTGGCCGCCACCGTCGAATTTGGCAGCGATTTTGCAGACGTCAACAGGGCCTCTACTGCGGAGCGAACAGCGTATCCTGCCATCGGGCAGCTCAACAAACAAGGCGGCGACCTCGACTGAGGCAATTCGCTGGCATTCGTCGATGAGGTTTTCGGTGTCTTCATCTTTGGCGCCGGTGGTTTTGAAATCCTGCCGGGAGAGATGCTGGGTTGCGAACCGGCCATCGAAGTGAAGCTCGAGGGTATTCTGCATCGCGGTCATCAATCGGAACCGCTGGGGGGAGAAGCTCTGGTAGATATTGTGGTAGATTTGAGAGGGATTTGCGCCGAGGTCGGCCAGTTCCTCGCAGGCGCGGAAGACGGCAGAGTCGGTATTGTTAAAGTGGAACCAGCCGGTGTCGGTGGCGACGCCGGTGAAAAGTGCCTGGGCGATTTTGGGGGTAACGAGCCAGTGGGCGAATTTGAACAGGTCGAGCACGACTGCGCTTGCAGCGGCGGCGGTCGAATCGACAAGCTCGACGTCGCCGAGACCATCGGCGGTTTTGTGGTGGTCGATAACGAGGACGGGGGGATGTGCCTGCCTGAGGTATTCGTCGAATGCGGGGAGTTGGCTGTGGCTGTTGGTGTCAACGATTATGACCAGGTCAAATCCGCCGAGAGTGCCCTGCAGGAGTTGCTCTTTGGAGAGGTCTTTGCCGAGAACCGGGACCGGGTCGGCAAACAGGAAGCCATACCATTGAGGCAGGGGGGACAAAAAGAGAACCTGAGCCGTTTTTCCGAGTGCCGAGAGCGCTTCGCTTAATGCCACGCAGCACCCGGCTGCGTCGCCATCGACCTTGGTGTGGGTGGTAATCAGAACGCTGGTCGAACGATTTATAAGCTCGACGGCCTTTTGGAAGTCTTTATTGTTCATATTTCCTTAGCGTCAACATTAGGATGCAGATGTAATGGTCTTACACTATTTACCCAGTATTTGAAAGAGTATATCGAGGTGTTTTGCGGCCAGCGAAACGGGCATAACGGGCCTGGCTTTTCCGGCGAGGCAGTCGAAGAAGTGGTTTAGCAGGGCGGGGTTGTCGCCGGGGTGTTTCGACATATCGACTTTTCGGACGGTCCTTTTTTCGATACGGTTTTTGGTCACCCAGAAGTGCTCGATTTCGGGCGAGTCCCAGGAGCAGAAGTGAAAGCGCAGAGAACCCTTTGTGCCGAAGATACGTGTTTCGTTTGCGGCTTCACACTGGACGCCCGCGCCACGTTCATAGTACCAGGTCAGGCCTGTGTCGAATTCCATAAAGGCGGCGCCGTGCTCCTCAACATCGGATTTGATTGCGGGATTTCGGAAGACCTTGAGGCCATTTCTGATAAACCTCCTGATTTTCGCAAGTTTTGGGCGGTCGCCGAGCAAGCCGAGGTGGAATGAGACGTCATAAACGCCCCAGTCGAGGAATGGGCCGCCGCCGGCGAGGGATTTTTTCAAGGACCAGACGCCCCGAGGGTTGTATTCGATGAAGGTCCTTCGCATCAGGTGAATATGATGGATGTGATAGACTTCGCCGATGTCGCCATCATCTATCATTTTTTTGATGAGATGAAATTTGGGCTGAAGGCGAGAATGCCTGGCGGAACCCACAAGGACGACAAGATTTTTATGTTTGGCGGCCTCGCGGACGAGGCGATTCATCTGGGGTCGATTTATGACCATCGGCTTTTCGAGCAGGAAATGTTTGCGTGCTTGTATCGCGGCCATAGCTGTCTCGAAATGCGTAAAGGGCGGCGAGGCGACAATGACGGCATCGACGTTATCATCCCGCAATACGTCGCGATAATCTGTGGAGCCGTTGGGGACGTTGTATTTTTTCAGATTGCCGGCGAGGATTTGCTTATCGGTATCAACCAGCCAGAGAATGTTTGCCCGGCGGGTTTGAAAGATGCTATCGACGTGGGAGCTGCCCATCATACCCGTGCCGATGATGCCTATGTTTGGTTTATTTTTCATTTTATAGTCCTTATAATTAAGTAGAGGTAGTGGAAACGATGGCTTCCTGGAGTTTTTTGCGACGGAATTTTCTGGGGACGACTCGCAAGCCGTCTGACTGGATTGACTCGCCGCCTTTTAAGGGCACACCGAGTGTCTGGTCGCACCATTCGGCCAAGATCGGCACGCGGCCGGTAAATTTGGCGGACCAGTCCAGTCCCGCGGTGGAGGCGACTGTGGTCATCGGGACGCCGCCGCCCATAATCCAGCCCGTGGGGCAGGGATGAATATGGGTTGGCAGGCGGTCGAACTCGTCTTCGATTTCGCCGACAAGCTCCTCGATTATGTCCTCCAGAGTAATCATACCGAGAACGATATTGTCGCCAGACACCACGACAACAATGTGGGTCTTTTCCTGTATCATCATTTCGAGCAGTTTCGAAAGTGGGAGGTCTTCCTGAACTTTGGTGATAGGACGGGAAATACCTTTTATGGTCGGGTCGGCAGGATTTACCCTCAGGGCAGAGACGATGTCCTTGAAGTTAAGATACCTTTCTATCGACTGGGGGTCGTTTTCGACCATACAGACGGGAAAACGAGTGTGCATATCGAGATGCGCTTTGAGCAGGGCATGAGAGAGTGTGCTACCGGCATAAACCATAGAGATATCCTGTGCAGGAATCATAATATCCCGGACGAGGTGAGTGGACAGATGTGCAGCGGCAAGGACGATTTTTTCCTCGCGTGCGCCCATCAGTTTAGATGTTCTGGCCAGCGAAACGGCGGCCCTCAACTCGTGGAGCCAGGGGGTCTGGGCATCGCGGGTTTCCGGCTGCATCCTGGCAATCGCGGCGACGATTCTTTTTACGACGACTTCTATGACGGAGATAAAAGGGTCGGTGATTTTCGCGAGAACCTTCATAATCGGAGAGAGACGTAGGACAATCCATTCTTTGTTGTTAAGGGCGAACATCTTGGGGACAAGCTCCGCGAAGACAATGATAGCGAGCGTCAAGGGTATAATTACAAATGTTACGGCAATGACCTGGGAGAACATCATTGAGATATGCCAGGTCTGTGCAAGATACGGTGCGAACGTGGCCTGAGCGCCGGCGCCACCCGCGGCGGCGGCGATAGCGGCAAAGAGGGTGATGCCGAGCTGGATGACGGCCAGACTGGCCTCCATTCGGTCCTTCATATAGGCGGCTTCTGCGGCGCCTTTCTTGTGCTCGTTGACGAGGATGGAGATTCTGGCGCGCGAGATAGATGCAAGGCCCATTTCATAAGCGGCAAATATGGCGTTGAAAACCAACATCAGGATTATAACACCCAGCTCATAATCGAACATTTTGATTCACCTCAAGCCACAGAGAACACTTTTGTTTTTTTAGCCACAGAGAGCACAGAGGACACAGAGAAATCAAACAAATTATATTATATCAGTGATGGTCAAATCCATTCAACTTTCAACGCTTCGTTCTGATATCCATCCGCAAGTCTTGCGAACTTAATGTTGGGCAGGAGTTCCCCCTCAAATGGGTGATTGGGACTAGGATGAAGGCAACCTAATACATTCGGCGGAACGGAGCCAAAACCACACAGCAATAATGCAGAAATAGGAGCACTCGCATGTTCAATCCAGTCTGGCGAATCATTGTCAGGTCGAATAAATACAGAGTTCTTCAAATCTGTAGTTAAATATGGCGGACTTGCGGCTCCGCCGTTTTTAAAGTCAACTGTTATTTTGTAGGTAGCTGTCAGTAATTCTTCAACGCGCGGCTTTGCTAAACATAAACGACCAGCAGTAAAGTGAAGCGTCGTAATGGCAAGAACACAAGGTGCAGAAAAATTGGCACACTGAGGAGTCTTGGAACGGATCTCATTTTTTATTCTCGATGTCAAGAGAGCGTAACACCCCGCTCTTTTAGGTGTGTCAGATAGTCGTGTTGTTTTTGTTACTGCATTTATGGTCAAACAGGTTACTTCGACATAAAAGGTTTTTCCATCTTTAGTGCATATAAAATCAGGCCCGCCATGAGATAAATCCTCGTAAGGTTGGACATCAACATTGTGGTCTGATAGAAGTTTTCTGGTCTCGGCTTCGCAGATGGCTGCTTCAGGATTGGCCTTAAGTAAATCCTCCCATTTCTTCAATCGCTGCCCGCCAAAATGTTGGAGCCATTCGTGATGTTGATTATTAACCTCCGCGTAAGTGTATTTTAAATCAAATGATTTTTCCATCTTTTTTTCACTATTCTCTGTGTCCTCTGTGCTCTCTGTGGCTAAATAATTTTTGTCTTCTCCGTGGCTAAGATTTGTTTAGCGGAAAGGCAATCTTTGGCGATTTGGGCGGCGAGGTCTTTGGGCGATTCGAATCGGTGCTGAGGTCTAATGTGCTTGACGAAGTCCATCGCCATCCACTGACCCATTGGGTTATCGGTTTTGGGGTCGAGAAGATGGGCTTCGATAAGCATAGGATGTTCATCACCAAAGGTTCTGGCCTGGCCGATGCTGAATACGGCGCAAAGGCGGTCGTCCCGTCGGCAAACATCCTCTTCGTTGGCACCGAGGAGGACGAAGCCCGCATAGACGCCTTCCTGCGGGATAATCTGGGAGGGGAGTTGCATATTCAAAGTCGGGAAGCCGAGTTGTTTGCCTCTGCCTTTGCCGGGGATGATTTGGCCGATGAGGCGATATGGTCTGCCGAGCAGGACGGCGGCGTCGGCGACGTGGCCGCTTTGGAGCATATAGCGGATTGTGGTGCTTGAGACGCGAACGGACTGGCCCGTCGGGAGTTTGACAAGTTTGGGGGGGACGACGACAACATCAAAGCCATCCGGCTCCGCCATTTGTTTTAGTGTGTCGATGCCGCCGGTGCGTTCGGCACCGAAGTGGAAGTCGTCGCCCTCAACGAGTGCGGTGGGCCGGACGTCTTTGAGCAGAAATTTGTCCACGAAATCGGCGGGTGAGAGCCGAAGCAAGCTGACAGTGTCTTTGAGGACAATGAGGTAATCGACGTCGCAGTTTTGAAGCAGATGAATTTTGAGAGGCAGGGGGGTGAGGACGCCTGGGGCTTTTTCGGGGTGCAGGATTGCAACGGGGTGCGGCTCGAAGGTCATCGCGGCCAGAGCAACCCCCTCCAATAGTGCGATATCCCGCGTAACTTTAAGGTTTTGCTGGTGTCCGAGGTGGACGCCGTCAAAGTTGCCGATTGTAAGGACACAGCCAGCCGGCAATTGACCAAGCTGTGAAACTGTTCTAAGAACTTCCATAATCGTCAAGCCACATATCCGATTTGAGACATTCAAAAGTTGCAGTGCCGTGAAGGCAGCGAGCAACGGAACAAGTTTACTGCCTGATGGAGAGTGATTCAACGGATATTTGATGCAACCTTGTGAAGCGCCCTCAATATCGTGATTTTATTCGGCTGTCGATTTATTGCACCACCATTACCAAGATTTTTGAAAAATCGGTCGAGGGGGATGTCATATTCGGTCACTCCAGCGGGATTTCATATTGACAGCATCCACGGTATGAGTTCTATTTGACTGTGATGGCAAGAACACTACCCATTTTTATCCCGGTGCACTGGGACAGGAGCGGCTAATATGAACAATCGAAAGGCATTTCTGCTTGTCGTAGGTGTTTATCTTGGGGTTTGCGGTCTTGCTTTAGCCGGCGGTGTTCCTGAGCCGAATCAACCAAATCTGAATAACGACGATATATCTGACTTTTATGACTTTGCCATAATGGCAAACAACTGGCAGCAATCGGGAATCGGCCTTGCAGGGGATTTCGACGACAGTAACGCCGTAGATATCGACGACCTGATTGAATTTTGCTGGTCCTGGCTTAAGTAATACTCAGAATATCAGCAGTGTGAGGGAATGGATTTAGACAGCGACGGGATAATCGCCTTTGAAGATATGGCTAAATTAGCTCAATACTGGCTATCGACGGGCACAGGACTTACAGGTGATTTCGATGACAGCAACTCGGTGGATTACAACGATTTATCGGTTATGGCTGACTGCTGGCTCAAAGGGACTCGGCCGCTGAGTATCTTTGAGCAATTCAAGACGGCCTTGGCCGTCGGTGATATTAATACGGCCCTTACCTTCATAGCGGAGGTATCAAGAGACAAATACGCCGAGATTTTCCAAATCATTGGGACGAGATTGCCGGATTATGTCGCTAGTGTGGGCGAATTGATTTTGGACTCGCAAGAAGAAGGAAAAAACAAATACGAAATGCGGCATAAAGTTGGGCCAGACACATATCTCTTCCCGGTTATTTTTATAAAAGATGAAGATGGAATCTGGAAAATTTACAACTTCTAAAAATTAGGGTGGCAAATAAATGGTGACGGAACAAGAAAACGACAAAAAAACAGATAGCCCACAAAAAGATTGGGTTGATGTTGCACTCGAGTTGAGCGTTGGGCTAATCCTGTATTTCACAACTGCTTTTCTTTTTATGAGGTATGTTATGAGGCAACTACCAAACTGGTTTTGCGATATCAGGGGTTTGGTAGTAATCATATCGCCAGCTATCGGCTGGTTTGTTTTCATGAAATATTCGAAACTTTTAGACCTCCAACGACGGCGGATATTGACAATTTTAATCGTTGCTTTTTCCGGAGCAATCCTAAGCGTATGGTTGTTGTTGAATTATATTGGTCGAACAATGAGTTACTGAGGGCATGAAAATAAAAAAAGGATATTAGAACATGAAAACACACATTTATGTTGTGCTATCTTTTCTGGTAATGAACATTTGGCTAACTCATATATCTTATGGATATGGTAACAAGATTACGCATCCTGCGGGCAGTTGACCAAGCTAGGATACCGTTCTAAAGACTTTCATAAACTCCTACGCATAACGATGCTCGATACCGGATACTCGATGTTCGTTAAATTCGGCGGTCTAATCCGCCACAAGCGGATAAATAAGTTTACAGTGGGGATAAGAATGGTTCAATGGGTATCTGGCATCGGAGATGAGAAATCAACCACGTCGCGAAGGGGTCAAGGATTGGTTTGTGGCAGGGGGGTTTGCCTGAGCGTTTGGAGTTTATCTACTGCTTTTGTATAGTCGGGGTAGGTCCTGGCAAGCTCTTCAAGGACATTCTGCAATTTGTCTAACTTGCCGGTCCTTTCGTAGCAGAGAGACAACATCTCCAGCGAGGAGCGATAGCAGGAAAAAGAGTCGGAGGTGAGGACAGGGGGAGATTCGGGGCCGAAGATGCGGACCTGTTCAAAGTGAGGGATGGCTCGATTGTAGTTTTGTTCGAGGGCAAAAATCATTGCGACCCGGAAGTGGGCGATTTTGTTGGCCGGATTGATGTTAATGGCGGTCAGGTAGGTAGTTACTGCGTTATCGAGGTCGCCCTGGCTTTTGTAACTGCCGCCCAAAGTGTTCCAGGCAAGGGTGTTGTCGCCGTCAAGAAAGATGGCTTTTTTACACTCTCTGACGGCGTTATTGTAGAGACCATAGGAGGTGTATGCCTCGGCGCGTGCAAGGAGGCGATTGATAATCAGTGGCTTGAGAGCAAACAGAGCGACCAGGACGAAGATAAGACTGAAGGACCATCTTGTGGCCGGTCTTGCGAACCAGGGGTCGGCGAGAACACTTTCAAGTTTTTCGTCCTGTGGACACATAATCAAATCGGTCAGGCAATAACGAGATAATAAATTCCGAGCGTCATCAACACATTTCCGGCGACGAAATTGATATGGTCTTCGATTCGCCGGATTTTCGATTCGAGGAACATAATGATGTCGGTTTTAACCAAGCTCGCGGAGAGAGCAACGGCGAGGACGGGGAAGCTCTGTCCCAAAGCAAAGCTCATAAATATCAGGATGGAATAGGGTGCGAGGTTATGGGTGACAACGAGAGATGCGAGCATCAGGAGGATGCCGCCGCAACAAGGGCAGGTCGGCATTTCCACGAGAGCAAAGAACGTTCCGAAGGTAAAGGCGCCGAGGAGCGTAACGTGACGGAAGTTTTCCTTAAACCGGAGTATATGAGGCAGGTGCCTGAGCTTGAGCAGGCCGGAGATGAATAGTCCGGCGACAAAAAGCAGGATACCAAGCAAATAAAATATGTATTTATTACACTGGATAATGGTGAAGGCGAGCCGGCCGACCACACCGAGGAACATTCCAAATACGGTATAGGCGGCGACGAGGCCCGAGACGAAGAGAAATGTGACGAGCAGTGCTTTTTTCTTTGATTCAGCAGCGCCGGCGATGAATCCCAGCGCCACGGGGACCCGCACAATAGTGCAGGAGCTTAGTGACGCCAGCGCGCCTGCCCAAAAGACGACAAATATCGCCAACAGCGGCGCTTCTGCGATCACTTTTTGCATTGAAGAAACCATTCAAAACCCCTTCGCCCGCATCAAGAGAGACAACTCGGCCATAGCAGTCTTTTCGGACTAATTCGGATGGGACTTGAACAACCAGGGCGCATAAACAGCGTCAAAATCAAGAATAGAGCATTTGTAAATGCAGAACATAAGTATAGTATTAACAAGATATTATGTCAGACGGCACGAATTTATTAAAAAGTTGTTGCAACTTAGTTGCATTTAGTTAAAATAGCCGGCAAGGTCAGAAAATGGATGACTGATGACGGAAGGCAGAGGACAGAAGATAGATGATGGAAGAAAAAGGACGAGCAATGAACATCGAACATCCAACGTCGAACATAGAACTCAGAATGGGAAAAATTATACAAAACATATCAGGAGCAAAGCCAAGATGTCGGCATTGGGAAGATTAAAGCAGGTTGGTATTGAGCTAAAGGCGCACTCGCCGTTTACGCTGTTCGGGGCGTTAACAGGGATAGTGCTAATGCTTTTGTTCAGAAACATCAGCCATCAGGCAAGCTATCGGCTGTTTTACGTGTTTCACCCAATGCACGTAGTGTTAAGCGCGATGGTGACCGCCTCGTTATTCCGGCTGCACGAGAAGACGAGAAGTTTTATCATTATTCTAATTGTGGGATACGTCGGGTCGATAGGGACGGCCACATTGAGCGATTCGATACTGCCGTTTTTCGGTGAGGGCATACTGGGGGTGGCAGTCCCGACGGAGGCGGACGTTCATCATCAAGGGCACGAGGCCGTTGACGAGGGCAGACACGATGAGAGGGAACTACATATTGGGTTCATTGAGGAATGGTACATAGTGAATCCATCTGCGTTATTGGGGATATTGATTGCGTATTTTTTGCCGCGGACGAAGCTGCCGCACGCCTTTCACATTTTGATAAGCACCTGGGCATCGGCGGCGCATATTATGATGAACACCAATCAGCCGATGACGGCAACGCTGATAGTTGGAATATTCATTGTTTTGTTTATAGCCGTATGGTTTCCGTGCTGTTTCAGCGACATCATTTTTCCAGTGCTGCTTGTCAAATCGGACGGTGAGCAATGTGTGCTCTGCGGCGGCGGGCATCATCACGAACATTAAAATTATTTTTGATTTTCGATTTACGATTTTTGATTTGAATGAGGAAGAAAGAAAAAAGTGAAATTACCGGCAAAAGAAAATATCGATAATCTGCTTAATTCGGCAAAACTGAAGAGAACATTGCCGAGGAGGACGATTCTGGAGGCGATGTTGAACGCAAACAGGCCGCAGACGGCCGATGAGATTGCATCAGCAATGGGCAAGGCACGTCCGAACAGGGTTACGGTGTACCGAACTTTAGAGAGTATGGTTGGAGCTGGGCTGGTGCACAGGGCGTTTGTCGAGGAGAGAAGCCGGCATTATGAGATGGCGGACAGGTGCAGTGAGCGCCAATGCCACCCGCACTTTGTGTGCAGCGACTGCGGGCAGACACACTGTCTGACACAGATATCGGTGCCGATGGCGACAAGTCCGCCTGCCGGTTTTGTCATTCACCGGCAGCAGGTTCGCTTAGAGGGTTTGTGCCCCGCGTGCGGGACAGACAAACGGAGAATATCGAACGAAGAACTTTGAACGTCGAACACTGAACGTTCAACACCCAATCTCAAATGTCAAAATAGCAAACAGTGGACAATGCGCATCAGTGATATTAACATACCGCTATGCAGGTTTATCCGTTAAAATTTGGGCCGATATACAAAGAGCGAATCTGGGGCGGAAAGCTGCTGCGCGAGGTGTTCGGCAGGGATACCCCGCGAGGAAAGCGAATCGGGGAGAGCTGGGAGCTGGCGGATTTACCCCAGGACAAATCTAAAATCACCAACGGCAAACTCGCGGGTGAGACATTAGAGGCGATAATCAGCAAATACCCGGAGCAGGTAACAGGAGCGAAGACGTTTTCGCTGCCATTCCCGCTTTTGATAAAGTTTTTGGATTGCGGGGAGGTTCTCAGCGTTCAGGTGCACCCGGACAGGGAAACCTGCAAGCGAATGGGCAAAGGAGACTTCAAAACGGAGTGCTGGTATATTATTTCTGCTGCGCCCGGGGCGATGATTTACAAGGGTTTAAAAAAAGGCGTAACGAGAGAGAAGTTTGGGCGAGCGATAAAAGAGGGAACGGTTGAGCGGATGCTCAATAAGGTGGAGGTGAAGGTGGGTGAATGTCACTACCTGCCGGCGGGGACGGCTCACGCGATTGGGGCGGGGCTATTGATAGCGGAGATTCAAACGCCATCGGATACAACGTATCGGGTGTTCGACTGGAACCGGGTGGACGAGAACGGCCGGGCAAGGCCGCTTCATATTGAAGAGGCGCTCCAGAGTATTCATTTCGACGCCTCTGGCGACAATATTTCGGTAACGACGGTCGGGCGACTTGTTGACTGTGAGTTTTTCAAGGTTGACAAGGGGCATCAGAAGCGGAACTGCGAGGTGCTGCTTTCGCCGGGGCGGATGAAGACGGTGATAGTTCTGAGCGGGTTTGGAACGATTGTCGGCGGGGGGAGTATAGTCGAGTTCAAAGCGGGTGACACTATGCTTGTTCCAGCCGCCTGCGAAGGGGTGATGCGATTCTCGGCGGAGAGCGAATATCTCACTGTTACGATTTGACACGGATTTACACGGTTTTTTTAGACACTGATTAACACTGATTTAAACTGTTTTTTAAGGCAAATAAAAAGTGAATAGTTACAGGCACAGTGAACTATCGAAGAAAATTATCGCATCGGCTTACACAGTGCATAAGGAGCTTGGATATGGTTTCGTTGAGAAGGTTTACAAAAACGCCCTTGCGATAGAATTGCAGGAAGCAGGGATAAAGTGCAATTCGGAAGTGCCATTAAAAGTACTTTATCACAAAAAAACAGTCGGAGATTACTGCGCTGATATGATCGTTGACGATAAAATCATAGTGGAAGTAAAAGCAGTAAGCGACCTTGCGCCAATCCACGAAGTGCAGTTGGTAAACTACCTGAAGGCAACGGGCTTGCAGATTGGATTGTTGATTAACTTCGGGGAATCGGTGAAGGTGAAACGACGAATATTCGGTTACGACACCGATACTGATTTAAGCGACAGATTATCAGACACGGATTGACACGGTAGTTTTTTAGACACAGATTAACACTGATTTGCACTGTTAAAAAATGAGGAGAACTGAAAATGACCATAAGTGTGTCACTCAACGGCGAGAATTTTGAACAAGTAATCTACAACAAGGAAGAGGCCTTTGAACAACTCGTCGCCCAAAACGCACAGACAATCTTCGGAGATAAAGCAATATACATTGACGCCAAAAAAAAAGTAAACACCTCATCTTTAGGGGGAACGATACCCGATGGCTTTTTAATCGGCCTGTCGGATTCTGATGACTCCCAGTTCTATCTCGTCGAAGTAGAACTCCAAAGTCACGACTTCTTCAATCATATTTTCCCACAAATTACAAAATTCTTCGCATTTTACAGGGATTCAAAGCAAAGGCATAAATTGATAGAAACCATGTTTTCGCTCTTTAAAGATGACCCTGTTCTAACGAAGAAACTCAAGGATTCAATTGGGGCGAGGGAAATTTACAAATTTCTAAAGGACGTTATTGACGGCAATCAAAATATCCTGATTATAATCGACGGCCCAAAGCCGGAGTTTGAAGAGATAATGGACACATACACAGACACCTGGGGGAAAATGGTTAAAATCCAGATAATCAACCATTTCAAACGAGATGATAATAACATCTTGGTCGTCGAGCCTCCCTTTTCAGATCTTCCGTTTGGAGATGCAATTTCGCCTTCTCCTGAAAAAGAGATTGGAAAGGATTCACCATATACTGAAGAATTTCATCTCCAAAACAGTCTGCCTGACGTCCAAAAAATATACACGAAATTGAAAGAAGAGTTTTTAAGTACCAAGAATAGTTTGAGATTCAACATTAAAAAGTCCTATATCGGCATCGCAGATAAAAAGCAATTTGCATTTATTATGCCACAAAAGAAAAAAATTAAGATGATAGTGCTGCTATCTGAAGATGAGACAAAACAAATATTGCAATCCGGACATCATAAACTAACAAGTCATACGGAATCAGTACAACGTTTTTGGGGAGGTGACTATCCGAATTGCTCAATTGAAATTTATGATACCGAAAACTGGAGAGAGATACAAAAAGTGGTATCTCGGCTCGTGGAAGAACATCAGAAAAAATCATATATTTGAAAGAAAAACAGTGTTAATCTGTGTAAATCAGTGTCTAAAAACTGTGTTAATCTGTGTCTGCTCTTTATTAGAGTATACGAAAACGATTTAAGGTCAAGACAATGCAGATTCCAATGCTGGATTTGAAGGCGCAGTTCGCGACATACAAACGCGAAGTGATGCGAGCGATTGAAGAGGTGTGCGACAGCCAGATGCTGTGTCTTGGGCCGGCGGTAGAGAAATTTGAGAAGGAAGCCGCAACATATTGCGGATGTAAATATGCGATAGGCGTATCGAGCGGGACCGATGCGCTATTAGTGGGCTTGATGGCGGTTGGCATTGGGTCGGGCGATGAGGTGATAACGACTCCTTTTACGTTTTTTGCCACGGCGGGAGTGGTGTCGCGGCTGGGGGCGAAGCCGGTTTTTGTGGACGTCGATAATGAAACATACAACATCGCCCCGGACAAGATTGAAGAGAGGATTACAAATAAGACACGCGCGATTATACCGGTGCATCTCTTCGGACAAATGGCGCAAATGAAGCCGATTATGGATATTGCGAGGAAGCACAAGCTGATTGTTATTGAGGATGCGGCGCAGGCGATGGGGGCGAAGCAGAACGGCTCGCAGGCGGGGAGCATCGGCGACGTCGGATGCTTTTCGTTCTATCCGACCAAGAACATCGGCGCGTTTGGCGACGCGGGGCTTATAACGACCGACAACGCTGAACTGGCGGAGAGAATCAAGCTTTTGAGAGTGCACGGCGAAAACCCGAGATACTTTTACGGAATGATTGGCGGCAACTTTCGTATGGACAACATTCAGGGTGCGGTGCTGAGCGTGAAGTTAAAACACCTCGATGGGTGGAACAAAAAGCGAAGGGAGAACGCGGCAATTTACGACGGGATATTTTCGGGGACGATTGTAAAGCCGCCGAAGGTTGAGCAAAATAACGAGGGTATTTACCATCAGTATACAATCGTGGCGCCGAAGAGAGACATATTACAGGTGTATCTGGCCAAACAGGGTATCGGGAGCGGGATTTTTTATCCCAAGCCGCTTCATCTGCAGGACTGTTTCAAAGGGCTTGGGTACAGGGCGGGGGATTTTCCTGTTGCTGAGGGGCTTTCGGCAGGCGTTTTATCTCTGCCGATTTATCCCGAGCTGACGGCTGGCCAGATAGAATATGTGGCTAAAAAAGTGCTGGAATTTTACAAATAGGACACTGGAGAATCGAAATTGCTTAAGCCGAGCGATAATCCGCCGATAACCTGGCCCCAGGGACAATCGATTCGGGATTTTGCGGGACAGTGGTGGGTAGCGCACACAAAGAGCCGTAATGAGAAGGCCCTTGCTCAGGATTTGGTCGTCAAGGACGTCAGCTATTTTCTGCCTATGTGCTGGAAGGTCAGGCGGATTCGCGGCAGGACGATACGGTCGCTGCTGCCACTGTTCGGCGGGTACCTGTTTTTCTGCGGACAGGAGAAGCAGCGTGTTGAGGTGCTGCGGACAAACCGTGTTGCCAACCTGATTGAGGTGAATGACCAGCAGCGTTTAGTCAGGGAGCTGGCGCAGATTGAGCAGGCGCTTGGTGCGGGGGCGCAGTTATCACCGCACGAGTATATCAAGGCGGGGCAGCGCTGCCGAGTAATAGGGGGGGCTTTGGCGGGATTGGTGGGTATAGTGATGAAAACCAGGAACGAGACGCGACTTTTGCTGCAGATAGATATGTTGGGTCAGGCGGCCAGCGTTGAAATAGACGTTGATATGATAGAGGCGATTGACGAAAACGAGGCACATTAAACAGAAGGAGAGACAAAGCAGATGAAAGTTTGCGTAGTGGGAATCGGGTACGTGGGGCTTGTTACGGCCGGGTGCCTGGCAGAGGCGGGCAACAACGTCGTATGCGTTGACAACGACGGCAGGAAGATTGATGGTTTGAAGAAAGGCATAATACCGATTTACGAGCCGGGGCTGGGCGAGATAGTGCAGCACAATGAGAAGCTCAAACGGCTGGAGTTCACGACGGATTTGAAATATGGGGTGGATAATTCGCTGATAATTTTCTTGGCGGTGGGGACCCCTCCGATGGCGGACGGGTCGGCGGACATATCTGCGGTATTGGCGGTCGCGGGCGAAATCGCCCAAATTATGCCTGACTACCGGATTATAGTCTCGAAAAGCACGGTGCCCGTAGGGACATACAAAAGAGTAGCTGAGGTTATGAACGCCAAAAACGGCAAGCCCTTCGATTACGTGAGCAACCCCGAGTTTTTGAAGGAGGGTTCGGCAGTCGAGGATTTTATGAGTCCGGACCGGATTATAATAGGCACAGAGAAGCAGTCGGTCCGTGAGATGATGAAGCAGCTTTACAGTCCGTTTATGCGAAAAGGCAACCGGATGATATTTATGGATGCTGCGTCGGCGGAGATGACGAAATATACCGCGAACGTGATGCTGGCGGCGCGGATTTCGTTTATGAACGAGATTGCGGCGCTGTGCGAGAAGGTGGGTGCGGACGTGGAATTAGTGCGGCAGGGGATTGGCAGCGACTCACGAATCGGCAGAGCGTTTCTGTTTCCGGGCGTGGGTTACGGGGGAAGCTGTTTTCCAAAGGACATCCGGGCATTAATTCACATCGGCGGTCAAAACGACGTGGAGATGAAAATCGCCACGGCGGCCCAGCAGGCCAACGAGGCGTCGCAGGAGAGATTCGCCGGGCGTATATGCGACTATTTTGGGCGGCAGGCCAAGGACGTGGTGCTGGCGGTCTGGGGGCTTGCGTTCAAGGCCAAGACCGACGACGTGCGTGAGTCGCCGGCCGTCAACTGCGTAAAGAAGCTGCTGGAGCGGGGTATGAGGATAAGGGCATACGACCCCGAGGCGACGGCCACGGCCAAGGCGGTGCTGGGCGATAAAATTGAGATGTTCGAAAACGGATACGACGCGCTCGATGGAGCCGATGCATTAGTGATTTTGACGGAGTGGCAGGAATTTCGCAACCCTGATTTTGAGCTAATCGTAAAGAAGCTCAAGAAGCCGATTGTTTTTGACGGCAGGAACCTGTATGACCTCGAGGTTGTCAGGAAAGCAGGAATAGAGTATCACAGCGTGGGCAGGCCTGTTGTTGTGTAGGTCCGGCGCAAGGATGGCGTGAAAAGGCGGTGAGCGAGTGGATATAGTTATAAAGGCGATTGGGACGGTCATCGTTTGCATCGGTCTGGTGTATCTTATAAAGCCCGAGGTACTCGGTGGGTTTATGAGATTTTTTGCTAAGGGAAAGCGGTTGTACTTGGCAGCTTTGGTAAGGTTTGCATTGGCAATAGTTTTCTTTCTTGGCGCGCGGCAGTGCGGCATAAGATGGGTAATCGTAATGTTCGGATTAATTTTCCTGTTGTCGGGATTATTGATTTTTATGTTGGGGCTTGAGAAGGCCAAAAGCATCATAAACTGGTACCAGGAACAGCCAAGCGTTATGTTGAGAGTTGTGGCAATAGTAGTCTTGGGTGTGGGGCTGATTATCGTGTATGCAGCTTAGGTTGAATGTATGAAGGCGATTGTAACGGGTGCAGCGGGATTCATCGGCTCGCATTTGTGCCAGCGCCTGCTTGGCGAGGGCTGGACCGTGGTTGGGGTGGACAATTTTGACGATTTTTACGACCCCCAAGTAAAGCACCGCAACATCAAGACCTGTCTGCAAAACAAGAGGTTTCGGCTGGTCGAAGCGGACATTCGTAACGCGGCCGGAATGAACAAAATTGCCGCAGAAGGTGCGGACATTATAGTTCACCTTGCGGCCAGGGCGGGCGTGCGGCCGTCAATTGCTCAGCCGGGGCTTTATGCAGACGTGAATGTAAACGGGACGGTGGCGCTGTTGGAGGCGGCCGGGAAGAACCGCATAAACAAGTTTGTTTTCGGCTCAAGCTCGAGCGTTTACGGCAACAACAGAAAAGTCCCCTTCTCGGAAGAGGATAACGTTGACTTTCCGATTTCGCCTTATGCGGCAACAAAGAAGGCGGGCGAGCTAATCTGCCATACTTATCATCACCTGTATAGGATTTCGGTGACTTGTCTTCGATACTTTACGGTTTACGGGCCGAGGCAGCGGCCTGATTTGGCCATTCATAAATTCGTCCGGCTCATCGAGCAGGGCAAATCCATACCCGTTTACGGCGACGGCAGTATGACGCGGGACTTTACCTTCATCGACGACATAATCGACGGCACCGTAGCTGCCGTCAACAGATGCGCAGGATACAACATCTATAATCTCGGCGAATCGAGGCCGATAACGGTCAACGCCCTGATTGCGGAGATTGAAAAGGCGCTGGGGAAAAAGGCGGCCATAGAGTATCTCCCTTTGCAGCCGGGCGATGTTCTTCGAACTTATGCAGATGTTACAAAAGCCAAAAGGGACTTGGGTTACGAACCAAAGACACAAATCGATGAGGGCCTGAAGCGGTTCGTCGAGTGGCTCAGGCGGGAAAAATCCTGCGGGTAATAGGGGAATTCAGGTCGTTTTGGCACGCGGGGGCGTTTTTCCCTTGAAATTCCACTTTTTTTCGCTATAATAAAAAAGGTCCGTTCTTATTGGATATAAATGGAGGACGGTGTGAGTGAATACTCCAAACTTATTGGAAGGGTGGGGGTATTTGTTGCAATTTTATTTTGCAGCTCGCTGACGCCGCAGGTATATGCCCTCGAGGAATCAACGGGTTTTGGTGGTTCAAACGCAATCGCTGTTCACCAGCTCGGCCAAACAGGCGAGGGAGTCAACGTCGGATTGATACTATACCGTAACGTGCGGACCACTCACGAGGCGTTCAAGGACGCTAACGGCACAACTCACGCATTTAATTACGATTTTACAGGTGACGGCAACTCAATCCTCGACCACGACACACACGTGGCCGGCATAATTTCCAGCAGGGGCGGCACCGCACATCCCAACGACGTCGGAGTCGCACCCGGCGCGGATATTCACTGTGCGCGGGTCATAAGCGACGCTAATGATATTTCATGGTACTGGCTTAGGGATGCGCTGAAGGAGCTTGTTGAGACGCGAAACTGCCGGGTTATTGTTACCGGCTTTGACCTGATAAGTATTGACCCCAACGGTAACAGTATCTGGACGATTCTCTATGATTATTATGCGTATCAGGATGGCGCAATTTTTGCCAATGCCGCGGGCAATGAATACACGGATGTAAATATCTTCGGCGACGCTTACAACGGCATCACAACCGGGGGATTGCGCCTTACTGATGTGAATAATCAGTTTGACTATCGAAGGATCGGCTATGCCACCGGTTCGGGGCCGACAACGGACGGCAGGCGAAAACCGGATATTACTGCGCCGTCGGAAAGCCAGACGGTGCCGACTTCGAGCAGTAACACGGCGTGGGCAACAGTGGGCAGCGGACGTGGAGAGACGAGTTACTCGATGCCGCATACCGCGGGGGCGGCGGCACTATTGTTCGGACTCGCCGACGACACGCCCGGCCCCAACGACAATCGAAGCGAAGTCATAAAGGCGGTCCTCGTCAACTCCACGATGCCCAACGTCAAAAACAAGGCGGGGGCTTCTACAAATCCTGCGGACTCCAATAATACCTGGAACCAGGACCGGGGTTACGGCCGGCTGGACGCCCTGCGGGCATATCAAACGCTAAATACCAATGAGGTTGCCCCGGACGTCAACATTGTGCAGGAAAGGGGCTGGGCGTTCGGCACACTTGCGCAAGGGGAATCGAATGTATATACAATCAGCGTAACAGTTCGCTGCCGGCTGCTAACGACCTTGACGTGGCAGCGAAGAATGGAATGGATTGACAAAAAGCCGCGAAACTACCTTTTGGAGCCGGACGAGATATATGCACATTTGGCCGACCTCGATATGACTGTTTACGACCCCAATGAGCCGAATCCTATTTTCAGCGAAGCCCTTTACAATCTCAATCCCAGCGACAATCTGGAAAAATGTGATATCCTGCTTACTTCTCCCGGCGATTATACGGTGGTGATTGATAACAATTCGACTAATGGCGAGTCGGCCGATTATGGGTTCGCCTTCGAGTTGCATCCTGTGCCATTGGGCGATTTGCCGCCGTTTGATTATATTGTGAATTATTCTGACCTGTCTTCGCTCACAACGGACTGGCTGTCGGAAAGTTCCGACCTCGATTTGCTGTTGGTGCCGAATGGCATCGTTGATTTTGCCGATTTCGCGAAGCTCGCCGATTCCTGGCTGCAAAGCGACCCACTCTACTGTCAGCCATAGGTACATAACCTCCGCAAATATAAGCACTTATAACGCTAAAATAATTTTTTAGAAAATTGTTAGTTATTTATTGAACTTCCGCCTCGTTTTTGGTATAATATCGACGCAATCGACCTGTAGCAAAGGCCGATTGCAAAGACCTCGCCAAAGGCGGGCCCACCCGCTGGGCCGCATTGGTCTGGCAAGGCCGCCTCAAAAGGCGGCAGCGGAGTTCCGCAAAGGTAGCAGCCCCAGCAGGGGCAAGGAAAATCAATTAAATAAAAAATAAAAAATAGAAAATTGCTTGTGGGGAGAAAGATTATGAAAACCGGCGTCAATGTTTCATTCAAGATTCCAATTTGGCTCGACCGTCTTTGCACTTGGCCGTTAATGTGGTATCGGCGGTGGACCTGTGGTTACGACTTTCGCAAAATTTTCCTCGGCGAAGGCCAATGGACAATTGTCGATTCCAAAGATTACTACCGTCTTATTGATTACAAATGGTGGGTCCACGGTAACGGCACAAACCTGTATGCGGCCCGCACCGCTATCACCCCAAAGTTGCGCTCAAAGATAATATTTTTACACAGGCAGATTATGGACCCGCCTCCAACGCTTTTGGTTGACCATAGAAACTGCAATTCACTCGATAATCGAAGGGCCAATCTCCGCCTCGCCACGCAGGTTCAGAATATGCAAAACAGGCGAAAAAGAAAGAATACCTCTTCTCGTTTCATCGGAGTTCATTTTGATAAGCAAAGACGCCGTTGGTCCGTCCATATCAGGCATAATGGCCGAAAACTTTGGCTCGGCCGTTTCACTGATGAACTCGCCGCCGCTCGTGCCTATGATGAAGCTGCGAAAAAGTATCACGGAGAATTTGCGAGATTGAATTTTTAAGAAAATGGAAATTGGGGCGATTGTATTTTGATGTTTGTAGAGTATAATGCGTAAACAAGATAACAAGGTCATCCGATTAGTAAGGGATTTCAGGGATGATACAGTTCTATAAGAAAGGTATCGATGTAATCAAAACCGCCTTTGCTGGGGCAAATAAAGGTATCATTTGTACACCTTATTACACCGAGCGAGGGCTTCAATTTTTAGACCCATTTTTCAATGCAGCAGAGGAGGTAGAGTTCTGGACGAGGTTTAGTCCTCTTGACTGGCGGTCTGGCGTGGCGGATATGGCAGCATTGAAACGAAGGGTTCTATCCATTACGGACCGGAAGAAAAAATTTTCACTTCACGTTTCAGACGACCTGCACGCAAAAATATACTCGTTTTCCAACAATAAGGTGATAATAGGGTCCGCGAATCTGACTTGGCTGGCTATGACAACCAATATAGAAATAATCTGTGAGTTGACAAAAGCCGATGCGACCAAATTTAAGCCATTTCTTTCGATTTTCCGCTCCCGGTTGACGCCTCTATCAGCAAAGGTATTCACTGATTACGTTGACGTCGTTGCTGATGCCATATCCAAACCTTTTGAAGGTCCTGTAGAAGAAGACGAAGAGATGAATGCCGCGATTGACCTCGCAGAGGAGACGCTCAGGAAATCTCTTGTACGAACAGCCCCCAAGGCCCCGTCTATCCTTCCTTTGGAAATCGAAAAGTTTCTTGAATATTGCCGCGACGAAAAGACAAGTGTAAGTCGTGAAATTATGGCGCGGATGAAAGGAAAATATAATCTTCAGGGACATGTAAAACATTGCTACTATGGCGCCATGCAGTTTTTGTCCGAGCACATGCAATTTGTTACCAGCATTGCTGCGACCCCTGGCGGGGCACTATATGATTTCACCGACCCTTCTGTCCGTACCGCCTGGAGGGATTTTTTGCATAAGCACACAAGGGAGATTGACAAGAAACGAGATTTTAGCTTCCGGACTCTAAGAGTGTATCTCCCCCCGACCTTGGGAGGAATATGCAGTGGCGGCGGGGGTGGCAGCGGAACACTCAAGCGGGTATTCCCAGTAGTTGCCAGGATGCTCCAAGTATCAGAGAAAAACAAATGAATAAAATAGAATTCCTCGATCAAATTGCACTAGGTGATTGCTTAGAACTTTTTCCAAGAGTCCCTGATAACTCGATTCGGACGATACACACAAGTCCGCCTTATAACATCGAGAGGGATTACGAGGGCTACAAAGATAATCTCGTTAATAAAGACTATTTGGATTTCATAGAAAAAGTCCTATCTGAATGTAAGAGAGTTTTAGTCCCAGGAGGTGCCTTTTTCTGGCAAACCGGCTATACGACAGAGCCAGAAGAGTATATCACGCCTCTGGACCACCTTACCTACCCTCTTTTTCAGAAGTTGGGCTTTCGTTTGAAAGACCGCATTATTTGGCGTTACTGGGGAGGCATGGCTTTCAAGGCGAAGTTCACAAACAAACACGAAACAATTCTCTGGTGGGTTAAGCCGGGTCGCGCCACTACGCAGTCGAAGTTTGATGTCTTTCCGGTGAGAGAGGCAACAAAGTTCGATGACCCCCGTAACAATCTTTTTGGACGCAACCCCGGCAATGTCTGGGAGGTGGATCGTGTGGCGTTTGGAAGCAACGGACAAACATCGCATATCGCGGTATTTCCGGAGGAGATATCTGACAGAATTGTCCTGTCTACGACCGATGAAAATGAAGTTGTGCTCGACCCCTTTTCCGGCAGCGGAACCGTCTGCAAAGTCGCTAAGGCACGTGCACGACACTTTATAGGATTTGAGATAAGCCCCCTTTATCACCAGGAATCTGTTCAACGGCTCTCCATCCAGGCCAGAGGGGAGCTTTTGGGCGTTCTGTCGGAGATTCTTAAGGAACACGTATTCGGCGCTGGTGGAACCAAAAAATTCGGCGCGATTGAAGATAAGGTAATGAACCTTCTTTCTCCAATCTCTTTGAAGACCTATGAAGGCATCTTTACAAAACTGTATTTAGACGCCCTGTGTGCCGGACACGAGGACGTTGTAAAAAAATCTGACAAGATAAAACTTTGGAACGATTTGGAGGAACTATTGCCACCCTTTGGGGCTAATAAAACCGGCAAGGATCCAGTTGGATTGATTTCTCTTATCGACCGGGCATATATGCGGGCGTTTAAACTGCACAAAGTATATAGCAGCGCGATGCGTTTTCATTGTGCTGCCAAGTGGCTCGATATACTTCAATCTGCACTTGCGCAAAGTAGAAAAGAAGGATGGAGGAAAATATTAACTTCTCTTGCCGAGAGTGAGACGGGAACGTACTCCCTTATGGAGGATAGAATTTCCCTCGTGTCACGCGGGAAAAAGGTCAAGATAGATGCTATCGAACATCCATCTTTAGAGGATTCCCACGAGAACCTGACAACCCCACAATTGTTTAGATGATTTTTTATCTGCCGAATTCGCCTTCGTCAGAATTTCGGCGGGATAAACATTTCAAAATCCGTGTAATCTGCCTGCCCTGCGACTTGTCCGGCGTAGCGAAAGCGACCTGTCCTCCGACCTGTCCGGCGTAGTCCCGATGTCGTCTATCGGGACGAAGACGGAAGCCCCTTGGGGCGAAGGATGGAAGTCGGAAGCTTTAGCGAAGTAGCGTTCTCTGCGGTGAAACCTTTTGTGCCTTCCTGCCTGCCCTCAAGGTGAGCTTCTTTGTTATAGCAAACGGAGGGTCCTCGCAAGGCGTAAGCGGGGATTCGTGGCAATATGAATTCTCTGCGGTCTCGCCTGCCCCTGCAGATAGTTAGCAGGGGGCGTTCTCAGCGGTGAAATCCGCGTTGCCGTTATCGAACAACAAACGTTATTGACGATATATAAGAGAAGCCATATTATGCGCACAGGCCGAGTGGCATAAAGGCGGGGACACAGACCGGCCGATATGATAATAACGTCTTTAGCGACAAGGGTTTGCAGGATAAACCGACATTTCAATCAAAGGCTATGGGAAAGTGATTTATGACCGAATTGATGCAGGATAAGAGGCCTGCCCTGCCTGCCCCTGCAGGTCGTAGGCAGGGGAGCTTGTCGAATGGGCGGGCATTTACGGGTTGGCCGATGGTTATCGCCTGGGTAGCTATGCTCCTTTTCGCCCTTCACGCCAGCACCCACATGGTCGGGGCGGGCGACACCTGGGTCGCGCTTGCCTGTGGCCGGCACTTTATCAATCACGGAGTGGATACCAATGAGCCCTTCAGCGCCAATTCCCACAGGGCGGGGCCGACGACGGCGGAAATCAAGACCTGGCCCAAGTGGGCGCAGCAAATAACCAACGTCGTCGGTCTCGATACCGTCAAGTTCTGGCATCCCACTGGCTGGGTCAATCAAAACTGGCTGACGCACGTGATATTTTACTGGCTGGCGTATCTTTCGCCTTTTGCAGATGGTGATAGTTGGAGTTTCAACACACTGGTTTATTGGAAATTTGCCATATATATCCTGACCGTGATTTGTGTTTACTACACGGGCCGGGTGCTGGGTGTTAACCCGGCGCTGTCTGCGGTGTTTGCCTGTGCGGCGATGTTCATCAGCCGGTCGTTTCATGATATCAGGCCCGCAGGGTTCTCAAATCTCCTTGTGGCTGCATTTATGCTGACGCTCGTGTTGGCCACTTATCGCAACCATCTCTACATCTGGCTCTTGGTGCCGGCGACGGCGTTCTGGGCCAACGTCCACGGCGGGTATGTTTATGTGTTTATGATGCTGGCGCCGGTGGTTGTGCTTCGGCTGCTGACGATGCTGTCTAAGAGATGGACGGTGTCGCTGCATAGTATTCTGACGTGGCTTGCCCTTTACCTTGTGTTGTATAAATACACCATCCACGAGCCGTTTACGGCGATTGCCCCGCTGCACGACCGGCTGCTGTTTTTGCTGGTCCTGCTTATAGCGGGTAGCGTCGTATTGGCGTCGCGGAGGTCGTTAAAGGCATCGTCCTTCTACGGTTATCATATTGTCGTTTTACTTGTTGTATTTATCTGGCTTGTGCTCCGGCTTTTCCCCGCCGATTTGGTAATTTATTCGGCGGATATAGGCAGTTACGTGGACGACTGCAGGAGTTCGTTTTTCATGGCGTTCTTCGCTGCCATCGGCCTTGGGGTGGTAGTAACGCTTCTCAAGGGCCGGCTGGTAGCGACTTCACCCGCGGCCGTTTGGCATACAATTGCTGCCGGCGCCGCTGCCTTTGTCGCCTCCATTCTCTTTAATCCCTTCCATTTGACGAACCTCACGCACACGTTTCAGATCAGTATCAGCCCAAACGCCGAGGGTTGGAGAAATGTTCATGAGTGGTGGCCGGCGTTTCGGTGGGACAATCCGGTAGGGACGGCGTTTCCGTTTATGATGATGCTGATAGCCGGGATAGGACTGATGACGTTATGTCTGTTCAGCCGGCTGCTGGCGCCGAAACAGCTCAAAGGGCCGAAGACGGAGATGGAAAGCCAGCAGAAGCGCTTCAATATTCTGACAAGAATACTGGGATTTGCGGCAGGGGTATTGATTTGCTGGTCGGTGCTTATTTCGTTTTCTTTGGTCGATGTGAGTCTGCCGGGATTTCTACTGAGCGGGTTGTTTTTAGGGGTGTTGTGGGCAGCGGTGTTTGTAAACGTGCATTGCATTTATATAGTAATTCCGCTTTCGTTGTTTGCCCTATATACGGCGAATCCTGCACAGATGTATACCGGCAGGTACATTTTCCCGTTTGTTACAATCCCGTGCTACATAATGATGTACATCGTCGGGGCGCAGCTTTCGAAGAAAGCACGCTATTCGATGGTCAGTATATTTTTTGTATTAGCGGCGGTAATAGCGGCATTAGTTCTTGAGATAGTGCTCGTGGACCCGTTTAAGTTCAAGGAGCCGCTGTGGCACGTGAAGCAGCTTTGGGAGCTGAAGAGGATATGGGCGCCGGCCTGCGAGGCAAACTTAGAGATGACATACGCCAATCTTTTCCCGGTGCTATATGTTGTAAACGCCGTGTGTGTCGGGGTATGGCTGGCGATTCCATTTGTGAAGGGTCTTTTTGGGGGTGAGGCCGAGCAAGCAGGGGCGTTGGAAGGGGAGACATACCAACTGCCGAGGATAGACCTGGCGTTGATTACTATTGCGGTGCTTACGGTGTATATGGCGTTTCGGTCCCGGCGGTTCATAACAATTGCGGCATACGTGACGTGCCCGATAATTGCGATGTTAGTCCAGCAGGTTTTGCAAACGGCGTCTGCGACGTGGAATTTTCACAGGCGAGGTCGTCTGGCGGTGTCGCAGATGCCGACGGCGTTGCAGAAGTGGCTGGCAACGGGTGCGGCGGCGGTGGTTATCGGGCTGGGGGTGTGGTGGGGCCTGAAATTCAAGGCGGTGTATATGGACCCCTGGCCGACCGAAACGAAACTGACGTCGATGTTCATAAGGATGACGGCGTCGCACGCAAAACCGTTCGCTGTGTGCCAGTTTATAACGGCCAATAAACTGCGAGGCAATATGTTCAACTACTGGACGGAGGGGGGCTTTATCGCCTGGGGTCAGGAGCCGGATCCGAACGGGCGGACGCCGTTGCAGCTTTTTATGGACGGCAGGGCACAGGCGGCGTATAACTATGACGCTTACATGCGCTGGTCGGAGATTATGTTCGGGGGAGACATAGTGCAGCGGGCCAAAATCAGGAAGCAAAGTCTTACGGTCGATGACTACGTCCAAATCGGGGAATGGCTGAGTAATCAGTTGAAGCAGAAAGACGTGTGGGTGGTGCTGATGCCGTCCGGACAGTTCGACTCGCCCTTTGTCCATGGTCTTGAGCGCAATCCGAACTGGCGGTTAGTGTTTATAAACGACAAGGAAAAGCTGTACGTGGACATATCGAGACCGCGAGGGGCGGAGATATTCAGGGGCATTGAGGACGGCACAACGAAATATCCCGATGAGAGCTCGCGCAACATTATGATAGCGAACAATGCTCTTGTGTTCGGCACAAGCCCCGAGAGTTTTACGAAGGGGCTGGAGTGCGCAATCAAGGCATACGAGGAGAACCCGATGCGGCTGTCGATGCAAATGATACAGGTATTTTACGACCGTTATCCACCGCTACGGCCACAGATTTATGAATTCATGAAGAGGTCTCTGAATGATTTTGAAGCGAACAAGAAGAAGTACCTGAGCAGCGACGGCTATTATCACAGGATAGCAGGGGCGCTGACGGCCATCGGGTATCTTGAGCCGATTGCAGAAAAGGAGAACGACAAAGATTTGGTGCAGCTCTGCGAGCGGGAGAAGAGCGAGCTGATAGGAATTGCGAGCAGGATAAATGACAAGAGGTGGTAGGTTGCGGGCGAAGCTGGTTACTGGTTACTAGTTGCTGGTTGCTGGTTGCGGGTTACTGGTTGCTGGTTGCTGGTTGCTGGTTGCGGGTTACTGGTTACTGGTTACTGGTTAGGATGTTTGTGAAGTGAGCAGCTACAGGGATTTGGAAATATACAAGAAGTCATACGAACTGGCACTACGAGTTCATCGGCTAACACTGCAACTACCACAGTTTGAATTATACGAAGAAGGCGGACAGGCAAGATACGCAGGGCAGGCAGAGAACACACCCCGGCCAACGGATTGCTGGGGCAGGAAGGGCACAGAGAGTTTTGTTTTTTCAGACACGGATTTACCCCGTGAGATAGCGAAGCGGCATCTCACGGGGTGAACGCGGATTAACACTATATTTTCACCACGAAGGACAGAGAGAAACACGAAGGAATTTTTGAGATTGTAAAAAGGCGGGGTTGGGGGTTCGGAGTATTGGAAAATGCTTATTACAGTTTTGGGCCTTGCTCAAGTGGCGGTTCGATGCCGAGGAATTCTCTATAGATTCTATCGCGGTATTCTTTGCCAATTTCGTTTACTGCTTCGATAAATGCCTGATAAGTACCTAATCCGCCGATTCTTTCCCAGAATTCATCTCCTATGAGAACAACCTTGTCTTTTTTCATATCAAACCATCTTGCTGGAAAACTCCAATTATAATCCTCTCTCTTTCCATAAGGATTGTATGGCAAAGCGAAAAATGCCCCATCTACTTGTGGGGGATCCATACAGTAGAGTTTGAACAGTTTTTCCTTACTGACTTTTGTTTGGTCGCTGTTAGGTAATGGTGCTTTAAGCTCAAAAGCATATTTCTTGCGTTTCGTAATATCTTCGGCATATACATCACATACAACCGTAACGGGAATTTTTTCTCCTCCACCTTGTTGAATATATTTTAATTCGTTTTCCCAATCGGGCTTAATTCTTTGGGCTCTTCTTATTCCATGTTCCAGTTGATTAAGTATTTCCGAAATTCTACGTAATTGCTCTTCTCCAATCGTTCCTTTAATAGTATGCCCCTGTTCTCCTAATCCTAAACCTTCTTTAGCAGCAACGACAGCCAATTTTTCCCACGCGCTGCCAAAAGGCGTAACAAATCTTCTTTCAAAATGCGATCCTTTAAATATTTCATCTGGGACAAGAGCAGCATAAAGGGGTTTCTTTGCAAGATGGTCTTCTTTGATAAAGGGGTCAGTGATCAAAACCTTTTCCATAACTTTATCCATCATTTCCTTAATGACAGATTGTATGGCAGTTTTCATTCGAGCCGGATTAGGCATTGACAAGATCCTCCTTTAATTAGGGTTTTCTCCAAATGAAAACAGATTCAAAGAATTCGCCTCCTCGGCGACCAGTGCGACGATTCACATGGCGATTGATAACTGCTTCGACTTCAACTTTAAGCTCGCTTGCTATTTCATCGTATATCTTAGCTCTATCGTGCGCTACCACAATTAAGTGGCGTCCTGACGGCATAGCAGAAAGCGATCGGCGAAGGACTTCCGATATGTCTCGTTTGTATACTTCTTTAGCTTTAGGATTAGCACCGTTCTTAGGTGACCCAATCTCATTAACTGAATTTTTAGGGAGTGAGAACAGATGATAACTATAAGCGTGCTGTTCATGGTAATCGATTAAACCGACATAAGGCGGGCTTGTAATAACTCCGTGAATGTGTCGAAGTTTCATGTTACGACTATCACTATTATGAACCTCGACCGAAGAATTAGTTCGTAGCGAGGCGAATTCCTCGATTCGCTCCAGAGTATCCAGACTGTACCTGTATAGGAATTTGTAGGCCTCTTCGGTTGGTACACATGTCCGCGAATGTTTATAACACCAATATGGTTCACGTTGAGACCGTTTGGGGAAATCCAGGTCAAAGTGTGTTGTAAGACGGGCAGACCTTGCGGAGCGAGAGAGTATGACACGGAGCAAGTCACCATATTCGTATTTGCCGGTATCAATGAGATTTCGGTAGGTCAACAGCTCAAAGAGGGATTGTGGAGCAAACCATTCTTTAAGGTAAGGGTCATCAGTGTGATTTTTTTCATCTCTTTCTATGGATCGCGATTTCTTTTCAAAAAGCGATTCTTGCGATTTCCCTGGGTGTGTCAGTTGTCTGACTTTTTGCAGTATATCCATAACCTCACTGCGAGTTTTGGAAAGGTCATACTTAGCTGTTTTCACCCGGCAAAGAAGAATGTTGAAAGCGGAAACATCATAACCAATAGCGTTAATTCCAAGTTCATTTGCCTGAACCAATGTTGTGCCAGAACCTACAAAGGGGTCAAGGACAGTTTCGCCAGGCGAGAAGAATCTGCGAAGAAATATCTCTACCAGTTGAGGTATGTATTTGCCAAGATACGGATGCAGCCGGTGGACATGCTTTGTGCGCTCCTTCTCAGGCAAATCGCGTTCTTTCCAATTAAGGTTAAGAGAGTCTAATGGTGTGTCGTGTTTGACATAGCGAGGATTCGTTGGGCTTTGATGAAGTTTCACAACACTATACGTATTTTTAACGTCTGTGGTGGTTTTGTTTTTGATAAGAGGCATGTCGTCATTTTTGTTATTAGAATGACCATTTCCCGGTGTTATCTCATATGTCTTTTCATCAATGCGAGTTATGATTATCGAATCTCCTGCTGATAGGCCGTGTTGGTTGATAAAGTGCGTAATCCATTTTCTTCTTCGGAAAAACCATCGTATTGCCCCTGTCTTTTCAGTAGGAATATCAGTGGTTATGGTGTTTTTGAGACCAGCAACCTTTAGAGTAATTAAAGTGCCTGGTTTATTTCTGGTTGAGCCGCCCAGAATGCCTGGAGGGAAAAAATCGAGGCCACAAGGATGAATGTTAAGCTTCTCATTGTTTATATCCGCCGGTGACAACTGGATTGTACGCGATTCCATTCTTGCCAATACTCCTAAATTTTGTTACTTATACAAACATATGGTAAACACGACAGTAAAAAAGTCAAGGATAATGCGATATTTGATAGGTTCTTTGTGAATACGGTTTGCCGGATGTGAGGTGAGGGGATTTGAGATTTGAGATTTCAGAAAAGAAATCCTGGACCCCAGATAAAGGCCCTACTTCGCTGATACTGGCTCCCGACTTCGTCCCGATACACTACATCGGGACTACGCCGGACAAGTCGCGAGAAAGTAGATAGGTGAACAGTAGAGCAGGAGACGAAGGACAGAAGTTAGTTTTGAGTTTTAAGTTGATACTGGACCCCCTGTTGCAAAACCAGAGTAGCAACTTCCCGGGGGCAGGTGAGTGGATGCGGAATGGGTCCCCTGTTGAATGCCAAAGAAGCAGGCACTCGGGGACAGGGAAGTGAATAAGGAAGTGGGTTGAGTTATGAAAAATAGCATTAATTGTCTGAGTGTGTTGATTTGCTTAATATCGGCAGGGCTGGCAATGGCGGCAGGCGGGGAGGTAAGGAACCTGGAATATTTTCTACATCAGATGCGAACAGCAGAAGATATGCCGATACTGGAGAACTCGCACACGGCGATGGCGAGCACATACGACCGGCAGGGGGGCAACGAGGACGGCAACGATTTTAAGGACATAAGAGGGAACAGGAATATACTGCTTGACGTGAACGGGCCGGGATGTATTCATCGGATATTCACAGGGGTGGTGGGAAAAGACGTAGAGGGGACGAAAATCCAGATATTTTTAGACAATAACCCTGAGCCGGTCTTTGATATGAACGTCAACAAGTTTTTTGATTATAAAAACGGGCCGATTCCATATCCATTGGTGTTTCACAAGACATATCCGGGGACTTTGTTTCCGATACCATTCGAGAAACACTGTTTTGTTCAATTAGTCAACGACCAGAATGAACACTGGGGCAATTACTGGCAGATAACATATACGACATATCAGCCACAAACGAGGGTTGAAAGTCTGCACCGGCCTTTGTCGGAGAGAGAAAATAAAGAGATCGAGGCAGTGCGAAAGATTTGGCTCAAGGCGGAAGCCAACGGATTGCCTGCGCCGGCCAAATGGTCGGTTGAAAAGAAACTGACGATAGAGCCGGAAAAGACAGGGGAGTTTAAACTTGACGGCAAAGGAGTTATCCACGAGATGAGGGTATCGGTGAAGCCAAATACGCAGGAGGCGCTTTGCGGCATCCGGATGCGCATCAGGTGGGACGGCGCGGAGGCGGCGAGCGTAGATGCGCCATTGGGGTATTTTTTCGGGAACGGCGACTATGGGGACAAGAAGCCATACAATTCTCTTTTGCTTGGGGTGACGGGAGACGAAGGTTATTGTCGATTTCCAATGCCGTTCAGCGAGGGTATGAGGATGGAATTTGTCAACGAATCAAAGATTAAAATTGAGGAGGTTAAAATTCTGCTGGATATAGACAGAGGCGCCAGGATTTCGAGTGATATGGGGAGATTCCACGCGACGTGGACCGAGGAGAAGGCGTGGGGAGACGACATATTCAGCTGGCCGGCTTACGGCAAGGGGAGAGTGCCGACACACGTGGTATTGGAAAGGACGGCGGGGGCGGGGAAGTACGTCGGGGTACTGCTACGAGTTGTGTGGCCGAGCGAGAAGTGGTGGGGGGAAGGGGACTGGCTGATATGGACGGACGAATCGGGATGGCCTCCGAGTTATCACGGGACGGGCAGCGAGGAATATTTTAATTCAGGATGGTGTCGCTTTGACCGCAAGGCGGTATCGGGATTTATAGCGACGCATCCCGGAAAGGCGGCGGTTTATTCGTTTCATTTGAACGACGCATTTCAGTTCAGGAATAACATACGAGTGGCAGTTGAAAAACGGACACACAATTTTGGCGCGGGCGACCCATTTGACAATAAGACACCGAGCATCTGGGGCAGCACGGCGTACTGGTATGCTTTACCAGCTCAGGCGGCGGGTTCGAGGCAGGACAGGATTCGGAATGTGCAGGAAAGTCCGAAGGAAAGTCAATGATTGCGGCGAAGATGGCCGAAAGAGATATTAAAACGATATGTGATTTGATTTACTATCGGCTGGTAAGCCCCGGTTTGCACCTCCGGTCGCCGGGGTGGGAAACGAAAAAACAAAAAACCCTAAATAAGTAGAGTGCGAAATGGTATCAATAAGCGTATTTTTCCCGTGTTACAACGAGGAAGGAAACGTCGGGCGAGTAGTCGGGCGGGCGAAGGAAGTACTGGAGCAAATGGGGGCGGATTATGAAATCATAATCGTCGATGACGGCAGCAAAGACCGGACGGGACAAATAGCGGATGAGCTTGCAAAGAGGGACAATCGAATAAAGGTTATTCATCACAGCCCCAACGGGGGATACGGGGCGGCGCTACAATCAGGGATACGGGCGGCGACAAAAGAGTTAATATTTTTCACAGACGGAGATGGGCAATTCGACACGGTTGAGATAAAGTTACTTTTACCACTTATAGAGCAGAACGATATTGTGTGCGGGTATCGGCTGAACCGCAACGACCCCGTTATCCGCAAGATAAACGGATGGTTGTGGACAAAGCTGGTGTGCCTGTTGTTCGGTATGCGCATCCGCGACATTGATTGCGCATTTAAGATGTTCAGAAGAGAGGTATTCGACCATATCAAGATGTCAAGCTCCGGGGCGCTGATTAGCGCAGAAATTTTAGCAAGGGCGACTCGCAGCGGGTGCAGGATTACCGAGGCGGGCGTCCATCACTATCCGCGGACAGCCGGCAAACAGACGGGGGCGAAGCTGAAGGTCATCTTACGGGCGTTCAAGGAATTGTTTTCGCTGTATAACCGGATACGCAGGGGAGAGTAGTTTTTTGCCACAAAGACACAAAGGAAAGTTAAAAGTAAAAAGGTAAAAGGCAAAATGTAATTTCGGATTATAGATTGAAATAGATTCCCGCGTTCGCGGGAATGACAAATTTCCCAGCATTACAGGGGAGCTAAATTGGAAAATGACTACCGATAAGAAAGTAAATTTGTTCATATACGGGTCATTGCGGGACGCGGAGATATTCGAGTCGGTGTGCGGCCTGAGCTTTACGCGCAAACCAGGTAAGGTGGACGCCCAGACGCTGTTAGCGGAGCCGGCCCTTTTGCCGGGCCACAAAAAGGTCAGTCCGGACAATGTTTATTTTTACGCGGTTGAATCGGCGGGTTCAAAAATAGAGGGATTAGTGATTTACGACGTGCCCGCGGGCGCGATGGCTGAGATAGATAAATACGAGGGGAAGCGATACGAGAGGGAGACGGTCCGCGTCGCTACCGCCGGCGGCCTTGTCGAGGCGCAGGCGTATTTAGTAAGCCATGAGGCGATGAGAAAGCACTTTGGCGACCGATTCCACGTTAATTTAATACACGAGCTTTGGCTGCGGAAGAGAATAGAGAGGTTTCTGGAAAAACGGACGAGGCCCGGCGACAAAAGCGTCGATGCGGAGCTGGAGCGGTTGGCCGAGCGTGAGCTGCTGGCGACGACGGAACGCGATTTGGTGATAACGCATTACCGGAGCGACGCCGTAAGTGATTATTTCCTTGCCCGCGAGCTTGACCGCCCCAGGCCAAGCATCAGGCACCTTTATAGCGAAGAAGAGGCGGCAAAATACATCAACAACTACCTGGCGATGGTCGTTAAGCAGGTTCTGCTCAATCAGTTAGACGAGCGGATTCAGACGAGCTTCCGTTTCGAGCTTGAGCATATGCGTTCGTCGGAGCGGTATTTCAAACGGTCGGTTAGTTTGCTAATAGCGCTGCAGATAATCAACAACAACAGCTCGGCCGTGGAGATGATTGTGAAGCAGTGTTTGCAGGCGATGCCACACGAGAATCACGACCTGATAGACTACGTGAAATACGCGGTGCGTGCGGCGAGGAGCTTATTTGACGCGAGGGTCGTTGAGGCGCAATTGAATTCGATACGGTCGAATTTTCAGCCGGGACTTGTGCCGTTGGGATGCGAAGTGGAGTTGAGCAACGTTGGGGCGGCGGTCGTGGAACCAGACGCGACACCTGCCGAGAAAGAAGACCCGGTCTATGACTGCTTCCGATATTTTTGTGATTTTCAATTAGACGTCTTAGCGTGGAAGTTAGGCGGGTATATCGACGATAACAGCGGGTCAACGGACAGGGCGAGGCACCAGGGATTTCTGGAGCTTGCGCCGGGCCGGCTAAACGTTGCGCTTGAGCTGTCGAGGCCCGCGACGGCGTGCCCGTGGCTGTTGAGCCAACTGATAAACGAAACGACGACGTTTTACAACGTTCGTCCACACAGTCTGCATCTGTCATTCCAGTTGCGCAAGATTCAAATCGGCAGGCAGAAGGTGCTGCCTCTGGGTTTTGTGAAGTGCCTGCTGGTCCTGGGCGGCGGGACCGAGGTAAACAAGATGGGGAGGTTATGGGTTTCGCGGATGGGCCACGATGAGATTACGCACCAATCCTTCGACACTGCCGGCGGCGGGGAAGAGCTTGTCTTTGCGAGGACGAGCGAGCGGCGGTGGTTCGTCGGGGCCGACGGGGTGGGGGACAAGACGCCTTTGTCGGCGACGACGCACGTTCAGCAATACAAATTCATTCGGTTAGAGCAGCGGGCCAATTATGAGCCGCTGATTATGTGCCTGAAGGGCCTGCAGTTGGCGTACAATCCCGGCGATTATCTCACGGCAGAGCAGTTGAAAAAGAGCGCGAAACTGAGGCGTGAATATGAGGAGCTGAAGGCGTGGTCTGCCAATCCGACTGAGATTAGTCCCAAGACGATAAAAAGTTTTCTGCGGACGGTCCGGGAAGGATTGATGAACGAGCAGCACCATCAGCCGGCACACGGGCCGCATTATATTGAGTGGGCGATTGCTGCAATCGATATGCGGCTGCGGACGTTCAACGAGCAGCTTGTCTCAGCGTAGGTGTTTTCACCGCAGAGACCGCAGAGCACGCAGAGTTCATTCTATATTTATCTCTACGATCTCGGTGGTGAGTATTGTCGAACGCCGGGCCGGAGGCGGATTGGCCGAAGCCCCAAAACAGCGGTAACACCAGCGACGGATTGACTCCTTATCAATTCAACGACTCCTTTTCTATCCAGAAAAATCTTCCAATATTTGTGTTTACAGGGCAAATCGGTTGTGGTATAATCCAATCGCCAAGGAGGCAAACCGATATGATTGATGGAGGTGAAAAATGGGTAAGGGCGGAATTTCCCAAATAGCGGTGGTGCTTTTTGTAACAGTCTGCGCTTTGGTCCAGCCGATTTATGCCAAATACTCCGGCGGCTCAGGCGAACCGAACGACCCGTACCAAATCGCTAACGTTGCCGACCTGCTCCTGCTGGCAGAAGAAGTCAACGATTACAACAAATGTTTTATCCTTACCGCTGATATTGACCTCGACCCCTGTCTGCCCGGCGGGCAGGTCTTTACCACTGCCGTCATCGCACCAGATTTGAACAACGCAAACCTGGATTATTTCGAGGGGACTCCCTTTACCGGTATCTTCGACGGAGCAGGATACAAAGTAAGCAATCTGATTATAAATACCAACGGGAATAAAGGCGATTATCTTGGCCTGTTCGGGTATGTCATTGGCGGCGAAATAAAGAACCTTGGTTTGCAAAATATCAGCATTAATGACGGGAATGATTCATGTTTTATCGGCGGTTTAGTGGCATGTAATGTCTTCGGAAATATTATTAACTGCTTCTCGATAGGCACAGTTACTGGCGGGGATTATTCATATTATCTCGGCATGCTGGTGGGATATAACGAACAGGGTAATATTAGTAAATGCTATTCAAAAGGGACCATCACGGGCACCGGCCATGAATGCATCGGGGGGTTAGTTGGATCAAGCTTTGGAGCGACCTTCAATACCAGTATCAATAATTGCTTCTCAACAGTAAATGTAACTGGCGGCGATTATTCAGAAGCACTCGGCGGGCTTGCGGGATGGAGCGGCGGCAGTATCAACAACTGCTATGCAACAGGAGCCGTCACCGGCGGGATAAATTCATATTCGTGGGCTCTCGGTGGATTGGCTGGAGGTAACCAGGGGGATATCAACAATTGCTTTGCAACAGGTGCTGTCACCAGCATGTTAGATTATTCAAGATACCTCGGCGGTCTGGTGGGTTGGAGCGATGGGGGTATCAGTAACTGCTTTTCTACAGGTGATGTCACCGGCGGAGCCTATTCAGCGTGTCTCGGCGGGCTGGTTGGAACTAACGGTGGGGTAAGTATCAATGACTCCTATTCGACAGGGTCTGTAAGCGGCGGAGATTATTCAGGGTGTCTCGGCGGTCTGGTGGGATACAGCGGCGGCAGTATCAGCAATTGCTATTCGACTGGTGCAGTCAGCGGTTCTAGCGATGTTGGCGGTCTGGTGGGATACAGCGGCGGCAGTATCAGCAGCAGTTATTTTCTTATCACCAGCGGGCCGGCTAACGGCTATGGCACACCGCTGACAGATGCGCAGATGAAACAACAAAGCAGTTTCGTCGGCTGGGATTTTGTTAACGGGCCGAATGATGTGTGGACGATTAAGGAGGATGTCAATTATCCGGTGCTTGTGTGGCCGCTGGTGAACCTTGTATCGTCCAGATTTCCTTTCGGGTGGTATGAAGTGGATTTTATTGATTTAGCGGATATGGCCAACTGGTGGGGTCGCGATGACTGCACAACCAATGACGACTGCGGTGGCGCTGACTTTGACTTCTCCGGCACAATGGATATTGTGGATTTGGATGCAATGTGCAGCTACTGGCTGGAAGGGTCGTAGATTTTCAATCCACGATACTACTTTCGATTGCAAGGTGTTAATTTCGCCTTGAGTCGCGCGATTGCGAACTTTGCGACTAAGTCATGGTCGAAGGCCATATTATCACAGGGCAGGGAATTGATATCGAACCACCGGGCTTCCTGAGCGTCGTCGCCGGCCTTTATTCGGTCAAAGCCCTCGGTGATGATTCCCATATAAACGACGGTGATTTGCCTGCCTCTGGGGTCGCGGCCTGGTTTACCAAAGGTGTGCATCTGTTCGAGTTTGACGCCGACAAGACCGGTTTCCTCAGCCAGCTCTCTTGTAATGGCATCATCAAGCTCTTCGTCGATACCGATGAAGCCGCCGGGTATTGCCCACTGACCTTTGAAGGGGTCGTTTTTACGCTTAATCAGCAATAGTTTAACAGAGTCACCGCTGACGGCAAAAATGACGGCATCGACCGTAACCATAGGCCTGGGCCAGTCGTAAACGTATTTACCCTTCTTGTTCACGTTATAAATTTTAGCCGGGAGGATGACGTTAATCAATTGCCGAAACGGTTCCGCTCGCATAAAATAGTCAGGTATGAGCGACGTTGAAGAATTAATGAGCAGGTTGATAGAGATATCGGAAGTGAAAATGCCCGGCGGGTGGCGTGGATGGGTGGCGGTGCGCGACGCGGGCAGAGAGAGGTTTTCGAAGGAGGAATGGGAGCAACTGCTTGCCGAACCAGAAAAGCTGCTTGAGGGCAGCCAGCAAACACTAAAGAGCGAAGGCGTAAACAGGGTAGTAATCAAATATCTGTCGGCAGGGGGCAGGGGGGTAAAGGCGGTAATAAAACGTCACGAGGGAAGGGGGGTGAAGGGACTTTTCAGGTTGTTAAAGGCGCCGCGAGCGATGCGGAATTTTATAGCGGCGGTGAGGATAAGGCAGGCGGGGCTGCCCGTGGCGGGGCCGCTGGCGGCGGTGTACCGCAAGTCGTTTGGGTCCGGCGGGCAAAACATATATATCAGCGAGTACATCGACGGTTTTAATCTGTATGAGTTTCTAAAAGACCTGCCGAGCGATTCGAGAGAAAGGTTGAAGATAATCGGGCAGCTTTCGGAGCAGCTCGCGGAGATATTCGCGGGACTGCATAAAAAGGGATTATGGCACAGGGACGCGAAGGCGACAAATTTTGTCGTATATGAGGGCGACGAGGGGTACCAGGTTGCTATAACCGACGTGGACGGAATCAAGCAGTATTTGTTTTGCAAAAAGAGCAGGCAGATGCAGTGGCTTTGGCAATTAGCGGCGTCGGTGATGGAGCTGGGGGTAGTGAACCGGACCGATTTTTTGCGGATGCTCAGGGCATACTGCGAAAAAGCCGGTGTACCTGAATCGCAGGAGAGGGAGATATTCGGCGAGCTTATAAAGAAGGCCGAAGCTAAGTATCGTCGTAATCAGCGGAAGCGGACCGTTGAAGATGGCCGGTGAGCCGAAAAAAATTTTGATTATCAAGCCGAGCGCTCTTGGAGACATAGTTCCGGCCCTGCCGGCGATTACGGTGCTGAAGAGAAGTTTCCCGCAGGCGAGAATTTCTTGGCTTATTCGGCCGGAGTATGCGGAACTATTGCGGGGACATCCGGATTTGGACGAGGTCATCCTTTTTGACCGCCGGCTGCTGGGTAAAAGCTGGTATAGCCCGCGGGCGTTTGCGGAATTGTTGCGATTGATGCGTCGGCTGCGAGAGGGGTGGTTCGACCTTGTCTTTGACTTCCAGGGGCTTTTCAGGACGGGATTTCTCGGCTGGGTGAGCGGCTCTAATAAACGCTTTGGGATGATGCAGGCGAGGGAATTCTCACATTTCTTTTATACGCACAAAATCCCGCAGGATTACTCGTGCGTTCATCTTGTCGATTATTACCTGCAAATGGTTGCAGCGGCGGGCGCGCAAAAGGGAATACCTGAATTCAAATTGCCTGAAGATGCGGCGGCGAACGAGGCGGTGAAGAAGCTGCTGGCGGGTCAGGGGGTGCGTCCGGGAAACTACGCGGTGCTGGTTCCCGGGGCGGCGAGGGAGAACAAGCGCTGGCCGATTGAGAGATTTGCAAAGCTGGCAGAGAGAATCGGGTCGCAATCCGGCTGGTCGATAGTGGCAACAGGGTCGGAAGAAGAGAAAGGGTATATTGATACATTGCGGAATATCGCCGGAGTCGGCATCGTGAATCTTGCGGGACAAACATCGATAGCAGAGCTTATCGCGTTATTGAGAGGGGCATCGCTTGTAGTGAGCAATGATACAGGGCCCGGGCATATTGCGGCTGCGCTGGGGGTGCCGATAGTGATGATATTTGGGCCGACGAATCCAATGAGGGTATGCCCTTATAACAGGCCCGAGTGTGCCTTGGCGATTGAGCCGGACAAGAGGGGACTCAAGGCCGACAGCTACGACCCCAAACACGACATTCGCCATATCACCGTCGAACAGGTATTTGAGAATGTCCGTCAACAGATGGAAAATCCAAACTGTCACCCTGAACGAAGCGAAGGGTCTGGCCAAGAGAAATAAGAGATTCTTCGCTGCGCTCAGAATGACAATCTTACGATGTCTGACATACTACTATAAATTGCTACTATGCGTACGTCTAACCAATACTATATTTATATTATGACCAACAAATCAGGAACACTGTACGTTGGTGTCACCAACGACCTGAAGAAAAGAGTGTTCCAGCACAAACAGAAACTCATTGAGGGCTTCACGAAGAAATACAACATCAACCGGCTGCTTTACTTTGAGACATTCGGCGATATATACTCGGCGATTACCAGAGAAAAAACGATAAAGGGGTGGTTAAGAAAAAAGAAAATTGATCTGGTCAAATCAACAAATCCAGCGTTCGCCGATATCAGCGAGGATTGGTATGAACGAGATTCTTCGCTGCGCTCAGAATGACACCTAATGTCCCATCTGCTTTAGCGTATTGGCACAGCGTTCGCAAACGTCGGGATGCTGTGGGTCGGCACCGACGGAGGGCCACCAGTTCCAGCAACGCTGGCATTTGGCGTGGGGGCTTTTCTCGGCGACAACCTCTGTTTGACCCTCTCTTTTTTCGAGTTTGACCTCGCTAACGATGCAAAGTGCGGCGAAGTTTTTCAGCGTGAATTGTTCGAGGGCGGCCGCATAGTCCGCGCCACAGCGAATGGTAACACTCGATTCCTGGTTGCTGCCGATAATTTTATCGCGGCGAAGCGGTTCGAGGGCAAGAAGAACGGCATTACGAAGGGCCATAAGTTTTTGCCATTTTGGTTCCTCGACCGACGGGTCGGCTTTAGGCAGGGTAGCCAAATGAACGCTTTCGACGTTCTGGGATTTGTGCTGCATCGTAGCCCAGCATTCCTCGCAGGTATGAACAAGGATGGGGGTAAACAACAAGGTGAGCGAATCGAGAATTTTGTAAAGGGCGGTCTGGCAGCTTCGCCGGGATAAACTGTCAGCGGGGTCGCAATACAGCCGGTCTTTGAGCAGGTCCATATAGATACTGCTCATTTCTACGCTGCAGAAGTTGTAGATCAGGGCAAAGACGCGGTGATAGGCGAAGTCATCGTATTCTTTTGTAACTTCAGCGATTAGTTTCTGGAGCTGCTGGATTGCCCATTTGTCGATTTCGAACATTCGGTCGTAGGGGACGGTATTTTTTGCTGGGTCGAAGTCATAGACGTTGCCGAGGAGGTAGCGCAGGGTGTTTCTGATTTTTCTGTAGGCGTCCTGGGTTTTGCCGATAAGCTCGTCGTTGCATCGGACGTCATCCTGATAGTTGACACTGGCGACCCACAGGCGAAGGATATCGGCGCCGTATTTGGCGACCTCGTCCTGTGCATTTGTATAGTTGCCGAGGGACTTGGATTGTTTCATACCCTTTTCATCGACGGTGAAGCCGTGAGTGAGGACGGCTTTGAATGGGGATTTGCCTATTACGCCGAGGGCGAGCAGAAGCGACAATTGGAACCAGCCGCGATGCTGGTCGCTGCCTTCGGAGTATAGGTCAACTGGGACGGGCCAGCCGGCTTTTGCGGCGACGCTATACCAACTGCAACCGGCTTCGAACCAGACGTCAAAGATATTCTCTTCTTTTTTCAACTCATCGAATGAGAAGCCGGGGGGCAGTTTGAAATCGTCGCCGAGGATTTGCTTTGGCGAATCGGTGAACCAGCAATCGGAACCTTTTTGGCCGATATATTTTGCCACGGCGAGGACCGACTCTTTGGTCAGGAGCGGCTGGCCGTGGGGATTTACGAACACAGGGATAGGCAATCCCCAGCTTCTTTGTCTGCTGATACACCAGTCGGGTCTGGATTCGAGCATACCTTCGATGCGTTTTTGACCCCAGTCGGGAACCCATTTGACATTCTTCACGGCTTCGAGGGCAAGGTCCCGCAGGGTTTTGCCTTCGCCGGGCAGTTCTTTGTCAACGCTGACGAACCACTGCTCTGTTGCGCGGAAAATGACGGGCATCTTGCTTCGCCAGCAGTGGGGATAACTGTGGGTGATTTTTTGTTGCTTTACGAGCAGTCCTTTTTGCTTGAGGTTGTCGATGATTTCCTGGTCAACCATGAGGACGTTTTTGCCGCGGAGCCATTCGGGCACGGTGTCGTCATAGCAGCCATCATCTTTCACTGGCGAATATATGGCCAGACCATACTTTTGCCCCGACACGTAGTCCTCAATGCCGTGGCCTGGCGCGATATGCACCAGCCCTGTGCCATCTTCGGTGGTGACATAATCGGCGAGGATTACCATATATGCATCTTTATCGGTTGGGTTTTTATCCACGAACGGATGAATGTAGCGCAATCCCTCAAGTTTTCCGCCGAGGACCTTGCTTTGACTGATTTTATATTGTCCATCGTTGAGGCCGGCGGCGGTAACGACTGCTGAAAGGCGGTCTGAAACGACAACGGAGACGAAACGTTTGCCATTAAGTTGATAGTCGATTGATACATATTCGAGCCGGGGATGCACAGCGACGGCAAGGTTGGCGGTGAGCGTCCAGGGAGTTGTCGTCCAAATCATAAAGCAGACTTGTGCCTTTTGAGCTTGTTCAGGAGACACCAGTCCAAGTTCGATTAATTGCGGGATACTGTCTTTGGCAACGGGGAAATTTACATAGATACTCGGGGAGTCGATGTCTTTGTATTCGAGCTCGGCCTCGGCAAGGGCGGTTTCGCAGCCGACGGACCAGTGAATGGGCTTCAACTGTTTTTTTACAAGTCCTTTGCCGACGAGTTCGGCGAAGACCTCCAAAATCCCCGCTTCGTAGGTCGGCTTGAAAGTAAGATACGGATTCTCAAAGTCGCCGAAGATGCCTAATTGCTGGAACTGCTGGCTTTGGATTTTGATGTATTTGCTCGCGTATTTATGGCAGAGCCGGCGGATTTCGAGTTTGGGCAGTTGTTTTATTTTTTCGCCGAGTTCGGTGACGACCTTTGATTCGATGGGCAGGCCGTGGCAGTCCCAGCCGGGGACGTAAGGGCTGTCGAAGCCGGTCATTGTTTTATAGCGGACGACAAAGTCCTTGAGGACCTTGTTGATGACGGTGCCCATATGGATGTCACCGTTGGCGTATGGGGGGCCGTCGTGGAGGATATAGAGCGGCGAGCCCTTGCGTGCGGCCCTGATTTGGCCGTAGATATCCCGCTTTGCCCAGTCCTTTCGCATCTGCGGCTCGCGCTGGACGAGGTTGGCCTTCATCGCAAAGGCGGTCTGCGGCAAGTTTAGTGTTTTACTGTAACCCTTCTTTTCATCCTGAGACATTTCAAAACCTCGAAAATAAAAACATTATGCTAAAGCCAACACCGTTTGATGTCAACGCAAAGAATATCATTTCAGGTCAATCCAGTATTGCCTTGTCGATTTATCAGCCGAAGATTTTGTTTGCCTTTAATTTTCATTGCGTTAATCTTGCAATCTCAATACGCGCCAATCAGACTTCCAGAAACGTCGTTTCCAGATACGGGCGAAAACCGACTTTAGCCCAGAATTCCGCCGTTGGCTGGTTGGCCGTCGAGTATCTTGCCTCAATGCGGCTGATACCTCTTTTGGCACACCATTGGCACACCTTTTTGATAAGTCTTTTGCCAATACCACACCGTCGATATTTCTTTGTAACGGCCATGTTAGAAAGCTCTCCGTATTGCTGCTTTTCCAACACCGGCGGATAGTCCGAAATTTTGATTAGACAATAGCCGACCGGATTTTTCCCATCCATTGCGACGAATACACGGGAATCGTTGCTGTTTATATGATGTATCAGGAATTCAGCAAACCGCTTGTGTCCCGACGTCGACCGAGTAAAAAGCGGGTCCAGCTTCTTATGGTAGTCCATAAGCTCTTTCCACAGTTCGACGATTGCCGGCACGTCCTTGGTGGTCGCTTTTAGTATGGTAATTTCTTTTGTCATAACATCTCCTTTTGCCAATAAAAAAAGCCTTTCAGATTTAGCTACTCTGAAAGGCCTTTATAAGTCGGTATTGGACTGGCTCAAAGCAGCTTCATCCTGTCTCCTATGATAATGATGTTAATCGCGACAGACCGGCTGCACATCAGATGCTTGTGCATCAGCCCTGCGATTGTCGGTATTGTAGTTTTTCCAAGCGCCATAACTTGAACCCTTCACAACTAAATGCAAGCTAACATAATATTCGACCATTGTCAATCCCCGCTTTAACAAACTTAGTGTAAGTAATTGTGTGTAAGTTAGGGTGAAGGAATGGTTGTCATCCGGCTGGAGCGAAGGCGAGCGCAGCGAGCCGAAACGGAAGAAGGATGACAAAGGGCAAAAAATCGGGTACGTAACCTTGTTTTTCCGCCAAGAAAGGCAAGGAGATACGTACCCATGAACAAACAAGTAAGCTCTTTAACAAATCAACAGGGGTATCCGCAAGAAGTTTTTTGGGCCTGGATAAGCAAGTCGGTCCGACAACTGGTCGCCGATTTGGCAAAAAAGGCGATGGAACTTATCAGAGACAACCATTTGGATGCCGGTCTTTTTTAGTTTGTCCTGGTGTCGGCATATTGTTATGATTAGTAAACTATGAAGAATATAATCGCGGACAGGATGAAATATATAGATTCGAGCGGGATACGGAAGGTATTTGCGCTTGCGGCGACGATGAAGGACCCGGTTGATTTTTCGATAGGTCAGCCGGATTTCGACGTCCCTGAGGCGGTAAAGCGAGCGGCGATAAAGGCGATAGAAGGCGGGGCCAACAGGTATTCGCAGACGGCCGGTGATGAGGAGCTGCTCAGTAAGATAACAAGTGGATTGAAGGCGGAGTTCGGGTGGAATGAGCCGAAGGTAATGGTGACAAGCGGCGTCAGCGGCGGGCTGCTTCTGGCGTTTTTGGCGATTATCAATCCGGGTGACGAGGTGATTATCCCGGACCCATATTTCGTGATATACAAGCACGTGGTGAATATGCTTGGAGGAAAGTGTGTATTCGTGGATTGTTACCCCGATTTCGGGCTGGATGCGGGGAAGGTCAGCCGGGCAATTACAGACAGGACGAAGCTGATAATAGTTAATTCGCCCTGCAATCCGACGGGCGCGGTTTACAGCAAAGGCCAGATTGAGGCCGTTGCGGAGGCGGCGAGCAAGCGCGGGGTGGTGGTTTTAAGCGACGAGATTTACAACGAGTTCAGTTATGAAGGCCCCTGCGAGAGTATTGCGAAATGGTATGACAATACGCTTTTATTGCGAGGGTTCGGAAAGACTTACGGCGTAACGGGATGGCGATTAGGGTATGCAGCGGCGGCAGGGGGCCAGTTAGCGGAACTGATAGAGCAGATGACGAAGATACAGCAGTATACGTTTGTGTGCGCGCCGGCGCCGTTTCAGAAGGCGGCGATTGCGGCGATGGATTGTGATACGACGGCCTTTGTGAATTCGTACAGAAAGAAGCGGGATTTGATTTACGAAGGGCTGAAGGACAAGTTTGAGCTTGTGAAACCGGGCGGGGCGTTTTATGCGTTTATCAAGGCACCGGGAGGACGGGGGAGCGAATTTGTGGCCAAGGCAATAGCGAATAATGTCTTAGTGATACCTGGAAACGTGTTCAGTGAAAAAGACACGCATTTTCGGATAAGCTACGCGACGAGCGATGAGAAGATAAAACGCGGCGTAGATATTTTGCGGAAATTGATGTAAGGGATTGTGGATTGAGTATGAGGAATCCAGTCGGGATAATACTATTTACGGTGGGATTAGCGGCAGCAGTGGGGGTATGTATTGGTGGAGGGGAACAAGCTGCGATGCCGGAACAAACCAGGACGGCTAAGGCGGCGGTGATTGTTTGCAGGGGGATGATTGACGACGGCCTGTATAAATCGATAAAGCGAAGGACGGAGATTGCGCTCAACGGGGGGGCGGATTACCTGATTTACCAGATTGAGACATACGGAGGGCTTTTGGACTCGGGGGACAGCATATCGAAGTATTTTATCCTGGAGGTTGGTGACAAGGCGCACACGGTGGCGTATGTGAACACCGAGGCGATATCAGCGGGGGCGATGATTGCGGTGTCGTGCCGGGACATAATAATGCGCGAGAACACCACGATAGGAGACTGCGCGCCGATACAGTTGGGGGCGAAGCTGGAAGGCGTGGAGCGCGAGAAGGCGGAGTCGTTTGTGCGGGCTACGTTTGAGCGGGCAGCGGAGGCGAACAAATACCCTAAACAATTGCTAAAGGCGATGGTGAGCATCGGGACGGAAGTGTATCGGGTAAAAAATCTTGAAACGGGGGGATATGAGTTTTACCAGGGCGAAAAGCTGCCGAAGGACGCGAACAAGTTTGACATCGAGGATAAGGAGCTGGTTGTCAAGAGCAACGAGCTATTGACGCTGACGGCGACAAAGGCGGCGGAGTATGGGATAGCCAGGGTGGTGGTAAGGGACGTGAACGGGGCAATGGCCTTTCTGGCGAAGCGGGACGGGGTTGAATTTGCGGGGTCGCCAGCGGTTTTGGAGACGAACTGGTCGGAGGAAATGGTGCGATGGCTGAATTCGCCGGCGGTGATGGGGGTGCTGGTAATGGTTGCCCTTTTGGGGCTTTATATAGAGTTTAACACGCCCGGGGTATGGCTGCCGGGGCTGGCGGCGATTGTTTGTTTTGTTCTGATAGTCGGCAGCAAGTACCTGATTGGGCTGGCGAACTGGGTGGAGGTTGCGTTATTTGTGACAGGGATACTGCTGCTTTTAGTTGAGATTTTGCTGATACCGGGATTTGGCGTCATCGGGTTTGCGGGCATAATGTGCATGCTTGCGGGTCTGTTTGGAATGCTGATAAAGAACCCGCCCGGCCGGTTGCCGTGGCCGGAGAGCGAGTTCGACTGGAAGCTGTTCATAAACGAGGTATGGGCGATAGGGCTTGGTTTTATCGGTTTTGTCGTTCTGGCGGCTTTGCTGAGGAAGTATCTCCCGCGGACGACGTTCTTCAGCCGGCTGATGTTGGCGCCAGCGACGGCCAAACGCGGCAGCGAAATGGAGATTAGTATGACGGCGCCTGCCGAAAGTGCTGAGGTGACTGTCAGGGTGGGAAACGCAGGTGAGGCGCTTTCGAGGTTGAGGCCCGCGGGAAAAGCGAGGTTTGGCGAGGCGGTGGTGGACGTGGTGGCGGAGGGGTCGTTTGTTGACAAAGGAGCGAAAGTAACGATAATTGAAGTCCGCGGCAACAGGGTCGTGGTGAGGCAAAGAGAAGGTGAGTAAACCTGCAAATAAATAAAGCAATATATAAATATATGAATATATAATTATACAAGTATATTAGGAAACTATAATGGACTGGTGGCTCATATTTGCGGTGTTTTTGTATTTTGCGGCTGCGGCGCTGATAGTGGCGGAGGTTTTTGTGCCGAGCGGGGGGCTACTCGCGCTGTGCACGATTGCGTGCGTGGCAGGGGGGGTGACGATATTTTTCAAGCACAGCACCGCGGCAGGGTGGGCAGGGGTGGCGATTGCGGTGGTAATGATACCGAGCGTGCTGGTAGGGGCGTATAAGATATTTCCAAAGACGCGACTCGGCAAGAATACGTTGCTCACGCCGCCAGAGCGAGAGCTGGGGGACGCGATACCGGACACGGGGCAGTTGAAGGAGATGCTGGGTGCAGCAGGGACGGTGGTAACGACGATGCGGCCCGTGGGTATGTGCGATTTTTCAGGAAGACGAGTTGAATGTGTGGCGGAAAGCGGGTATGTTGAGAGGGGCAGGAAGGTCAAAGTGATTCGTGTAGAGAGCACACAACTGACGGTGCGAGTGATTGAAGAGACATAAATGAATGAAAGGGAATGAAGATGCATAACGTAATAACAGGGGCGGTTGATGTAGAGGGGACGCCGGTCGGCGTGATTGGCATGGTTTTGCTGGCGATAGCTGCAATAGTAGTGCTGGTATTTTTTCTGCTTGCGATGAAGTTCGCCAGATTATGGCTGCAGGCGTATTTTTCGCGGGCGAACATCAAGCTGTCAGAACTTATCGGGATGTGGCTTCGGAAGGTGGACAGCAGGACGATAGTTTTGAGCAAGATAACGGCGATTCAGGCGGGTCTGCAACTGACGACGCAGGATTTGGAAAGTCACTACTTGGCAGGGGGGCGGGTCCCCAACGTCGTGCGTGCGCTTATAGCGGCCAACCGTGCGAATATAGACCTTACGCTGAAGACGGCGACGGCGATAGACCTGGCGGGGCGGGACATCCTGGATGCGGTGCAGACATCGGTGAACCCGAAGGTGATTGACTGCCCGGACCCGAAGAAGGGCAGAGATACAGTGGATGCGGTTGCGCAGGACGGGATACAGTTGAAGGCCAAGGCGAGAGTGACGGTGCGGACGAATATGCAGCGGCTGATAGGCGGTGCGACGGAGGAGACGATAATAGCACGTGTCGGTGAGGGAATAGTTACGACGATCGGCAGTTCGATTACATACAAGCTGGTTTTGGAGAACCCGGACAGGATATCGAAGGCGGTTCTGGGGAAGGGACTGGATGCCGGGTCGGCGTTTGAGATTCTTTCAATTGATATTGCGGATGTGGACGTTGGAGACAACGTCGGTGCACAATTACAGGCGGCACAGGCGGAAGCGGATATGCGGAGGGCAAAGGCCGAAGCGGAGAAACGACGCGCAATGGCGGTAGCGAGGGAGCAGGAGATGAGAGCGCTGGTTGTTGAGAACGAGGCGAAGGTGCCGCTCGCGATTGCGGAGGCGTTCCAGAAGGGCAACCTGGGGGTAATGGATTATTATCGGCTGCGGAACATAAACGCCGACAGCTCGATGAGAGAGTCGATTGCCAAGGTGGAAAAGAAGAAAGAATAAGCGGTGAGCGAGCCATTGTTACAAAACGTTATTAGCGTCAGCAAGGAGACAATAGATAAACTGAGCGAAATTGCGCCTTTTATCATCATTGGGGCGATTTGGCTTTTCGGTGCGATCGCAAAGGCGGTGTCGGCGGGCAGGAAGGGCCAGCAGCCGGAACCGGAGCAAAAGGCAAGAGGCAAGCCGCATCAGCCGGCCTTTGATGACTTTATAAAGATGGTAAGAGAGCGGTATTCAACGGCAAGGGAGCAGGTGAAAAGAGAATCGGAGGAGCCGGCGGTTATGCCGAGGCCGGTGCCCAAACCGTACCAGGCCCCAACACCACCAGCTGGCATGGAGGTCGCAAACGCACCAAAACCACCATTAATTGAGGTTACGATACCGGCAGTGACGCCGAAGGTTGAAAAGCCATCGATGGAACAGCTTGCACCGTCATTGGCTGAAGAGCGGCTCACCGATATAGTTCACATAGTTGAACCGCATCCATACCTTGCAGAATTGGCGGAGCAATACACAGACCCTGACGGTTTGCGCAAGGCGATACTGCATTACGAGATATTGGGGACGCCTTTGGCGCTGCGGGAGTAATTCGATTGCGGATTTCGTATTGCCCGGCTTCGCCTAAGGGCTACCCGGCTCCGTTTAAGGAACTACGCCGAGGCGGCGGGATATGAAGAGGCAATGCTGCGGCTGATGGGGGCACTTCAGTCGGCAGGTGTTGAAGGGGTCGGGGCGGCGGGCAAGATGGAGGTGTACGCCCAGACCCTCGAAAAAACAACAGGCATACATGACGAACTGATTATCAAGGCAATGGGACTCGGCGCCGCAATCGGGAAATTCACCGGGGAAGACCTGGTCATCGCAACACAGGCGGCAATTGGGTGGGCGGCAATATTAGAAACAGACGTCAATAGTGCAATGTTGAGTATCTCAAGGGCGGCACAAGGCAACTTCAGGGCGTTCAACCGGCTCTCGAAAGAGATTAAGGAAGCCGCCACTGATGAAGAAAAATATAATCTTGTTCTTCAAAAGGGACAACAAGGGTTCCTGGCCGCCCAACTTATGGCGTCGGGACTCTCAGGCGAACTGAAAAAGAATTCAAACGCATGGAAGGACCTCAAAAAAGACGTAGGCGAGACATCCGCATTCATGGCCCCCGTTACAAGGGCGCTTTTAACCGCCTGGCGATACGGCACCCCTCTCGGCAATGTGATAACGATGGGCGGCATAAGGGCGGACTCAAAAGAACTGAACGACAAAATGAAAGATACACTCGCCATCCTTGGACAATACAAAGACACGGGCGAGGAGGCGGGCGAGGGGATAGAAAAATTAGATGAGGCGCTTGAAAAACTGCGATTACATAACCTCAAGACACAGATAGGAGAGGCGGCCTTCGGAAGATTTGAACTCGCCAAGGCAGGGGGAACGCCGGAACAATTGGAACTTTATGACCAGTTAACGGAAGATACCAAGGCATTCAAGACGGCAACCGATGGCGCTATGGCTTACGCCGAGGCGATGAAACGAATTAATAAGGAAATCGCCACCTTCGGGATGTCTGAAAATTGGAAGGCCTATTATGACTTCGCCGGGGCGGGGAGGACAAAAGGAGAACTGAAGGCATATCAAAATAAAATTATGGATATCGAAAATCTCGAAGCAGGCGAGGCGAAGATAAAGGCAATCAAGGACGTTCTCGGCGAGATGGCCGATAAGATACGGTCAGTCCAGGAAAATTGGGGTTTTGGCCTGATTGACCAACTCATTGGGAAAGGGGTGGCTATTGAGGATATTCGGCAATTGATACCTTTGATAAAAGAGGTTCAGGAAATAACAAAAAAACAAGAACCGTTCGGCCGGACGCCGGGCTGGGCGCCGTTCGAGTCGCAGACGTTGGTCGGCTATCAGGCGCCGAGAATGACTACGGACTACCAGGCACAGACGGCGAAAAACACGGCGAAACAAATCGAGGTATCACAGAAAATCGAACAGGCAATAAAGAACCTGGCAATTAAAAGAGGCGAATCCTTGGTTTTAACGGACCTGTAATATGGCAATAGAGAGCGTGTCATTGGAATGGGATGGAGATTTAGGCGATGATGATGCAACTTCCGCAACTTATTGCGAACGGTATAGAGTTGTATTTGATAATACAGATGACCCGCGAGTAAGAAAATTGATCGCCATGAGCGCCGCGGCAATAGACCCGCATACAGGTTTACAGGTGCCGAAGGGTTTTTCACAACATATATATAGTCCCTGGCTCATCGTTCGAGGCAGGCATATCAGGCCGCTTGGACCGATGGATTTCGAGATTGATATCGAATACAGCAATCGGGCGGACTACTGCACAAACGAGGCGGCGGCGGCACAGTTTATTAACCCAATCGATGAACCGTGGGACATCGAATATATCCAATGGGAATTCACGGACCGGCTCGATTATGACATGGATGGTAAAGCAATTGTAAACGCCAATAGGGAACCGCCGGACCCGAACCTGCAGGAAGAGTTCGGACGCCTCGGGGTCAGAATCACGAGGGCGCAGGAATTCTGGGACAACAGATTTATGGATGATTATGCGAAGGCGGTCAATTCGGATGCGTTCTGGGGATATGCGCCCGACGAATGCTTTATGAACAGAATCGGGGCAAGAAGGATGCGAATGGGCGACTTCTTCTTCTGGCAGGCGACTTTTGAAATCCTGTTCAATCCGTTTCGTACCGTTAATGGCATAACAATTGGGGGATTCCAGAGAAGGATACGACATGAAGGGTTCAGAATCAAGAAATGGGAAGGGGCCGCCGGGTCATCGGCCATAATTATAGCCGAGGCAACAGATGATGAAGGAACCAGGGTGAGCCAGCCGGTCCTTCTCGATGCCGAGGGCTGGGAACTGGAAGAAGGACAGCCGGCGACATGGCTTGATTTCAGGACCAAAAGGCGAGTATCCTTTGCGGAGTTGGCGCTTGAATAAAAAATAAAAAAGCAATGGATTTTCTGGATCCCCGACAGAAGTCCAATGGGGCAACCATCGGGGAGAACGGAGATAAAATGAAACGGTTATTAACCATATTTGTTTTAGGCATTATCTTAACGGCGGCATCCATCAGCTCAGCGGCGACGAAAATCTGGACAGGGACGGATGATACGAACTGGGCGGGGCCGAATAACTGGTCGCCGGTAGGCGTGCCGGGAAACTCGGACAACGTCTATTTCCAGAATTCGAGCATCGATGTGGCATTGGGTCTCGACCAGAACGCAGTCACACTCGCCTCCCTAAATATCGAACAGACATATACTGGCGAAATCGGAACTACCACCACATACCTTCGGATAAAGGCCACGGCGGTCGAAATCGGCTATAACTACGGCCCGGTGCCCTCTCAAACAGGAAGTCCGAGAATCAAACTTGACCTGAGCAACGCACAATCTTACGTCACAATCCACAACTCATCGGCAAGCCCAACTGAAACCACAATGCCGCCCATAAGATTGAAATTCGTCCACGCCTCAACCGTAATCGAGGTAAGGAAAGGCAAGGTCGGAATCGCCTACGAAACGGGCGAGACCTCGACACTCGCGACCGTCGTGGCGAGCTATGTATCCTCGAAGATGACCGATGCCGATGTATTTATCGGCTCGGGCGTGACCTTTACCACACTGACGCAAACCGGTGGGGATGTGGTAATGCTCTGCGCCGCCGCCACAGTCAACGCCGGAGGCGGAACGCTCCTGGTATCAGGGACGGGGGCGATAACCACGCTGAACGCGACGGGGAGCACTATAACCGGCAACTCGACCGGGACGATAACCAACTGCAATATATCGGGCGGAATCGTGGACTTCACAAAGTCAACCTCGGCAAGGACCGTGACGACGATGAAACTTGACGCAGGCGGGCAACTGAAATTTGACCCGGACACTATCACAATCACAAACAAAATAACATCGAACGACCCGGCCACATATACGGCAACCGCAATATGATTAAAAGTTGGCCACAAAGGCCCTAAGACACCAAAAAATTTATGATTTATGACTTATGATTTCGGATTTGAAATAAAGAAAAACTTAGGGACTTGGTGACTTAGCGGCAAAAGGCAAAAGCAAATATGCGAAAATATGTGCTATCCCAGAGAGGTCTTGACGAGTTAAAAAGGACGGTTGCAAAAGCCAACAGGCCGGCTGTAATCACACCACAAAGACGTAGTCCGCGAATGCCGGGAGAAGGCGGCGAGACGGAGGAACACAGGGCCTTCTGTGCCGAGGCAGCCCCGGCAGACCTGATGATAAAATGTTACCTCGACGATGAGCATCCGGGGGGAACCTGGGTTGCGGACCATGATTATGCGGAAGATGATGAAGCAACCGGAACCGATTCAAAGGTCTATAAATGTATCAAGCCCCACGTCTCATCTATAAATGACAAGCCGATTACAGGTGCTAATTATGCCACCTATTGGGAGGCGGTGGCGACCATCAATGTTTACTGCGATGTCTTCGGCGGTGGTTATTTAGAAGAGGCATATCCCCGATTGTCTATTGGCGACCCGATGCCTGTCTATCAGTTTGAAGATATTTGGTATTCTGATTTCTGGTTCAATGGTTCAATCGTATGCGAATATGAAGAGCCGCCCTAATGGACCAAGAAACAGCCAGAATGATTCTCCGCCAGCATGGACCCCGGCTTTTCAAGCAGACCAATAAATGCGCCGGGACAGCAATGATAAAGCAAGATGGCAAATTCAAATTGGCCATTCTGCTTGAGGAGAAAAACAACTCGCACGAGCACCTGACGCGGCTTCGATTCGGAGACAAGCCGCGACTTGCCAAAGAGGGGGAGAAAGAATCCAAAATAGACGAGCTTGAGCCGGAACTTGTCGTAACAGGCAGGATAAAGGCCTTTGTTGACCGGACAATAAAACACAGACCGGCATACGGCGGATTATCCTTGGGACATATCGACGAGGACACAACAGCCGGCACCCTCGGCGTAGTGGTTTACAAAAGTCCCGCAAGAATAAAAATGATACTCTCAAACAACCATGTCCTGGCAAGGCAAAATGACGCGGTGATAGGCTCGCCGATAGCGCAACCCGGTATGTTCGATATTTTTGACCATTACGAGCCTTATGATGAAGATGAAATTGAGCAGGCCACAGAGGAGAATATCATAGCCACACTTTATGATTTTGTTCCGATTCTATTTTACAATTTTACTGGACCATGGAACTATGTCGACTGTGCAATCGCACGTCCGCTCACCGGAACCCCTTGGGTATCCGGCCACGTTTACGGTCTATATGACTGTGCAAGAAATCCTATAACAAAACTCGTATATCGATGCAAATTATGGCATACTTCCGCAGCAATCAACAAGCCGAGGAGCGGGGCGAACTGGAGATATTATTGGGACAGCGCGGATGTCAATGAGACAGTCCTCGACATCGGTCTTACAGGGATGTTGAGAGACCCGATTATCGGCGAAGAAGTAACCAAGACCGGAAGGACCACCGGCAGAACCGAAGGAGTGATTTGGGGATTTTCATCGTGGATAGCGGTTTGGTATGGTGAAGCCAAATGGGCTATTTTTGATGACCAGATAATGACTCGAAATGAACCCATTGCGATGGGTGAAAAAGGCGATTCCGGCTCTTTGCTTGTTACTAAATGCGGAAAAAAAGCCGTCGGACTTTTGTTTGCCGGGTCATCTTCGATAACAGTCTTTAACAGAGCGACCGATGTGGCCGAGGGCTTGGGTATAAGCTTTTGCCCGATTCCTCGATTGGCGACATCAGCAGGTAAAATCTCGGGCAAAATAATACCTGCCGACCCTCCGGGGACTCCCGAACGGCATAAATTGTGTTATGACTGCTGCTGCCCGCGACCTCCTCCGCCACCGCCACCCTCACCTTGCTGGTGGTGCGGCGAAGAGGCGGATGTTCCAAAATTCATCGAGGTTACTATCTCAGGCATGTCATTATGCGGTTGCATCCTTAATTCTGATATGACTGGCGACCTCCCCAATGAAACATTCATCCTGCCTTACAAAGTTCAGTGCTACTGGTGGGAAGATTATGGAGATTTATTTAATGGATATTACACAGTATACTGGGGTGTGCCTCCGGCATCTTCTCTTTGTTCCATGATTTATGGCGGCCCTTATCATCTTTGGGGTTTAAGAGTCAGCATTCACAGGTCGGAGTTTGGTGTGGAATGCAGGGTAATGTGGTATGAACCCACGCCTGGTCCACAATGGTGTTTATTTTGGGGCGATGGAACACCGGCAGAAGATACGTGTGTTCAATCTACAATAAATAATATATTGGTATGCAACAATGAGCCTTGTTTCATGGCGGGCTCGCCAGTTCCTTGCAATCATTATCAGGGCGGGACAGCTATAATCAATGACATTCTCGAACTCGAACCTGATATGTTTATGATTGACACAATTCCGCCCGATAAGGATGACTTCTGTGATGAACTGATGAAGGGCGACCGGCCAAAACGATGTATCTATTCAGGCAAATTTGTCCCCCCTGATTTTTGCCGCCAGGTCTGCAAACGAAAAGGCGCGGCAAAGGCGAATGGAACCATCCCAACAGCGGTATTGGCAACGGCAGCGACAGCAGTTACAGAGACAGTTGCAACTCTTAAAAAGAAGGCCGGTTGCTGCGGGGGCAGGGTCGATAAGCTGCTTTCAATCGCAAGGGGGTATGGGAAACTGGCCGGGGAGAAGTTCTTTGGCCTGCCGCCGGTGAAAACGGCGAGGGAAATGATGATTCTCAAAGGCAGAGAAGCCGTTTGTGACGGTTGCGAGAAGTTGACCTATATTGGATTGATGGAATATGGCGGATGGCTGGCAAGCAATGTCAAAGAAGTCGCTAAAAATATCGTGGACTTGTCAGCCCTGCCTGAATTGCCGATATACCCCAAAGATGAAAACAGGACTGAAAAATTCTGCGCGGTCTGCAAATGCTACCTGCCGGCAAAGATTCGATTGATGGACGAAAAATGTCTGTTAGGTAAATGGCTTGATGGTTGACCAATCCGCCAGAAACCCCTGCAAGGGCCTCAGCAGGGCCGTAGCAATTTGAATTTTTCACATATTTCCTCGTTTCCTAACCTTCGTATTTACAGGGAGTTATGAACAATTTGAAGAATTTTTCAAAAAATCCAGACTTTTCACTTGACAAAAACATCGAGGGTGTCGATAATATAGATATAAACAAACAAGTTAATAACAATCAAATTTGAAAGGGGTAAAAAATGCAAGCCACAATAAAAATTACAACGAACAGGATTTACTTTGAGCAGTTTGAAACACCGGCGGGCGAGCCGGAAATTGCTGAGGTCAAGATGGCATGGGAATCGGCGATTTATGAAGTTATCGAAAAAGCAGGGTTTGTTGCCGAAACGCATATTGGCGTCGGCTTTGGCACGGCCATTGAAAAATTCGTCACTGTAACGGCAGGTGATGAGTGCGATTGCGAGAATCCATCGCCCGATTGCGATTGCGAAGCGAAAAGCGAATTGTCAAAACTGATTGAACTTTGCGAAAAATACGGCGAGGCGGTCGCCGAAAAAGCAATTGAAGCTGGTTATGCGGCGGCGGCGGCAAAGTCCGAGGAATTTGTCAAAGCAATCGAAAATAACAAAAAGGAATAACATCGCATTTTTTACCCAGCCCCTTGCCGTGTCGGCGGGGGCTGGGTTATATTTGAAGGAATCAATTATGTCCTCTCGCAAATCAGACCCTGAAAATCAAGCCGAGACAATCCGGGTACATAAACATATCGCCCGGCAATTGCGGACCGCACACCCTAAATATATCGCAAAGACCAGGTCAATTATCAATTTCGCCGATTTCACCGATTTTGTCATCGCTGCCGGATTGAAGATTCTTTTCAAAAATTAACCGGTATCTCAAGCGGTTCAAAGACAAAGACGGTCTGCTTGGCGCCGACGGGCGTGAAATAATCCTGTGTGCCGGTGATAATCAGGAAGGGGGGCGGCTTGATAGGGGACCCAGTTATGAGACCCGCAGTACTGACGCCACGCAAACAAACATTCTTTGATAATATCTCGCCCGGGCCGACGCCCATGCCGATATCATTGTGCCTTGTAAAATAAGCTGATATCTCAAACTCAACGAGCGATTCATCACCACTAAAAATGCTTATGATTCTGAACCTCTGCTGATGAGTAAAGTCCTGGCCGCGGCCGCCATAATGGACATCGCCCAGCCGGCCAATATCGCCGATGCGAAAAGGAGTTTCAAAAACCGGGACTATCAGGTTCAGATCATTGGCCTCGACGAGGGCAATCCTTCGTTGCAGGACCTGGGTTTTCGCCCGCAGGTCATCAATGACGGCCCTTTTTTCTTTGGCGGGGTCTTTATGCGGGACAGGATTAGGAGGGATATCCATTAAGGCATCTTGTCGAGGGGTTTGTTTTCGATAAGGTTTAACCGGCGCCCGGATATATCTTGCCAACTCCTTTTCGGCGTTGTTGCAATCGGCGATTAACTGGGCGATTTTGTCGGCCTTGAGAAAACGAAGTTGATTGAGGATGTTGGCATCGGCAATGACGGCGCCAGCCCGGGAAGACAAGAATAATAATAAAGAAAGAATGATGATTTTTGAGGATGTGGATATTTGTCTATCGCCAGGTTTTTTCGACAGCAAAAACTTTTTACAAGACGGGCAAACAGTTTTGCCAATTGAATGGATTTCGGAGAGTTCTGATACAGGAAATTCCTGATAACAACATCCGCATGCTTTAGTATGTAATGCCGGAATAGGAGGCAAAAGGTTTATTGAAGGCCGATTCGGCAGTTTCTCAGATATTTGCTCAAGGAGTTCAATGATTTTGTTAATGCGAAGGACCCATCTGATAATAATAACAGGGATTATAATGAAGAAAAAGACATACATTACCACTGCAATTAAGCAAAGAAGTACTTCCATCAAAAATCCTCCTTATGCGATTTTAGATGATTTGCGACCTTTCTGTCTGCGGGCGGCCTGGACTTCGTGGTCGAGGGCGTTAAGCATTTCACGGATGGCCCGGCTCTCGTCGGCTGACAGGAATTGAAGGGCAATGGCTCGTTCTTTATCGTTCATAATCTGCCACTTTTTTATAACAAACCGGACATCTTCGGCGGCCTGCTGCGAAGGGTCATCATACTTTATTCCGTTGGCCTCGTCAAGGGCTTTTTCTCTTTGTTCGGGCGTCAGCTTGTCAAACGCAACAATGCCGGCGGATAAAACCGACTTCAAACTACCGTATCTCTGGGCGAATCGCTCGGCCAGAACCTCGGCGACATTGGTCAAAACACGTTGTGCAGTTGTGCCCATATCCATAAATATAAGAGAATTTTTCCCATCCGCAAGTCTTTATGTGATAAATAGTTATGGTGTTTTTTTGCGTGCGGGTGTGAAAAATTCTGATTTTTGTGTTGCAAAGCGCATAGGCGCGCCGATAATACCGACAGTTTTATGGAGTGCAGTCGATGGCAGAAAATCGGATGAGGCCGGCAAACAAAATAGAACATATCAACCAACCTTCTTTCGTTGAGGCAAACCTCCGTGCTCCTCTGATTAATACTATACACCCGGCAGGGGGGTCGTGTCAAGGAAAAAGTAAAGGGTTTATTTATGGATGATACAATAGTTGGTGGATTAGACAGTTTACGTCAATGGTTTGAAGTATTTGAAAACAAGTCAGAAATGACAGTTGAAGAGGCGAGAAATGCGTTTAAACAATGGTATGACGTTGATAATAAATTGCGGTCATTTTTCATTCAACTTAATAAGGGAATAATCCAAATATCTAAACCAACCGTCGAATAGAATCACAATGCGTTCATTGACAAGTCAATAAGGGTGTGAATAAGCCTTATAAAGGCACTTGACAAAACCTCGCTCCGGTTTATATTGACGGCCGTCCTGGGCGGCCGTCTCAGTAAGAAAGGAGCGGGAAAAACTATGGAAAATCTGATGACGGTCAAAGAGGCGTTTGCGCTCTACGTCCAAAAGAGCGCATTGGAAGAATCGTCCGTCGAAATCAAAAAAAGAGCACTGCGGCTGTTCGTCAAGTCGGCAGGGGACCTGCAGATCGGAAAGGTCGGCTACGCGGAGGCAGAAGATTATCGGGTGTGGCTGGTAAAGAACCAGACGAAGGAATCAGCCAATATCTACTTAGCGAACTTCAAGCCGTTCTTCGGCTGGCTGGCGAAACGCGGGTATATCGAGCGGAACCCGTTCGCCACGGTGAAACTGTTTGAGGCCGATGCGAGGCGAAAAGAGGTCTTTGAGCCGGCGGAAATCGAGAGAATCCTGCGGGTGGCGGACCTGAGATGGCAGGCGATAACACTGCTTGGCCTGTGCAGCTTGCGGCGGTCAGAAACACTTAACCTGACCATCAATGACCTGTGCTTTGAAAAAGGGTATTGTCGGGTCGAGCCGAAACAGGAAAGCCCCACCATGTGGCCATGGAGCATCAAGAACCACCGCCGGGCAATCGTGCCGATGCCGGAGGTCTTTACTCTGCCGGATATGGTCGTGAACCTGCACCGAGTGTTGCGGGACCTGATTGCAGACCTGCCCTATGGTCAGCCATATCTCTGCGTTCAGCCGATAGTTTATGGCCGAATGCTGGCGATGAAAATGGCAGGGGGGCTGAGCTGGCGATGGCGGAATTGCCCGTGGCAAAACTTCACGCGGGACTGGCTGCGACTGTTAAGGCAGGCATCGGTGAGGCGAAAAAGATATCAGGACCTGCGGGCGACACTGCCGACTATAATGGCTCGCCGGGGGGTGCCGATAACAGATACACAGCGGTTGCTTCGGCATAAGTCAATCCAGACGACAGCACAGTATTACATTAAGGCCGAAGAACAGAAATTGATGGTGATGACGGCGGGAATTGCCGCTAAATTTTATGAGACAACCACCCTGCCGTAGTCCCATAATATATGTTATGTTTCATTCAGCGGTTTGCGGGTTTTTTGCGGGGAAACGACACTTAACAAACGAGTAGTTTCAATCGGCTGGGCAGTTGGCGGTCTGGCAGAGATTACCCCAAGTTGCGGCGGCCGGGTCGAGGAGGCCGAGATTTTGCAGGACTATTGAGATATTGACGGCGGCGTCGCTGGAGGCGAGGGATTCGTTGAGCCATTGTTCGAGATTGAGCAGGGATGAGGCGAATTTGATTTTGTCGCAATAAAGCAGAGCGACGCGGTAATAAAGCTGGAGCGTATCGGGCTGGAGGCAGCCGGGCGGGACGAGATTTTCGAGTGCGAGGGCTTTTTCGTCGGTTTCATAGAGGCAGACGGCAAGCTTGTTTCGGGCAAGTGAGAAGGTCGGATTAAGCTCGAGCGCCCTTGTGAACAGTTCGGTTGCCTGGTGAAGCCGGCCAACGCTCATCAGAAGGGTGCCGAGGCGGTAATGCAATTCTGGGTTCTGGGGGCGTAGCTTGAGCAATTGGCTGTGGGCATCAAGGACCCGGCCGATGGCCTGGGGCTTGACGCCGGAATCATCATCAGTCGGATTATGAAACTGAAGGCGGGCCGCTTCCGCCAGCAGCAACGGCCCATTGGTTTCGATGGCCGATGCCAGCGAAAGCGAGATGAGTGCTTCGGAGGTGCTGCCGGCGAGTTTTTGTGCGGTAGCCAGGCCCAAATAGGCGCTGACGATTCGGTCGTTGACGTGGGCCGCCCGGGTGAACTGCTGGGCCGCGGAGGCAGGCCTGCCGAGGCGGAGATAATGGGAGCCGAGTTTGATATTGGCTTCGAGAAAGTCGGGGCAAACGGCAATGGTGTGGTTGTAATGGGCAAGGGCCTGCTCCTGCTGGTCAAGCTCGGCGAGGACGGATGCACGTCTGAGGAGGAGGTCGGGTCGGTCGGGATGCTGTTCGAGGACGCCGTCTATTTCGTCGAGGGCATCGTTGAGGTCGCCCGCCTCGATGAGGGAGTCGATGGGGTCGGTATCGGGGCAGAAGTTATCGGGCTGAATGAGGATGGCGGTGCTGAATGTGTCGGCGGCGCATTTGTATTCAGCGGCGGCGACGTAAAGGCAGGCGAGAGTGAGCAGCGTTGAGAGGTCGTCGGGGGATTCTGCGGCTAAGAGCTGGTATTCGCGGATGGTTTTTTCGACCTGATTGTCTTTGAAGTATATGGCAGCGAGCCGCTGCCGGGGAAGCTGGAGGTAATTTTTGAATTTGAGACAGTCCTGGTAGAAGGCGATGGCGTCACTTTGGCGGTCGAGGCGCTCACAGCAGTGACCGAGTGCGTAAAGTGCGGTGACGTTTCGCGGGCAGCGCGAGTAAACGGAGCTGAGCATCTCAAAGGCCTCGGTGAGGCGATTATCGGCCAGGGCAACGGCAGCGGCGGCGAGGTCGGCGTAGTGTGAGCGTGGATGGGCACGGCGGTATTCGGCAAGCCGTTCTTGCAGGATGGTCGGCTTTTTTGCGGACGCCAGTTCGATGATTTTATTGAGCTGTTGTGCGTGGGCCGGGTCCGACTCGGCGAGGGTCTGGGCGGTCTGGCCGAACCAGTGCCATATAAGGTCTGCGGTTTCGACCTCTATCCCCCTGCCCAGAATTTCAAGTAACTGGCCCATAAAAGGTCTTAGCTGATAATTGGGAAACCATCCCGTTAGGTTATATAGACCGGATGGCTGTATCCTCCGTCCACAGGTATTTATCGACACAGTGACAGTAAGCGGTTAAGTGAGGTTTAGGAAATTGCAGTTGGCGGGGGTATTTTTGTAGGGTGGGGTGTCGATTGCGCGTGCTGTATCGTTTGTCGGGGGGTTGAGTTTTGGGACGCTGCCCCCCTGCTGAAAATGAAAACCACCGGTAAAACCGGGGGCTAAATACAAAATAAATATGCCCTCTACCATCAGCCGGGTTGGTTCGCCCGGGCTTGTTTTTCGACCTCGGCGAGGTAGGCCAGCGTCCATTCGAGCTTGTCGGTGAGGTGTTTTAGCTTGAGCATAGTTTTGACGCGGGTGAGCAGCTCGAGCTTGTTGACGGGTTTTGAGACGAAGTCGTCGGTACCGCAATCGACGGCCCGCTGCATATCGCCGAATTCGTTGAGGGCGGTGACCATAATAATGGGGATATGACTGGTGGCGGGGTCGTTTTTTATCCTGCGGCAGACCTCAAACCCGCTCATTTTGGGCATCATAATATCGAGCAGGATGAGGTCCGGATTATCCTTTTTGACGATTTCGAGGGCTTCGGGGCCGTCGTAAGCGGGGATTGAGCGGCAATCGAGGTCTTCGAGATAGGCCTCAAGCAATTCGAGGTTTTCGCGGTTATCGTCAACGACGAGGATGAGCGGCGTTTTGTGCTGTTGGTTGTCTGGTTTTTTCTTTGCCATAAGATTCACCATTAGGACAAGAGGTTTATTTGCCGAGGGCCTTTAGAATTGCCCGGCAGAAGGCGGGCAGGTCATCGGGTTTTCGAGCGGTGATGAGGTTGCCGTCAACGACGCATTCTTCATCGACGTAGTGTGCGCCGGCGTTCTTGATATCGTCGCGGATGGACATAAAGCAGGTCGCCTTTTTGCCTTTGAGAACCTTGGTGCTGCATAATAGCCACGCCCCGTGACAAATTGCGGCGATAATCTTGTCCGCCCTGCCGGTCATATCGTTCGCGAATTTAATGACGTCATCGCTTCTTCTCATAAAGTCCGGTGCGGCGCCGCCGGGGACGAGCATACAGCTATAATCGTCCACTTTGGCATTTTTTGCAGCTACCGTTGATTTGCAGGGATACCCTTCCCTTGAGGGATATTCTTTGCCGGCTTCGGCGGCTACGAAGTCGCAGTCGATGCCCGCCTCCTTGAGCCGGTAGTAAGGGAACCAGACCTCGATGACCTGATACTGTTCAGCTAACATAATGGCAACTTTTTTGGGTGGCATAGTCAGCGTTCCTTAATCTGGGAACCGCGGGTTTCGATAAACTGGCGGATTTCAGGCCGAAGGTAGATGTTCTCGATATCGACGATTTTTGCGACGGCTTCTGCGGCGATGGCGGCAACGTCGGCGGAGGAAGACTGAGTATCGACAAAGAAGATGTGCTGGCCTTTCATGGTGCACAACCCCCCTGCCCCGCCGGCAAGGGGTTCCCGGCGAATCGCTACGCCATTGGCCTCAAGCAGCATCACAAGCTCTTCAAGTATTCTCTGCTCGTTCATAGGTTCAAGAAAGAGCAAGAAAAAGGTCGATACAAATAATTATAAGCTAACAGTTTGAAAGAAATTTTACAGCAAAGGGCAGGCGTTGACAAGCATTATCGCAAAACGGCGAGCGGTGCATAGGCAGCTATCGGAGCAGCAACAGCGGACCGAGGCGCTTGAGCAGGAGGCGGCCCAGCTTGAGGAGCTGGCAAATCTGGGGTCGGCGACGGCAATGATAGCGCACGAGATAAACAATCTGCTGACGCCGTTGACCAATTACGCGGAAATTGCACTGCAGAACCCGGCCGACAAGGCACTGACGGAGCGCGCTTTGCGCAAGACGGCCCAGAACTGCCGGCAGGCGGGAAAAGTTATGGAAGGCATTCTGGCGATGGCGAACGCAGGGTGTGCGGAAAAAGTCCAGACCCCCCTGCTGCCGCTTGTGAACGGGGTGTTTGACTGCCTTTGCAGGGATTTCAAAAAAGACGGGATAACGGTTGAGATTCGCCTTGACAATGGATTGCAGGTTTGGGCGGCGCCCGTGCAGTTGCAGCAGGCCCTGATGAACCTCATATTGAATGCGCGGGAGGCGATGATTCCACGCGGCGGGATACTGACGATTGAGGCAGAGGACAGGGCTGAGGACGTGCGGATAAGTATAAGGGACACGGGCTGTGGGATAGAACCATCGGAGATGAAGAAGGTATTCGATTCGTTTTTCAGCACAAAACAAAGGGATAGTTCAAGTCATTCCGGCACCGGCCTCGGCCTTTCGTTGTGTAAAAAGGTCGTTGACGCTCACAACGGCTCTATAACCGTCGACTCCCAACCCGGCAAAGGAACAACATTCACAATCACCCTGCCGAAAAAATAATAGTACGTTAAAATTACGCTTCTTTCAGGCCATCTAAATGTTATTCCCCTAGAGAAACAATCAGGTCTGAACCAAATTTAAGTTCAGCAACTTCCGCAGCAATCATAATGATGTCCCGAATTGACGTAACGCTGTAGTTTACTCCGATCCATTGTCCGGATTTAAGGCGATATGAATGATCATTACACAGGTCAGGCCTATCTGGATAAAGCTCCTCTTTGGTCACGGCCATATATCTGCGTTTTCTACCGTGTTTACGAGCCATAAAACGATTAGGAAAACTGGGGTCACGTTTAGTTAACTCTTCAAAAACACCACTAAGAACGTCCCTCGCTGAATTACATTTGAACTTTTGACCTCTAATATTGAATTCATAAGTTCGACCTTTTCGCCCTAATCTTTTTAATGATCGGTCAATGCTTTTGTGGGTTTCTTTGAAACCAGTATTCTCTCCGCTTAACTCTCTGATTAATTTTTCTGGCATTATTTGGTGTAATTGTTCTTTCAAAAAATTGCCAACTAAATCGGGATTTGGTTTATAACCACAAAGGTCTTCGGTGGTTTCGGCAATCAGATCCACTAAGGATCCGTCTTGTTCTTCCAGAAGCTTTGTCCAAGCATTTGGTATTGTATCTTTCATAGTTCTGTTTTTTGCGGCATCTTTGTAGTCCGACCTTGCTGCGTTAATGGATTCTTCATCACGAACACGTTTGCAGCAAAGATATCTTCTTAGACGTTCACAACTATCCCCTATTTCGCGCTCAAGTAAGTCCAACTTATAAGCACAGCGTTCATCATGACTTCCACGTTCGGCGGGAAGATAAAACAGCCATTCTTGTCCATCTGTAAGAACAGCCATAGGGACGCCTTCGTCAAATGCATATTGGAAAAGCTGTTCATCTCCACCTTCTTTTTGTCCGACTTTCTTTACTTCTACAAAAATAGATGGTTTCCTCGCTGGATGGCACAGAGCAAAATCAACCCTTTTGCCTCGTATGCTATATTCTGGACATATTATCTGAGGGTCAAAAGGAAAAACCGGCCATCCCAATACTTGCAAAATAGGAAGTAAAACACCATGTGATACAGCGGCTTCATTGACAAAACAACCTGCTTTGAGTTTCTCACGGATTTCTTTTATGAGATTTTCTAACTGCATTTGACTCCCTTAAAACAAACGTCTTACACATCTTTTTGCCAATTTACAACGCCACATTGTAAACCAACAATTTATAGGTCAAAGGTGCGTAACTCCTGCTTTTGTCAGCATTATCTTTACGATTGTCGTCAAAAGCAAGGAGAATCACAGCGGGCAAAAACAGCCTGCCCCGGCGAAGCGGAGCGAAGAGGGGTGTAAATCCGTGTCTCAAAAACCTCGACTGTTGGAGCACTCCATAAGTATATACGCATATACTTATATACTATCGTACCACCAGCGGAATTTGCGCAATCAGCGTCTAATCTTTTGTGCCTTCCTGCCCCGGCAATCCGTAGGCCGGGGTTCGCGGCCATAAGAATCAGTGTTAATCCGTGTCTGAAAAATTTCTCTGTGTGCTCTGTGTCCTCTGCGAAGCCCTGCATAGCCCCCACGTCTACTTTTCGAAGAAAAGTGTGGGGGTGGCTAAAAAACTCTGTGGCAAAACTACAAACCATACCATTGTTTTACGACGGCCAAGAATTCTTCGGCCGATTTTGCTGAAACAAGGGCTTTTTGGGCTTTTTTACGCGAGGGATGAAGTTTGCAATAGGCAATCGCGAATTTTCGAAAATGCCTGACGGCCATTATGGGCCCATAGAGTTTACAAACTAAATTGAAATGTTTTGAAATTACCTGTCCCTGCTGCTCAAGAGTCGGGGCGACGAAATCGCTTCCCGCGCGAAGCTGACTGAAAATCCAGGGATTACCAATCGCGCCGCGGGCAATTACCGCGCCATCTACCCCGGTGTTTTTTATATTATTTTTAATCGTATCAGCAGAAAATAAATCTCCGCTGCCAAAAATTATCGTGCGGGGAAATCGTTTTTTAACCTCTGATAAAAACTCCCAGTCCGCCGAGCCGGTAAATCTCTGGCAAACAGCGCGGGGATGCACAATCAACGCATCGACCTTTCCAGCCGCGGCCCTGGAACTGATATCCCAGAAATTATCATAGGACTGATTATCGAAACTCGTCCGTAACTTCATAGTTACCGGGCAATCGACGGCTTCTCTTACGGCGTTATAGATTTCTATAACTTTATCCGGCTCATTGAGAAGAAAGCCGCCTCGCCTTCGGCGAATAACTTTGGGCATAGGACAGGCAAAATTCAGGTCTATTAAATCGAAACCCATCTTCGATACTACCTTGGCGGCCTTTGCCATTATTTCGGGGTCCTCGCCTAAAAGCTGGGCCCCTATCGGATGTTCATCATCGCCGGGTCTAAATGACGGATTATTAAAGACCCGCGGGTGGATGACGCCTTTTGCGAGCATTACGCCGGCAAATACAAGAGGCGCTCCACAATCGCGCGCAATTGCCCGCATAGCGTAATCGCTGTATCCGCTAAGCGACGCCTGAAAAAAGGGAACATCAAGAATTATATTGCCGATTTTTAGCATTAATCGTCAGATTCGCGAAAAGTGCGTAACTCCTGCTTTTGTTACAAGCCATTTCATAACTGTCATTCCCGCGAAAGCGGGAATCCAGCGGCAATACTATTGTGATTCGTCGATGATGGCCTTGACTATGTCGTTAATGGCCTGGCGGGTATTGCCATTGGCGTTGTTGGTGATGATGGAGAAGATGCGGTCGCCGGCGTTTGTGGAGCAGACGCCTGAGAAGGATTTCACCCCCTCAATATAGCCGGTTTTGCCAAATACTTTTCCTTTATATTTCGGCTCGTCGAACCATTTGCCGGCTGTGCCGTCCATCCCCCCTACCGCTAAAGTTTGCTTATAGTTCTGCCAGTTTGGACTTTTATAGAGGTCTAAGAGAACGGTCGAGATAGTGTTGGCGCTGAGCATATTTTTTTCGCTGAGGCCGGAGCCATCATCGATGAGGAACTGGTCAGAGGGGATACCGAGAGAAAGCAGATACTTAGAGATGAGCTGTTGTCCTACGGGCCAGGAGCCGCCTTTGCCGGACGGCTGACGTGATGCGGCAACGGTCTTCAGCAGCGCCTCAGCGGCAAGTCCCAGGCTGTCCTTGTTGCAGCGCTCGAAGACGTCCCAGATAGAGCTGCGATATACGGCAAGTGTCTTGAATTGCTCGGTGAGAGAGACCTCTTTTTCGAGGAGGCGTCCGCGGACGGCGATGCCGGTGCGTTTGAGCTCTTCGGCAAGAAGGAAGCCGAGGAAGGCCGGAGGCCTGTCGATTGCGACGCGGACGGGCTGGCAGGTCTTGTGGCAGGCGCCTGAGACGGTGATGACATTTGAGCCGGGTGCGCGGGCGCACCAGACGGTATCGGGTGGTTTGGGGGCGGGCACACATTTGTTGATAATCTCTACGTAAGCGGTCTGCGGGTCGAGGGTCAATACGACTTTTCCGCCGATGGATTCGGCGATTACCTCGACGCAATTGCCGTTGTAGTTTAGGCCGCTGACTTCACAGGCATACCATCGGTTAAGCTCCTCTTTGGGCCAGCTCGGGTGGACACGCTCATCGTCGAATACGGTGCTGTCAACGATGATGTCGGTTATGGCAGCGAAATTGGCTGTGTGGAGCTGCTGTGCGACGTCCTTGAGCATCCAGCGTGAGTCGAATGAGCGTCTTTCGGCGGTGGGTTTGTCGCCGAGCAAGGGGTCGCCGCTGCCGATGACGGCCAGCGTATCGCCGATGAGGCCGACACGCGTCTGGTAGAGGAATTCAGGGCCGAGGTATTTCAGTGCGGCGGCGGTAGTGATGAGCTTCATATTTGATGCTGGAATCATAGGAGTCGAGGCGCTATGACTGTAAAGGATAGCGCCGGTGGCTGGGTTGAGGATTTGAACGGCGATGCGAACCTTTGCCTGGGTCTGTGAAGCAACGATTGTCTCGATTTGCTGCGTAAGGTCGGCGGAAGCAACGGCAGCGAAAATTGCGGCGATGACTATCGCAAGATAAAATTTCTTTAAATCAAGTTTCATAGACGCTTTTTACTACCACAAGGTGGTGCTGATTTCAAGAGTGATGTTGTCGAGGGAATTATTGACTGGATTTGGGTTCATAGAGCGGACAGCTTGCCTGCCCAGACCTCCGACGGCTCTATCGTCGGCTGGGGCAACAATTATTATGGTCAGGCGACGGCACCTATTGGAAACAACTTCATCGCTATCGCGGCAGGAGGGTACTACTCTCTTGCCCTAACGAGTGCCAAAAATAATCAGCCGCCAGTCGCTAATGCTGGCCCAGACCAGACGGTTTATGCCTGGATTGACGGCATAGCCGAAGTGAATCTGGATGGGTCTGCTTCTTACGATGATGACAACGACCCCTTGACTTATAAGTGGAGCTGGATAATCGACGCAAACACTTATGACACAAACGGCGTAAAGCCGACAATTGAACTGCCCGTCGGCCAGCACGTTATCTCGTTAATCGTCAATGACGGCCGAATCGATTCCGAGCCGAATGAGGTAAATATAACCGTGGTTGGGCCAATAGAAGCGAATCTCTGTGTTATGCCTAAAGTGCTCAATTGCCGCAGCAATTCGCCGAGAATAGCTACAGTGTTACGGCTGCCCAAAGGCATTACCAAAGACCAGATAGACACAAATGAGCCGATTTTGCTCTCTATCCCGGTGAAATCGAGGCAACTTCCTTATTGATTAGCCCCCAGGCCTGCCTGGGGGTATATCCGCCTGGGCGGATTAACCAAACCACGACCATTTTTGCCTCGTTCGATAAAAACGAGTTAATGGATGCTATCCCCAATAACGGACTGGTTGAACTTGTGGTTGTCGGACAATTGAAAACAGGGCAATACTTCTTCGGCACCGACAATATCAGGGTAATTTGTCCCGGCAAATGGCCCCGGCCATCCGCCTCGTCACAAACCCTGGTGCAACCACAGGTGGAATCGTTGGTGTAATAGACCGTGTAATTTACGGCATTAACGTTGTTCGAGAAGGAATGCAGTGACCGCCTGTGGCGAGACCTCGCCTTTTGGCGGGTGGCTAAACAAACAAAATCCGTGTTCTCCGCGTAATCCGCGATTAAAAAATCTTTGTGCCTTTTTGTTGCAATAGGAGTTCTCTGCGTGCTCCGCGTTTTAATCCTGAGTTTGTCGAAGGACTCTGCGGTGAAAAATCAAAAAATCGTCATTGACAATCTGTTGTAAAACTGCAAAATTGCCTGTTTTTAACGTGTTCGGGCCGAATAGGGCCGATTGTTGATTTTTGATTTTGAGGAACAAGGAGAAGCTATATGGGCAGTGAGAAGAAGTCGATGACGTCGTTGATGGTCGAGGAGCGGAGGTTTCCGCCCCCGAAGTCAGTCACAAAGGTGGCATACGTCAAGAGTATGGAACAATATCAGCAGATGTGGGAGCAGTCGGTTAACGACCCGGACGCGTTCTGGCTGGAGCAGGCCCAATCTATTAGCTGGTTTAAGCAGCCGACGAAGAGTGTGGAGTACACGTGGGACACGAAGAATCGCAAAATTGAGCATACCTGGTTTGCGGACGGCGTGCTGAACGTTTCGTATAACTGCTTAGACCGGCACCTTGGAACGGCTGCGGCAAAAAAAACAGCAATTATCTGGCAGGGTGAAGCGGAGGATGCGGTCAGGAAATATACATACGAGCAACTGCACAAGGAGGTATGCAAATTCGCCAACGTATTGAAATCGAAGGGCGTTAAAAAGGGCGACCGCGTGGCGATATATCTGCCGATGGTTCCGGAGCTGGCGATAGCGATGCTGGCGTGCGCGAGGATTGGCGCGATTCATTCGGTGGTGTTCGGCGGGTTCAGCGCGGATTCGCTGAAGGACCGGATTAACGATTCTAAATGCAGGATGCTGGTAACGAGCAATGTATCGCTGCGTGCCGGCAAGCATATCAAGCTGAAAGACATTGCGGACAAAGCGCTGGCGAAGACGCCGAGTATTGAGGGTGTTATAGTCGTGAAGGTCGGCGATGAGCCGTGCAATATGCAGGCGGGGAGAGACACCTGGTACCACGATGAGATTGCCAAGGCCGGCGATAAATGTGAGCCGGAAAAAATGAACGCGGACGACCCCTTGTTTATCCTTTATACGTCTGGCTCGACGGGCAAGCCCAAGGGAGTTGTGCACACAACGGGTGGGTACCTGGTTCAGGTTTCATTCAGCCACAAGGTGATTTTCGACGTGCACGAGAAAGACGTGTACTGGTGCACGGCGGATATCGGCTGGGTGACGGGTCACAGTTATATTGTTTACGGGCCCCTGGCAAACGGCGCGACCAGCTTGATGTTCGAGGGCGTGCCGACGTTCCCGGATGCAGGGCGGTTCTGGCAAATATGTGACAAGTTCGGGGTGACGGTATTCTACACGGCGCCGACGGCCATTCGCGCACTGATGCGGCTTGGCGAGGAGTGGCCTGCTAAATACAAGCTCAATACCCTCCGCGTATTGGGAACCGTCGGCGAGCCGATAAACCCCGAGGCGTGGATTTGGTATTATGAAAGAATAGGACACAGCAAATGTCCCATAGTAGATACCTGGTGGCAGACGGAGACGGGGGGGATATTGATAACCCCCCTGCCGGGAGCGCATACGCTGAAGCCGGGCAGCGCCTGTCGGCCGTTCTTCGGGGTGGACCCAGTGATTTTGCGCGACGACGGGACGGAATGCTCGGTGAACGAGGGCGGAAAGCTTTGCATACGCAAACCCTGGCCCGGGTTCATGACGACGATGTGGGGTGACCACGACCGATTCATCGATACATACTTCACGATGTTTGAGAATATGTACTTCACGGGCGACGGCTGCCGGAAAGACGAGGACGGCGACTACTGGCTGATGGGAAGAATCGACGACGTGGTGAACGTGTCGGGGCACCGTATAGGGACGGCGGAGGTGGAAAGCGCGCTTGTGAGCCACGAGAAGGTGGCAGAGGCGGCGGTTACTCCTATGCCGCACGAAATCAAGGGACAGGGGCTGTATGCATTCGTTACCCTCAAGGAGGGCATAGCAGAGAGCGAAGAGCTGAAGAAAGAGCTGCTTTTGCACGTTCGCAAGGAGATAGGGGCGATTGCGGTGCCGGAGGTCATACAGTTTTCGCCGGCTTTGCCGAAGACACGGTCGGGCAAGATTATGCGAAGGATTCTGCGTAAGATAGCCGAGGGCGACATATCCAACCTTGGGGACACTACTACGCTTGCCGACCCGAGCGTTGTTGATGCGCTGGTTAAAGGCCGAGGCAAATAATTTTGGATTTCAGATTGCGGATTTCGGATTTGAAAGATAAGAACAGGTCGGGTGTGCAATGAAGAGTTGCGCACCCGTCCGCTTTTGAGGACAAGGAGAGAATTATGAACAAGGGAAAGGTAATGAACCGGTGGCTGGTGGTAGTCGGGGCGCTGGTCATACAGGTTAGCTTGGGGGCGGTGTATATCTGGAGCGTTTTCCAGACGCCTTTGAAGCGGGCGTTTGCGTCCTGGACGGAGACGCAGGTAACGCTTCCTGCGCAGATTGTTTTGGCTGCATTTGCGGCGGCTGTGATTTGCGGCGGACGCATCCAGGACCGGCTGGGGCCGAAGAAGGTCGCCACCGCCGGCGGTCTGATACTGGGTTTGGGCCTGATTCTCGCGCGGTTTAGCGGCAACTTTGAGGCGGGCGCGGCGTTGTGGTGGCTGATACTGACGTTTTCGGTGCTCGGCGGCATCGGCATCGGCGCGGCTTACGTGTGCCCGATTGCAACCTGCGTTAAATGGTTTCCCGACAAAAAAGGGCTGATTACGGGATTGGCGGTGGCGGGATTCGGCGCGGGGGCGTTCTTCTTCGCACCGCTGGCCAAGGGCCTCATTTCGGGTGTGCCTTACGAGTTGTTAGGCGTCAAATTGTTCCCGCTGCCGGAATTAGAGGTGTTCAACACTTTTATGGCGTTAGGGATAATATTTCTTGTGGCGGTTATAGCAGGAGCGCAGTTGCTAAAGAACCCCCCTGCCGGTTACGTGCCTGCGGGCTGGTCGCCGCCGAAACCGGCGGGCGGCACGGCAGCCAAAGTGGACTTTACGCCGACGGAGATGCTGAGCAAGCCGACGTTCTGGCTTTTGTGGCTGACGTATTTCGCGGGCTGCACGGCGGGGTTACAAGTGATTATGAAGGCCTCCCCAATATGGCAGTCATTCGCCTTCGGCGCTTTGACGCCGCCCGTCGCAGAGAGTGATTTTCACCGCATAACCACAGCCGGCGCTATGGCGGTTTCGATTCTGGCCATTTTCAACTCATTAGGCAGAATTCTTTGGGGAAAGATTTCGGACAACATCGGCCGCAAAATGACGCTGGTAGCGATGTTTGTAATTTGCGGCGTGGCGATGCTGGCGCTGGACGCAATGAAAAGCTTCCCATTGTATCTGACGGGTATTTGCGTCGTGGGCCTCTGTTTCGGAGGGTATCTTGCGCTGTATCCCGCGGTGACGGCGGACCTGTTCGGCACAAAACACTTGGGCGTCAATTACGGCTGGATGTTTTCCGCATACGGGGCGGGCGGAATAGTCGGGCCTTACCTGGCGGCCAAAATGATGAAGGTCGTCAGCCAGATACCATATCAGGTTACTGAACCCGGCGGCAAAATTGCAGAGAGGATGTTCGCCGTCGGTAATTATCGGCCCGCATTTCTTGCGGCTGGTATTGCCTGCGTCGTTGCGGCTGTGATTATTGCTGTCGCCCTTAAGCCGGCTAAGCCAGCGGGCAGGTAAGACAGCGGACAGCGCCTTATTGCGGATTTCGGATTGTAGAATGGGTCCCCTGTTTCGAGTCAGGTAAGCAGCACTCGGGGATGACGCTACGCGTCAATTGCGGATTTTATAACTGCGTTAAACGGTTGCAAATATCGAATCTGGCTGGCGAAGAAAATACGAAGAAGCATTCTCCCGGTTTGCAGACGCACCGGCTGCCAGGGCCTTTGGACTCGGTCGCCACGCCCTGGTAATCTTGCTCAAAGCCCTCGATGTCCATCCCGGCGATAAAATAGGTGTCTGCGCTTTTACCTGCCTGGCTGTCATAGAAGCCGTCAAAGTCTGCGAAGCAATCCCTGTATATCTGGACATTGATGAATACCTGTGTATAGACCCGGGGGAAATCCTCATACAGGATTACGGCTCGCTCAAAGTCGTGATTTTACAGCATACTTTCGGAAACCCCGGCCGATTGGAGCAGCTCCTCGCGGCCTGCAACAAAATCGGCGCAATAGTAGTCGAAGATTGTGCCCACTCGCTGCATTGCGAGCTGGATAGCGAGTGGAACAATAAAAAATTAGGCACCTGGGGCGAAGGGGCCGTCCGCCCGGGAGGGATATTAACCGTCAATTCAAGCGGCCTACTCGAAAAAGTTGACCGTCAAATCGAGCGGTTCGCGGCGCCCGCGTCCGTAAAATCAGATATTATTCTGTCTTGCTGGCTACGGGCATATCACCTGTTCGCTCAGTCGCGGCTCGATTGTTTTCTCGGATATCAATACTCCCGGCTTCGTCATAAGTTAACTATCGGCGAAATCTCTTTTCTGAAAGCCGGCTTTCCTGCCCTTGCGGGATACCCCCGATTGGCCGGCGAAATGAAGGCAAAAGCGGGATTGAAACAATTAGAAAACTGGCACAAATTGCAGCAGATTCGGCTTCAAAATACCGCGATGATAGAGGAGTCCTTCAGCAACGCCGGCCTGTCCCTTTGGCCGCGAGAGCCACAGGCGAAGTCCCCCGTACCGGGACGGTGCCCGAAGGGGGCAAATATCACAATGATGAGATACCCCTTACGCGTATATAAGAAGTGGAAAATAGTCCATCGGGCAGGCATTCGAGGCCTGGATATCGCCGGCTGGTATGTCAGCCCAGTCCATCCGCTTAGCGGCAGTGACCTCACAGGAGTTGATTACTACGAGGGTTCCTGCCCAAGAGCCGAAGGCACAATTGAACGATTAGTCCACCTCCCGACCGGCCCGTCGCTTAATAAACACAAATTAGAAGAGATGATGAAAATCATTGATTTATGATTGATGATTGATGATTTGGGGATGCGGACTGCGGATTAACCAATTGTCGATTGCCGATTTAAGACACGGATTAATACTGTTTTTTTAGACACAGATTTACACCGATTAACACTGTTTATTTTTTAAAATACCATCCAAATAGAACAAGTTTATTAAAAATCAGAATGTCCCTGTTTTATTCTTAATTTCCTCTTCTTAACACTTTATAATTCGGGCGAGAAGCGAAGGCATTATATTCCTCTAACGGAATATTCGCCTGCTGAAATAATTTCTTAATTTCCTCAAACACCCTTTCATCTATTTCGGATGAAACCGGCGGCGGCATAAAAGGCATCTGAGGATTTCTCCCCTTTGGCATTGTCTGCTGAACTACAATCTGGACATATTGCGACCTTTGAGGATTATCTGTTATGGTCCAGATTGCATATTGCTGAATCGTTCGTGAAGCATTTTGAAATGCCGGAGACGTAATGAGCATCCTCAAATGCTCGCTGCTCGCGGGAGAATTGTCTTTCTGTTTTTTCGTCTTTTCAGAAGAATCGAAATTCTGGCTTGTTTCGCCAACCTTCCCAGCGTCAAAATAGCCAAATCTCTTATTCGTCTGGGGGACTTTTTTATGCATGTCTACACATGCAGCTGGCAAATTTGCACCATATTTTCTGTCTTTTTGTTTTAGTACAAACACGTGAGGGGCCGCTCCCAGGATTATCATTCGCTGCACATCGCTATCTTCGGGTGTGAACAAGGTTCCTGCGGGAATACCAACCGTAACGGTTTTGTCCTGCGTGGATGAAAGCTCAATATGTAACCAGGTCAAGCCCTGTCCCTCCGCATAAACTTTGACCGTACCTTCCGATAAGACCTGTGATAGAGTATATTCATAATCATTTTTCGACGGCTGGTATCCGCTTGATTTTTCTTCATACTCCTCACGGGCGCTGAAAAATAACCCAGCCATAAATGCAATCCCGATAAGAACGGCAACGGAAATTCCCGCTAGTTTGGCAAGAAAAACAGATAATCTGAAGGTTGATTGTTCCCTCCCGCACATCCGACATCGCCATTTCCCCCTCTCGCGATCATACTTTGAAAGAGAAGTGATAAATTTACATGCCCGACAGGTGTGACGAGTATAATCACTCATGACTTGTCGCTCCCTTAGTAACTCTCTTCAAAAATAGCGTTTTCATTTCTAAGATAACAATATGACAAAACGACAAAACCGGACAAAACCGGGGACGGACAGCAACCGTTTTTCATCATGCCATAATTTGTATTTTCTTTTGTTTCCCAATCCGCCACACGGACGGCGGATAAATTCTACCCGATTCCGTCCGGATTTCAAGACCAAAAGGCGGACCTCGCGTTTGCAACCCCCCAATAAATTGGGGGGCTAAATTTTATAAGGATGGGTATAATCAGGTTATGCCGAACACATTGGGATATTTATTGACCTGGACAACTTACGGAACATGGTTGCAGGGCGATGAAAACGGTTACGTAAAAGATGGCGTTACCCTCGGGGCAAACACACCACTTGCCAATGCCAACACACAGGAATTAAAAAAGGACCCCATTATTCTCACGCGAAACCAGCGTAAGATAATTGAAAATGCGATTCGTATAAAGGCAGACGAAATAGGCCAGAAAATATACGCCATTGCCGTGAGTTCCAATCACGTGCATATCGTCGCCGATTACACGACGAAAGACCTCGGCCTGATTGTGCGATATTACAAGATGGCCGGACAGAAGGCGATGCGAGATGCGGGTTTTGCCGGGCGATTATGGACAAAAGGTTTTGATAAACGGTTCTGTTTTGACGAACAGTCCCTTCGCAGGCGAATTAATTACGTAAATAAACAATAAAAAATTTAGCCCCCTAATTTATTAGGGGGTTACTCCGTGTTTAATCAAAGTTCAACCCCGTTTTTAATGACATAAATAAAACTTTGTGTCTTTGCGTCTTTGTGGCTAATCTTGGAAGTTGAGTCGCGCAAACTCCCCATGGTATTTCTTCGCCGCATCATCATACGCCTTCGCCGCTTCAGTTTCAGAAGCGAACCTTCCCAGATATATTCTTTTTCTGTCACAGTTTATGTAAGCACGCCATTTACCATTGCTTTTGACTAAACTTACTCCGATATACCTTGACGATGTCTTTGATTTGTCCCTTCTACTGTTAATTTTATTCTGGGAGTATGTTGCCAATCTTAGATTTGCTCTTCGGTTATCTAACGTATCGTTGTTCCTGTGGTCCACAAGTAGCCCCGCGGGAGCATTCATAATTTCCCTGTGCATCCTTATAGTCGTTGATTTGCCTCGGGCCTTTATAATGTTCCTGACGGCGTAGATATGCACGTCCTGTCCTTCTGCGTACCAGTGGAAATGATTAAGCTGGTAGAAGTCCGGCGGCTCAACAATGGTGAATCTGCCTTCGCCGAGATTAATCCGCCTATATGCGTAACCATACTTCATTTTCCGACAAGCCGTCACCGGCCACGCACAAATCCTGTCTAACCAGCTCGGAATCCCAATCGTCAACTTAACCTTCATAATCCTCTCCCTTCGTAGCGAAGTTTACCCGCCGTCTTTGTGGCGGGCGGAGACCCCGGAATGTCGTTATCCGGGGCCCAGCTCTTGTTTATTGCTCGTCCTTCGTCCATCATCCGTCCTCTGTCTTCCGTCATCCGTCTTCCATTTTCGAGTCACGAGTCACGGGACACGGGTCACGTCCTCTATCCTATGGCGCGAACTTGCGCGATATTGACGAAAACTAAGGTATTTCCTGATGGTAAAAAGGGGGCGAAAAAGTGCTTAAGTGCTTATGGGAAAAGGAATAGTAAATTTTTTGAAAAAGTCGGTTTCTAAGGGTTTTCGACTTGCGCGCTTTTGCCGAACAAGCGCTTTATACAATTGTTTTATACAAGCGCTTTATACAACTGTATAAAACAAGCGCTTTATCTTGCCTATCTTAACATCGTTTCACCGCAGAGACCGCCGAGAACGCAGAGGAATTGCAACCACAGATTTTTCAGATTACACTGAAACCAAAATTATATCTCTGTGACCTCTGTGTTCTCTGTGGCTAATAATCTCTGTAGCCTTACAGGCCGTGGAGGGGGAATAGCGTTGCTTTGAGCGTATCGAGGGTAGCGCCCAGGGCCGGCAGAACAGAGTCACGCTGCTGGGAGCTGACGGGAAGGTTTCTATCGCGCAGGCCCCCCTGCCATTCGGTGGTCTGGAGCATCACGCCGCCTACGAGGATATTGGCGTCAAACGAGGCATCTGCGCCGCAGAGGACCGACCAGGCGAGCGACCAGGCGCGGACGGTGTTATCGACGTTGTAGCCGCCTCCGCCGGTCATAAGAATGGGCTTTTCGAAACTCAACAAGTGTTTGATGATATCGACGTAAACGTTATTGGTAAGCGCGAGGTTGGCTAACGGGTCGCCTGCGAGGGCGTCAGCGCCAAGCTCGAAGACGATACAATCGGGCTTGAAGGCACGCATTAGCGGCAGGACGACGGTTTTGAAGGCCAGCATATAGGCATCGTCATAAGTGCCGATGGGCAGCGGGATGTTGACGCAGTAGCCCTTTCCTTTTCCCGTCCCAATTTCATCTTCGAAGCCGGTGCCGGGGAAAAGCGTCTTTGGATTTTGGTGGAGGGAAATTGTCATAACGTCACAGCGGTCGTAGAATGCGTAGGCGACGCCGTCGCCGTGGTGGACGTCGACATCGAGGTAGAGGACCCTTTTGTTCTGCTCGGCCAAGACCATACAGCCAAGTGCCACGTCGTTGATGTAGCAGAAGCCGGAGGCGCGTTCAGGGTGGGCGTGGTGGAAGCCGCCTGAGGGATTGAAGGCGACGCGGGCCTTTTCATCGAGGATGAGCCGTGCGGCGGTGAGGGTGGCGCCGACGGCCAGGAGGGTGTACTCATACATTCCATCGAAGACGGGGCAATCGGAGGTGCCGAGGCCCATATTGAGCGCTTCATAGTTCCAGCGGCCTTTGGAGGCGCTTTGGAGCAGGTGCAGGTAACGAGCGGAGTGGAATTTTTTGAGGACAACCCTGTCGGCGGGTTCAGGCGGGATTTCGACCATATCGGGTGCGGCAAGAAGACCCATCGAATTTACCACTTCGCGCGTTTTTTTAGCGCGGATTGTGTTGAAGGGGTGGCCTGGGGGGTAGGTGTATTCTTCGAGCTTGGGCGAGTAAATGAAGGCAGCGGGTTTTGGGGTCACAATCGGCTCCCTATATCAGCTCAGGTCATAAGATATATTGTAAACCTCGCCATCGAAGGTGGTGTTTACTTTATAGCCGGAGTTGTGGAATATGGCCAGCATCGGTTTATTGCCCGGCAGGACTTTCGCGAAGAAGCGTTTGACTCCGCGTTGTTTGGCGATTTTCGTTATGTAATCTAACAGGTAGGTTCCCATACCTTTTTGCTGCCATTCGTCGTGAACCACGAAGGCGACTTCGGCGGCCTGGAGCTTGGGGTCGAGGAAGTACTGGGCCATAGCGACGATTTGTTCGTCGCCTGAGGGGCCTGGGACGACGCCGACGATGGCGATATCCTGCTGGTAGTCGATATTGGTTAGCTGCTGGACGTCCTTGTGGGGGAAGGTCATCGTGTGGGTCATATACCTTGTCTGGACGGACTTTTCACTGAGGGAGTAGAGCATTTCCGACAGCTCGTGCTCGTCGTTGGGTTTGACAGGTCTGAAGAAGATTTCGGTGCCGTCGCGGAGGGTGTCGTAACGTTCAAGCTCGGTGGGATATCTGACTTTGGCCCAGTCAAGCTCGATTTGGTCTTCGTAAATATATTTTTGAGCTTTGGCGGCCTGGATAAGCCCTGTCCTGAATTTTGGATGTGCGATATTGATGAGGTCGAGGACTCTTTCGCGGATGCTTTTCCCGTGGAGGTAGGCGATACCGTATTCAGTAACGACGTAGTGGACGTCGCCGCGAGTGGTTACGACGCCTGCGCCCTCGGTGAGGTGAGGGACGATTCTGCTGACTTGTCCTGAGCGGGCGGTCGAGGGCATAGCGATAATGGCCTTGCCCCCCCTGCTTCGGGCGGCGCCGCGGATGAAATCGACCTGGCCGCCTATGCCGCTGTAGAATTTATAGCCGAGGGAATCGGAGCAGATTTGGCCGGTGAGGTCGATTTCGAGACCAACGTTGATAGCGACCATTTTTTCGTGCTGGCTGATAAGGAAGGGGTCATTGACGTATTCGGTGGGGTAGAATTCAAAGAAGGGATTGTTATTGATGTAGTCGTAAAGGCGTCGCGTGCCCATACAGAAGCTGGCGATGATTTTGCCGTGATTGACGGTTTTTTTTGCACAGGTTATAGCGCCGCACTCGATGAGGTCGATAATCCAATCGCTGAACATTTCGGTGTGGACGCCGAGGTCTTTTTTGTCTTTGAGCGACTCGGCGAGGGCCTGTGGGACTCGTCCTATGCCGCACTCGATAGTGGAGCCGTCTTCGACGAGACGTGCGATGTTTTCGCCAATGCGGCGGAGTGTATCGTCGTATTCGGGAATAGCAACTTCGATGACGTCCTGGTCAAAGGGGACCAGACAATCGATGGAGCTGACGTTGAGAAAAGAGTCGCCAAAGGTGCGTGGCATACGGGAGTTTACCTGAGCGATGACGTATTTGGCGTTGGCGGCAGCGGCCTTGACGATGTCAACGGAGACGCCGAGCGAGCACAGGCCGTTTACATCGGGTGGAGTTACGGTAATAAGGGCGACATCGAGGGGTATTCTGCCGCTTTCGAATTCGGCAGGTATTTCGGACAGGAAGATTGGGGTATAGTCGCCTATACCTTTGCTGAGCGAGTCGCGGACGTTGTCGGCGATGAAGAATGAGTTCATTTTGAATTTTTCGCGAAATTTTTCGTTGACGTAGGGTGCGGCACCAATCGTGAGAAGGTGGACGATGTGAGCGTCGTAGATATGGGCGGAGTGCTCAACGAGGGCTGCCACGAGGTGCTGGGGCTGAGCGCAGGCGGTGCCGATGAAGATATGGTCGCCGGATTTGATGAGTTTCATAGCCGAGTCGGCGGTCGTTATTTTGGCTTTGTATTTTTCCTTCCAGTCAAAGTCAACCATAAGCCGTTATTCCATTATTTTAGCCACCGAGTTTTTTTAGCCACAGAGCACACAGAGGACACAGAGAATTTTAACCACTGATTTCACAGATTGCACGGATTTTTTACCGCAGAGAACGCGGAGACCGCAGAGAATTCAAAATCCTAAGCACTAAACCCTAAATCCTAAACAAATCCTAATCACCAAAACTCAAAATGTTCAGCGCTCTAAGAAACGCGGACGATTATATCCAAACAGTAACTTTTTTCAATGGCAAAATGGTTTGAACCACCCCCTGCCTACGACTTGCAGGGGCAGGCAAGACACGAAAAGGTTTTACCGCGGAGAACGCAGAGACCGCAGAGAATTCTTAACCACCCGCCCTTGGCGAGGTCTCGCCTTCGGCGGACGGATTATTTTAGCCACCGAGGTTTTCTATTTATGATTTCTGATTGCTGATTGATGATTTTGAAATTTTAACCACGGATTAGCACAGATTTTCACTGATTTTAGCCACAGAGGACGCAGAGGGCACAGAGTTATTTGGTCGGCTTGGTGTACTCAACAAACCCTGCTCTTTAAGCGAGCCCATTCGACATCGCTCAGGACAGGCTTAGACACAGGATTCGTTGTCGTCCACCGGGTGCCCAAAAAGCGGGGCCCCCATTTGTTAAGCCGACCAAAACTTAATATCCTCCCTAAGGTGTTCAAAAGGCCGTTGCCTCGTCCGCCGAAGTTTACCCGCCGGAGGCGGCTTTCAATAATAAGTTTGACGAGAGGGAATTAAGGATTTATAGTTGGTTTGATGAAAACTGTTTTTTTAAGGCCGTGATGCTTTTTTGCAATGAAAATAAGTATGGTGGATCCGGAGTTACCCGTTTAAGAAAATATAAGGAAACAAAGAATGAAGGCGTTCATTGGACATAGTTTTGATGAAAAAGACAAAGATCTTATAGACAATATCAAGGAATTCATAGAGTCAACAGGAATAGGGTGTGTATCTGGCGAGAAATCTCAGAATAGATCGATTGCGCAAAAGGTTAAAGAACGAATTATAAGTTGTGAGATTTTTGTCGGGATATTTACCTGCGACAAACTAATTTGTCAGAATATTCCCCCGAAATGGATTTGTAACCCTAAAAAAAGAGGCAATCAACATACAACATCTAATTGGGTGTTACAGGAATCTGGTTTTGCAATAGGTCATAATAGAGAGATGATTTTATTAGTGGAGAACGGGGTAGACAGTTTTCCTGAGCTTCAAGGAGATATGGAGGTAATTTTTTTTGACAGAAATTTAATAAGCGAAAAACACATTAAATTAAGCCAAATGCTCGAAGGTGTAAAGACAAGGACTTCGGTAGGAGCAACAACTAAGCCACCAGAAGAAAGCAAGCAGATTTATATTGCTAAATCTGAAGAACAGAAAGAACAACCCAAGACAGAAGTTAAAGACAAAAAGGCGGAATTGCTTCGCAAGGTTTATATCGCATTATGGGCGGACAAAGACTATAAGAAGGCATGGGAAATATTTGAAAAAGAGGCCGAGGCGGTACTTGATGAAGATGATAGAATCTGGTTGCATGCATTTATTCTCAAAGAATCTCATTCGCGTAATGAGAATGCCTTTCGGGAATTAGAAAAGTTGGCACAAGATAAAAAGGATAATCCCCGCGTAATTAAACAACTTGCCCACCTATATAAGGAGATTGGGGAATTCAAAAAAGCGAGCGAGAAATTTCTCCTTGCTGCCAGTAAATATGATGTTAATAATGCCGACAAAAGAGATGGATTGATTGATGCATATATTCAAGCTGCTTGGTGTTTGACCTATGACGATAATCTAAATGCTGCTCTTGAAATGCTAAGAAAACTTCTGCCCAATTTCCGCGAATTCAGCGCAAAGATATTTGAAGCAATGGCAAGAATATCGAAGGACAAAAGCGATATTGAATACTTTTTGTCGTATGCTGAGAATGCTTTAGAGAGCGATCCAGTCAATACCCAATTAAGAGTTGACTTGGCTTATGCATACAGTAATAACAACAATGAAAACTTGGCATTGTTGCACTACAAGAAGCTTACAGACACAATCAAACATGGCATTGGATTAAATAATATGGGAGTGTCTTATGGACATTTGGATCTTAAAGGTAAATCTATAAGGAGTTATTTTAAAGCTTCGGAAGAAAAACAAACTGTTTCTATGGGTAACCTTGCTTATGAATATATAAGCGCTGGTTTCATTAATGATGCACAGGACCAAATAGATAAAGCTAATAAGTTGTCGAACGAAGGAATTAAAGTAAATTCAAGAGTAGCAGATGCTCAGCATAAAATGGAAACGCTTTTGGAAGAGGAAGACAAGAAAGAAGAAAATATCCTATCAGAAGCCAAAAAAGAAAGCCAATATCGGATTAAGTATTCAAATGCCTTATGTTCAGATGTGGCGTTAAAGCAGAATCAAATTGGTGGTATTTGGCAAACTCCATGGGGTAATTTGCAGTTGAACTATAAAGAAGAATCTAATATATTTCAAATTGATTCTATAATTCATACTAAAGAAGGTCCATTATTCTCAGCAATATTATCAGGTCGTACTGGAAAACAAGAAGAGCACTATAATAATAGATTGATAAATATAAAAGGGACAATCGCGCATTTGAGTGGAAAATATATAATTAAAATTAGTGATGAGCCGCCTAGTGCCGTTTCTAAAAAGGTAATATAACTTTTTATAATTGAAGCTTTACATAAGTCTCTTATTTTCAATGGATTCCCGCTTTCGCGGGAATGACAAAAGCGATACTTTATTTTTAGAAACGGCACTAGTATTACATTACTTACCGCCACTTGGAATGATTATGAAGCTACTGGTTTTATGGTGATAAACGAAAATTATGACTGCATAGAAATAATGGAAAAGACAAAAGACGGAAAAACGAAATATGAACAATGGAAGAAGCAACCTATTTCCGCAAATTAAAACTCATAACCTGTTGTCACCGGGGGAATAAAAGGGCAATAAAAGGGGACAATAAGGTATTGGGGAAAGTCCCGCCGGGCGGGAAATGTAATAAAGCGAATCTCTCGCCTGCAACCCCGGCCAGAGCCCTTCGACTTTGCTCAGGACTGGCGCGGGGCTATATATGGATAAGGATGCCAAAGGCGAAAAATTTCAATAGATTCCTCGACTGCGCTCGGAATGACCCTCCGCCGCACAATGTGCTTCGTAGGGCAGGCAAAAGCGAACCTCGCGCAGGCAACCCCCGGCAGAGCCAGGGGCTAAACGATAAGGATGCCAAAGGCGAAAATTTTCAACAGATTCCTCGACTCTTTCGACAATGCTCCCTACGACTCTGCTCCCCGGCCTACAGATTGCCGGGGCAGGCAGGACAAGCAAGACAGGTGCGCTCGGAATGACCCTCCTTCGCACTAAGTGCTTCGGAGGGCAGGCAAAAAGTGGACCTCACGTATGCACCCCCCGGCGAAGCCGGGGGCTATATACAAACGCCCGAAGCGGGCGTTCAAGGTGGTAACCCTGCCACAAGTAGCACGGCAAACCATTTCGTTGTCGTGCCGACAACGGCTAAACATATCCGATAAACGACATCGGCAATAAAGCGCTTGTATAAAACAAATGTATAAAGCGCTTGTATAAAGCGCTTGTTGGGCAAAAGCGCGCAAGTCGAAAACCCTTAGAAACGGACTTTTTCAAAAAATTTACTATTCCTTACCCCATAAGCACTTAAGCACTTTTTGCACCCCTTTTTACCATCAGGAAATACCTTAGTTTTCGACAAAAGCGCGCAAAAGTGCGCCATAGGATAGAGGGACTGTGTGGGTTCCTCCGTAGTCGTTAGTTTTTAGTCTTTAGTTTTGAGTTGGTTATGGATCCCCGACTGCGGTTCCTACGAAGCTGGAGTCGAGGACACCCGCCAAAAACGTGCGAGTGCAGGCAGGAAGGACGGTGGATGAGGAATGGCTACTAATATAACAATAACGGTTCCGGATTGGTTGGACAGGATATGTGCGTGGCCGATGATGGCGTATCGGCAATGGAAATATGGCTATGCCTTTCGCAAGATTGATTTGGGCGAAGGAGAATGGGCGATTGTTGACCCGCAGGATTACTACTGGCTAAACAATTTCAAATGGTATCTAAGAGGACAGGGAAAGAAGTTCTATGCAATCAGGAGCGTCAAGTATGGACCCGGAAAGACAAAGGAGTCGCGTATGCACAGGGAGATTATGAGCGCGCCAGCCGGCCTACTGGTCGACCACAAAGACGGGAATAGTCTGGACAACCGCAGGGAGAATCTTCGGCTGGCGACACATTCCCAGAACGCCTGTAACAGTCAAATAAATAAAACAAAATCAAAGTCACGGTTCAGAGGAGTTTGTTTAGACAAAAGCAATGGACGATGGTTTTCGACAATAAGGAACCACGGGAAGAGAATCTGGCTTGGTTACTTCGACAATGAAATCGAGACGGCGAAGGCATACGATGAGGCGGCGAGGAAGTATCACGGGGAGTTCGCGAGATTAAACTTCACAGAATCAGCGGACAGCGTGCAGCGTTCAGCGAACAGTTAAGACGCAAGACACAAGTCAAAAGTAAATCCGCCTTAGGCGGATAAATTTTCTAAACATATCTTGGCGGTTCGTTTTAGCTGGCCAAGGCCGGGACGAAGAATGGGTGAGTCCGCGAAGCGGGAGTGAAATTCATCTTCGGTGAGGTTGATAACCTCCTTCAAATCAAGATTCGTCCTGTCGGCGTGAAAAACAAACTCCTTATTGGCGCAGGGTGGGGCCTTGTGCTGGTAAGGGCAGGCGAGCAAACACTCGGCACAGCCGAAGAGATGATTGCCGATTTTGGGGGCCAGGTCGGCGGGGATGTCGGCATTGGATTCGATTGTAAGATAGCTGATACATTTAGTGGCGTCGAGGTGGCCATCAGGTCGCAGGGCGCCGGTGGGGCAGGCGGCGACGCACTCGCCGCAGTCGGGACAGGATTCTGTCATTGGATTGTCGGAGACCAGGTCCAGATTAGTAATCAACTCTCCCAAAAATATTTGTGGGCCGAGGCGGGGATTGACGAGTGCGTGATTTTTACCAATGATTCCGAGACCCGCCCTGACGGCGAACGCCCGTTCGAGCAGAGGAGTTGAGTCAACGCAAATCTTGAATTTGAGGCCGTGGCCCGTTGTCGCAACGATGAAATCGACTAATTTTCGCAATTGTTTTTTTATGAAGGGGTGGTAGTCCTCGTAGCGAGCGAAGGCGGCAACGCGGCCCATCCCGTCGTGCGATAACTTTGTCGGTTGATGATTTGGCGTTTTGTAATTCAAGCCGATGACGATTACGGATTGAGCGCCGTGGAGCAATTTGGCGGGGTTGGTGCGTTTTTCAAGATTGTTGTGCATCCAGGTCATCTGGCCCGCATAGCCGGCGCCCAGCCAGCCGAGGAGGTGGTTTAGATAATCGGGATGCAGGGGCGCTGCGTCGGTAATACCGACAAGGTCGAACCCAAGCTCGAGGGCCTTTTGTTTTATCTGTTCAGTCAGCCCCATCTTTATTCACAGAACATAGGGTGTAATCCATATTATACCACAAATTATGCTATGGCTTAATGAATGAAAAAATAATTTATTGTAAGAAAAGAGCGGGGCCACTATATTGTGGCCTGTCAGGCATTTATGGAGACAAGCAATTGGCAGAAGAGCTGATAGGACTGATAGGCGGAACGGGTTTGGGAGAGGCGCTTATCGAGAAAATAAAGGACGTGAAGTTCCACAGCGTTGATACGCCGTTCGGCAGGCCAAGCGACATGATTTTGGTTGGTAAAATGGGCAAGATACGTGTGGCTTTTATCAACCGCCACGGTCGCGGACATAAATTATCACCCAGCGAGGTGCCATACGCCGCGAACATATTCGCCCTGAAAAAGCTGGGGGCCCACGCGGTCATAGCGACGGGGGCGGTGGGGTCGCTTCGCCAGTCAATCAGGCCCGGCGACCTGGTGATTGTCAGCCAGTTCATTGACAAGACCTTCAGGCGGCAGGGCAGCTTTTTCGCCGGCTACGGAGCAGTTCACTGCGAAATGAGTGAGCCGGTGTGCGGACGGTTGAGCCGAATTATCGGGACGACGGCGACAAAGCTCGACGTCAGAACACACCGAGGCGGGACATACGTCTGTATGGAAGGACCTCAATTTTCGACGAGGGCGGAGTCGCTGATGCACAAGGGGTGGGGCGGGGACCTGATTGGGATGACGGCGATGCCGGAGGCGAAATTAGCCAGAGAGGCGCAAGTTTGCTACGCCCTTATCGCGATTGTGAGCGATTACGACTGCTGGCGGATTCGACCCTTCGAGCACACTCAGGGCGGGCAAGCTCACCGCGGGCGACCACAAAGGAGAAAAGATAAGCAGGAGCTACTGCGAGAGATAATCGGGAATATGCAACGGGCGAGTGAAAACTGTTTGAAGCTGATTGAGGCGACGCTGGCGGGAAGGCACGGACTTGCCCGCGAAGATTGCGGGTGCAGGAGGAGTCTGGATTTGGCGGTGTGGACAAACCAGAAGGAAATAACCGCGGGTGAAAGAAAGAAGGTAGCGGTTTTGTTTGAATAAGTAAAAAGTAAATCCGCCCTTGCTGAAGCTTCCGGCTTCGCTTAAGCTATGCCGGACCCCCGCCAAAGGAGTGCGAGGGCAGGCAAGACGGCGGAAAAGAAGGCAAAAGGAAAAAGGGATTGCAGATATGAGAAAGACAGGTATTAGTTTGGCGATTGTGGCGGCGGTTTTTATTGGCGCATGGGCCGGGGGTTGTCAGGAGGAGCAGACGGCGGATGTAAAAATGAGTCGGCTGATATCTGCTGAAAACAGACAACTCGAGCACGAAATAGAGGCCCTCAAGAAGCAGATGGACCAGCAAAAACAGCAGCTTGCCCAGTGCGAGAAGGAGAGGCAGGACTGGCAGTACAAGGCAGAAAAAGGGCTGGAAGAGCAAAACGAGAAAATGATGTCGATGATGATAACGTCGCAGGCGGAAATAACGAACGAGAACGAGCGATTGAAGGCTGAATTGGCAAAACTTAAAGGGGAGAGTGCAGCACCGGCAGGTCAAGAGAAGTAGCGGGCAGACGAAAATGAGCCGGGCGCTGCGCAATAAATGCCAGCGGCCTTATGTGCAAAAGTTACGGGCGGCGGTTACGCAGTCCGGTGAGTCGTTTTGGGGATAGTGCTTCTGCATTGCGGCGGCGACAAGGCCGACGAACATCGGCTGGGGACGCAGGGGTCGGGACGTCAGGCAGGGGTGGGCCTGAGTGCCGATGAAGTATGGATGCGAGGGCAATTCCAGGATTTGCATAATGGGTTGATTAGGCGCTTTGCCCGAAAAAACAAGCCCGCCTTTTTCGAGCGTGTCGATATAACGCGGGGCAACTTCGTAGCGGTGCCTGAAACGCATTCTGACGGTTCGGGCTTTTGCAAAGAGTCGCCAGGCGAGCGTTTCGGGTTTTAGTTCGATATCGTGGCCGCCGAGGCGCATATTTCCGCCGAGACCTTCGATTTTCAATTGTTCGGGCAAAACATCGATAACGGGTTCTTTGCAATCCGATTCTATTTCGGTGCTGTTGGCGCCGGACAGGGCACAGGCGTTGCGAGCAAATTCGATGACGGCCATCTGGAAACCGAAGCATAAACCGAGGTAGGGCAGGCCGTTTTCGCGGGCGTATTTGACACAGCAGATTTTGCCTTCTGCGCCGCGAGTGCCGAATCCGCCGGGGACGATGATGCCGTCGACGTCGACGAGATTCCCCGACACATTGGTGTCGGTAAGGTTCGTTGTCTCAATCCATTTTATGTTTACTTTTGCGCCGAGGGCAATACCGGCGTGCTCGAGTGCGTTGATGATTGAGGCGTAACTGTCGCGGACGGAGGTGTATTTGCCCGTGATTGCGATATTGACGGGTTTTTGAGCGGCGTCGATTTTGTCGGTGAAGTCGCACCACTGCGCCCACGCTTTTCGCTCGTGGCGAAGATTAAGACGGTCCTCAACTTTCAAAAGTCGAGCGACCTCGAAATCAAGCCCCCTGTCGCGCAGCATCGCGGGGATAGTATAAATACTGGTTGAATCGGGCAGCGAAATGACCCGTTCGAAGGGGACATTGCTGTAAACACTGATTTTCTGGCGGACGGTGTCGGTGACGGGATTCGTGGCACGGCAGGCAATGATGTCGGGCTGAACGCCTAACTGCATCAGTTGTTTGATTCCAAGTTGTGCGGCCTTCGATTTCTGCTCGCCGAGGGTCTGCGGTTCGAGGATATAAGTCAGCGCGACGAAGCAGGAGCTGTTTTGACCTTCTTCGTAGGCCAGCTCGCGCATTGCCTCGATGAAGTAGGCGTTTTCGAGGTCGCCGACTGTTCCGCCTATTTCGACGAATACTATGTCGGCCCCCGTCTGCATCGCCAGTTGCCTTAATCGCAATTTGACTTCGCCTGTAACGTGGGGAATCATCTGGACGTCCCTGCCTAAGTAATCGCCGTGACGTTCCTTGTTGAGGACGTTGCTGAAGATTTGGCCTGAGGTGCAGAAATTTGCCCTTGATAAATCCTGGTCTAACATACGTTCGTATGTGCCTAAATCCATATCGCATTCCATACCGTCGTCCAGGACGAATACCTCGCCGTGGCGGAAGGGATTGAGTGTGCCGGAATCGATATTAAGATAACCTTCGAGCTTGATGGGGGCGATTTTGAGGCCCTTATCCTGCATAAGTTTGGCAAGGCAGGAAGAGAATATGCCTTTGCCTAAGCCGCTCATAACGGTGCCCATCACGAAGAGATACTTCGTCCTGCCGGGTTTGTAGCCGGGCGGTATGGGCGAGAAAAATTCGCTGTCGGTTGAAGTTTTACTTACCGATGTCAACAGTTCGCTGTCTTTTGTCATATAAGTCCTTTTTTGCCAGCCACAGAGAATACTTATAATTTCTAACCACAGATTTCACAGATTACACTGTTTTTTTGCCACCCTGCTTCGCATAAAGCTACGCAGGGCAGGCAGAGAACAAACAACTTTTTTATTTTAGCCACCCGCCAAAAGGCGAGGTCTCGCCAAAGGCGGACAGAGCACACAGAGAAAATTAATAAAATAATTACTCATTGCCTTATCTTCGTAGTAAATGTAATGCCTTGTCGAAATATAACTATTGTATCCTTCCCTTTATCTTTTGTCCCCCAACCTGGAAATCCTTTGACAACATATGCAATGTGCCGTTTTGTGCTTCCTCTCGCCAAATTAAGTTCTTTATCCAAATCAGAAAAATTTATAGTCTCTTCTTGTCTGCCACGAATAGAAAATCGGCGCTCCGTATATTGACTAAACCATTCTTTTAACTTGTTCGTTATATCTTTATCATCAGTATGACATTCTCCTATTTGCTTCGACCGTTGGCGATTTATCAAAAATACTAACAATGCCGGAATCATTGAGATTGCAAGGACGATTAGAACCCACAACCAGCCAAAAAGTTGAAGCGAATGTTGTGCCTTAAGCCATTCCCAGAAGATAACGCACGATGCCAAAACAACGATAATAATTACACTGGCAATGACCTTTACAATACGGCCTTCAATCTCATCTTTTATCTTGCGTAAAAAGGATAACAACCAATTCATAAAACAACTCTTTGTCCTTTATCAGAACTGGATTCCCGCTTACGCGGGAATGACAATGTAAATTACTTTATTATCTCTGTGTTCTCTGTGTGCTCTGTGGCTAAAAATCATTTGTTTCCTCCGTGGCTAAAACGTCTGTCTTGAACTACCGAGCATTCCTCGGCAGTTGCCAAAGCAGTTACCGAGTATTCCTCGGTAACTAATTTTTCGTTTGTTTTAATCGACTTTTTCATTCTCTTTAGCTAAACATTTCGTCGCCGTGCCGGCGACGGCTAAACGATCCCCAGGCAGACCTGGGGGCTAACCATTTTTATACCGTTTTACGAATTCCGCGTATTGTTCGTGGGTGTCGATGCCGGCGCAGGTATGTTTGACTTTGGCGACAAGTATATTAAAACCATTTTCAACGGCACGCAATTGTTCCAACTTTTCGATTTTTTCCAAAGGCGTCTGCGGCAGCTTTGTAATTTTCAGCAGAAAGTCCTTGCGATAAGCGTAAATTCCGAGGTGGCGAAGATAATTCTTGACTGGGCCAATACCCCCCTGCTCTCTGTTGTATGGGATAACGGAACGGGAGAAGTAAATGGCCCGAAGAGGCCCGTCGTTCGTATTTCGTATTTCGTATTTCGACACTACGACTTTAACGATATTGGGGTCAGCCACTTGTTCTTTTGTCTCGAAGTCAGCAACCAATGTTGCCATTCCGCAATTTTGATTTTTGATTTTCCCTCTGGAATCTTGAAAAGATTCCGAGGACTTAGTCCCGGAAATTCTTTGAATTTCTCGGGGTGATTTTTGATTTTCCATCAGGAGTTTTGCGACTGCGTCGATGCTGGCGGGGTCGATTTCCGGCTCGTCTGCCTGTAGATTTACAACGATGTCAAAATCCAGCCCCCCTACTGCTTCGGCGATGCGGTCTGTGCCGCTTGGGCAATCGGGCGAAGTCATAATACAATCTGCGCCGAAGGATTTTGCGGCGTCGGCGATTCTTTTATCGTCGGCGGCAATGATAACCTTGTCCGGCAGTTTGGCGCGTTTGGCTTGTTCATAGACGTGCTGGATGAGAAATTTGCCGGTGTCTTTGGCGAGAACTTTCCCTGGGAACCTTGTTGAGCCGTAACGAGCGGGGATAACAACTATGATTTTTTCGTTTGGCATCGCCAGTAGTTTTTTTTCCAAACTACCGCCATAACATATTAACAGTAACGCCGGTCTTCGTCAAGGCGGGGAAAATAAGAATTTATGAAAATATTTGATTTAGCTTTTGCTCAGACAGGCAAAAGTCCATTAATCGTCAATAACGGTTTTTCGGCGGATGCGGGGGTCGGAGAAGATATCGGATTCGTCGCGGGATTTGGTGGAAAACTCCGAGACAACAGCGCCCTTGGGGCCTGCCTGGAACCAGTGCCAGGTATCGGGGGCGAGGGTGTACTGTTGGCCAGGATTGAGAATGATTTGACGCCGGACTGTATAATATTTTTCGCTGCCTTTGGGCGGTTTGCATTTGATTTTGGCAGCGGATTTACCCTCGACATATAAATAAACCTTGCCCCATCGACAGCGAAAAGTTTCTTCCTTGCCCGGCTTGCCTGCTACTGGCGGATGTTTATGCTGTGGGCAGGTCTGCTTCGGGAGCAGAATCAGCTCTTTGGCACAGCAGCGGTCGGTATTGAGATAGACGACTAATTGCAGGCCTGTGCGTTCGGGTTCGCTGAGGCCGAAGTCCGCGGTCTCAATACTCTTCGCCTCTTTGGGTGTGATTACGATATGCGCCTTTTTGAGAAGCTTAAGTGATTTGCCAATCAGTTCATTGCGTTTGTTTTTTGTAACCATATATTAAACCCTTTTCAATCAGCTAAGTAACCAGGCAGACACATCAATGCAGATAAAGCTCTTTCCTTTTCGAGGTTAGTTTAACTCACTCATCGGCATCGACGCAATTAAAAGTATAAATACGGCATTTCGCCGGCCAACACTTCGACCTTATTAGACGAACCTCTCAGGGAGGAAAATGCTTTACAAGCGGGTGATTAGGTGAAAAATGGTCGTTCGTAATAACAAATAAATGGAGAACCCTGTATGAACAGACGCGAATTTATGAAGGCAGGCGGCATTCTCGCAGCAGTCTCACTTTCGGGATGCAGTCCCGTAGGTTCAGTTAAAACCTCAGCCGAGCCACAAAAACCAATCCTGAAGTTCCCCCGATATCGCGGCTTTAATTTCCCGGTAGGATTCGGCACAAAAGGCCCTCAAAGAAGGAAATTCGAGGAAGAAGACCTCGAGATAATGAAAGAATGGGGATTTGACTTCGCCCGCATACCAATGTCATACTGGAACTGGGCCTCCAAAGACGACTGGTTCAACATCGACGAGGAAGTCCTCAAAGAAATCGACAAGGTCGTAAAGTTAGGTAGGCAATACAAGATACATATCAATCTTAACCTGCATCGCATACCGGGCTACTGTATCAATGGCCGGGACCAGGAGCCGATGGACCTCTACGAAGACACCCCAGAAAAAATGCAAAAAGCCCTCGATGCCGCGGTCTTTCACTGGAAGATGTTCGCCAAACGATACAAAGGTATTCCAAGCACACAACTGAGCTTTGACCTGATTAACGAGCCGCCTGCTTTGAAAGATGAAACCCGTCACGTGGAGGTTGTTACGGCGCTGGTAAAGGGAATAAGGGAAGAAGACCCTGGCCGGCTGATTGTCGCGGACGGCAAAGATGTCGGCAGATTGCCAATTATGGGCATAGCAGATTTGGGCGTCGTTCAAAGTACTCGCGGCTATGACCCTATGAGCGTCAGCCATTATACAGCAACGTGGGTGCCCAAGGACGCGTTTGAATCATCAGGCGTCCCCACCTGGCCTTTGAAAGGCGACGACGGAAAGATATGGGACAAGGCGGCGCTGAAAGCCAAGTTGATTGATACCTGGATGCCGTTAGTTCAAAAGGGCGTGTCGGTGCACGTGGGCGAATGGGGCTGTTTCAACAAGACGCCGCACGATGTGGCGCTCAGATGGATGAGGGACCTGCTAACGCTGTGGAAGGAGGTCGGTTGGGGATACGCGATGTGGAATTTGAGAGGCGCATTCGGCGTTTTAGACAGTGAACGCGAAGACGTGAAATATGAAAACTATAAAGGCCACAAGCTCGACCGCAAAATGTTGGAACTGATGAAGGAACAGGTATGAAAAAGCCGGTTTTGGCGCTTATTTTTACAATTCTCTGGCTCGCTCATCCAGCCGAAGGACAAAAGGATGGACGGGCGAAGGGAAACATCGAAAAGAAAATTTATGAAGCTGAAGACGGAAATCAGCTCGACGGTATTTTGCTCTTACAGGACACATCCGCAAGCGGCGGTAAATTCCTCCGAATGGAGAAAACCGGCGTAGTGGTTTTCCACGTTGATGTAAACAGTGACGGAATATATACAATCGGAATCGGATACCGCTCGCCTGGGAAAGACAACGCGCAGCGGATACTGATTAACGGCAGGGAATACGCACCGGAAATCGGATTTACCGCCAGTTCAAAATGGGCTGAGATTGAGAAGAACACAGGATTAACCGCCGGCACCAACACAATAGAGCTGCGGAAATCCTGGGGCCATATGGACATAGATTACATTACTGTGTATGGCCCCATTTTTGAAAGACCGGAAATAACTCCCGCCACAAATACATTTTATCAAAACAAAACAACGTCAGACCTGTTCATTAAATTAGACAAAAACGGCAACAAACTCATTTCAATCACACAGAATCAGCATCAGGTGCCTTTCGAGGAAGAAAAGGTCTCCTACACGGAAGATGCGACAATAGTCAAAATCCCCAAAGAGTATTTATCGACGCTGCACACGGGGAATACCAGATTGCTGTTTAATTTCGGTAATACAGAGCCCGTCAAATTCAACCTTGAGGTAAGAGACACGGAGAGAAAAACAGAACTTACAATCGTTTCCTTTGACGTGAGCCACGGGACATCTGTTTTGATATTCTTACCCACCGGCAAAACCCTTCTCATCGACACCGGCACCGAACAAATGTGCAAAGAACGTGTCATCCCATTTCTGGAGCGTCACCAAATTGTCCCGGATTATTTATGGATTACACATTATCACGACGACCACTGCGGCGGAGAGGGCCTGCTTAAGGAAAAATACAAAGGCATAACCAAAAAGGATTACAAGGATTTCAATACGGGTGACCGGTTTGAATTTGAAAAAATGAATGTCACCATCCTGAATTCATACCAGGATGGAGCGGACAAAGAGGACGAGAATCCCAAATCTCTCTCAATAAGAATGGAATACAAGGGATTCGTCTATACCCACGGGGGAGATATTTACGGCCAGAATCAGCATCAAATTCTTCAAAGATACGCCCAAAAAAAGGATTTGGGTCGTTTAAGAACCCATATCTATCACGCGAACCACCATTTTCACGGGTCGGTCGATGAATATTACCTGAAGACAATCGACCCTTATCTGTTTATTGTCTCAGGAGAAGAACATATTTACGGCAGAGGGGCTTATACGCAACAGGTGCAGCGAAACGTCCTTACATATTTGAAAAATGAACACAAGCGACTCCTCGAAGATTTACTTTCATTTGAAGTCGGACACGTTGTTATCAGGGCGGCTGACGGTAAACGCTGGAATTATGAAACTTATAAAGACCTCAATACTGTGATTCCTTTTTTGAAGAATAAACAAAAGTCATCACCCGAGGAGGCGAATCAGCCGGCAAAACCGAAGCCGTCAGCCGGCGTTGCTAAAAAGCCGGTAACGCCGAATGCTTCGCCCGAAGCCGTTAAGCTGCTGGAATATCTTTACAGCATTTCCGGCAAGCAGACGCTCGTCGGCCAGCACTGTGCGCCCCTTGTTGTTTCGACGCAGCTTCCCACGATTGAAAAATGGACGGGGCATTACCCGGCCTTATGCGGATTTGATTTCGGCTTTGGTGCCCCGGGCACCTGGGACGGTATAAATTTCCGCCAGCAGATAGTGGATGAGGCCATACGACGAAACAATGAAGGATTTATCATCACCATAATGTGGCACGCGGTTCGTCCTATCGAAGAGGAGCCGGTTGTCTTCAGGGAATCGATACAAGGTAAACTTACAGACACAGAATGGCAGGATTTAATTACGCCGGGGACAGCGATTAACGAACGCTGGAAATCACAGGTTGACGTGATTGCGTTCTTCCTCAAACAGCTTAAATATGCCGACGTGCCCGTATTATGGCGACCATATCACGAAATAAACGGCGGGTGGTTCTGGTGGAATGGAAAGCCCGGCGACAACGGCTCTAAGAAGCTGTATCGAATGCTCTTCAACCGATTGGTGAATTTTCACAAGTTGAACAACCTGATTTGGGTTTACAACTGCAACGAAATCAAGGAAGGCGTGGCCCCTTATGATAGCGTCTATCCGGGAGACGACGTGGTCGATATTCTCGCCACTGATGTTTACCGAAACGCCTTTGACCCAAATGATTATAACCAGCTTCTTGCCGTGGCAGGCGACAAACCCATCGCCTTAGGCGAGGTGGGTGCCCTGCCGACGCCTGAGAAACTTCGTGAACAGCCCCGATGGACGTGGTTTATGGTCTGGGGCAATCTTGACCGGCGAGCAAGTCGGGAGGTTTACGACTGCAATGAGACCCTTACATTGGAAGAACTACCCTGGGTTAAAATATCGAAACCCAGGATACATTACCCGATTTTGAAATAGATAAGCTGGAAAGGAGAACGGATTATGAAGGGCGTATTTCGGGCGGCGGTGATTCTTGTCCTGGCGGTCTTTGTATTGTGCGGGGGACTTAGCTGTAAGCAAAAGGGAGCGGGCAAGGTCAAATACCGGATAGCAGTAATTCCGAAAGGGACAACGCACGTTTTTTGGAAGTCCATACACGCCGGGGCAATCAAGGCCGAGCAGGAGTTGAAGCAAGCCGGCGTTGACGTGGAAATAATCTGGAAAGGGCCTCTCAAAGAAGACGACAGAGAGTCACAGATTCGGGTGATGGAGGACTTCGTAACGGCCGGGGTATCGGCGATAGTGCTTGCGCCGTTGGATGACGCGGCACTGCGGGCACCGGTGAAAGACGCCGTGAACAATGGAATCCCCGTGGTGATTATAGACAGCGACCTGAAAAGCGACGATTACGTCAGCTTTGTGGCGACGGATAATTACGTCGGGGGAAGAAAAGCCGGCGAGCATTTAGCAAAGATTTTGGGCGGCAAAGGCAAGGTAATAATGCTGCGATATGAGGAAGGTTCAGCCAGCACAATGAATCGTGAACGTGGGTTTTTGGACGAGTTGAAAGAAAAGTATCCGGCAATTGAGGTCGTCAGCGCAAGCCAATACGGCGGAGCGACCACCGAAAGCGCCTATCAGGCAAGCGAGAACCTGCTTGCGCCGTTGCGTAAGCCGGACGGTGGTTTAACAATAGACGGGATATTTGCTCCGAACGAATCGACTACATTCGGGATGCTCAGGGCTTTGGAGGATAGCAAACTCGCCGGCAAGGTGAAATTCGTGGGTTTCGACAGCTCGGACCGGCTCGTGCAGGGATTAAATAAGGGCTATATTCAAGGGCTGGTGCTGCAGGACCCCATCAATATGGGTTACCTCGGAGTCAAGACGATGATGGCACACCTGCAGGGCCAAAAGGTGGAAAGAAAAATCGACACCGGCTCGGAAGTGGCGACTGCCGAGAATATGAACGAGCCCAGGATTAAGAACCTGTTAGAGCCGGATTACAAAAAATGGCTGAACGAGTAGAGTCCTTGCGATTAGAGATGAGGGGGGTCTGCAAACGCTTCGGCGCCACCGTTGCGCTGGAGGACGTCGGCATCAGGGTTTCGGCGGGGGACGTGCTGGCATTGGTCGGCGAAAACGGCGCGGGCAAGAGCACGCTGATGAAGGTCCTTTCGGGGGCAGTCGCGCCGGATGCCGGGCAGATGTGGCTCGATGGAGAACCTTATAAGCCGCAGGGGCCGCTGGAGGCGCGACGGGCGGGGGTCGCAATGATATATCAGGAGCTTTCCCTGACCCCGCACCTCAGCGTTGAGGAAAATATCACGCTCGGTATGGAGCCGACAACGCTTGGTATGGTGCAATGGAAAGAGGTGCGTCGGCGGGCAATTGCGGCGATAAGCCAGTTCGATAATCCGGAGCTTAGGCCGGATGTACGCGTTGATAAGTTGTCCGTCGGCTCACAGCAATTAGTCGAGATTGCACGGGCTTTGGCTATCGGCTGTCGGGTGCTTGTGCTCGACGAGCCGACCAGCAGCTTGACACGGCAGGACGTGCAGCGGCTGTTCGATATCATCAAGCGGCTCAAAAAGCAAGGCAAGGCCATCGTCTATATTTCGCACTTCATTGAGGAGGTCAAACAGGTTGCAGACAAGCTGACGGTCCTGCGGGATGGGCAGGTGGTCGGGGGCGGCGACGTAGCGGGCATCAGCACCGATGAAATAATAGCACTGATGGTTGGCCGGCAGGTTGACCAGCTTTATCCGCGGTCGGCGCGTAAGCCGGGGGACGTGGTGCTGGAGGTGGAGGATTTGGCAGGCGTTGAGAAACCAAATTCGGCGAGTTTGCAATTGCGCCGCGGAGAAGTGCTGGGTATTGCCGGATTAGTCGGCGCCGGACGCACTGAATTGCTCCGCGTTCTGTTCGGATTGGACCCAGTGCGTCGAGGAAAGATTCGGCTGGGTGTTTATGCCGGGCCGGCTTCGCCTGTGAGGCGGTGGATGCAGGGGGCAGGAATGCTGAGCGAGAACCGCAAGGAAGAGGGGCTGGCGATTACTCTTAGTATAGCGGATAATATGACGCTTTCGAAGCTCAAGGGATTTGGCCCGCTGGGTCTGGTTTTGCCGAGCCGGCAGGATAAAGCCAGCCGGCGATGGATAGACAGATTGGGCATTCGCTGCCGAAATCCGAGGCAACCGGTGGCGTCGTTATCCGGCGGAAATCAACAAAGGGTCGCTCTGGCTCGGCTGCTGCAGCACGATGTTGATGTGTTCCTTTTAGATGAGCCGACCAGAGGCATCGACGTGGCCGCAAAGGCATCGATTTATAAGCTGATAGATGAGCTGGCCCGCGGCTCGGAAGGCCGAGGGCCTAAGGCGGTGCTGATGGTCAGTAGTTATCTGCCCGAGCTGCTTGGCGTCTGCGACAGGGTAGCCGTGATGTGCCGCGGCAAACTCGGCCCGACCCATCCAATCAAGGAAGTCAATGAGCATAAGCTTATGCTTGAGGCAACCGGACAGGAGGCAATTGCGTGAGCGATGACCATTTGAAATCAATTGAACCGGGGGCGTTAAAATCGAACTGGAGGCGATGGCTCAATACCTTAGGGTCGCTGCTGGCCCTGTTGCTGGTGTATGGGATATTTGCGTCGATTGCCCCGGCAAGCTTCAGCACCACGAGGAACCTGGAAATGATAGCGAGGCAGACCACGATTGTAGGTATTGCTGCCCTGGGTATGACGCTGGTTATCATCGCCGGCGGTATCGACCTTTCCGTCGGCTCAGTCGTGGCGTTGAGCACGGTTGTGATTGCCTGGCTGCTTCAGCAAAGCGGGATGGTGGGGCTGTTCACGAATCTCGGTTGTGAGTGGCTCGCCCCCTGGGCGGCGGCTCTTGGCGGCGTGGCCGCCGCGGCGCTATGCGGTTTTGTCAGCGGGATACTGATAACCCGCCTGCGCGTGGTGCCGTTCATAGTTACTCTCGGTATGATGCTCGTTGTGCGTGGTGCGGCCAAAGGTATCGGACGCGAGCAAAAGATAGACGTTGACCCGGCGAGATTGCGGTGGCTGGAGGAATTGCTGGCCTCGGTGCCGAAAGAGCGAAGCTGGATGTTGGTGCCGCTGGGGGTGTGGCTGTTGATAGTTCTGGCGGTCGTTACGGCCGCGTTACTTCGCTACACACGACTCGGCCGGCACATCTTCGCCATAGGCAGCAACGAACAGACGGCCCGGCTGTGCGGCGTGGCGGTTGAACGAGTCAAGCTCATAGTCTTCACGCTCGGCGGGGCGTGCGCGGGGCTGGGCGGGCTTATGCAGTTCTCCCGCCTGACCGTGGGCGACCCTACCGTTGCCGTCGGACTGGAATTGGACGTCATAGCGGCGGTTGTAATCGGAGGAGGCAGTCTTAACGGCGGCGAAGGTTCGGTGCTTGGAACAATGGTTGGGGCGCTGATAATGACGGTGATTGCGTCCGGCTGCACTCAGATGGGTATGCCGAACTGGGTGCAGGAGATTATTACGGGCGCGATAATTGTGGTTGCGGTGGCGCTTGACAGATTACGGCATCGACGAAGCGCTTAAGATTTAGTGAGCGATAAGGAGATTTAACGATGGCCAAGAGAATCGAGGCGGTGAAGCTGGCGGGGGCAAACGGTGAACCGAAGACACCGGTAATCGGCGTTTTTGCGACAGGTGACCCGCGGATAGACGAAGAGAGCCGCAAGCGTTGCCAGAATATCATAAAAATGGCGGCGGATACGATAAGCGGCGCGGTTGTCCTGCCGGATAAAACACCTGTGCCGGTGGTTTATTCGACAGTGTTAATCGATGGCGAAAAACAGGCGGATATTGTCGCGGAGCAATTCCGTAAAGCAGGCGTGGATATATTAGTTTGTGTGCCCGATACCTGGGCCTTCCCGCAGCTTACCGGTATTTCGTTTTTGCAGCAGTTCCCGCCGAATACGCCGATAAACATTACCTGCGGCAACAGCGGGCCAAGACCGGGTGTTGTTTACGCACATGCGCTGAATGGCGCGATAAGCCAATATGGACGCCTTTGCACGCTAAACGTAGGCAACTGGCCTGATACAGGGGCAAACCCGAAAATGAGCGAGCAGACGGCTAAATGGCTCATTGACTGGTGCTATGCGGCGGTGACGGCGGTGGGACTGCGAGGCAGGCGCGTCGTGATTTTCGGGCACGACTCGATGGGAATGGAGACCGCGATTGCCCACGTA